>Ga0335072_10014038_pt1 | contig 11385 bp, 7 predicted proteins | sample Lox_Sample_21_FD_206725 | JGI IMG/M metagenome (GOLD analysis project Ga0335072, IMG submission 206725) | Soil microbial communities from Loxahatchee National Wildlife Refuge, Florida, United States - Lox_Sample_2.1 | ecosystem: Environmental > Terrestrial > Soil > Wetlands | place: USA: Florida...
GCCGGGACGCTCGGCCCGCTTGAAAAATTAGAGATCAAGGACGTGGTGCTCGATCGCACGCCGGGATCCCCGACAGAGAAGCAGGTGATGGCGGTGTTCGAGAAAGGCGGCAAGCGCTACACGTTTCCCATCGGTGTCGACGACAACGGCGATTACAAGATTTACAGCGACGACATGCTGTTTGTTCAGGACCCGCACCAGCTTTATAAGCACTGGCCTGCGGATTTGTGGACAGACATCGACGAACACCAGGTGAAACTCGGGATGAACGAGATCCAGGCGACTTTCGCCATCGGCTCCGGAGCTCCCGAAGGCACAGGCCTGGAAAATCCCCGTATCGTAAACTTCGCCAACAACGGGCACCCGCTGCGCATCACCTTCACCAACGGCAAAGCGACTGACATTCAGCCCGGTTCTTAGCACAGGCATACAACTCCATTCCAGTCAGCATTCCTGTAGTGCACCCGGATCTGGTCTCGCAGCGCTTCGCGCCGGCAACCCCGCGATCTGACAGCTCGCGCCGGAGTTGTGGGACGAAGAAATACATCGTAATACGATAGGTGTGCATCCGTTCAGGTAGAGATAACGTAGACCAGGTGTCTACAGTCAGGAGTTGATGTTTATGTCGGATCGAGGTTTAGCAGTAGACATTTCGTACAGTCCAGCTACCCGATGGGGAGCCATCTGGGCGGGGGTGTTCACTTTCGCGGCGATCTGGACGGTGTTCGAGTCGCTGGCGATAGCGGTGTTTCCCAATACCAGTGGAGGCTCGATCGGGTTTCAGATCTGGACGGTGATTCTGACCATCATCGCCATGTATGTGGCCGGGCTGGAAACCGGGCGTCTGGCTGCCATTGCCAACCGGCATGACGGACTCATCCACGGTATGGTGATGTTCGGCCTGTCGGCAGTCAGCGCGGTGATATTGATGACGTTTGCGACCGGAATGTTCTGGCGCGGCAATACAGCCCATGTTGTCACCATCAGCGCAGGCACGGAGTGGGGTTACTTCTGCGCGTTGTTCCTCGGATGGCTGGCAGCCATGGCTGGCGCATCCACCGGAGTCGCACGTCGCGTTATCGGATCGACAGCTTCTCGCGAACCGATTCCGATGCGTCCCGCAGCCTGACCCTTACCAGATTCCAGCCGCGACTGCTCGACAGTCCCGGTTGGAACCTGGAAGGGTTTGGAAACTTTATTGCGGCAACAGCCCGTAGACATCGACCTCGCTCGCAGTCCCGATGAACACGTGGCCGTCGGCAACCGTCGGCACGGTGAATTTGACCGCCGGCCCCGCCGTATCGCGACTACCCGCCTGCGTGGTGTTATACAGCTCTTGCGAAAGGTTGACCGCATTGTAGGCGTGCAGGATCGCAGCCCCGCCGGTCGGAGCATTGGTGGTATCAATGTCCCACAAAATCGCGTCGTTCGTACCGTTGGATGAGATGGAGGTGTTAGCGCCGTGTCCACCATAAACGATATTGCTCTGTGAGATTGGCGCAGTCGACAACAGCCCGGTGTTCGGGTCCCAGGAATAGGCTTTCACCACGTCCTCGACGCAGTGATAGTACACAGTGTTGTTCCACAGGGTTGGAGTTGAGAAGATGTTGTCATTCTGCTGAGTTCCGGTCTGCACGGTTTGGATGACATTGTTCGTCATCCCAAAGCCGCCCATGTTGTCCCGGTTCATAACGAAGATGCGACCGTCTTTGCCGCCGCCGATCACCTCATGTGGATACTGCGACGGATTGTCGGGCATGATGACCGCGCCACCGCTCCCGAAGTCCACGTCATGGTCGCTGAGGTAAGTTTCGTTTGATGGCTCGAAGTAATCGAGCTCCGACAGATCGCTGCCCAATCGCAAGGCCGAGTCGTTGTAGTCAGGCGGGGGATCGTCGAGATCGACGCCGCTGATGATGTAGAGATCGCCGGTGCTGTCGTCGATCGACGGGGCGCCGCCCCACAGGCCGCCGCCGCCGCCATCCGGCGTCGTGTTGAAAATGCCCGTCGGTTGCAGGCTGGCCTTGTCGTACGAGAGGATCCAGCCGTGGTTGCAGTGTCCGAAACTGATGTAGATGCCGTTGCTGGCAGGGTCGAGTGCCAACCCGTTACGCTGATAGCAGCTGGTCTCCAGCGTGATCTGCCCGTTGTTGCTGTCGTAACCTGTGCCTGGTACCGTACCTGTCACCACGACGGGGCCGCCGAATTTTTCGTTGCCCGTCGTGATATCCAGTGCGTGCAGCAGATACTGCTGTTGTCCGTTCTGCTTGCCATCGGTCAACACGTAGATCGTGCCGGTGGTGGGATCGAGGACAGGGGTTGAAGTTATACCCAGCAGCGGGCTGATGCCTTCCTCGTCATTGATCTGCAAGGGTGTTGCCAGGTGTTGCGACCAAAGCGGCGATTGCGAGCCGAAGTCCGCGTCGAAGGCGTACACCGTATCATTCTCAGTCGCCACAAAAAGCACATTGTGCTGCACCCCCCCGATCATCACGTTCGGGAGATACAACGGCTGCGCGTAGACCTGAGCATCGACCGGCAAGGAAAACAGCTTTCCGAACTGGTTGGAGTTGACGTTGGAAAGCGTCAGCGTGGTCTCGTTCAGGTTGGCGCCATCGCGAATGTCGTCGACGCGATAGGTGAGCATGGAAACGGTCCCCGGTGGGTCACCTTGAACCATGACCGATGCGTTGCTGCTGTAACTGGGTAGCGCGGAACTGGTCGCCGTCACAGTGTAGGTGCCTGCGTTGGCAGGCGCAGTGTAGAGCCCAGCGCTGCTGATGGTCCCGACGGTGCCATTGCCCCCCGCCACCCCATTCACCGACCAGGAAACTCCGGTATCGTTGGTGCCTTGCACCGACGCCGTGAATTGCTGGGTTCCCAGCAGGGCGATGCTTGCGCTCTGCGGCGAGACCGTCAGCAGAATCACGCTCACGGCCGCGCTTGCACTCTTGCTGGGATCAGCCACGCTCGTGGCCGTGACCGTGTGCGTTCCGGCGGTCGACGGTGCCGTGTACAACCCGCTGCCGTTCACCGTACCGACCGTGCTGTTGCCACCATTGATTCCGTCTACCGACCAGGTCACGCTGTTGTTGTTCTCGCCTGAAACGGTCGCGGTGAATTGCTGGGTACCACCGGCGGCGAGCGTCGCGGCTGCCGGTGAAATCGTGACGGAACCGACAGGCAGCGGGTTCACCGTGACAGTTGCGCTCGCAGTCTTCGTGGTGTCGGCACTGGAAACCGCCGTTACCATCACCTGGATCATGACCGTCGTTGGGGGCGCCGTATACAAACCGCTCGCAGAGATGGTGCCGGTGGTCATCGTGCCGCCGGCAACATTGTTGACCTGCCATTGCACACCGGTGTTGCTCGTACCCGTCACCGTGGCTTGGAACTGTTGCGTCCCGCCGGCAGAGACAGTCGCCGATGTCGGAGCAATGGAGATCGAAATGATAGGCTGGCTGCCGCCGGAATTGCCACTGCTACCCGAACCCTCATTGCCCGAATTGTTGCTTGATCCCCCACCGCAGGAGACCGTCAAAGCCAAGAAAAGAGTAGAGATCAGAAAACTGAGGACGAAGCGCCGAGACATTAGGGCCCCTTGATTCAGCTGTGACTTCCAGCAGGGTAGATGAGCAGCAGCTTGGGCGTGTTGCTAGCGGATGCTTCGTCCAGCAGCACCTAAGGTTTTTTTCATCGATCGTCAAACTCCGGCAGGGCCAACCTTGGAGGACTGCGCGTCAGCCGACGGCGGCCGCCTGCTCAACGTAGATATCAGGGCCTGCACCTGCATCCGGACGGCCTTGCTCGTGGGATCCCCGGCGAGCTGGCGTGGGCTGAGCGCTAAGATCCTAATTGTCAGCAACTTTTTGCAATGTTTCCGACGATTTCTGTTGCCCGAATCCAGAGACTTCGCTACTATCGCTCCTAGTTTCCGCAGCTTGCCGCTGTGGTTTCGGGGCGCTTAAAGCCACGTCTGCTGCTCCATGCCGTAAACTTCCTTCCTCCGAGAGAACGCTGTTCACGCGCTATTTTGCGCTTTGCGGCCGGCCTTGGGATTGCGATGTAAAGGGGTTAAATAATTTGTTCAGGGACCTTTTTCCAGCACGTTGCGCCGTTTGTTGTCATCTCGTCTTCATCATCGTTTTAGCCGCTGCCGCTCAGGCGCAAGCCCAACCGGGCGCGGGCGGTTCCGATCCTTCCGCCTCTCCTGATAAAACCAATGCCGCTCCTCCCGACCAGCGTGTCGTGTTGAAAGTTGGAGAAGTCCAGATCACCCAAGCTTTGTTCGAGCAGTACGTCGCGGACCTGGAGTCGCAACAAGGCCCGGCCACTGCAACCCGCAAGAAGTTGGGAGAGAACTACGCTTCCATGCTCGCGCTGTCGGAGCAAGCGAAAGCCGATGAGCTGGAGAACTCGCCTGAGGTACAGCGGTTGTTGGCGATTGATCGCATACAGATTCTGTCTAACGCGGAATTCGCCAAGCTGAAAGCCGAAGCCACCCCCACGCCCGAGCAGATCAAGGCGTACTACAACGCGCATGGTGCAGATTTTGACGTGGTGCTGGTCAAGCGGGTTTTCATCTGGGCGGGCAAACCGGATGCCAATAATCACACCTTGACGCCGGAGAAGGCGAAGGCGATGGCGGAGGCAGTGCGCCATGCCTACAAGACTGGAGGCGATGTCGACAAGGTCGTGCGCGACACGCCCCACGGCGTCGACGACGTGGTAGCCGACGAGAAGCCGCTGAGGTTCCGCAGCGGTGAGATGCCCGCGGTCATGAACAAAGCCGTCTTCGGCCTGAAAGAAGGCGAGTGGACCGAATTCACAAATGAGTCCGGCGAATACGCCTTTGTCCATGTGGTGAAACGCGAACGCGAAGATCTGCACGATGTAACCCCGGAAATAACCAAGAAACTGCTAGCCGAGAATTTGCGAGAGAAGCTACTCGCCCTTAAATCAAAAACCGGTATCTGGATGGACGAGACGTATTTCGCTTCGGCGAGCTCGACGCCAGCCGCCAACACCCAGCCTGAAACTTCGGGTCAAGGCAAGACCAGCACGGAGAGAGGAGACAAGTAAGAATGAACGACAGAAGATGGTATCTCGCGCTACCAGTTCTGTTACTGGCAGCGTGTGTCTTAGGATCTGGGCTGGCTGTAGCCCAGCAAACCACGACCGGAATACCCTGCTCGCAGATCGCCCAGCGCCATCTGCTGATGCAGGACAACATGCGGGCCGGCCTCACCCTGATCGAGTGCGGTGTGGTACAGGGCGGCAAGGCTGACGAGAATCGCGCCGGGGAAGACGAACTGCCGCAGCCCCCCAACGTTCAGGTCAGCAATCGTACCTGCACGGGTCCCGATGCCTGCACCCACAGCGAGAGCATGGTGTGGGCGAACACGCAGGTAGGTAGCCAAACGGTCGTCGTCAACTACAACGACGACACCAATGGCAACGGCACCAACTATTCGGGAACCTCGTATTCGCTCGATGGCGGCAACACGTTTACCGAAATCCTTCCGGCGCCGTTTGCCTCGGGCCACGGCACCAACTACGGCGATCCGCTGGTGGTCTACAACTCGAAGCTGAATCTGTTTTTCGCCGGCGATCTGGTGACCGCCTGCGGTGGATTCGGCGTTGGCGTGTGGAGCTCTCCGGACGGGATGACCTGGACGGCTGCGGGCTGCCCGGCCGACAACGATGACAGCGATCGGCCGTCGATTTGGGTCGACAACAATCCCTTCAGCCTGCACTACGGCCGCATGTACGTTTCGTTCAATAACTTTGCCATCGGTCAGGGCGCGCTCGAGGTCTCGTATTCCGATAACGGACAGACCTGGAGCACTCCTGTGGTGGTGAACAATGGCAACACCTTCATTCGCGACGTACAGCTGACGGGCGCGCCTCCGGGACCGCCGCCGCCGAATGCCGGCTACATCAGCGCGGTATTTCTGGCGGGCATGAACGAGGGTGGAGGTGGTCTTGCCATGCGGCAGAACCTGATGTATCGCTCCACGGACGGCGGCAATACCTGGACAACGATCACGGTAGGCTCGCCATTTAGTCCTCCGGGCGACGGCACCTGCGGCTACTTCGCCAAGATGAACACGATCATTCGCCACATGGGTTGGGGCCAGCCCGGCGTAGGTCCTAACGGCGTGGTGCACTATGCCTACGCTGCCAAGGGAACCTTGTCCACCGGCGACATCCTGTACACCCGCTCGACGGACAACGGCAACACCTGGTCAACGCCGATCGTGCTGAACGATCCCGAGACCAACCAGTACCAAAGCCACTGGATGCCTTCGCTGAACGTCAACTATGACCTGGGCGCTTTCACTCCTCCTGAGGACGTGACCGTGACCTGGTATGACCGCCGCCAGGCGACCAGCGCTTGCAATGTCGTCACTGATCCCGGCTGCATGTATCAGCGCGAGGGAATCCAGTCGACGAACAACGGCGCAACCTGGGGTTCGAACTTCCAGATCAGTCCGGTCGAGCCAGAACCAGCCCAGGATGATCCGGAAATCCAGAGCTGCTACGCCGGCGATTATGACTACTCGACGGCCCTGAACAACAACTCGTACACCACCTGGACCGATGGCCGCGTGTTGGTCGGCGGCGTCAGCGTGCAGAATGTCTTTTTCGCGAACGTTGGCGAACCATAATCGGAGGCACAAACCAGCTTCACGGAGGGCGGCCAACCAGTCGCCCTCTTTTATTTGGCTGCCACTTCCCTTCCGGGCTCGGGTGTTCTTCTGATTGTCGATTGGGCCGACGAGATTATTTGTAGATCGTGCCGGCGCGACCTTCCGCCAGTTCTTTTGCTGCTTGCTGCACGCTTTCGGGTTTGCCTACGTCTCGCCAGTAGTATTCATCTGCCGGGAAGCCCACGACTCTCTCACTCTGCTGGGCAAGTCGGAGGTAGGTTGTGATGATGGAGAAGACTCCCTCCTCACTCATGAGTGGGAAGATCCTGGGCGAGATGACATGAAGGCCGCAGAACGCCAATGGCTGCGGGTTCACGACCGGCCGCATCAGCTCCAGCGGCGAGTCATTCGACTTTCGGCCACAGAGCTGAAGGTCATCGTCGAACAACAGTTGGCGCGAAGCCGGGCGCCGCTGCACGGCCAACGCTGCTAGAGCATCATGCTGGCGATGAAACTCGATCATGCGCGCGAGGTCGATCGAGCTGACCACGTCGACGTTGTGTACCAGGAAGGGTTCGCCGGGGTTCTGCTCCAGAAAGAAGTGCGAGGCCTTTTTCAATCCTCCGCCGGTATCCAGCAGTTCGTCTTCGCGCGAGATCGCGATCGTCATACCGAAACTGTTGTTGGCGCCAAGGTATGACGCGATCATGTCGGCGAAGTGATGCGCGTTGATGATGACTTCCCGGATGCCGAACTGGCGCAGCCGCCCGAGCGTCATCTCCAGCAACGTGCGTCCGCTGATTTCGACCAACGCCTTGGGGCGATTGTTGGTTAGCGGCTGCAAACGCGTGCCTAGGCCGGCGGCCAGCACCATCGCACGCATTCGCTCAGCCCTCGCACTCGCGGTGCTGTAGCACCACGTCGATATCGTTACGCCGCCGCAGATGCCCGGCCAGCTGTTCGGCGAGATAGACGGAGCGATGCTGGCCGCCCGTACATCCGAAAGAGACCATCAGGTTCTTGAAGCTGCGCTGCTGATAGTTGTCGACGCTGGCGTCTACCATCGCCGTCGCGCTGGCCAGAAACTGGCGCACGCTATCCTGGGCCTCCAGATATGCGATCACGGCAGCGTCCCGTCCCGTCAGGCGCTTGAAGCGCTCCTCGCGCCCCGGATTGGGCAAGCCGCGCGCATCGAAAACAAATCCGCCCCCGTTTCCGCTGTCATCCTGTGGCATACCGCGATGGAACGAAAAGCTGACGACGCGTACGGTTAGCCGCTCAGGCTCGGGCAAGCCTCTCAACTTCTCGGAGGACAACATGGTTCGGAAGGTCGTCATCAGTGCCGGCAGCGCTATCGGCAGCTCCACGTTCTCGAGCAGCCAGCCAAGGTTCCGCAGCGCGAAGGGAACGCTCTGAAGAAAGTGCGATTTGCGTTCGTAGAACCCGCGGAAGCCATAGGCCCCCAGCGCCTGCATGATCCTCACGTAAACGTAGCCGTAGTAATAGCGCAGAAAGGCCGCGCGGTCGAGCGCGATGTGCTGCGACAAATGCTCCAGGTACTCCTCGAGCAATTGCCGGCGAAGCCCCGGCGGCAGATCGGCCTTGCCGTCATAGAGCAGCGAAGCGATGTCGTACTGCAACGCCCCTTTGCGGCCGCCCTGATAATCCAGGAAGTGTGGTTCGCCCTCACACAGCATTATGTTGCGGGATTGAAAGTCGCGATACAGAAAATATTGGCGATCAGCTTCGAGCAGGAAACCTGTGAGCCGCCGGAAATCGTCCTCCAGGCCCTGCTCGTGAAACGGTAGGCCTGAAAGCTGCAGAAAGTAGTACTTGAAGTAATTCAAGTCCCAGCTGATCGATTGGCGATCGAAGCTGCGCCGGGGATAGCAGAGCCTCCAAGGGAAATGCCTTGCCGCTCCCACCTGAAATCGCGGAAGTACAGCAATGACAAGGCGGTAAGCCGCGATGACCTGTGGCGCGAGGTTCTCGCCGGTGCGATGACCCGAGAGAAACTCGTACAGCGTGGTATCGCCGAGATCCTCTTCCAGGTACGCGCCCTGTTCCAGATTGGCCCCGTAGATCTCGGGTACGGGCAAGCCGAACCGCCGGAAGTGCCGCGAGAACTCCACGAACGCAACGTTTTCTTCGCGCACGCCATAGATGACGCCAATGGCTCTGTGCCCGGCGTTACTCAGGCGAAATAGCCTCCTGTCGGACGCGCCGAGTTGGCTGCGCAATGACGCAACCGAGTCGGCAGGAATCTGGAAGTGCTGATGGAAGAGCTCTCTCAGAACATCCATCGCAGCGGTCTCGGGGCTCCCTTCGGCATTGTGCCTTAAGCATCGCTGAATCGCCGTCGGAAGACAATGCCCTGCAAAAACAAACTCCTTCCGGTCCGAAGACCAGAAGGAGCTTGGGATGGCGATTCGTCGTGACTAGTTGACGGTGACGCTGATGGGGTTGGACGGAATGCCGTTAGCAACCACGTACAGCGTGCTGGCCCCGGTTTCGATTCCAGTTGGAACGTCGAAATAGGTATACGTTGGGGTCGCTTTCGTTTGCACAGCAAAGGTGCTGTGACCGTGCGTCTTGGCATAGAACACGTGATGCGTGGAGTTGTTGACGATCTGCACCAGCGGGTAATTGGTCGCCGTCTCGAACTCATCGCCAAACGATGCTGCCTGCGATTGTCCGTTGAACTGGCGTCCAATGACGCGATACGTCTGACCAGGGGTCAGGGTGGTGGGAACGTTGGTGATGATCGGCGCCCAAATCTGCAGGCCGGCGCCACCGGAAGTGTAGACCTGCGATCCGCCAACCAGAACCTGGCCGGTGGGCAGAGTGATCAGGCAGTTGCCGAATACATTCACCGTGCCTACGAAGGTCGTTCCGTTGTACTCGTACAGCTCGCCGGAGTCGCCTTCCACTACTACCGTGCCGTCGGGGAGCAATACCGCAAAGCTATCGCCGGCAGCGTCGCCATTGGGGAAATCCGGCCCCGGAGTCCAGCTGCCGGAATCGTCCGGATTCGAGGGAGGCGTGTAAATGGAGGTGTAGCCCGTGGGAGCACCCTGGGCCAATGCGCCGGTGGCAAATACCTTACCGTTGGGCATCAGGATCGCGGGACCAATTTCACCCGGCGGGCAATACTGGCCACCGCCGTAAGGGATGCAGCCCTCTTCCGGCGGGCCCATCAAGTTCACAATCGTGCTGCCGTCGTTCTGCCAGCGTTGCTCGGTGTAGATGTAGTGCTCAGACAACGGGCTGTCGAGGACATCCGCGGTCAGCACAATACCATTTGAACCCGGCATCAGGGTCCAGCCCTCTTCCGCATTGAAATCGTGTTTCCCGGTGTAGCTGAGGAGGCTCCACTCCATCGTCGTGGGATTCAGGTCGGCCACCTGCTCCGTGATCTTCTGCCCGATCAGAAAATGCGTATTGGGCAGCATCGTCGAAGGCGAGTCGCCGATGTAATCCCAGCCGGGCGGCGGAGTCAGCGGCGTCCAGGTGTTGGCGGCGGGATCATAGATTTCGCCGAGATTGGTCAACGTGAAATTACCGAAGTTATATTCGCCGCCTTCAATCAGGACGCGGCCGTCGGCCAGTACCTGCGATGCGAACGCATCCGGATCGTAGTTGGATTCCAGGCTGGCGACTTGTGTCCAGGTTCCATTGATATAGCTGCCGTTGATGTCGGGAGTCAGCTTCCACCAGTCCTGGCCCTGATACCCTTGCACCAGAACGGTACCGTCGGTCAGCAGAAACTGCACTTGCGCTCCGTCGGGAGCCGAGTGGGTCAGGTTCGTAAGTGTTTGCGCTTGCGAAATGCAACAGGCCGCAAGCAGGAGCATAGCGAGAGCTAGCAGAGATCGTTTCAAGGCAGTCCTCTTCTTTCTGATTTCACAGCTTGTAAGTACGCTGAAGTGTCAGATCCCCTATTTCCGAGCGCGGCGACTCGTCTTAGCAGGCGCAAAAGGTCAATGCTGGAAACTCGTGTGGAGCGGCAGCAATGCGGTATGCGAGCTCGGAAAACAAGTGCCAAAATTCTGCTTCATAGCAGAAGCCCGTGTCAATGAATTTGGGCCGAAAACTGAGGAGGTTGGTTCAGCTAGTTCTGCGCTTCGTATTGACGGATAGCAATGCACGCCCGCAGGATTACGACAAAACGGGCGATCGGAGCACCGTTCCCTGCCCGATCGCTCCTGCCCACGGCCCAAACTAGCTATTGTGGAGCTTGGAGATCGTTTGCGGGTCGCAGGATCAACTGACAACTGGCAACTGACCCCTGGGCTACCGCTTTTTCACTGCCGGCTGCGCACCTTCGACAGCAGCCGCAGAATTTCGAAATACAGCCAGACCAAGGTGATCATCAGGGCAAAGGCGCTGTACCACTCCATGTATTTGGGAGCGCCATAGCGAGCGCCGTTCTCGATAAGGTCAAAATCCAGCACCAGATTCAAGGCGGCAATCGCAACAACCAGAACGCTGAAGCCGATACCGATTGGCGTCGCGCCATTAATGGTCGTGAAATGAATGCCGAAAAAGCCCAGGATGAACTGCAGGAAATAGAAAACGGCGATGCCGCCGGTCGCAGCCACAATGCCCAGCCGCAGCTTGTCGGTAACCTTGATCAAGCCGGAACGATAGGCCAAGAGCATGGCGACCAGCACGCCAAGCGTCAGCGCGACCGCCTGAATGGCGATGCCGTGGAAACGCAACTCCAGCAGCG
>Ga0335072_10014039_pt1 | contig 11385 bp, 10 predicted proteins | sample Lox_Sample_21_FD_206725 | JGI IMG/M metagenome (GOLD analysis project Ga0335072, IMG submission 206725) | Soil microbial communities from Loxahatchee National Wildlife Refuge, Florida, United States - Lox_Sample_2.1 | ecosystem: Environmental > Terrestrial > Soil > Wetlands | place: USA...
TGATTCCGCGAATGCCGCCGCCGTCAATCGCAAGCACCTTGATGGTCTTCACGCGACATTTCTCCGCGCGTTCGGGTGGTGGATGATTCCATGCCGGCTCTTCTCAAGGTGGACCGAACGCGATTGCCGGATTGTACCGCGCTTGCTGCACGAACGCGCGGGATTCGCCGGTCTCTATGCCCGAGGAGTCTCTCGTCGTCATGTGCTGCGAGGTTGGCGAACAAGATTTATTCTTGACACGCGCAACAGTGCTTGTATGATTATGCAGTCGGGTGAATATTCACGCGGCAAGGATACAGTGGCCGTACAAAAGCGATTTCGGCAAGGGCAAATTTTGAAGCTCCTGACGAGCCAGCAGGTCGCCAGCCAGGACGAACTGCGTCGCCGGTTGCATCATCTGGGCCTGCGCGTTACTCAGGCCACGCTCTCGCGCGACTTGCGGGAGCTTCGCTTGGTGAAAACCGCGGAGGGCTACCGCTCGCTGGCCGACGCGGCGGAGGAGTCCGCTCCCCAGGCGACGATCGGCCGCGCCGTTAAAGAGTTTCTCCTCGATATTCGTTCCGCACAGAATATGCTGGTCCTGAAGACGCCTCCCGGCGGCGCTCAGCCGCTGGCGGCCGCAGTGGATTCCGAGCGCTGGAAGGAAGTTGCGGGCACGCTTGCCGGCGACGACACGGTTCTTATTATCACGCCGTCGCGCGGCGCGTGCGGAAATGTCCGCAAACGCCTGGAGGACCTGCTCCGATGAGCGAACCCATGAGGGTTGCTGTCGTCGGAGCAACGGGCTACGCAGGTTACGAGCTGGCCCGCGTCCTTCTTCGGCACCCGCACATCGAAAAGCCAACGTTCTACCTGCGCGACGCTCACAGCGGAGTCCGTTGCCTCACGCAGCTTTTTCCGCAGCTGCGCGGTTGGGGTGAAGCGCCTTGCAAGACGCTCTCGGTGGACGCCATCGCGAGCAGCGGAGCGCGCACAGTTTTCCTTTCCACTCCGCACGAGGCTTCCGTCGAGCTCGTTCCGCAACTGCTTGCTGCAAACCCCGATCTGCGCATCGTCGATCTGAGCGGCGCGTTCCGCTTCCGTGATCCCGAAACATTCGAGGGGTGGTACAAGGTCACGCCGCCGGATGCGGCGCTTCTCCAAAATGCGGTTTATGGCCTTCCCGAGCTTTACGCAGACGCTCTGCCCAAGGCGCACATCGTCGCTAATCCGGGTTGCTATCCGACCTCCGTGATCCTCGGATTGCGTCCGCTCGTGGATGCGGGCTGGATCAACATGCGGCGCGGCATTGTGTGCGACTGCAAGTCGGGTGTCAGTGGCGCGGGGAAAGAGCTCAAGCGCGAAACGCATTTCGTCGAAGTGAATGAAAACTTCCGCGCCTACGGCGTCTTCACGCATCGTCACACGCCGGAAGTTTCCGATCATCTGGGGCTCGCGCCGCGCGATTTCGTTTTCACCACCCACCTGCTCCCGCTCGAGCGCGGCATTCTTTCCACCATGTACGTTTGGCTCGACGGCTCGCATGGAGCGGAAGAAGTCGACGCACAGTACCGCCGCTTCTACGCGGGGAAGGCGATGATCCGCATTTCGCCCGCCGGCAAACTTCCCGAACTGCAGGATGTTGCGCGAACGAATTTTTGCGACATCGGATTTGCTCTCGACGCGTCCAAAGAGCGTTTGGTGATTGTTTCTTGTCTCGACAATCTCGGCAAGGGCGCGGCAGGACAAGCCGTACAAAACATGAACGCCATGCAGGGTTATCCCGAAACTGCGGGCCTTATATAAAGGTACAGAGGTTCACATGAGACTACTCGTCAAAATTGCCGGCGCGCTGCTCGATCGCGATGAAGACGTCCACTGCATCGCGCGGCAGGTCGCCGAGCTGGCGCGCAACGGTCACGAGCTGCTGATCGTTCACGGCGGCGGCAAAGCCTTTACGGGCACGCTCGCGCGCATGGGCATCGAGAGCCGTTTCGTCAACGGCCTTCGCGTCACGGACCGCGAAACTCGCGACGTAGCCGTGATGGTCTTCGCCGGCCTGCTCAACAAGAAACTCTCGGGCGCGATTTCGCTCGCCGGCCAGCCCGCCGTCGGCATCAGCGCCTCCGACGCTGCGTGCTTTCTGGCCGAGCCAATGCAGCTGGGAGATTACGGCAATCAGCTCGGCTTCGTCGGCTATCTTAGCGGGGTGAACGTCGATTTCCTTCGCTCGCTGTGGCGCGCGGGGACCGTTCCCGTCGCCTCTTGCCTCGGCCTCGGCGCCGACGGCGAAATCTACAACATCAACGCAGACCACATGGCCGCTGCCGCGGCGGAATTCGTTCGCGCCGACCGTCTGATTTATCTCACCGACGTCGCGGGCGTCCTCGACGGCGAAAAGATTCTGCGCGCGGTGAATGGCGCCGAAATCGAGGATCTTATCCGCCGCAACAAGGTTTCCGGCGGCATGATCCTGAAACTCGAAGCCGCGAAGCGCGCTCTCGCCGGCGGTGTCAGTGAAGTCCGCATCGTTGGCGGAACGCAGCCCCGCGCTTTGCTTGCCGCAGCCAACGGCGGTCGCGCTCCCGGAACGCGCGTCCTCCCCATGGTTCGGCGTGCGGCGAAATCGGCGCGTGGAGCCGCCTGTTGATGGCAAAACGGAAAAAAGCGGCGGCGAGTCTCTCTCCCGCAAAAATCCGCGGCACGGAAGCGCGCTATTTGATGAATACCTACCGGCGCCCTCCTGTCGTCTTCACGCGAGGTCGCGGCTGCCGAATCTACGATTCCCAGGGCCGCGAGTATCTGGATTTTCTCGGCGGAATCGCCGTCAACGCGCTTGGTTATTCGCATCCGCGTCTCGTTCGCGTGATTCGTCGCGAAGCCGGGCGAGCTGTCCATCTGTCAAATTTGTTTCACAATGCCTATCAAGCCCCGCTCGCGCGCAAGCTCGCTGAATGGTCTGGCCTCGACCGCGTCTTCTTCACGAACAGCGGCACGGAAGCGGTCGAAGGCGCTCTGAAACTCGCTCGCGCCTACGCGCACGAAAAGGCCGCGAACGCCGCTCCCTCGAAGACGCGCATCCTCGCCCTCGAAAACTCGTTTCATGGACGCACGTTTGGCGCCGTCTCCATCACGTATCCGGCGAAGTATCGCGAGCTCTTCGCTCCGCTCGTTCCCGGGGTCGAATTCGTCCGCTTCAATGATGTCGCCGACCTCGAATCGAAGTTCGACCCGTCTGTCTGCGCCCTCGTCCTCGAAACCATCCAGGGCGAAGGCGGAATCTACTCCGTCAGCGAGGCTTTCTGGCGGCGCGCGCGTTCGCTGGCCGCCCAGCACGATGCCGCGCTCGTTGCCGACGAGATTCAGTGTGGCCTCGGCCGCACCGGGCGCCATTTCGCGTATCAGAAGTTCGATTCGCTCCCGGACATGGTGACCGTCGCCAAACCGCTGGCCGGCGGCCTTCCGCTCGGCGCGCTCATCGCCAGCGAAAAGTTCGCCTCCGCATTTTCTCCCGGAATGCACGGCACAACCTTCGGAGGCGGCCCGCTGATCTGCGCCACCGCGCTCGAATTTCTGAATGTGATTGAGGACGACAAGCTTCTCGAGAACATCCGCGCGCGCGGTGCCGAGCTTCGCGCCGGCCTCGAAAAGCTTGCCGCGCGCTTCGAGTTCATCCGCGAAATTCGCGGCGAGGGCCTGATCGTCGGCGTCGACCTCTCCATCGACGGCGCTCCCTTCGTCCAAGAAGCGCTGCGCCGCGGTCTGCTCATCAACTGCACTCACGAGCACATCCTCCGCCTGCTTCCGCCATTCATCATTCGCAGCCGTGATGTCGCCGAATTTTTCGGCACGTTCGAAACGGTCCTTGCCCAGGCATCGAAGCAGACGCAAGGTCCGCGCGCAGCTTCTTCCAAGAAGTCCACAGAAACGCACATGCAGCCCGCCGCCTTGGCTGCCACGAGGTGAACATGAACGCTGTTGCCGCAACTCTCACGCTCCCGAACGATCTCCTCACCGGAACGGAATGGACTTCCGCCCAGGTCCGCGAACTCTTTCAGCTTGCTGCTGACGTCAAAGCTCAGCCTGATCGCTACCGCGCGGCGCTGGCCGGCCGCAGCTTCGCCCTGATTTTCGAAAAGCCTTCGCTGCGAACGCGCGTGACTTTCGAAGTGGGCATCGCGAGCCTCGGCGGCTCCTCGGTTTTCCTCGACCATACCGCCACCCGTCTCGGCGAGCGCGAGTCCGTTCCGGATGTCGCCAAATGCCTCGAGCGCTGGGTCCACGGAATCGTGGCGCGTGTTTTTGCGCAAGAAACCATCGACGAGCTTGCCTCCCACGCGCGCGTTCCGGTCGTCAACGCGCTTTCCGACCGTTTCCATCCTTGTCAGGCCCTCGCCGATTTCTTCACGCTCGAAGAGCGCTTAGGCGGTTTGCGCGGTTTGAAGTTCGCGTACGTGGGTGACGGCAACAATATGTGCCACTCGCTTCTGCTGGCCGCTGCGCGTGTCGGAGCGCACGTGAAAGTCGCCACGCCGGCCGGATATGAGCCGGACGCGGCCATCGTTGCCGAGGCAAAACGCGCCGCTCGCGAAACGCGTGCCAAAATCGAAATCTTGCGCTCCCCCGCGGACGCTGTCTCCGGCGCGCAGGCCGTCTACACCGATGTTTGGGCCAGCATGGGGCAGGAGCAGGAAGCCGCCGCGCGCGAAGCCGCTTTCGCCGGACACCAGGTGGACGAAGCGCTTCTCGCTCACGCTGCGCGCGACGCCGTTTTCCTCCATTGCCTTCCAGCGCATCGCGGCCTTGAAGTCTCCGCCGCCGTCATCGACTCCCCTCGCTCGATCGTTTTCGATCAAGCCGAAAACCGCCTCCACGTTCAGAAGGCGATCCTGCTCACCCTGATGAGCGGGTGCTGATCCCGTAAAGGAGAATTTGTTGCCGAAGAAAATCGTTCTTGCCTATTCCGGAGGTCTCGACACCTCCATCATCATTCCCTGGCTCAAGGAGAATTATCCCGGCTGTGAAGTGATCGCCATGGTCGGCGATCTTGGCCAGCAGGAGGATCTCGAGGCCGCGCGCAAGAAGGCTCTCGCCACGGGCGCCAGCGCCGCCTACGTGGAAGACCTTCGCGAGGAGTTCGTCACCGGCTATATCTGGCCCACTCTTCGCGCCGGCGCTGTCTACGAACACAAATATCTGCTGGGCACTTCGTTCGCGCGCCCGCTTCTTGCCAAGCGCCAGGTCGATCTAGCCAAAAGGCTGGGTGCCGACGCCATCGCGCACGGCTGCACCGGAAAGGGCAACGACCAGGTTCGCTTCGAGCTGGCTGCAAAAGCGCTCGCCCCTGAACTCAAAATCATCGCGCCCTGGCGCGAATGGAAGATCGTGTCGCGCGAGGAAGCCATCGCCTACGCGCGCTCCCACAACGTTTCCGTCGAGCAAACCACCAAAAACATCTACAGTCGCGACCGCAACATCTGGCACCTCAGCCACGAAGGCGGCGTGCTCGAAGATCCCGTCAACGCTCCCGAAGAAGCTATGTGGCAGTGGGTCGTGTCGCCTGCGAAGGCCCCGGATCGCCCCGCCACGGTCGAAATCGGTTTCGAATCGGGCATTCCGGTTTCAGTCAATGGCGCGAAGCTTGCTCCTCTCGCGCTTCTCGATCAGCTCAACGAAATCGGCGCCGCAAACGCCATCGGACGCATGGACATCGTCGAAAACCGTCTGGTCGGAATCAAGTCGCGCGGCGCCTACGAAACTCCCGGCGGCACGCTGCTCGTCGCCGCGCATCGCGAACTCGAATCGATCTGCCTCGACCGCGAAACCGCGCACTACCAGCAGATTCTGGCGCTGCGCTACGCTGAAATGGTTTATTACGGCATGTGGTTCACGCCGCTGCGCCAGGCGCTCGACTCGTTCTTTGCGTCCTCGCAGCAGCGCGTTACCGGTTCCGTGGGGCTCACGCTCTACAAGGGGAACCTCAACGTCGCCTCGCGCCGCTCGCCGTTCTCGCTCTACCGCACCAACCTCGCCAGTTTCACCATGACGGGCTACAACCCCAAGGACGCCGAAGGCTTCATCAATCTCTTCGCGCTTCCCATCACGGTTCCGCAGGAGTGGGAGGCGCCGCGCGCCGCTGAAGTGAAATGAGCGCTCCCGGCGAACAGAAAATGTGGGGCGGCCGCTTCGAGCGTTCCCCCGATGCTTCCTTCTACGAGTTCGAGCGCTCGTGGAGCTTCGATCGCCGCCTGCTTCCGCAGGAATTCGCGCTCGACCGCGCTTGGGCGCGCGCCATCACAGCCGCCGGAATCCTCACTCACGAGGAGTGCCGGCAAATCGTCGCGACGCTGGATGATCTTGAGCTTCGCGCCCAATCCGATCGCGCCTGGCTCGACAATTCCAAAGCCGAAGACCTTCACCATTTCGTCGAGAGTGCCTTGATCGAAAAGCTCGGCCCGCTCGGCGCGAAGCTGCACACCGGCCGCAGTCGCAACGAAATGATTGCCACCGAGTTCCGTATGTACGTCAAGCAAGCGGCCCGCGAGGTCAGGGAAACCCTCGCATTACTGGCGCGCGCCGTCGCGGCTCAAGCGCAGGAGAATCTCGGCGTTCCGATGCCCGGCACCACGCACATGCAGCACGCCCAGCCGCTGCTGCTCTCCCACTGGCTTCTTGCCCACGGCGAAGCTTTACTGCGCGACGCGGAACGCTTCTCCTCATCTGCCGCGCGGGCTGACGCCTGTCCGCTGGGCTCCGGCGCTCTCGCCGGCTGCGCGTTTCCGCTCGACCGCAAGGCGCTGGCGCGCGATCTCGGTTTTTCGCGTCCCACGGAGAACAGCCTCGACGCCGTCAGCGACCGCGATTTTGCGCTCGAATATTTGTTTGCTCTGGCCGCGCTCGCCATGCATCTCTCGCGCCTGGCCGAAGACATGATCCTGTTCGCCTCGCCCGAATTCGCGTTCGTCCAATTGCCCGACGAATATTCCACCGGCAGCAGCCTCATGCCGCAAAAGAAAAATCCCGATGCGTGGGAGCTGATTCGCGGCAAAACAGGACGCGTTTACGCCGCTCTCTTCGCGCTATTCACCACCATGAAAGGCCTTCCTTCCAGTTACCAGCGCGACTTGCAGGAGGACAAGGAGCCGCTCTTCGCAGCGCACGATCAGGCGCTAGCGACGAGTCGCATTGCCGCCGCAGCCCTGGCCGCCACGAAATTTCGCGCCGCGCGCCTAAGGGAAGCCGCACAAGATCCCGCTCTCGTCGCCACCGAACTTGCCGACTATCTGGTTGCTGCGGGCACTCCGTTTCGCGAGGCGCACGAAATCGTAGGAAAGATTCTCCGTGCCGCGGAGAAAGAAGGTATGTCGATCCGCGAAATGCCGCTCGAGCGGCTGATGGAGTCTTCGCCCCATTTCGGACGCGACCTAGCCACCGTGCTTTCCGTCGAATCCGCGTTGAATCGCCGCGCGACTCAGGGCGGAACGGCGCCGGCGGCGGTTCGCGCCGCCCTGGAAGATTTTAATCTGCGCGTCATCAAAGTCGAGGAACATCCATGAGTGCTATGACTGTCGCCGCGGCAACTCACGCCACGCCGCTCCCCGCAGCGACGCCTGATTTCGCCAAATCCGGTGGCGCGTCCGCCCACCTCTCGAAGCTCGCGATCCCGAAAGGCTTCGCCTTCGCTGCCACGCATTGCGGTCTCAAAAAGTCGAAGCTCGATCTCGCTCTTCTCGTCAGCGAAGCGCCGGCCTCCGCCGCGGCCGTCTTCACCACCAACCGCGTGCAGGCTGCCCCTGTACGGCTCTGCCGCGAGCACCTGAAACAGTCGAGCGGAAAAGTTCGCGCCATCATCGTCAATTCCGGAAACGCGAATTGCTGCACGGGCCCGCAGGGAATCGCCGCTTCGCGCGTCACCGCGGCCCGCCTCGCGCACGCGATGCGCTGCGCCCCGCAGGAGATTCTCGTCTGCTCCACAGGCGTGATCGGCGCACCCCTGCGTGTCGAGAAAATTCTCGATTCCATTCCCGCACTGGCCCTTGGGCGTGCCGCCGAGCCCAGCGCATTCGAACAGGTCGCGCGCGCCATGATGACCACAGACACGCGCCCGAAGTGGGCTTCCGCCACGTGCCGGATCGGCGGAAAGCAGGTGCGTCTGCTCGGTTGTGCCAAAGGTTCGGGCATGATTCATCCCAACATGGCCACGATGCTTTCCTACGTTCTCACGGACGCCGCTGTTTCGCCCGCCCTGCTCTCGCGCGCCCTGCGCGCCGCCACCGCGCCGACCTTTAATTCCATTACCGTCGATGGCGATACATCTACCAACGACATGCTGGCCATTCTCGCCAACGGCCAATCCGGCGCGCGCAAAATCACAGCGGCAAGCCGCGATTACGAGAATTTCGTTTCGGCGCTTCAAAGCGTCTGCGAGTCGCTCGCTCTTGCTATTGTTGAAGACGGGGAAGGCGCGCAGCGCGTGATCGCGATTGAAGTGCGCGGAGCGCCGTCCGATCGCGCCGCCGATCAAATCGCGCGTACGATCGCGAATTCCTCGCTCGTGAAGACCGCCTTCGCCGGCGCCGACCCCAATTGGGGCCGCATTCTCGCCGCCGCGGGTCGTTCAGGCGTTGACTTCGATTTTGAGCGCGTCGACATCTGGCTCGCGGGCGTTCCGGTTTGCCGCCGCGGCCGGGAATACCCCTTCGACGAGCGCGCCACGCACGAGAAGATGCTCGCCAAACGCGTGTCCATCCTCGTTGACTTGCGTTCCGGCAAAGGCCGCGCCCGCATGTGGACCTGCGACTTCACGCAGGAATACGTCCACATCAACGCAAGCTACCGCACTTAATCAGCGAGGCGAGTTCTCCGCGTTCCAGTCCCAGTTCGCGTACCGCTCGCGCAACTTCATTTTCAGAAGCTTTCCAACAGACGTGTGCGGCAATTCGTTCACAAACACAAATCCGTCCGGAAGCTGCCATTTGGCGAACTTTTGCCCGAGAAATGCACGCAGCTCTTCCGGCCGCGTCGCCGCGCCGTCCTTTAAAACGACCACCGCCAGCGGCCGCTCCTGCCACTTGGGATGCGCTACGCCGATCACGGCCGCCTCGCGTACGGACGGGTGTCCCACAAGCGCGTTCTCCAGATCGACCGAACTGATCCATTCTCCGCCCGATTTGATCAGGTCCTTGCTGCGGTCCACGATCTTCAAATATCCCTCTTCATCCATCGTGGCCACGTCACCCGTCTTGAACCATCCGTCTTTCGTCCACCGGTGCTGCTGGTCGGGGCACTCGAAATAGCTCTCCGCGATCCATGGGCCGCGGATTTCGATCTCCCCCGGAGTGTTGCCATCATGGGGAGCTTGGCCCTCCGGACGCATGATCCGCACGTCGACGAACGGCGTCGTAATTCCTTGCATCGCGCGTCTTTCGAGTTGCTTGTCCCCCGCCCACGCCGTCATTTTCGACTTCATTGAACCGATGGTCGCCAGCGGCGTCGTCTCCGTCATGCCCCAGCCGTGTACGACCTTCAGATTGAAACGGTCCAGCTCGCCGATCAGCGAAATAGCGGGAGCCATGCCCCCGCACAATATTCGAACCGGATGCGGAAAATGCCACCGCTGTGGTTCCTTTTCGAGCGCAGCCTGCACGCTCAGCCAGACCGTCGGCACACCACACGAATGAGTCACTCCTTCCTCCACCATCGTGTCCAGCAGGGTCTCGGCGTCCAGATAAGGCCCTGGAAACACGATCCGCGCGCCCACCATTACGGAGGCCCAGGGCAATCCCCATCCGTTGGCATGAAACATGGGGGAAACAGGGAAGACGGCGGAATGATTCGAGAGACCCAGCGTGTCTGGCAGCGCGAGAGAGAAGCTGTGAAGCACGAGCGCGCGGTGCGAATAGACCACTCCCTTCGATTGCCCCGTGGTCCCCGAAGTGAAGCACATCGCCGCCGCGTCATTTTCGTCCGCTGGAGCGGCGCAGAAATCCTCCGTGCCCGATGCAAGAAACGCTTCGTAATCCTGGAACTCAGTCCCTTGGTCGCACGCTCCGGACCGAAACACGATCACCCGTTCGAAATTGGTCTTGCCGCGAATCTTCTCGAACACCGCCAGCAGCACATCGTCGACAAGCAGGAACCGGTCGCGCGCGTGCTTGGCGATAAATGCGATCTCGTCGGGATGAAGCCGCGGGTTCAACGGGTGCACCACTCCGCCCGCGAACGGCGCGCCGAAATACGCTTCAAGGTGCCCCGAGTGATTCCACATCAGCGTCGCAACGCGGTCGCCGCTGCGCAGCCCGGCTCTTCCGAGCGCCGACGCGAGCCGTTTCCCTCGTCGGTAAAAATCGCCGTACGTGTAACGCTGAATCGTGCGGTCGGGTCTGCGCGACGCGATCTCTCGATCGTCAAACAGCCTCCCGGCGCGTTCGAAGATATGGTTCACCGTGAGCGGAAAATCCATCATCGACCCGCGCATCACGCCTCCCGGCTGAATCGCGCGCATCGTACCACCGATTGTCAATAGGCAGGGCATTTCGCGGCGTTTCCGCGGGAAACGCGAACTGCGCCGCGCCCCTTCTCGCCACTGCGGCTCGCGACCCTCTCTTCCTCCCCGCGCTTATTGACTCCGGACGGCAGTTGCCTCAAGATGCTCCCGAGTTGCTGGAGCGCTCGCTTCAGCCGGAGCAGCCGCGCATCCATGGCACCTGGGCGCACTTGGATCCCTCAAATTTTTACGTCGTCGGGTTCCTGGCGCAAAGGTGCGCGTGCGATTGATTGGCTCTGACCTCCTTCGATCGCTAGCGGTTTGAGCGCGCTGGACGGTTCGACTGTTCATGGCCGGGATCCTGCCTCTTCAGCCTCGGAACATGCTCTGCCCGTGCGGAGCACAGGAGCCGTACCGTGAAGAAACTTTATGTGGGCAACCTATCCTTCAAGGCTACAGAAGAGCAACTGCAGGAACTGTTCGCCGAGGCCGGAGCGAATCCCGATTCGCTGACGCTGCTGAAAGACCGTTTCAGCGGCCAGCCCCGTGGATTCGGTTTCGCGGAATTCCACGATGACGCGGAAGCCGAAAAGGCCATCGCCGCTCTCAACGGCAAGGACTTTCTCGGCCGCGCTCTGATCGTCAACGAGGCGCGTCCTCGCGAAGGCGGTGGTGGTGGCGGCGGTGGACGCGGCGGACACGGCGGCGGTGGTGGTGGCGGCCGTGGCGGACGCGGCGGCGGTGGTGGTGGCGGCCGTGGCGGACGCGGAGGTTACGACCGCTGAAGTTCGGCCCGTGATTCCCACAGTGTGGTTCTTGCGAGGGATAACCCTGTCTCGCCGCTAGCGCTGGCGTAAATGATGGCTCGCGCCCGCTAGCGTTGCCGCGCCACGGCTGCGCGCGACTTCGCTTCCGCCACT
>Ga0335072_10014040_pt1 | contig 11385 bp, 9 predicted proteins | sample Lox_Sample_21_FD_206725 | JGI IMG/M metagenome (GOLD analysis project Ga0335072, IMG submission 206725) | Soil microbial communities from Loxahatchee National Wildlife Refuge, Florida, United States - Lox_Sample_2.1 | ecosystem: Environmental > Terrestrial > Soil > Wetlands | place: USA: Florida...
GACCTCAACGTAAGCTACGTCTACAACCTGCCTTTCGGCCAGCACGGCAGCATGCTGGCGCGCGACACCATTGGGGGCTGGACGATTTCCGGCATCACGGTTGCGGAAAGCGGAGTGCCTCAGTACATCACCTATACGGGCAGCGATGTCGTCGGGCTGGGCTGCTGCTTCACCAATCGCCCCAACCTCGTTTCCAAAGTCACTTATCCCAAGACTGTCTCGGCTTGGTTCTCGAAGAGTTCCTATGCCGATCCTGTTGCTCCGTGGAATGGCGGCCCCAACGAAGGCTTTGGCAACGCCGGCAAAGACTCCGCGGTGGGACCGGGAATCTTCAACTGGAACCTCTCGCTCTTCAAATCGATTGCGCTCAATGAGAAGGGCACCAGAGTCGAGCTGCGCTTCGAGAGCTTCAATACATTCAACCACTTTATCCCCCAGGGTGTCGATGACGGCAGCCATGACGGCAACTTCGGGGCGATCGTCAACGACTTCGGTCCGCGCCTTCTGGAGCTTGGCGGAAAATTTGTCTTCTGATCCAGACCGAATTGCCTCCTCGGGCGCGACAGACAACGCTCTGCCGCGCCTGTTCTTTTTCCCGGAGACTTTCGCGATTGCTCGGCTCATTACCGTGCGCGACAATGTCTCTTCGGAGATGTGCATGAGCCGCGTTGCCTTATCGCGCTGTTTGCCCGCAGCACTGCTGTTTCTCGCCTGGTTAATCTGCCCGGCTCAGTCAGTGTCGTCGCCCGCGGCTCAGCGCGATGTTGCTCTTGCTCTGGAGCAGCAAGGGAACTTTGCCGCAGCCGAAGCCGCGTGGCAGGCCATTCTACGCACCCACCCCGGCAACGCTGAAGCCTGCGCCCACATTGGCTTTCTCGAGTCCCAACAGCAGCACTACAGCGAAGCCGTCCGCTACTACCGCAAAGCCGAGACCATCGATCCCTCCATTCCGGGCCTGCGCATGAACCTCGGTCTCGCGCTCTTCAAGGCCGGCGACATGAAGGAAGCCGCCCGCGTCTTTCTCCCTCTCTATCGCCGTGCTCCGCCCGGCTTGCCTGACGCGCAACGCCTGCGCCTGCTGATCGGCCTGGCCGACTACGGCGCCGGCGAGTACGCCGCCGCGGTTCCCTGGCTGCGCAAGGCCATGGCTGCCGATCCACAGAATCTCCCTTACCGGCTCGTCCTCGCCCATAGCTGCCTGTGGTCGAAGCAATATCAGTGTGTTCTCGATGTCTACCATCAGATCCTCAGTCTCAACGCTGAATCCGCTGAAGCCGACATGCTCGCCGGCGAAGCCTACGATGAAATGCGCGACCATCAGGACGCCATCGACCAGTTCAGAGACGCGGTCAAAGCCGACCCTCATGTGCCCGGCGTCCACTTTGGTCTCGGCTATCTTCTCTGGTGTCAGAACCAGTTTGAGGAAGCTGCGGAGCAGTTCCAGCTGGAAAGCGAGAACGCACCCGGCGACGCCGAAGCGCTCGCTTACTGGGCCGACTCCGTCGTGCGCCTCAATCAGCCCGCTGCGCGTCCGCTCGTCGAAAAGGCGCTGAAACTCGACTCCCGCGAGGAGCTATCCTGGCTCGATCTCGGCATCCTCGACGCTGGCGCCGGCAGCAATAATGACGCCCTGCGCGACTTCAGCGAAGCAGAGCGTCTCGCTCCGTCCGATGTCCAGGTCCACTGGCGTCTTGCGCGACTTTACCAGGCCATGGGACGGCATGCTGATGCGCAGGCCGAGTTTAACAAGACGAAGAATCTCACCCAGGCTGCCGACGAAACCGTCATGGAGAAGCTGCACGCCAATCGGCCCGCTGGAGCCGCAGGCCGTGACGAGAAAAAGCCAGCTTCCACCAAACCGGCTGAATAATGTCCAGGGAAACCCTATCTCCGTCTCAGGAAACGAACTCGCCGCGGTTCATCCCTGGCGGCAGATCCCGCGACCCAAGCGCGGCCAAAGTCCCGTTCCGCTCCGGCATCGCGAAGGCGGTCGTCGGAGCGCTCAGCACTTCCTTCCACGCGTCCTGGAATTTCGCCATCTCGCTCCGCGTGCCCACCGTAATCCGCACCCACGTCGGCATAATCGGCCACACGCGTCCGATGTACACGTTCTTTGCCGCCATCGCCGCGATCACTTCCTTACCCGGCCGTCCCGTGTCCACCATAAAGCAGTTGGTCTCGGACGGAATGAACTTATAGTTGTTCGCCGTCAGCCACGAAAACGTCTCGGTGCGAATGTCCGTGTTGATCTTCCGCCGCTCTGGTACCAGCTCCGGCACTCCCAGGCTGCTCGTCGCCGCCGCTACTGCCAGAATCGGCATCGAGTTCATCCCGTACGCCTGAATCTTCGCCAGCAGATCAGGCCGTCCGATCGCGAACCCGCACCGGAGCCCCGCCATGCCGTAAATCTTCGAGAAGGTCCGCAGCACGATCAAATCCTTGTCCGCCTTCACCAGATCGAGCGACGGCGTCCCGTCCGAGAAATGGATGTACGCCTCGTCCACCAGCAGAATCGAGCCCTTCGGCTTGTTCGCCAACCCATATTCAATGTCCTCGCGGCTGGTGATGGTCCCCGTCGGATTGTTCGGGTTACAGATGTACAGCACGCCCGCGTTCGGATCCGCCGCCACCATCGCCCGCACATCGTGCGAGTAGTCCTTGGCCAGCGGCACCTTGACGATATTCGCCCCGCTGTATTTCGCCGCGTACATCGGCGCCTCGTAACTGGGATCCGCAACCACCAGGCTGCGCTCCTTCGAGGTAAACGCCAGCACCGTGTAGTGCAGTGGCTCGCTCGATCCCGCATACGCCAGCACGTACTCCGGCTTCAGCCCCTCGAGACCGCTGAACGTCTCCACCAGCTTCCCCGTCAGCTCAAAGTCGTAGCGCCCGCCCTCCGGCAGCAGGCTGCTCATCACCGCACACGCCCCACTGCATGGCCCCAGCGGGTTCTCGTTCGCATCGATGCGCACCGCCCCCGGGGGTATCTCGCGCATCATCCGCCGCCGCTGCGCCAGCGCCAGTTGCGGCTCAGTCAAAATCGGTACGGCAGCTGCGGCCGTCGCGGCGGCAGCTAGTCCGAAGAAGCTACGGCGGGAAAGATTCGTGTTCATGAGCGTCTCCTGAGTTTTTGTTGGGCCGTCATTTCCCCAGCTGTGCGGTACGGACCGGACTGTGACTGCTCACTGCCACCACTTCGATTTCTACCAGTGCCCCCGGCAGCGCCAGCGCCTCCACCTGCATTGCGCTCCGCGCCGGCTTGTTCGGTTGATCCTTTGTACCAAAAAACTGCGTGTATCCCTTCATAAATCCGGCAAAATCCATTTTTCCCCCGTGGGCCGGATCCCCCGCCAGGTACGCGTGCATCAGCACCACGTCGCCCAGTGCAAGATGCTGCACCGCCAGCGCGTGCCGGATCGCATCCAGCGTGTGCACCGTCTGCGTCTCCGTATCGCCCGGCGTGCCCTTCGCCACCGACGAGTCGAGCATCCCGCTCAGATACAGCGTGTCACCCACCCAGACTCCCTGCGAAATCGGAAAATCCGAATTCGGGATCGGGATCCGAGTCACCGCGCTCTGTGCCGCCGCAAGCGGTCCCAAACCTGCCGCCAGAACCGCGAGAATCCCCACACTCACGCGCTTACGCTGCAAGGTTGCCTCCATTTTCCAGACGAACCCCCATCTGGTTGATCACCCGGTACGACGACAGCGCCGCGCCCTCCTGCCAGCCAACAAGATGGCTGGTGTGGTCGCCCGCAAAATACACCCGCCGGTCCGGACGCAGCAGCACATCCAGCGACCCCGACCCCGCGTGTCCGAATCCACTGATCCACGATCCAAGATTGTAAGGAATCTGTCCCCAGCTGATATACACCGGCTTCGACAGCTCCTTCCCGTGCCCTGGATGCAGCAGCTCGATCGCTCGCCGCGATGCCTCCAGCTTCGCCTCAACGGTCGGCAGCTTCCCGAACGCCGTCCCGTTCTCGATCCCGTACCCGCTCACCACCACCCCGCGCTCGGAGAACATCCGCGCGCTCGGGTACCACACCACATTCACCGTCTGCTGCAGATACGAGAGCCCGCCATAGATGGCGTAGTCCTTCTCCCAGAAGCGCGGCGCTTCCCACGCCACCTTGTAGGCCGAATCGTAGCTCGTCGCGTCGATCGCCAGCCGCACTTCCGGACTGAAATCCGCGTCCAGTCCCCGCACGATCGTGAGCGGCATCGCGCAGATACAGTAGTCCGCCATGACCGTCTCGTCTTTGCCCGTGGCCCTGTCGCGGTAGACCACCGTCACCCCGCTCACCGACTGGCGGATGCTCTTCACCACCGCCCCGTCTCGCACCACGCTCCCCAGCTTCTTCTCGAACGCGGCGGGAATCCGATCCATCCCTCCCACGGGCTGGAACATGGTCGGCTGCCAGTCGATCACTTCCTCGGCCATCATGCCCTGCCACAAATCCGCATCCAGCAGCGCATGCATGGGCAGCGGGGCGATCGCCTCCGGCATCGCCTTGCCCGCGCCTGGCGGAACTTTGAATCCGGACCGCTCTGTGCCCGTAAACAGCAAATCCGGCTGCAAATCCCCATAGATCCGCAGAAATTCGATCATCCGCTCCTGATCCTCCGCGGTGATCTGCTCATCCAGCGCGCCCTTCCTGATGCACTTGGCCAGCAACTCGGAAACATGCCCGCGCGTGTCGTTCACCACGCGCCGCTCCGTCACCGCCGCGCCGCCGTTCAGTTTGTCGGACTGCATCATGGCCCCGCGCGAGGAGTTGACCTCTACTTCCAGCGCCACGCCCAGCTCCTGGCAGTAGCCGAGCATCGTTCGATGTATGGAAGGAAGCCGTGCAGGCCCCGCATTGAAATAATTGCCTTCGTCGAAGCCGCACGATTGCCGCAGGCCGTCCGCAAACAACACATCGTTGCCGCCGCGGATCGTCCAGTTGCGCCCGCCGCAGCGCTCCCGCGCCTCGAGCAATGTACATCGATAACCCGCTTTGCCCAGCTCATACGCCGCAACAAGACCGGCGATCCCGGCGCCCAGAATCACAACCCTTGTGCCCTTGCCGTCGACCAGCCGCAGCTTGCCCGACTCCGCCGACGCCTCTGGTATTGCCAGCAGCCCCAACGACTGCATCATGACGAATGCGGCGCGATAGCCACCCGCCTGGCCCACACGCATCAAAAACTGACGTCTGGTTAGACCCATAGCTTTTTCTTTTCCTGCTTTTTCCGGGGAATGCCCATTATGCCAGACCCTGCTCCCGTCTTAAAAAAGGGCCCGTGGCCGGAGACTGAACCACGGGCTTCAGGGAGGCTAAAACAATATCTTCAGAGCCAGTTGTGTGTTGTAGGGCTCGCCGGCCCCTATCCCCGGCGCTCCGTAGTTGGCTCCGACCGTGGTCGCGATCGCGCAGCTGTTGCCGTCCGTGCAGTATCCGTCGCCCGGCGCAGCCAGATTCAGATGGTTGAACAAGTTGAACATCTCCACCCGGAACTGTGCCGTCACACGCTCCGTCACCTTTGTGTTCTTGAACACCGAAAAATCCACATCTTCGAATCCCGGGCCATGGATCGCATTCCGCTGGCTCGTGCCGAAGGTGTTCACCGCCGGCTCCGTGTACGCTCCCGGGTTCAGCCAGTTCACGTAGAAGCCGTTCGTCGAGTCCCCCTGCACACTGTGCGAGACGCCGCTGTACGGGCTTACCCCGGGCACTGGATTCGCCCGCTCGGCGTACTCTCCCGTCCCGCTCTCGTCGTTGTTCGCGTAGATGGTGAACGGCTGGCCCCCGTGGAAGTTCCACAGGCTGTTCATCTGCCATCCGTGTGTCAGCCACTGCGGACCGCCCCGCCCCGGCACATCGTACGTGAGGTACGCCGTGAACGTATTCCGCACGTCGAAGTCGCTGTTGCCGTATTCGCACTTGAAGCAAAAACTGTTCTGCGGATTGAAAAGGTAAATCTCGCTCGCCTCATCCAGTGAGTGGCTCCACGTGTACGAAGCTTGCGATGTGATGTGGTGCCAGCTCGCGAAGCGCAGCAGAGCCTGCAGTGAGCTGTAGTTCGACGTCGCCTCGGACTGAATCTGATTGATCACCCCGTAATTCGGGAACATCGCCCCATAGGGACGCGTGGAGTTATCCCCTCCGCTGCCCAGTGCTGCCTGATTGATGTCCACCAGATTGCGCAGATGGTGGCCCGCGCTGCCCACATATCCGATCTGTGCGATGGCGCCCGATCCCAGACTGCGCTGCACGTTGAGGTTGTAGTTATAAACGTAGCCCGGCCGCAGCGTCTGACTTACCGAAAACAAATTCACTGAGGGGCAGCCGCTCGCGTTGGGGTTGGCAATGCATGGATTGGTCGGGCTGCTCTCATCCGTGAAGATGTCCGTACCGTACGCGGCTCCTGTCGGAATCGTAGCCGCGGTCGGCGCCGTCTGTTCCACCGGACTGGCTCCGGCCGGATTGTCCTGCACCCCGAAAGGCCCGCCGTTGCTGCTAAAGCGCGAATTCAGCAGGTTCACCAGGTTCGGGCTGTCGAAGCCGATCCCAAATCCCCCGCGCACCACCGTCTTGCCGTTGCTGGTTGGCTCCCATGAGAACCCCACGCGCGGGCTGTAGCCGCCGTACCACTGCGGATAGAGGGTCCCGATATCCTCCCCTGCAATCGCGATCCCGTTGGGAGCGCTGGGCAGGAACGTCGACAGATCCTTCGTCCCGTTGTGCATCGGCCCGATGTACTCGTAGCGAATGCCGTAGTTGAAGTTCAGCCGCGGCGTTACCTGCCACGCGTCCTGCGCGAACAGCGCCCATGTATTCACGAACACCTGCCGCTTCGGGTCCCCCTGCACGATGCTCGTTGCCCCGGCATCGAAGCAGCCCGCGAGGAAATCGGCCAGCGCATACACATGATCCGGATCCGATGTTGCCGGCGCCGAACTCGGGGTCGTTGTCGCCAGACCATCGCACGCCGTTCCCGTGTTGCCCGACCACGGTCCCTGCGTGCCGTCGAACACAAACGTTCCCCGCTGCCCGCTCTGGTAGAAATCGTCGATCTGCGCCTGCCGCAGTTCGCCCCCGAAGCGGAACTCATGCTTGCCCACCGTCCACGACAGCTCTTCGTCCAGGTGCCCCGTGATATCGTTGCGCCCCGACTCCACCGTCGCCCCAACGTAATCGAACCCGTCCGCCGAAGCTCCCAGCCCGCTGCTCGCTGCCGGCGAAGCGATCTCGATGCGCGGCGCGCCCGCCAGCGCGGCATTGCTCACACCCGTGTTCAGCCCCAAAGCGATCGGGTTGTAATCGTTGCTCGCATCCGAGAACGACTGGTTGAAGTAGTTCACCCCCGCGAACAGCTGATTGGTCAGCCGCGGCGAAAAGACCGAATTCCACGTCAGCGAGTAATTCTGCACGTGGATCGGCGCTACCTCGAAGTAAGGCGCCAGCAGCGAGTTCGTCGGCGCTGTCTGGTTCCCCTGCCCCACATACCACTTCGCCGACAGTTTGTTATTCGCATTCAGCGTGTAATCGAGCTTGATCAGGCCGTTGTGGCTGTAACCATTCTCATTGCCGGGGTTCAGATAATTGAACGGACTCGCCGGCCCGGTCAGCGCTGCCGCCGGCCACAGCCCCTGGTTGCTTCCCGATCCATGCAGCAGGTTCGATGCCGTCTGATTCTCCGGTATGCCCCACGCCGCCAGCTGGTTCAGCGCCAAAGCCTGATAGGCCGACGACGGTTCCGTCGACGGTTGCGCCGTGCCGATCAGGAACTTCTGCTCCTCGTACGTCACAAAGAAGAACGCATGATCCCGCCAGATCGGGCCGCCCGTCGAAAATCCAAACTGCTGATTGCGCAGCTCCGGCTTGGTCGTGTCCAGCGGCGACTGCGCCGCCAGCGCCTCGTTTCGGTTGTAGTAGTACGCCGTTCCGTGGAATGCGTTCGTCCCCGACTTGATCGCCAGGTTCACCGTCGCCCCAGGGTTCCGTCCCGTGTCCGGGCTCGCTTCCGTTACCGTCGAGAATTGTTCGATCGCGTCGATCGGCAGTGTGATCCCCGCTATTCCCGACACCCCGCCCTGGTTCACCGCCGGAATGTTCCACCACAGATCGTTGTTGTCCGCGCCCTCGATCTGCCAGTTCACCATGTCCGGCCGCGTCCCGTTGACCGATCCATAGCCGCCGCCCGAGTATCCCGCGTATCCCGGAATCACCGCGATCAGCTGCGTGAAGTCGCGCCCGTTCAGCGGCGTGTCCTGAACCGTCTCGTTCGGAATATCGGTGGTCTGTACCGTCGATGTCGTGTCCAGCGCCAGCGCACTGGCCGATACTTCCACCGTCTGCGCGCTCGCCGTAATGCTCAGCTTCACCGGCAGCGTGTAAATTGTTCCCGCCGAGACCGGAACCCCTTCCACCTTCTCCGTCTTGAATCCCGCTGCCGTCACCGTGACCACGTACTTGCCCAGGGGCAGATCCTGAAACTGAAATTCGCCCCCGCTCGACGTCACCGCCTTCCACGACACGCCCGTGCCCGTGCTCACCGCTTCGATCGCCGCGCCCGGCACTACCGCGCCCGAAGGGTCGACCACTGTGCCGTTGATGCCGCCGCGGAAATTCTGCCCGCTTAACGGAAGCGCTGCGAGGGCCAGCAGCATCGCCACCTGAACTCCACTGCGCATTGCCGAAAATCTCATGTACGACCTCCAGTGAAAGGTAGACCCGTCACGGGCGCGCCCGTGATGGAGCTGTGCCGAGGCGCGCAACGTATGCCGCTGCGTCGTCTTCTTTGTTCCTGAGGTCTTCGACAGGGAAGGATGCCGCCACGAGATTGGCCCTCTGACAAGGAGGGCAGCCGGCGGCTCTTCACTTCACGCAGAAATGAAGATGGTTTTTCATTCTTGACACACCTTGGGAAAAATTTCAAGCGGCTCTGAGGATTTCTCGTTCGTCTGCGCGCTACGGCGAATCCAATCCAACATCGTCAATCGCCTCGGTTTCCGCCCCTCCCGTGTCCCGTTTCGCTACGTAAACCGCCCTCTTTTTCCGTTACTTACGCGCTACTGCTGTGCCCGCCGTCACATACAGTTGATACCGCCAAAGTGGAGTATTAAATCCCGGAAAGGAGGGCCTTCATGCCGAATCGAATCCACGTCGCATTCGTGGCGGCCATACTTGCAACTGCCGCCTTCGGGATAGCCCAGACAACACCCATCATCAAAGAAGTGCCGGTGAAACCCACCTCACCCGCATCCGGGAAACAGATGTATTCCACCTATTGTGCCGTTTGCCACGGTGCCGATGGCAAAGGCGGCGGCCCCGCCGCGGCCGCCCTCGCGGAACCTCCGACGAACCTCGCGAAGCTTGCCAGAGATAATGGCGGCAAGTTCCCCGATGCCCGCGTCTACTCCGTGCTGCAGTTTGGAATGGAGAACCCCGCTCACGGCTCCAAAGACATGCCCATCTGGGGTGCGGCCTTTCGGTCTCTCGACCGCGGCAGTCCCTCTCCGGGAATGGAGGAGCATCAGCGCATCGCGAATCTGACCAACTACCTCAGGTCGATTCAGCAGTAACTGCGCCTAAACAGAAACCCCCTGCCCGGTGTCCCGCCGCAGGGGGTTCTCTCTGCTCAGCCCTCTCTACTTTACCTTCATCAGGATGATCACAAACGTGAACAGGGCCAGCGATTCCATGAACGCCAGGCCCAGCATGAGCATCGTCATGATGCCCGCCCGCGCTCCGGGATTCCGCGCCACCGCCTCGGTTGCCGACGCTGCCGCGCGCCCCTGTCCCAGTCCGCAGAGTCCGGACGCGATCGCCATCCCGACTCCAGCCCCGATCGGCACCCAGCTCGTCGCCGTGCTGCCCCCCGCGGCCTGTGCGAACGCCGGCGATGCCATGAACAAGACCGCCAGCGCCATGAATGCGTATTGCAGTTTTTGCATTGCGTTTCTCCTGCTTCCCTGAAATTGCCACCAGTGGGTGGTTGAGGCTCACCGTGCTGGCCCCCTCACGCTGAATGGCCATTCCCGCCGGAGTGGAAGCCGCGATCCGGCGAAAATCCCTGCTCAAAACCTTCCCGGCCCCAACTCCAGGCTCTGCTAATGCGCCTCTCCGTGCGCCGTCGCCTCGCCCAGGTAAATCGTCGTCAGCAGCATGAAAATGTATGCCTGAATGACCGCCACGAACAGGTGCAGCCCCAGCCCCACAATCGGCAGCGCCGCCGGGATCATCGAAAAGAAGATCACCGTGATCAGATCGCTCGCCGCCATGTTCGCGAACAGACGAACCGTCAGCGACAGGATCCTTGCAAAGTGCGAGATGATCTCAATCGGAAACATCAGCGGCGCAATCCACCATGCCGGCCCCATAAAGTGCTTCAGGTACCCGATCGGCCCCTGCGCCCGCACGCCGTTCCAGTTGTAGTAGACAAACGTGAACAGCGCCAGCCCGAGCGGCACTACCGGATTCGCCGTCGGCGTGTCGATCCCGGGCAGCAGCCCGAAGCAGTTGCACAGCAAAATGAAAATCAGAAGGCAGGTCAGAACCGGCAGGTGGGCGGCATGCCCCATCACCTGCTCGGCCTGGCTCTCCACAAATTCGTGCGTCATCTCCGCCAGATGCTGCGTTGGCCCCGGCTTTTCCACGCTCAGCCGTGCTCGCACAAAAACGAAAAACAGCACCAGCCCCCCCGCCACAATCAGCTCCAGCGTCAGGGTGTTGTTGATCGGGTGTCCCGGATTCACCGGGTGGATGTCGAGCTTCCGCAGCAGCGCGTCAAGAGGCGCGCCAAACCATTCGTTCAGTAGTCGAGTGACAAAGTTAATCCAGGCGTGCATCTGTTTTCTTTGGGTCAGTTGCGCAGCAGGCGAACTGCTTCAATGGAAAGGGCAACGACAGCTAATCCGATGCCCGCAATCAGGGCGTAAACACTACCGTGTAAACACCTTAGACTAACATAAAGAACCACTCCCACCAGTGCCAGCCGGAGAAAAAAGGTGACCAAAGTGCGGCCCAGCGGCCGGGCCGGCAACTGGCTGTCCAGCTTCGAGAAAACCGTCAGCGCCAGGCTCCGCCACTCCAAAATTCCGGTATATGAAATCAACGCGCCGGCGACCTCCAGCACTCCGGACTGCCATCCCAGGGTCAGCGCAAATACCACGGCCAGCACGACTCCCAGGATCACCACAGTCCGCAGTGCCCTCCGCAGCATCTCCCTGAGATCGTCGTCGGTCATCGCGCCCAGCGCGGCCGACGGATGGTTCTCCTCGCTCACCGGTCCTCTTTCTCCATCGCCTTCTCGTTGTTCAGCACCAGGCGGAAGACCTCGACAAATCCGGCCACTGCGCCCACTCCCAGCCCCACCAGATAAATCCAGCTCTGG
>Ga0335072_10014042_pt1 | contig 11381 bp, 11 predicted proteins | sample Lox_Sample_21_FD_206725 | JGI IMG/M metagenome (GOLD analysis project Ga0335072, IMG submission 206725) | Soil microbial communities from Loxahatchee National Wildlife Refuge, Florida, United States - Lox_Sample_2.1 | ecosystem: Environmental > Terrestrial > Soil > Wetlands | place: USA...
CCCCGTTGATGGAGTTGATGTCGGCCGCCAGCCACTGATAGTTGGGATCATGGGCGGCGCGCGCGGTCTCGTCGCTCTCCAGTTGCGCAATCGACGGCACGGCCGACATGCCCTCGCTGGTCTTGAATGGCACGCCGGAGATGCGGTCCCACGGCAGGGAATCGGGCTGATCGGCCTCGCCGACCTCCTTCGGATCGATCGGCGAGGGCAGTACCACGTCGGGCACCACGCCGCGGTGTTGAGTGCTCTCGCCGGTGACACGATAGAACTTGCCGATGGTGACGGTGAGCTGTCCGTCGACCGGCTGATCGCTCCAGCGGTCGAGCGGCACGAGGTTCTGCACCGTGCCCTTGCCGAAGGTGTTCTGACCGATGATCACGCCGCGGTGGTAATCCTGGATCGCGCCCGCGAAGATCTCCGACGCCGAGGCGCTGAAGCGATTCACCAACACGGCGAGCGGACCGGTATAGGCGGGACCCTGCTCCGGATCGTCGAGCACCTCTATGGCGCCGTTGCGGTCCCGCAGCTGCACGACCGGGCCGTGCGGGATGAAGAGACCGGTGAGGGCCGTGGCTTCCGGCAGATAGCCGCCGCCGTTGTCACGCAGGTCGAGCACCAGCCCGTCGATATGCTGGTCCTCCAGCTTTTCGAGCAGACGCAGGACGTCGCGCGTGGTGCTGCGGTAGTTGGGATCGCCGGCGTTCTCCGCGGCGATATCCTCGTAGAAACTCGGCACCGTGATGATGCCGATCTTGTAGGTGCGGCCATGATCGCTGATGGTCTCGAGGCGGCTCTGCGCTTCCTGATTCTTCAGCGTCACTTTGTTGCGGACGAACTCGAGAACCTTCTCCTTGGAGCCGGGCGCCGCGCCTGCGGGCAGCACCTGCAGCCGCACGGCGGTACCCGCCTTGCCGCGGATCAGCTCTACGACGTCGTCCAGACGCCATCCCTCGACATCGGTCAAAGGTCCCGTGGGGCCCTGGCCAACGCCGGTGATGCGGTCGTTCGCCTTCAACGAGCCGGAGACGGCCGCGGGCCCTCCCGCAATGACGTTCATCACCGTGACGTAGTTGTCGATGAGCTGCAGCGAGGCGCCTATGCCCTCGTAGTTGAGGCTCATCTGAATGCGGTATTCCTCGGAGTTGACCGGCGAGAAGTAGGTCGTGTGCGGATCGTAGGTGCGCGCATACGCGTTCATCAGATCCTCGAACACGTCCTCCGCCTTGACCTGATCCACACGCTGGATCACGGTCTGATAGCGCTTGCGCAGGATGTCAGCCGCCTGCGGCCAGGTCTTGCCGGCGAGCATCAGCGCCAGCACGTCGTTGGTCACGCGCTTCTTCCACAGCTGGTCCATGTCGGCCTCGGTCGCGGGCCAGGGCGCATGGTCGCGGTCGAAGTCGTAGGTCGCGGTCGTATTCCAGTCGGGCTGGGTCTTCAGCAGGTCGATCGAATACTCCATGCGCTCGCGATTGCGTTGCTTGAAGCGATCGAAGATCAGGAATCCGGGGTCGACGTTCCCGGTGTGGATCATGTCGTCGAACTTGTCCTGGTAGACCGAAAACTCCTGCACGTCGCCGGCGAGGAAATAGCAGTGCTCGGGGTCGAGACCCTCGAGGTACTGGTGGTACACCTGCTTCGAGAAGCTGTCGTCGATGACCTGGCGGCTATAGTGGGTCTCTTCCAGGATCCGGCCGATCTTGCGCGCGATGTCGCGCTGCTCGTCGGTCGGGGCCAGCGCCCCCGGCGGCAGGATCGAGGCGGCCCTGGCGGGGGCGCGCAATGCGGCGTCCGTGGCGGCGAGCACGAGAGCCGAGAGCAGGGTAAGGGCTAGCCATCCAAGCGGGCGGCGAAGGATCTTGAGCATCTGCAGCTTCCTAGGGCATCTATCGTTTCTAGGACGGGTCCATCGGGTTTCAAGGGGTACCGGACATCTTCAGTCCCGGGGCACTCGGCGCAGCATGGCCAGCCAGAGCCTCCCCAGGAGGAGCAGCAGGGCCGGGCCGAGCGCGACGACCCAGTATCCCAGCCAGCCGTGTGCCAGGCCTGCGAAGTAATCCCCATAGAGGGCCAGGGGGCCCATCCCATGGGGGTCGTCGCCGTGGGTATAGGGCCCGAGGGTCCTGTGTCCCACGATCCAGATGAGGAGGGGGACCACCAGCAGGCCGAGTGCGAGCGCACCCCCGAAAAGCACCATCTCCCGCCGCGTGCGGGTCTCGAGGCCGAAGGCTTGCGCGCGGGCCAGGGGCTCGGCGCTGCCGGAACGCTCCGTCATGCGGGCAGTGTAGCCGAATCGACCGCTTCCCAGGTCATAATGACGGGCTATGCGGAAGATCACGGCAGCAGTCATTGGCGTCGGCTACCTGGGGCGGTTTCATGCGCAGAAATACGCGCAGGCGCCGCAATGTGACCTGGTGGGTGTCGTCGATGCCCGACAGGAGGCTCGAGAGGCCGTCGCGGCAGAGGTCGGCACCCGACCGCTTGCCGATTACCGGGAGCTCCTGGGAGCAGTAGAGGCGGTCAGCGTAGTCACCCCGACGCCGGCGCACTTCTCCATTGCCCGTGACTTCCTGGAGTCCGGCGCGCATGTCCTGGTCGAGAAGCCGATCACCGAGACTCCCGAGGAAGCCCGTGAGCTGATCGCGGTTGCTGCCCGCTGCGGGCGCGTGCTGCAGGTCGGCCATCTGGAGCGCTTCAATTCGGCGATTCTGGCGGCGGAGCCCCACCTGCGGGCGCCGCGCTTCGTCGAGTGCCATCGTCTGGCTCCGTATCGCGAGCGGGGCACTGATGTGAACGTCGTTCTGGACCTGATGATCCACGACATCGACATCGTCCAGACGATCGTCGGGGCACCCGTAAAGACGATCGACGCGGTCGGCACGCCGGTGTTCTCGGAGGACATCGACATCGCGAACGCGCGCATCACCTTCACCAACGGGTGCGTCGTCAATGCGACGGCCAGCCGCGTTAGCTTGAAAACCGAGCGCAAGATGCGCATCTTCGAGGACGACGCCTACCTTTCCCTGGATCTGCAGCAGAAGATTCTGACGCTCATCCGCAAGCGTGGCGCCGACGAGCCGGCCGGACCGCTGCCGGTCACCATCGAGGAGCAGAGTTTGGATCAGGGTGATGCGCTGAAAGCCGAGATCGATTCCTTCCTGGCCTGCATCCGCGACGGCCGCGCGCCAGTGGTGACGGGGGAAGCCGGTCTGATGGCGTTGGAAACCGCCATGCGCATCACCGAGCAGGTCCGCAGGTCCGCGGCTGAGCGCGGAAAAATGGGAGCGTAGCGCGATGTCGAAGCAACCTGAGCATTTGCGCCACTCGCCGCGTCCGGTCACCCTGGCCGCGGTGCAGATGCAGTGCGGCTGGGACGGCGCTGCGAACATCGCCAAAGCCGAGAAGCTGGTGCGGGAAGCCGCGGCTCGCGGGGCACAGATCATCCTCCTACCGGAGCTCTTCGAGACGCCGTACTTCTGCATCGAGCAGGATGCGCGGCATCTGAAGCTCGCGCGCACCGCCGATGACAATCCCGCGGTCGGGCATTTCAGTGCGGTGGCCCGCGAGCTCGGCGTGGTCCTGCCCATCAGCTTCTTCGAGCGGGCCGGGCCCGCCTATTTCAATTCCATCGCCATCCTCGATGCGGATGGCGCGCAGCTCGGCGTCTACCGCAAGTCGCACATCCCCAACGGGCCCGGATACCAGGAGAAGAATTACTTCAGTCCCGGCGATACGGGCTTCAAGGTGTGGCAGACGCGGTTCGCGCGTATCGGCGTCGGAATCTGCTGGGATCAGTGGTTTCCGGAGGCCGCGCGCGCCATGGCGCTCGCCGGTGCGGAGGTTTTGCTCTACCCGACGGCGATCGGCACGGAGCCGCCGCCGGCATTGCCGGTGAATTCGCGCGATCACTGGCAGCGCACCCAACAGGGCCACGCCGCCGCGAACCTGATGCCGCTCCTTGCCTCCAATCGCTACGGGCTCGAGCGTTCGCTGCAGGATCCCGACGGGCTCTACATCCGTTTCTACGGCTCGTCGTTCATCACCGATGCGATGGGTGCGAAAGTCGCGGAAGCTCCGGAGGAAGGGGACGCGGTGCTCACCGCATCGTTCGACCTCGAGGAGACGAAGGCAGTGCGGGACAACTGGTTCGTCTTTCGCGACCGGCGCCCGGACCTCTATGGCGCGTTGACCTCTCTCGATGGCCTCAAGAGGGCCTGATGGTCAGTGCCTTTCGATCCAGGCGAGCGCGTCCTTGAGCTCCTTCACGAACCGCGCGTACTCACTGCGTCGTTGTGCATCGTCAGGGATGCGAAGCAGGAACGACGGATGAATGGTCACCCAGAGGTGGGACGTAGGTGAAAGCCTCGTCGGTGAGCCGCGAAGCTGCGAAACGATCACCGGATGACCCAGGAGTGCACGCGCAGCCGTGCCGCCGAGCGCCATCACCAGCTTCGGAGCGACGAGACGCAGCTCCTCGTTGAGCCACCAATGGCAGGCTTCGATCTCACTCGCGCTGGGCTTGATGTGCAGCCGCCGCTTACCGCGAGGCTCGAACTTGAAGTGCTTGACGGCGTTGGTGATGTAGACGGAGTCGCGTCCCAGCCCCGCGTCCTGCAGCGCGCGATCGAGAATCGCGCCCGCGGGTCCGACGAACGGATGGCCCTGCAGATCCTCGGAGTCTCCCGGCGCCTCGCCGACCAGCATGAGTCGCGAAGACGCGTGCCCTTCGCCAGGCACTCCCTGCGTCGTCGCCTTCCAGAGCATGCAACGGCGGCACGTGTCCACGGCGCCACGCAGCTCCGCGAGTGATACCAGGGTCCGCGCACCAGTGAGCCCGCCTTCGTCCTCACGGCCAGCCCGCGCGCGCTTCGGGAGCGGCTCGGTTTCCTCGGTCGTCATCGTCTTCCTTCAATGAACGACCGCCACGGTTGGTTCCGACAAATACACCGCCCCCCCGGCCTTTCGGCCGGGAGCGCGGTCACCGTTGGTGGAGGCGGGGGGACAGTACTTCCACCGCTTTCGCGGTGGCCTGGACTATGCCTTCATCCGAGCCGCGGCACGGCCTGGATGCGGAGCGTCTTATCCCGCCGTACCGGCGGAATCCTAGTACTCACCCAGGACAGCAAGTCCACGGTGAGCCTATGAGTCTCTACAGGGCAGGCCTGAGGTTGGCCCTCTTCCTACCCCTCGGCGTTGCCATGCCGCCCTCCGAAGAGAGCGCCGTCAGGTTTCGCCGATGTGAGCTCCGTTCTCAGCCGATCCTCTCGGATCGGCGCGACCCATTGATCGAACCCCCGTCCGCAAGTCCTAGACTTCAGGATCTACGTACGTATCCACTCTTTGGTTCTCGCGCTGCGCTACCCGAGTGGCAGGGAAGACGCCGCGCCAGCGGACGGTAACTCTTAACGATCCGGCCCGTCGCACGCGCGGATCGCGATCCTGTGAACGCGTCCCCTGATTCGGTCGCACAGGCACGAGCCGGTCAGAGGTCAGCTGCGTTTAGGCAGCTAGAGCGTAGTTGTCGTCGTTGGCAACTATGAGATTGCAGCGTGATTTACGAGGGCACTGCGCCTCGGTACGCCCCTGGAAGGTTCGCAACCCACGTCGAAGCCGGTCGCCCCCAAAGGTACGGGTAGGATACCCGAAGACAATGGCCGGGCATACAGAGCTCCCGCCGGGACTGCGCTCGAGCCCGCCGTTCGTCGCCGATTTGCGGCAGTTCACACCGCGCGGTCTTTCCGGTAAGGTCGCGCGCTTTTCATGCGCCGCCCGGCATCGGCGGGGCATACGGTCGGGTCGGTCTCGGGGAGTCGCGCACCATGGTGAGAAAGAGCATTGCGGCCGTCAGTGTCGCGTTGATGGTTCATGGCATGAACGCGGCTGCCGCCGCGAATCCAGGACCCGCCGAGACGGGCACGACATGCTCGTGCGCAACCGCGACGCCACCGGTCCCCGCCGGTACCTGGGCCGCAGCGGGACAGCTCGGCCTCATCGTGACCAGCGGCGATACGACTACCAAGAGCGGCAACGCCGCCTTCAATGCCGCGCATGTGATGGGTCGCTGGACGATGAGCGGCGGGCTCGCGGCGCTGTACGCCAGCACCAACGGCTACAGCACGCAGCAGGATACGAACGCCGCCCTGCAGGCGGACTACGCTCTGACCAAGAACACCTTCTGGTTCTCGAGCGCCCGCTGGGACCGCAATCTCTTCACCGGTTTTGATTATCAGGACAGTGTCGCCAGCGGCGCCGGCTACAATTTCGTCGCCACGCCCGCCACTCAGCTCTCCGGCGAGCTCGGCGTGGGATATCGCATCGAGGATCCGGAAATCCTGACCACGGGTGCTGCCGGGAACGTGACCTCGCGCGAGCACATCCCCGGATCCATGCAGCGCGATGCAGTGCTGCAGGCGGGGGTGAACTACTCGCATGCGATCACCAAGCTCACCAAGATAACCAACACGCTGCTGGTCCAGTACGGCAGCAACGACACCGTTAGCACCGACGCTCTGGCGCTGACTGTCAACGTCGACGCCTCGCTGTCTTTGGCGGTCGGCATGCAGCTGGTGAACAACACCAGCCCGCCGCCGGGAAGCGCCAAGCACACCGACACCGTGATGACGGTCAACCTGGTCTACGCGCTGAAGAATCCGAACCTGTCGCCGACCGCCACCGCCCCGGTGAACGTGACCGGCTTCAACCTGCCTTAGTTGATTGGCGAAGCGCCTGACTTCATCGACCTCGCGGCCCAGGGAACGGCCCTGGGCCGCTCACCGATTTGCTTTTGAACCGCCTTGAGATCTAGCCGCGCTTGAGCAGGCGCGCTTTGTCGCGCTGCCAGTCGCGGTCCTTGTCGACGGCGCGCTTGTCGTGTTGCTTCTTGCCTTTGGCGAGACCTACCTGGAGCTTCGCGCGTCCGCTCTTCCAGTAGAGCTCGAGCGGTACCAGCGTATAACCCTTGCGCTCGACCGCGCCGATGAGGCCTTTGAGCTCGCTGTGGTTCAGGAGAAGTTTGCGCGTGCGCACAGGATCCGCGACGACGTGGCTCGATGTGGACGGCAGCGGTGAGATGTGCGCGCCGGTCATGAAAGCCTCGCCATTGCGCAGATAGACATAGGCTTCTGCGAGCTGGGCGCGTCCCGCGCGCATGGCCTTGACCTCCCAGCCCTGCAGCACGAGCCCGGCTTCATAGCGCTCCTCGATGAAGTACTCGAAGCGCGCCTTGCGGTTCTCGGCGATCAGGCGGGGGGCGTTTTCGGCCTTTGTCGGCATGGCGGGCTGTGGATAAGGCTGGCAGTCGGGCTCGGGGCGCCATTGTATGGGGAAGCTTGTCGCCGGGGCGGTGATATTGGGACAATCGCGCCCATGCGAGAAATCAAGCGCTCGGCGCTCGTCGCCCAGCCGCCGAGCCGCCTGTTCGCGCTCATCAACGACATCGAGAGCTACCCGCGTTTCCTGCCGTGGTGCACCCACGCGCGCGTAGAGTCACGGACCGACCGCGAGATCGTGGCGACGCTGGGCGTCAAGCAAGGGCCCTTGCATGGCGAGTTCACGACCCGGAACGAGCTCGAGCCTGACAAGCGAATCCTGATGCACCTGGTGGACGGGCCGTTCAAGACCCTCGAGGGCCAGTGGGTACTGACTCCCATCGGCACCGACGGCTGCCGCGTGGAGCTGACCATGCGCTTCGCCTTCAAGAACACCCTGTCGGCCATCATGTTCGAGCACAAGTTCGCCGAGACCGTCGGCTCGCTGGTGGAAGCATTCGTAGCCCGCAGCCGTGTCTGAAAAGCACTGCGTGGTGGCGTACGGAGACAACGTGCGCCAGTACCTTTGGCCGGTGACGTTATCGGCAGAAGCGACGATCAGCGAGGCGATCGAGGCCGCCCGCCGCCAGGCGCCGGAAGCCGACGTGCCGTGGGACAGCGCTCCTGTCGGCGTCTTCGGTGAAGCACGCAACCGAGCCTATATCCCGGCCGACGGCGACCGGATCGAGCTCTATCGCCCGCTGCGCGACGACCCCAAGACGCGTCGCCGTGCCCAAGCCGTCCGTCGTCCGAAAGCAAGCCGGTAAGCGGCCCAGGGCCGCTCCCTGGGCCGCGAGATGAAAGGCGGCCAGACGGCCGCGCTCGCGCAAAGCGCCGTCAGGCGACTTTGCGCCGATTCAAAAGATACTGAAATGACTGATCGGCGCCTGGCGTCCCGGCCCGACCGGGCGGCCCTTGGGTATGTTGTAGAGCGCGAGCCGTTGTACCTTGTCCCCGGTGAAGTAGACGATCACCCGGCTCTGGATCGGCTTACGGACGTAGCCGCGCTTGTAGTAGTAGATGTAGTCCCAGCGGTCCGTGTTGAAGACATCCTCCACCATCGGCGTGCCGAGGAGGTAGCGCACCTGGCTGCGCGTCATGCCCACCTTCAGCTGGCTCACGGTCTTGCCGTCGAGGTAGTTCCCCTGCTGAATGTCCATGCGGTACACGCAGCCCGTCAGCCCAAGGACCAGGGCGAGCGCGGCGAGCACGAGCAGGCGCGGGCGCGCCATAGGGTGAAAAGCGGAATTCAGGGGTTCACGTCGCATGGAAGTCCGTCACAGGGGAAAATGAGCAATAATGGGCGCCGATGATACCTGATCGCGATTCCGCCGCGGCTCATCCGACGCGCGGCCCGATTCGCTGGAGATGACGCGGTGGAAGGCAAGGACCTTCGTAAAGCGGGCCTGAAGGTGACGCTGCCTCGCCTGAAGATCCTCGAGATTCTCGAGGGCAGCGCGACGCGGCACCTGTCGGCCGAGGACATCTACCGCACCCTGCTCGACTCCAACGAGGACATCGGGCTCGCCACCGTCTACCGGGTGCTGACGCAGTTCGAGGCCGCGGGCCTGGTCACCCGGCATCACTTCGAGGACGGCATGGCGGTCTTCGAGCTCAATCAGGGCACGCATCACGATCATATCGTCTGCCTGGACTGCGGCCGCGTCGAAGAGTTCATGGATTCCGGCATAGAAGAGCGCCAGACGGCCGTCGCGCAGCGGTTGGGGTTCACCATCCGCGACCATTCCCTGATCCTCTACGGCAACTGCCGCAAGGCTCACTGCCCCTATCGGCGCGCGCCCAAGCGCTTACCTGCCACCTGAAGCATCTCGCGCGCGTGCTCCCGCGCTTTGGAGGTGACATCCACCCCACCGAGCATGCGAGCGAGCTCGTCTATCCGGTCTTCGCCGGATAGCGCCGTCAGGGATGTGCGGGTGGTTTTGCCGTCCGTCAGCTTCGTGACGCGCAGATGATGATGGCCCTGCGAGGCGACCTGCGGCAGGTGCGTCACGCACAACACCTGACCGCGCTCGCCGAGGGCGCGCAACTCGCGTCCGACGATCTCCGCCACGGCGCCGCCGATGCCGGAGTCGACCTCATCGAACACCATGCTCCGCGTTTCCTGCGCGCTGCCCGCCACCTGCACTGCGAGCGACAGCCGTGACAGCTCGCCGCCGGAGGCGATCTTGGCGAGCGCGCGCGGCGGCTGGCCGGGGTTGGTGCTGACGCGCAGCTCGACATCGTCGATTCCATGTTGTGCCGGCTCCGCGGTGCGGCTCTGCGCCACATCGACCTCGAGACGGCCTCCCGACATCCCGAGCGTCTGCATGCGCTTGGAGATGTCCCTGGCGAGCGCGGTCGCGGCGGCGGTTCTCTTCGCGGATAGCGCCTGCGCCTCTTCGCGGTAGCGGTCCAGAGCGGTGGCGAGGTCCTTGCGCAGCACCGCGAGATCGATTTCCGCGCGCTGCAACCCTTCGAGCTCCGCGCTGAGCTGCGTGGCTCGCGCCGGGAGCTCGAGAGGCGTCACGTGGTGTTTCCGTGCCAGCTCCTCGATCGCGGCGAGGCGCCGCTCCACATCCTGTTGGCGCTGAGTATCCAGCTCCAGGCTCTCGCCATAGCGCTCCAGCTCCCGCGCCGCCTCGCGGATCTGCACGGCCGCGTCTTCCGTCAAAGTGGCTACAGGCGCGAGCTTCGGGTCGAGCGCCGATGCAGCGCGCAGCGACTGAAGCGCCCGGCTGACGTTGGCATGTGCGTTGCTGTCTTCGGCCTGATAGAGCGCCGCCAGCGCCATCTGCGCGGCCTCGGCCAGGCGTCCACGGTGCAGGAGCCGCGACCGCTCCTCCGTCAGCCCGGCCACCTCGCCTTCCTCCAGGCTCAGCGCCTGCAGCTCGCCCGCCTGGTACTTGAGCAGATCGAGCTTCGCCTCACGGTCGCGCGCACGGCTTTCGAGCTCGAGGGAGCGCTCGAGCATCTCCCGCCAGACGCGAAAGGCGATCCCAACCTGACCGGCGAGCGGCTCGAGCTTCCCATATTCATCGAGCAGCTCGCGCTGCGCGGCGGCGCGCGTGAGCGACTGGAATTCGTGCTGACCGTGGATGTCTATGAGAATGCTGCCGACTTCCCGCAGGAGGAGAACCGGAATGGACTGCCCGTTGACGTATGCCCGGGAGCGGCCGTCCGCCGACAGAACCCGGCGCACCATGAGCTCATCGCCGCGGTCGATCGACTGCTCCTCCAGCCAGCGCATCAGTCCCGGAGGTGCCTTGCGCAGATCGAACGTCGCGGTGATCTCGGCCCGCTCCGCCCCGTGACGGATCATCTCGGGTCCGGCCCGGCCGCCGGCGAGCAGCTGCAGGGCATCGACCAGTATGGATTTGCCCGCGCCGGTCTCCCCGGTGAGCACGGTGAGTCCCGGATAGAGCTCGAGCTCGATCGACTCGATGATGGCAAAGTCACGTATCTCCAGGCGGATGAGCATGATGGCTCAGCGTTCGGCGTTGCCGCGGCCCCAGTGGAGCTTGGAGCGCAGCAGACGGAAGTAATCGTGGCCCGCGGGATGCAGCAACCTGATGCGCTCGCCGGCGGGTTTCACCTCCAGCCGGTCTCCGGGGGCGATCTGGCCGAGAATCGTGCCGTCGCAGGTTACCTGGCCGCGCGTGTCGGGCCGCTGCAGGAGCTCGATCTCGATCAGCTCGCGCGCGGACACCACGATCGGGCGATCCGAGAGGGTATGGGGGCAGATCGGCGCCATGACGAGCGCATCGAGGTGCGGCTCTATGATCGGACCGCCGCAGGAAAGGGCGTAGGCGGTCGAGCCCGTTGCAGTCGCGATGACGACGCCATCGCCGGCGTGAGTGTTGACATATCGTCCGCCGACACGGGTCTCGAAGTCCAGCATCCGCCCGGTCGCAGTTTTCTGCACCACGACGTCATTGAGCGCGAGCGCTTCCGAGACCGTGCCGCCGGCCTGGCGCAGACAGGCAGCGAGCAGGGGGCGCTCGTCACTCTCCAGCCGACCCGCGAGCGCGGCGTCGACGCAGCCCAGCATGTCCTGGGGCATCACGTCCGTCAGGA
>Ga0335072_10014045_pt1 | contig 11379 bp, 7 predicted proteins | sample Lox_Sample_21_FD_206725 | JGI IMG/M metagenome (GOLD analysis project Ga0335072, IMG submission 206725) | Soil microbial communities from Loxahatchee National Wildlife Refuge, Florida, United States - Lox_Sample_2.1 | ecosystem: Environmental > Terrestrial > Soil > Wetlands | place: USA: Florida...
CTCAGTAGGAACCCGAGACTAAGGAAGAACAACGACTGGGCGACGAAGGACGTGAAGTCTCCCTGCCCGTAGAGGTAGAGTTGGAACGGGTTTGCGAGGAGAAATGCTACTCCCAGAAGCCTAGGGAGCAGCCGCCGGGTCAAACCTCCAGTCAGGAAGTAAAAGGAGAGCCCCAGAGAGAGCGCGGAAAGTGCGACAAATGCCTTGACCGCGGCATCAATTCCGACGATCGAACCAATCGCTTGAATCGGTCCTTGGAATTCGACATAACTTAGGACGTTTGTAAGTGAGGAAAGGGTTGGGAACCCATTGTATTGGTAGGGTTCCCAACCGACGGCTGGGGCACGGATCTGACCCAAGGTCAGCGGCGTCAGAAAGTTTCCCCAACTGATGTACCCGGAGAACGACTCGAACGCGCGGAGAAAGACCCCAATCACGATGGACAATGAGAGGGCTAGGGCGGAACCGAACCCTACGAGTTTCCTGCCTCGACTAAGCAAGACCCGCAGTCGACGTGAGAGCGAGTTAAAGACTGTCCGGGACGGTTCGGTCGAAGTCATCACCACCGGCACTTCGGTCGGAGGAATCGTCACGGCCCGGTGACTCTGCAGAAATGACCTACAGTCTCGCCGCCCGGGGCGGGGACGGCATGGGGGAGATTGCGGCGATCGCCTTCACGCCCCGTAACACCACCGAGCCTGCAAAGAGTACCGGATGTCGGGCGATAGTGCGAAGGCCTCGCGAGCTTGCCACAGGGCGCACATGCTCGCGGAAGAACGAGTCGCGCGCCTCCAAGGGATGTTGTTGCGCGAATCTCGGGTAGCTCCCCCACTTTTTCTCGGATCGCCAGAGCGTGTACAACCGAGAGAGGCTCGGCACCGATTCGTGGTGTCGAACGACATCCTGAGTCCGGCCGACCGAAAGAGTCGGGCGCAAGCGCGCGTACAGATCGATGTCCTCCCCCCAAGTCAGCTTTGGGTTCCACCCGCCGACCTGACGAATGTCCCTGGTCCGATAACAGCGCGGGACACCCGCGAGACCCGACTCTTGGAGTGGTATCGTCAGATTGCGGCCGAACGCCAAGGAGCGCTCCCAGAAGTTCTCTCCGAGGGCAACTTCGGGAATCAGTACAGCCGTTCGCCCCGAAAGGATCTGACCTCGACACTGTTCTAGGACATTCTGGCCCAACTCCATATCCGAGTCGCAGTTCAGGAGCCATTCGCCTTCTACTGCCTCCAGACCGATGTTGCGCGCGGACGACATTGACCATGGGCCGACAAACACCCTTGCTCCGCGCTGCCGTGCAAGCGCCGCCGTCTCGTCAGAGCTACCCCCATCCACGACAAGCACCTCCAATGGTGGGTAGGTCTGTGCCGCGATCGCTCGGAGGCACCGGTCTAGGGTCCGAGATGAGTTCAGGGTCGGAACCACCACGCTGAATTCGGTCACAGTTCGCATTCGGACGACCCAGGTCCAGCGGGAGGCGCGTCAGAGCCCGTCGGAGTCAACGGCGATTTCTCCATAAGGCTCCTCCCCTCGGAGGGAGCGAAACCCCAGGGCACCGAGTCGCTCACCCGAGCCGCGCTCCGGGGGCGCACCATATGGTCGCGATCCCCCTATACCCGTACCAGCACTCGCTGCGAGAGGTAGTCGACGATATCGCGTACTTTCACGAGCACCAGTCGAGAGCGGTATCTTACGCTCCGCATCGCTCGTCTGGGAACCTCTGACTCGGGACGTCCACTGATAATGCTACGCACCCGCACCGACAACATCGGATCGACAGGAACCTTCTCTTGTTTGCGAGCTAGTACAAACACGCCGGGGTCTTGGGGGTCAGACTCTACCGCCAGGATCTCTGAGTCCGAGAAGATTGTTCGCATATCTTCCGGGGTGAAGCGCCAGTAGTCGTCGGGGGCACCGTGAAGCCGATAGCCCGGGGACCGCGTGGTGATGAGAATGAGGCCGCCCGGGCGGCACACTTGCTTCATGTTCCGTATCGCCGTTCGCCAATCGGCGATGTGCTCCAGCATCTCGGTGGAAATCACCAAATCGAACCGGTCGGGCCCGAACCGCTCCACCAAATGTGCTGCAGGTACGACCGAGTCTACGTTTGGCCCCGCGCGAATGTCGACCCCAATGTATTCCTTCGGCCGCCAACTCACAATCAGCGGTTTTAGGCCGACCCCCCGAGCCCCCACCTCGAGAATCGACTTCTGGAGGACGTCTCCGGGACTCAGAGTCCTGGCACCAAACAGGATGCAGCTCTCGCTACACACCGATTTCTTCCTCGCTCAGAAGCAGTAGGTCCATAGATGAGGTCTTACCTCGTTCCCCTACAAGGACACACCCCCAATCTCGGTGTGCAGGCTGTTCATGACGAGTCAGGCTCCAGGCGACTCGGTGGGCTGCGCTGGAAGGCAATGAGTCGAGCAATGACATATGAGGGTCGACCGCACACTGGGCCGATCCTCGTCACGAACCAAACGGCGCAGTCTGGAATCGGAGTCTATTCCCATGAGCTCTTCAGACTATTGCGGGACTCAATCCCCGAGTTAAGTCTCTACTCGCTCTCCTACCGCAGTAGTCTCCCCTCTCCGGATGCCCGTCGGCCCGCGGGGGCGCGCACCGGATCGGGGATACTCAGTTCGGCACGCGCGGCCTCGGTCAATTCAAGGTTGTTCCAGTCGGAGGTCGACCTCGAAGCAACCGACCTTCACCTCTGCGGGGTCGACTACGGCCTTGCTGCGCGAGCTCACAGAGCGATTGCCACCATCCACGACTACTACTTCCGGCCGCTCGATCTTCGAGACCCCCGGCGATTGCACGGCATCTTGACCGACTTGGCGTCGAACGTGATCAACCTGCGAACTGCCGTTCAGTTAGAAAGCTGCCGCCAACTGATCGTTCCTTCTCTGCACGCCCAAAAGCAGCTTCGGGAAACACTTGGCTTGAGCTCCCGAGTGATCTACCCATGGATAGATGAGACTCGATTTCGCCCGCGGGAGAAGCTAGCGACAAGGAAACAACTAGGCCTGCCACTAGATGCCTACGTTCTCGTGACGACCGGTGGGGATACGTGGAACAAGAATCTTCCGACGCTCGAGCGGATTCGCAAGGATCTCCCGGCTGGGCATCTCCTCGTTAAGATTGGCGCCCCCTTATCGTCCTCACCGAAAGTCTACAACGCAGGCGTCCCCGACTTCGATCGCTACCCGGAGTTCCTCTCGGCCGCGGATTGCTATATTCACCCGTCGCTCGAGGAGGGCTTCGGAATCCCGCTCATTGAGGCACTAGGGAGCGGCGTGCCCGTAGTCGCTGCTGATCGAGCGACCTCTCGCGAGGTGCTGGGGGACGCTGCGCTGTACGTAAACGATGCGAACGACGCAGGATCATATCTGAGTGCGATTGGGGCCCTGACGGATCCGCTGACACGGGAACGCCTCCGCTCTGCGGGGCAAGAGCGAATGCGCCAGTTCGCTCGGACTGAGGCTCTCGCAGCGTATCAGGACGTGTACGACCGTGCGTTCGGCCGCCAGGGAAACTGACTTGGGCGAATCCAGTCGCGCTGTGCAGAAAGAGCCGTTCGCGGGAGGTTCTTCGATTCGGCTTTGCGTGTTCGGCAGCTTCTACCCGGAGTTCCGTCGCGCGGGGAACTCGACCACAGGGCTTGTATCCCACTTTGCTGCGATGGAGAACGTGGCACATGTTTCTGTGATCGCACAGGTAGGAGCCCGCCTTCCGCCGTGGCTCGATCCCTCCCGAGTAACCGTCCACCAAAGTTGGGAGCCGGGCCATTCACTCTCCATCATTCGCGCGACCTCCGAAATGTACTCTCACCAAGAGGACTACGACGCAATCCTATGGAACACCTACATGACCGCGTTCGGAGCCGGGGCTGTAGTCAATGGGGTGGGTTTGTGCTGTGTCGCGGGACTGAGCAAGCTGTCAAACAAGCCAACACTGGCCTATGTTCACAACTGGTTCTCGACCCAGCAAGTCTCGAAGCTCGGATACACGCCGTCCTTCGCGACTGGTCTCATCGCCCGCCTTCTAGAACGAATCCTGTTGAGGGGGCCAGTCGTGGTGGTGCCACTTCAAAGTCAGGCGGACGCTCTCTCGATCCGATTTCACTCCATCCCACGCGTACAGGCACTCCCGTACATCGAGGCTACACCGGCTATGTTCGAGCAACCTCCCCGGGACGAGCTCCCGACCGGGCCGCCGAAGCTCCTCGTCATAGGCAACTGGGGGCCGCAGAAAGACGTCGACGGACTGCTCCATGTCCTTTCGAACCTGCTAGACCTAGACCGCGAAGTCTCAGTCACCATCGCGGGCGCAATCAATCCGAACTTCCCGGAGTTCGATCTCGAGCTAAGTCGAGTAAGGTCAGTCCTTGGCAGCACCCACGTTCACTATCTTGGGGAGCTGCGCGAAGATGACATCGCATCGGTCTTCAGAAGTCACGACGTAATCTTTCTGCCTTATCGGGCAGCCGGCGGCTATTCAGGTGCGATGAACCTCGCCGCGTTCTTCGGGCTCGGAGTCGTTGCGTTCCGTGTCCCCGAGCTCGAGGAGTACGACCGGGTGCTGAGCGCCGGAACAGTCTTCGTGACTCCCGAAGCGCCAACGGAGGCCAGCTTAGGACTACATCAGGAATTGGTACGAGCCGTCCAGCGGCGTACCACTAGGATGGGGAGCTTGACGTCGCGGAAGGCCACGACAGTGGCCTCTGTTCAATCGCTGGTGGAGTATCTCGGCGGGAACCGAAGCTAGGTCACCGAGGAGGGGGGGCATGCGACACATCACAGACTCACGATCTGGACCCCGTCCTGCTCGCGTGAGTCATGGCGCCTTCGGCGCAAGACTGGCGAGCCGGGCCCGGCTTGATCAAGACACGGTCTAGTGGTCTTCGTACCTCTGCCGGAGGCGGTGGACCTCCCCCCATCGAGGAGGAGTCGAAGTCCTTCGGTCACCTGCTTGCTCTTCGGCCGGTCAGCACGACTACGGCCCAGAACGGAGGCGCCTACCGCGGGTTTAAGTTGTGGGACCGAATCCGCCACCCCGGGACTGTCCCCACATGTCGATGGGACGAGGCCGGACTGCTCACTCGACCAGAAGCGTCGCGGCGACCTTGGTCCTCGTCGCCATATCGGTGATCGCTAGCTCCGTCGCGGCGCTGACGTTTGTCGGCGCGGCCGCTCCTCGCGCGCAGGTCGTGCACGGCGCCGGGTCCGACCCTCCGTACGTGGTCACGAGTCCCCCGGCGCCAATCGTTCTGTCGTCTCCCGGCTCCGTGGCGGGCGGGTTCATGGGACGGGGGGTCGCGGTCGTCGGCCAAACCGTCGTCACCGGCGCGCCGAATCTGGACGCGAGCGGAGTCACCGCCGCGGGCCAGGTGTTCGTGACGAACCTGCAGACGGGGGCGACGATCACCCTCCTCAGCCCAGCCCCTACCCCCGACGCGGCGTTCGGGTATTCGGTGGCGTACTCGGGAGGTTACATTGCGGTCGGGGCTCCCGGGGCGAACGTCTCCGGGCGAGCTTCAGGAGAGGCGTTTGTCTTCAGCGCGTCCACCTACCTCGAGGTCGCGTCGTTCGTCCCACCGGTTCCTCAGGAGGCGGGGTACTACGGCTTCTCCGTGGCCCTCTCGGGGAGCACCCTGGTCGTCGGCGCGCCGCTGCAGGACGCCGCGGGAGTCGAAGCGGCGGGGAACGCGTACTTCTACAACATCCCGACCGGCCTCACCGCGGCGGTTCAGAGCCCCACTCCCGCGTCCAACGGGTACTTCGGGTATTCGGTGTCCATCAGCGGCAACCTTGTCGCGATCGGTTCACCGGGCAACCCGGTCGGCATCGACTCCGGGGCCGGGTCCGCCTACGAGTTCAACGCGTATACCGGCGACCTCGTTCGGACCGTGGTCTCCCCGGACCCGGTCGGGTATGGCAACCTGGGATATTCGGTCGCGATCGCGGGCGATGTGCTCGCCGTTGGCGCGCCGTGGGAGTCGGCGTATCCGCTGTTGCTGGATTCCGGCGTAGTCGAGCTTCTGAATCTTCAGACGGGTTCGGAGGTCAATCTCACCCCGCCGGCGCCGACCGACTACGACTTTTTCGGGTCGTCCGTGGCGATCTCGGGGACTACGGTCGCGGTGGGAGCTTACGCCGAGCCGGACCCCATCGGTGTCGTCGGCGGCATGGCCTACGCGTTCAGCACCTTCGACGGGGTCCGACTTTCCAGCACTCTTGCGAGCACTGAACCGGCCCGAGACGGCCAGTTCGGATCCTCGATCGCGATCGCGGGCTCCGTGATCGTCGTCGGCGCCTACAACGAGGGGGGAACCGTCGACCCGTCGTGCGGGCATGCGTACGTCTTCCGCGCGCCCGAGGAGACGCTCTCCGAACCCGGCGGATACAGCGACGGTCAGTCGCTCGGCCTCTCCGTCGCGGCGAGCGGGGAGTACGTGGTCATGGGTGCGCCGTACTATGATGTGGACAGCGGTTCGGCGTGGATCGTCGACAAGGCGACCGGCGTCGAGACCCAGCTTACGAGCCCCGTCGTCCAAGACGGGGGCCGGTTCGGCACCTCGGTGGCGATCGGCGGCGGAGTCGTGGCGGTCGGGGAGCCGGGATACTCCACCGACTCGAACACTTCGCTGGGAATCATCTACATTTACTCGGCGACGACCGGCCAGTACCTCCGCACGCTGAGCGTCCCGTCCGGCGAGGCGCGGACCAACATGGCGTTCGGAAGTTCGGTCGCGATCAGCGGGCAGTACGTGCTTGGAGGAGCCCCCGGGGCGTACGACTACACCGGCCTGGCGCTGCTGTTCGGCGGGTCGGGATTCGCCTACATGGGCACGTTCTTCCCGACCTCCCAGCCGGGGGCGAACACGGGCGCATCGGTCGCCCTCAATGGAACGACCCTCGCGATCGGCATACCGTACGTGAACTACACGACGGAAGAGATCAACGACCCTGAGGCCGGGGAGGTCTATCTGTACAACATCTCGACGGGGGTCAGCGGGTCGTTCGCGTCTCCAAATCCCCAAACTGACGGCCAGTTTGGCGCTTCGGTTGCGCTCACCGGGACGGAACTGTTGGTCGGGGCCCCGGGCGAGTCTTCCGGTGGCGTGGCGAGCGCCGGGAACGCCTATCTCTATGCCGTCTCCGGGGGCGTCGATCTGGTCTCCACGTACACCAGTCCGGACGCCACCGTCTTCGGTGATTTCGGCACATCGGTCGCGTTGCAGGGCATCACCGCGGTGGTCGGCGCGCCGGGGGAAGAGTTCTCCTCGACGTACCGTGGCGTTGTGCCGCTCGGAGGGAACGTCTACGTCTTCAACACTCAAACGGGGCTCGCGGTGGACACGTTCAGCGACCCGAACGCGATCGTCGAGGGGGACCTCGGCCGGTCGGTCGCCGTGACCAGCACATTCATCGTCGCAGGAGCTCCGTACGAGACGTCGTACGAAGAGTACGGGTCAGGTTTCGTCTACATCTTCTGAGGTTCGGCCATAGGGGACCTAAGTCCCTCGGGCGACCCACCGCAGCTTCGGCCCTCGACCGGGGGCCACCCTCCCCTCGGACAGCGGGATCGGACCAACCGCTCGACCGGGTAACGAACGTCCGGGGTTCTCGCTCGACGCCTACCCCGAAGTGTGCATCGATCGGGTGAGCTCCACGTGTCGGACCGGCAGTCGGCCCGCGATGGCGCCCGTGAGTTCGTCCACCTGCCGCTTGGTCCACGTTCCCCAGAGGTCGAGCGTCAGCGAGTGGCGGCTGGCGCGGTGCGCTCGCCGGACGACGACGTCCGCCCGATTCCCGTCCGGACGCGACAGTCGCAACGAGAAGCTCCGGGCCTTCGCCAACGTCGGTCCCGACTCCCCTTCAACGGCGCTGATGAGCTGGCCGACGGGTTCCCCGCTCGGCCCCGTCTCATTGCCGGGCGGTTCGATCCAGCCTCCCGGGGTCACCTCCCAGTGGTCGACCCGACGAAACCCTTGCGCCGCAAAGGAGTGCAGCGTCAGCGCGGTCAGGCGAACGAGGTCCGCACTCTCGACCACGCGATGTCGGGCGAACGCCGACTCGAGGCGCGCCCACGGGGTCGCGGGGGCCGACGTCCGGTCGGGCGTGCGTAGGTCGATCTCGAGCCGAACGTGGCGGTACGGCCGTCGCGACGGACGCTTCCCGCCGCCCGTCTGGCTCCAGGCGGGCTGAAGGATCGAGTTGGGTCCGATCAGATCCGGCGCGGAGATCGGGCTCGATTGGGGAGGGCTCATGCATGGACCGACCCCACCCGAGCGCAAACGCTCTTCGGGTTCTCTGATCGGGCTCCGACTCCTGGGCTCGCCGTGATTCGGGCGATCTTCAGGACTCCAATTCTCGGAACGACCGCTCCGAGTTCGGCCCCGTTCGGAACTCCCTCGGGCGGATTGGGTGTGATATAGTACTCCGCACCTAGATACTTCGAGACACTTCCTCCAGGTGCAATCGTGAGTGCCTTGCTCCGCCTCCCTCCCGAGCTGGTCGAGTTCAGCCTGCGAAACCCGCCCCGCGCGTTGCTGCTCCGCGGGGAGCCGGGGGCCGGCAAGTCGACGCTCGCGATGACCCTCCTCAGCGCCTTCCGCGGCAAGCGAATCCTCGTGACGAGCCGGGTCTCGAAGACCGAGATCGCCAACGACGCGCCGTGGGTCGTGTCGGCCCCCGACGGGCCGGTCGAGATCATCGAGTCGTTCGCGGGCGCGAATCGGGTCGAAGCCAAGGGCCGAGCGATGGAGGCGAGTTCCAAGCTCATCTCCTCGACCCCGGGCGATGTCGAGCTCGAGCAGCTCTGGCTGCCCGACTCCCTGATCGACGCGTTCTCGCGGATCGGGCCGGGCGCGCCCGGCATGGTCGTCATCGACTCGTGGGATGCGCTCGTCGAGCACTACCTCGGTTCGACCCGCTCGGAGGGCTCGCCGCGACCCGACCGAGAGGAGATCGAGCGACTTGTGCTGAGCCTGCTGGGACGAGGCCAGGCCCACCTCGTGCTCGTGGTGGAGCGTCCGGGTCCCACCCAGCTCGACTACCTCGTCGACGGCGTGGTCGCCTGCACCGTGGCGACCCACGAGGAGCGGCTGGAGCGCTGGACGCAGATCAAGAAGATGCGGGGGGTCCGGGTCAACCAACCGTGGTACCCGTTCACGCTCGAGGGCGGGCGGTACCAGTGCATCGCCCCGCTCCCTCCGAACTTCCAGACCCACCTCCCGCGGGCCCAAGGGGAGCCGGATCCGCGGCCGGGCTGGATCTGGCCCGGGTCGGCCGACTACGCGACGCACTTTGGCCGGCTGGGGCACGGCCGGAGCACCCTCGTCGAGGTCGAGTCGACCGTCCCGGTCGAGGCGATCCGGCTCCTGCTCTCCCCCCTCCAGAGCCAGGTCCTCTCCCTCGGCGGGCGCATCCTGTCGATCCTTCCCCCGAGCCTCTCGGCGGCCGACGTCTGGGCGTCGTTCCGCTCCGTCGTCTCACCGGCCCAGTTCGTCGAGTCGGTCCGGATTTACTCCCCCGGGGGCGTCAGCGCGACCGACCCGAACGCGGAGCTGCTCGAGAAGGTGTTGATCGCGGGCCCCTCCGCGAGCGGTCCGGCGATGTCGAGCCGGATGCCCGAGGCGAACCGGTTCCTCCGCGAGGGGACCGCGTCTGGCCTCCCGAGCCTGGGGGTCGTCTGGATCAACGGGCTGCGGGCCGGCTCGGCCGAGGGGGCGGCCACCTACACGGCCGAGAACCTCCCGGCCATCGTGCAGAAGACGCTCGGCGGAGCGCCGACCCACCTCATCTTCATCGGAGCTCCGACCGACCCGCTGACCCGGAGCCTCGAAGAGCTCGCGTCGACCCACATCGCCGTTCGCTCTCGGAGCGGACGGGTCTTCGTCTACGGAAACGTGCCGTTGACGCCGCCCCTCGTCCTCGCTCAATCCGGGGACGAGAGCCCGTACCAGCTGATCCGGATCGTCTAACCCCACCGCCGGGCCCCCTCGGCGTGCCCCGCTCCGGTCTCAGGAAAGAGTCGGACGTAGGGGCCCTCGGTCGCGGTCCGCGGACCTCGGACCCCATGGAGGAACGGTGGCGTACGGAATCGAGCCCGTCGAGCGTCTATAAATACCGTCAGGGCATCTCCCCCGTGGCGCACTATGCGGGGAGATTCCCGCCCTAGCCTTTCGCTTTCGCGAGTTCGTGCCGCGCTCGCTGTGGGTGTTGCAGCGCTCTTCGTCGTGAGCGGAGCTGCGACCGTCAGCCTTTCGATTCGCGCGGAGGCTAGCCCGCACGCAGCCACCGACGCTCCGGGCGCGGCCGGCGCGGGGGTTATCTCCGCCGCGGCCGGCGGGGCGACCCCGGCTCCCCATCAGCCGCACTCCCCTCATCCGGGGACAATCTGGTCGTACGAGGTCGCCCCCGCCGGGGCGACCACGATGGACCCGTCGATCGCGTACGACACCGTCAGCTACGAGCCGATCCTGAACGTCTACCAGACGCTGGTCAACTACAACGGGAACTCGACCAGCTCGTTCGTTCCGACACTCGCCACCTGCGTGCCCGGGACGGCGCAGTGCATTGCGGACTACGGCACGAACCTCACGGGGTTCGTTGGCAGCAGCCCGACGGCTACCTACTGGACGTTCGTTATTGACAAGCAGGCGAGCTTCTACGACCCGCAGACGCACAACTCGTGGGGCGTCTACCCGTCGGACGTGATGTTCAGCCTGGCGCGGTCGTTGGCGTTCTCGGAGGTCCCGTATGTCGGGAAGAACCCCGGCTGGATCCAGGCGCAGGCGCTGCTACCGCTCGGGTCTCCAACCTGGGACAGCGGCCTTCACTACCCGTACAACACGACCCCCGCCGCGGTCCTCAGCTCGATGCTCGTCAACGCCTCGGCGTACTGTCCGGCGGTAGCGATCGCCGATGAGAATGGCTGCATCACCTTCGTCGCGAACGGGAGCGGCCAGAACTGGCCGTTCTTCATGGACCTGGTGGCGGACAACTTGGGCGCGAGCGTCGAGCCGTGCGGCTGGTTCTCCTACGAAGCGGCCGGCATGCCCGGCTGGGGCTCGAACAGCCCGCTCGGCCATGGCGACGGTTCGTGCGCCCTCCCGGGCAGCACCCCGGGCCACCCGATCACCTCGACCGACAGCGCGGCGTGGGCCTCGTACCTCGCGGGCCTGGAGACCCCGTCGGGCGCGGAGTCCTGGGACTCCTTCGAAGAGGCCGCTGAGTCGTCCCCGGTCGTCGACCCGGGCGTTCAGTGGAACATGGTCGGCAGCGGTCCGTACTACGCGGGCGTCATTGAGGGCGAGGGGTACACGCTGAGCGCGAACCCCGCCTACCTGGAGCCCGGCGGATG
>Ga0335072_10014049_pt1 | contig 11377 bp, 13 predicted proteins | sample Lox_Sample_21_FD_206725 | JGI IMG/M metagenome (GOLD analysis project Ga0335072, IMG submission 206725) | Soil microbial communities from Loxahatchee National Wildlife Refuge, Florida, United States - Lox_Sample_2.1 | ecosystem: Environmental > Terrestrial > Soil > Wetlands | place: USA...
GCATTGTGGGGATACGGGGTCGATCCCCCCTCGGACACGACCCGTATCCCCACGTCGCTGCGCGTGCTCTACATATTTCTCCGGGCGGATGGTGACTGATGCCCTGTTTGATGACCTGCCTGGCCAGAGCGCCGGCGTCCTGGATCAGGGCGGCGATGGGCCGGTTCCCGGCCAGATAGCAGGCGCTGATCGTGTGCATGTCGCGCTCCGCGGCGGCCTTGGCGAGCAGCAGGATCAGCACGGTCGCCAGCCCAGCCCGCCGCCAGGCCGGGGCGACCACCACCGCGAACTCGGCGGTGCCCGGGCCGGCCGGCTCATACCGCGCGATAGCCACCCCGCGCCCGGTGACCGGGTCCCGGGCCACCAGCGCGAACCGGTGCACGTAATCCACCACCGTCAGGTGCTCCAGCACCCCGGCAGTGACACCCGGTGGGGCGCCGAGGAACCGGCGGCGCAACGTATCCGGGTCAGCCGCCCCCGATGGCACCGGCCAGTTCCGGCGCGTCGCTGGGCAAGATGGGCCGGATCACCACCCGGCGCCCGTCACCCAGCACCGCGTCCTGCTCGTAACCGGCTGGATAGCCGGGCGGCAACTCCCCCTCAGCCGTGGCCGCCACCGGACCCGCCGGCCTGTACCGCAGCGCCCGGCAAGCGAGACCCGGGCGCCAGCAGCAGGTCATAGGCCCGCCTGGCCGCCTCAGCCGCGGGCCGCTGGCCGGGTTCGGCTGCCGGGATGTCCTCCAGGCCCCGGGCCAGCACACGGATCGCATCGGCCAGCACCGCGGCCTGCGCCTCCAGCACGCGCACCCGCTCCTCCAGCGCGGCAATCGCCGGTCCTGGGACGGGTAGCTCTCTGCCCATGGCACCTCCCGGGTCAGGAATTCCATTACCGTTCTCAGCAACACCCTGAGGCGAATTCCATAGCACCGGGCCGGGCGGGCCAGGACAGGAGCAGGCGGTCCCGTCTTTCAGGGACCTGTGGCGCCTTCTGGGGCAAGCGCGGCGAGCTGGCCGCGGAGCCTGCGGCGGCCACGATGCAGGCACGACCTTACGCTGCCCAGCGGGATGCCGGTCAGCTCGGAGATGTCCTGGTAGCGCAGGCCTTCCACGTCAGCGAGGTAGACCGCGACCCGGTACCGGACCGGAAGCGCCCGCATCGCCGTCACGATGTCGCTGTCGATCAGGCCGGCAAGCACCCGGTCTTCGGCGGACCTGGCCTCCGGATCATCGGACCAGGCCGGGACCGCCCGCCAGTCAGGCCCGTCCGGGTAAGCCAGCGGCGCGAACCGACGTCTGCGGCAGGCGCTGATGAAAGTGTTGGTCATGATCCGGTGCAGCCACGCGCTCAGGTTGCTATCCGGCCGAAGCCGCCCGGACGCGGCGAGTGCCTTCGCGAGCGTCTCCTGCACCAGATCTTCGGCGTCCGCGCTGTTGCGGGTCATGCGCAAGGCGGCCGGATACAGCCCGGCGGCATGCCGGCTCAGTAGCTCATCGGTCCATACCGGGCCAGCCCCCGCGACAGCTTCGGTCACGGCTACCTCCCGGTCACCTCGTTGCCGGATGTCCCATCCATGTTCTGGCCCGCCGCCGCTGCCGCCAAGGGCCTAAGCGGCCCTAGCCCGGGGACCAACAGCCCGAACCAGACAATGGCGCCCGGGCTGATCCCCCGGCGCCGGTGGGGCGAGGTGTTCGCGGTGACCCCGGCAACCCTGCTCGGCTGGCACGGCCGGCTGGTCAGCCGCAAGTGGAATTACCCGAACTGCCGACGTGCCGGACGGCCGGCCACAGCACCCGCCATCCGCACGCTCGTCATCCGCATGGCAACAGGCAACCCAGCCCGGCCGCACCGCGCCCTTGGGCAGCTCGCCCCGGCCCAAGCCGGCCCCCCGGCCGCTGGAGATCAACCTCGCCGGGCGCCGGATCCGCCGAAGACAAAATCCCCGGCGGACTCACACACGAGTACCAGATCGCCGGGTGACAGCCCCCGGCTGCTGCGAGAAGAAGCAGGTCACCGCCACGATCGTGTATTCGAGCCGCACAGGCCCAGGCCCAGGCCGCCATCAAGCTGGCCGGGCACATTGACGGCGTCGTCGCAGTCACCAGCAAACTCATCAGCCATCCGGCCGGCACCTGGGCCCGGCCACCCGGATAGCACGCATCGGAGGGCAGCGCTGGCGCGGGCCCTTCCACGGACCCTGGACAGGACGTTCGACCCTGCTGAGCATGCGGCGCTGCACTTTCAGTGGGTGGTGACCCTGTTTCCGTGAAGGGAGAGATCATGAAGTACGTCGCGCCCGGGCAGCCGGGCAGCATCGTGATGGTCGAGCCGCGGTATGAGAACTTCATCGGCGGCAAGTGGCTGGCCCCCGTGCAGGGGAAGTACCGGACCGATCTGAGCCCGGCTACCGCGGGGCCGATCACCGAAGTGGCGCAGTCCACCCCCGAGGACGTCGAGCTGGCGCTGGATGCCGCGCATGCGGCCAAGGACGGATGGGCTGAGAAATCTGCCGCCGAGCGCGCCGCCGTGCTGAACTCGATCGCAGATGCGGTCGAGGCGAACAAAGAGATGCTCGCCGTCGCGGAGAGCTGGGAGAACGGCAAGCCGGTCCGGGAGACCCTTAATGCCGACATCCCGCTGGTGGTGGATCACTTCCGTTACTTCGCCGCGGCGGCACGCGCGGAGGAAGGCCGCTCGACCGAGATCGACCAGGATCTGGTCGCTTACCACTTCCGTGAGCCACTCGGCGTCATCGGGCAGATCATCCCGTTCAACTTCCCGCTGCTGATGGCCGCCTGGAAGCTCGCGCCCGCACTCGCCGCCGGCAACTGCACCGTCCTCAAGCCAGCCTCACCGACCCCGTGGTCGATCCTGAAGCTGGCCGAGGTCATCGAGGACGTCCTGCCGGCCGGCGTGATCAATATCGTGACCGGCCCCGGGGCCGAGATCGGCAAGGCGCTCGCAGCCAACCCGCGGATCGCGAAAATCGCGTTCACTGGGGAGACCGTGACCGGGCGGCTGATCATGCAGTACGCCGCACAGAACATCATCCCCTCCACCGTCGAACTCGGCGGCAAGTCACCCAACATCTTCTTCAGCGACGTGATAGCCAGCGACGACGAGTTCCTGGACAAGGCGGTCGAGGGCCTGGTGCTATACGCGTTCAACAAAGGCGAGGTCTGCACCTGCCCGTCCCGGGCGCTGATCCAGGCCGACATCTACGACGAGTTCATGTCCCGGGCGCTGGACCGGATCAAGACCATCCGGCAGGGCAACCCACTGGACACCGCCACCCAGCTGGGCCCGCAGGTGTCGGCGCAGCAGCTGGAGAAGATCACCTCCTACGTCGAGATCGGCCGCAACGAGGGCGCGCAGGTCCTCACCGGCGGGCAGCGAGCCCAGATCGGCGGGGAGTTCTCCGACGGGTACTTCTTCCAGCCCACCGTGCTCAAGGGCGACAACAAGATGCGCGTGTTCCAGGAGGAGATCTTCGGCCCTGTCCTGGCGGTCACCACCTTCACCGACGAGGCCGACGCGCTGGCCATCGCCAACGACACCCTCTACGGGCTCGGCGCTGGCGTATGGACCCGCGACGGCACCCGCGCCTACAAGATGGGCCGGGCCATCAAGGCAGGCCGGGTCTGGACGAACTGCTACCACCAGTATCCCGCAGGCGCGGCCTTCGGCGGCTACAAGATCTCCGGCATCGGCCGGGAGAACCACCGGATGATGCTGGACCACTACAGCCAGACCAAGAACCTGCTGGTCAGCTACAGCACCAAGCCACTCGGGCTGTTCTGAGGCACCATGCCCCAGACACCCGCCCGGGTCACCGCCACCCCGGCGGCACGCGAGGCCATCACCCACCTGCGCGCCGCCCGGGGCGGCCCGGTGATGTTCATCCAGTCCGGCGGCTGCTGCGCCGGCAGCACCCCGATGTGCTACCCGGCCGGGGAATTCATCACCGGCGACACTGATGTCCTGCTCGGCGAGATCGACGGCTGCCCGTTCTACATCGACCAGCGGCTTGATGCGGCCTGGCGACAGGACGAGTTCATCCTGGACATCGAGGCCGGCGAGCCAGAGGGATTCTCCCTGCCCGCAGGCCCGGACCTGCACTTCGTCACCCGGTCCCCCGTCTGCCTAGCGCCCGCGGCGCCACCCCAGACCTCTGAACGACGCGACGGGTAGGAGCAGCGCAGAGCGCGGCCCTGGTTCCTGATCGGGGACCGGGTCAAGCTCGCCACGTGCTGGCGGCCTGACCGTCATCGCGCCCCGGTGCCGGCCAGAGCAGGCAAGCCATCATGAACCCGCGCACGTGCGGTCACTGGTGTGGGCACGGTCGATCAGCCGTTGCTTTTGGCAGGACCGGAAATGACCAGGCCCGCCGGGTTATGCGGGCCTGGTCAGCAGACTGCGCGGATCCCACGGCGATCGCCACCAGCGCGAGGGCTGCGGACCGCGTGCACACGGCAGAACCTGGCTCTTCCCTGCATGCAATGCGGGCCAGATCTCCGTCACTCACCGCGACTTATGGCCGGCACCGCCGGCGTTCAGCGGGCGCGCCGGCTGCTGGGGCCGAAAGGCCCTGGTCATCGGACCGCTTGCCTCTGGGCCGGCGGGCGCCACCGCGATGGGATGAAGAGTGCATGACGGGCTGGACGCGGTGACGCCCAGACACTCGTGCAGCAGCATGAGGAGGCGTGGGCCGTGGCCCTCCCCGGAAAGGAGGCGCCGGTCATGACTGGATCGGCCCTGGCTCCCATCGTGATCCCGATCGTGGTGACGATCGCCCTTGCGGCCTGGCTGGCCATTGTGTTTTACGCCGGGGCGCACCCGCAGTGGAAAGCCCATCGCACGTCACGCAAACCTGGCGGCACGGGCACGGCCAGCCCCGCTGATGCCCACGCGCAGAGCATGAGGCGCGAGGTCGCCCTCGTGGCGAAAGGCAGCCAGGAGGCGGGTGAGGCAGGCACGGATGATGACGCCGGACGCACGGCGTCGCCACTGCCCCGCCGGGCCGCGTAGGCCAGCGCAGCGGGCTGGCCGGGCCAGCAACAGGCCGGTATCCCGCTGCGGTCCTGCCCGGGTCCAGACAGGGGTGATCTAACTGGCGCGGGGGTGCTGATGACTGCCCGTGGCGGCCTGAGGGGGGTGCAGCCGCCCGCGGGAGAATCCTACGCGGGTACGGCGGAGACCCATTCGGCCGTGGTGTTCTTCGCCGGTGAGCGCCCGCAGACACCGTGACCTTCCGGCCCGTCAACCGCGCACAGAACCGGGTCATCGGCACACGCCTCTGAGCGCAGCGGGGCCAAGGGCGCTCTGATCAGATTCGCGTTCGGCGGGCGTTAGCCCGGTTAACGACCACGTGTGATCGATCACTGCGCGTGATCACGAGTCCATGGGGTTCCCTGGGATTCCAGTCGGTTCCGCGGGCAGCAGGCCTGATTCCGGCTCCTGAATCACTCCGGACCATCAGCTGCCCTAGGCAGCGGGCAGCGTTCCCGCACGTCACAGAGCATACGGCCCATCCGTCTGCTGGAGATCAACATCGGCGCTGTAGCACATAGAGCAATGGCGGGATATGGGGTCGATCCCCCTCGGACACTTTCTTACGTACATGCCCGCGATCACGGGCGGGGTCGCCGTTGGGCGGCCTCCGTGAAGGCCGGGGTGGAGCGCTGGATCCGGTGGACCACGATTGGGTGCGTGGCGCTGCTGGCGCTGATCGCCGGCGCGGTGCCCGCCAGGAAGCCTATTTCGCCGCGTTACCGGTAAAATTGGCGCGGCGCGCCGGGAAGTCTGGCCGGCAGCAGCTCATCCGTGGCGGAGCGGCGGCGCCGACGGAAGCTGACGCCGGGGCAGCCCTGGCCAGCGAAGGCTGCCATAGCCATGCGCACGCCGTGGCGTTCAGGCGCGGCGTACACGCGGGAGAGGAATGGGCGTGGCTTACGACGAGGACCTGGCCGACCGGGTCAGGGCGTTGCTGGCCGGTCAGGCGGTGACCGAACGGCAGATGTTCGGCGGCCTGGCGTTCATGATCGGCGGCCACATGGCCTGCGGCGTGGTCAAGGACACCCTCATGGTCCGGCTAGGCCCGGAGGCCGCCGGCCATGCGCTGGACCAGCCGCACGTGCGGCCGATGGACTTCACCGGGCGCCCGATGAAAGGCATGGTCTTCGTCGAGCCCGCCGGCTTGCACGAATCCGCGCTGCGGCACTGGGCCGACGCTGCCGCTGAATACGCCCGCAGCCTGCCCCCGAAGTAGCCACCACCCGCTCGCAACCGCCGGCAGCGGGCCGGGAGGTGATGGCGGCCGCGCCCGCGAGGGGCAACGGTAGCGCTGTGAGCGTGACTGCCAGCCTGCGGCCGGCTGGGCGTCCCGGTGCTGATGACGATCCGGGCTGCCCTGCGCAGGCCAGCGTAGTGGACTGTCTGGTACAGCGTGGTTAGCATGGCGGCATGCCAGGCGAGCCGATGACCAGCCGCGGGCGCGCCAGCCGGGAGCGGATCGTGCAGCGGGCCGCGGAACTGTTCGCCGAGCGCGGGATCGCGGGCACCAGCCTGGACGAGGTGCTGGCCGCCGCGAAGGCAGGCAAGGGCCAGTTCTACCACTATTTCCGCAGCCGGGATGAGCTGGCGGCGGCGGCAGTCGGGTACCGCCGCGCGCAGGTGGTGGCCGGGCTGACCCAGGCTCTCGGGGATGTATCGTCGCTGACCGGGCTGGAGCGGGCCCTGGCGCAGTTCATCGCCGGGTTCGAGCAGGAGGGACTGCCGGGATGCCCGATCGGGACGCTGGCGACCGAGGTCGCCTGCCGCAACGAGGCCGCGCGGATGGAGGCCGCCGCCGGGTTCGACGCCTGGGAGCGTCTGCTCGCGGATGCGCTGGAGCGGATGCGCCAGCGCGGGGAGCTGCGCGCGGACGCGTCGCCCGCCGTCCTGGCCACCGGGCTGCTGGCCAGCATCGAGGGCGGGATGGTGCTCAGTCAGACCCGCAAGGACGTAGCGTCGCTGCGCATAGCGGTGGAGGCGGGTCTCGGGCAGGTGCGGGCGCAGCTGAATTAACTCTGTACTAATCGGTCCACTTGCTGTTAGCCTTCGGACTGTACTAATCGGTCCGGTCTTGGAGGCTGATCTCGTGAGCGCCCGATCCGGTTCGCTGGTGGCCACTCGCCGCGGCAAGCTGCTGCTGCTCCTGCTGTGCGCGGTGCAGTTCCTCGACGTTGCCGATTCCTCGATCATGAACGTGGCCCTGCCGTCGATCCGCCGCGACCTGGGCTTCTCGGTGCAGGACCTACAGTGGGTGCTGTCGGGCTACCTAGTCACCTACGGCGGGCTGCTGCTGCTCGGCGGCCGGGCCGGGGACCTGCTCGGACGGCGGCCGTTGCTGGTGGCGGGCACCGCGCTGTTCGCGGCCTGCTCGCTGGCCGGCGGCCTGGCTGCGAGCGCGAGCATGCTGGTCGGTGCCCGGCTCGGGCAGGGCGCGGGCGCGGCCATGATGGCGCCGGCCGGGCTGTCGATCCTGACCACCAGCTTCAACTCCGGCGACGACCGCAACCGGGCGCTCGGAGTGTGGGGCGCCATCTCCGGACTGGCCGCGGCGGCCGGGGTGTTTCTCGGCGGGGTGCTGTCCCAGGGACCGGGATGGCGGTGGGTGCTGTTCGTCAACCTGCCGGTCTGCGTGCTGATCGTGTTCGGCGCTTACCGGCTGGTGCCCCGCGGGCGGCCCGCCGGGCGGCCCGCGGGTTTCGACATCCCCGGCGCGGCCCTGGCCACCGGCGGGATGCTGCTCCTGGTCTACGCACTGGTCCGGGCACCGGAGCAAGGCTGGAGCAGCGCCTGCACGATCAGGGAACTCGCCACCGCAGCCGTCGTGCTCGCCGCCTTCACAGCCACCGAACTGCGCCGCCGCGGCCCGCTGTTCCCCTTCTCCATCTTCCGTGTCAAAGGGCTGGCCGCTGCGGATGCCACCCAGATGATCGCGTTCGCCGCGTTCGTATCGGTGTTCTACTTCCTCACCCTCTACATGCAGGATGTCGTGGGCTTCAGTCCCATCCGCAGCGGCTCGGCCTACCTTCCGGTCACCGCCGGCATCGTGGTCGCCGCCGGGATCTCCTCCCGGCTGTTCGCTCGCATCGGCACCCGCCCCGTGATCGTCGCCGGCGCGCTGATCGCCGCCGCCGGGGTCTGGTACCTGTCCCGCATCCCGGTCCACGGCACCTACCCCGGCAACCTGCTGCCCGGGCTGGTGATCATGGCGATCGGGATCGGCGCCGTCCTGGTCTCCGTCACCACCGCCGCCAACGCCGACGTCCGGGCGGACAAGGCCGGGCTCGCCGCCGGCCTGCTGAACGCCTCCCAGCAGCTGGGTACCGCCCTCGGGCTGGCCATCTTCACCGCCATCGCGGCCGCGCCCACCAGCGCGCTGCTCGCCGCGCACGCCCCGCGCGGCGCCGCGCTCACCGCGGGCTTCCACCGCGCCCTGCTGGCGTGCGCGTTCTTCCTGCTCGCCGCTGCGGTCATCGGGCTGCGCGCCACCAACACCCGCGGCGAGCCCGTCACCCAGCCCAGCGGCAACCCCGCCGTCCGCGACCAGGTTCCGGAGCTGACGGACCGACCCCCATCAGCGCGCAGCGACCCACAGCGCCCGTGCCGTACTCGCCGTGACCGGATCGTAACCGCCCGCACGAAAGGGAGACATGAAGCAACTCGGCACGCACGTGTACGGCCCATGGGCGCTCGTCACCAGCGCGCCTTCGGGTATCGATGCGAAGTTCGCATGCCAGGCGGCGGGACCGGCGACCTCGACATCGGCCTCGTCGTCTCGAACGTCGGCGTCGGCAGTCGCGGCCCGTACAGCCAGGTCGCGCATGAACGGCTGCGGGAGATCGTCCAGCTCAACGTCATCATGCATCTCGACCTCGGACACCACCAGCGAACCTCTGGCCGAAGTCCGCTAGTCAACGACAACAGGAGAACCAGATGCAGTTCTTGCTCCAAGTCCGCTTCAACGGCGCCGACACCGTGATCGGCGAGCTCCCCGCACAGGAGCAGCAGAAGGTGACCGCCGAATTCGAGGCGATCCGCCGGTCGTCGGGCGTGCTCGACGGCAACCAGCTCCAGGCCGCTGGCACGGCGGCCACCGTCCGCATGGACGGCGGACAGGCACGGGTCACCAAGGGCCCCGCCGTCGAGGCGGGAAACGAGCTGGACGGGTACTACGTCTACGACGCGCAAGACCTCGACGCGGCGACCGCGTTCGCGGCACGGATCCCGGTCACCCGGTTCGGCGCGACCATCGAGGTGCGCCCGATGATGGAGCGCTAGCGATGGCCGGGTTCCCAGCGCGGGCGGAGGGAGTCGTGCTCACCCACTTCATCGCCGGCTCCGGCGTCGACCGGGTTCGGCGGCTTCCAAGCCGGCGTGCTCGCCGGCGAGGCACTGCCGGAAGCGGAGCCGTCGATCGTCGCGCTAGCGAGCCCTGGCCGGCGTGAGCCCACAAGATCTTGCCGTCGGCCCGTCGCCTGCTGGCCCTGGGTTAGGGCTGGTTTGGGTGCTGGGTGGCGCCGGTGAGGGTCTTGATGGCCCATGATGCCGTGTCGGCCGCTGTTGCCGGTTCGAGGCCCAGGTAGTCGTTCCAGTACAGCCAGGCCATAGGGGAGGTCAGCAGGACGACCGTCCGCAGCAGGAGCTGCGCGGTGTCGTCGTCCAGGTCCTCCAGGACGTCGCGCAGTGCGGTGCGCAGCATCGCCAGGCGGGCCTGGACGTTGGGCCGGGGGACGCGCTGCGGGTCGGGGGCGGCCAGCGTCCACCGGACCGTGTTCTCCATCTCGGCGGACCGCCGGAATACGGTGTGCACGGCTTGTCCCAGGTCATCGGCGGAGGCGGGCGCGAGCCCGGCGGCCACGGCCTGGAACTGGCGGCGGGCGAGGGCGGCGAACAGGTCCCTTTTGGTGGGGAAGTGCCGGTAGACGGTGGGCTCGGAGACTCCCGCCCGCTTGGCGACCGCGGTCATCGAGATCTCCAGCGGGTGCTCCTGGTCGATCAGCGCGGCGAGGGCCTCGACGATCCGCTGCTCGGTGACCGCCCGCTGGGCTTCCCGCAGAGAAGGCCTTGACGTGTCAGCTGCCATACTTATGATAGTAACACTATCATCTAGTGGGGGAGGCTCTCAGCAATGTCACAGGCGGAAGAAGTCCTAGCGGGCATCTACGAGGCCATCAACACCGGCAACGTGGCCCTGCTGGAGAAGTTCGTGGCCCCGGATTACGTCGAGCACTCCGAGGGCGTCGAGGGCGTCGAGGCATTCCGGCAGCAGATCACCGCGTTCCGGGCCGCGTTCCCCGACCTGCACGTGAGCATCGACGACCTGCTGACCAACGGCGAGCGGTTCGCCAGCCGGACCACCGTGACCGGCACCCACACCGGTGATCTCATGGGAATGCCCGCGACCGGTAAGCGGATCAGCGTCGAGGCCGTCGACATCGGCCGGATCGAGAACGGCCAGGCCAAGGAACGCTGGGGCGGGCTCAACATGTACTCCATGCTGACCCAGCTCGGCGTGATCCCCGCCCCGCAACAGGGATAGGCGGCCGTCGGCCCGGGCTACCAGCTGATGCCACCAGTGCTGCCAGGGAGGACACGCGCGCCGCCGTGACCGGCCGGGCGCACGCGTCGTACCCCGGTCAGATGCCTGCGGCTCGCGATGACCTGTTGCTGATGACGCCGCCCCCGAAATTCGGGGCGGCGTTCAAGGATGGCATCCGGTGGAACCCGCGATCGTCACCCGCAAAGCTGTCGTTCGGCTGAGCATGCCCTGGAACACTCAGAAGCATGACCGGTGAAGAGATTCCGGATGGGCCCGAATCGCCGCGGATTGGGGATCCCGACTCGTCGCTAGCCGCGCTCCGGCTGATCCGATCCCGGCTTGAACAGCCACCGGGTCGCTTCACGCTCGCCCGGTCCAGTCCCGACGCGCTGATGCCGTTCATCGGGGCCCTCGCTGATCACGCAGCCGCGCTGGCGATGCTGGTCTGGTACCGGGAGGGGGATAGCCGGGAAGAGGCTTCCCGAAAGGCGCTGGAGCAGGTGGACAAGATGATCGAGGACGTTACCCTCCAAGCGCTCAGCGACGATGGCCGCTCAGTCCAGGATTAACGCCCCAGCGGCCCAGCCAGCGCCGCGAGAAGAGCCAGCCTCGGCAGCTTGGGCGAGCCGGTCGATGGCGGCGGCCACAGTGATGGCAGCCCCTCAACCGGGATTCCCAGTGCCTGCCGGCCAGTATCTGGGCCGGGCGCACGCTCCGCTCGGTGTGTAACTGTCCCCGTGCCTGGCTGGCCTGATGCCCGCGCTGCCGGGCAAGGCTCTCCAGCGCTGCCC
>Ga0335072_10014050_pt1 | contig 11377 bp, 5 predicted proteins | sample Lox_Sample_21_FD_206725 | JGI IMG/M metagenome (GOLD analysis project Ga0335072, IMG submission 206725) | Soil microbial communities from Loxahatchee National Wildlife Refuge, Florida, United States - Lox_Sample_2.1 | ecosystem: Environmental > Terrestrial > Soil > Wetlands | place: USA: Florida...
GGTTGCGCGGGGCGGGCGGCGCGGGCGAGTTAGGCGGCGCGGGCGGCCAGGGCGGCGCGGGCGGCCAGGGCGGCCAGGGCGGCCAGGGCGGCGCGGGCGGCGCGGGCGGGTTGCGCGGCGCAGGCGGGGCCGACTCAGCCGGGGCGCCACCGCTCGGACCCTGGAAGACCGCGGTCGTGTTCTGGGGCGTCGGCTCCGAGGCGCCGGGCTGGCTCGTGCACTGCCTGTCCGAGTTCGCCATCCGCGACGTGAACCTCACCCGGATCGAGTCGCGGCCCCGCAAGCAAGGCCTCGGGCGTTACATGTTCTTCCTCGATCTCGAGGGTCGCGACATCGAGCCGCACGTTGCCGACGCCCTCCTCGGGCTCCGCGCGCACGTCGAGGTCCTCCGCGTGCTGGGCTCGTTTCCCGCCGCCATCGTCTGAGGACGTAACAAACGCTTATCAGGTCTACCGGAGCCACCGGTACACTGCGGCCAGCCATGGCCACTTCAGTACCACCCGCGCCAGCGTGGTCCGCGTCGCCTCCCGAGCACCAGCGACGCGGACGTGAGGGTGGCCGGGTGCTCGTGTTGAACGCGACGTTTGAGCCGATCAACGTCTGCACCGTTCGCCGCGCCGTCGTCCTGCTGCTGAAGGAGAAGGCCGAGGTGATCGAGCGCGGCGACTGGGAGCTCCACTCGGCGACCGCGTCGATGTCCCGGCCGGTCGTGATCCGGCTCGTCGCCTACGTCCGGATCCCGCGCGACACCCACCGCCGCAAGATCACCCGGCGCGCCGTGTTCGCCCGCGACAACTGGACCTGCCAGTACTGCGGCTCGCGCTCCAACCTCACCGTCGACCACGTGATCCCGAGATCGAAGGGCGGCGGCTCGGGCTGGGACAACATCGTCGCGTCCTGCGCGCCCTGCAACCGTCGCAAGGGCGACGCGCTTCCACGCCAGGCCGGCATGCACCTGCTCAAGCCGCCCCGGATGCCGAGCGCCACCGTGTTCATCCACGTGGCAAGCCCCACGATCCCGGTCGCCTGGCAGCAGTATCTGGCGGCGTAGCAGCCCGCCACCGCGTCTACGACCACGCCGTTTCGCCGCCGGCGCGGATTCAGACGTCGTACGTGCCCCTCCGGGGGTGCACAACTCGCCAAAGCCCGGGCGGAGCGAGCGCGCCGGCGACATAAGCGCCCCCCAGGCGCTTATCTGACCGCGGCCGTCGGGCGACCGCCGGTTTGCTGCGTTTTGCACCGGGGAGGCGACTACTAGCCCGGGCAGCGACCCGGGTCACGAGCCCTGCGGAGGTGGGTTTGCCACCCGGATGCCCCGCGCCGATCCAGCGGCCAAGACACGCGTGAAGACGGCGCAGGGCATCCGATGCGGACACCCACCGAAGCGCTTGGTAATCTGATCGTCACCAGAGAAAGGAGGTGGTCCGACTGTCTGAAAGTTCTTGCGGGACCCTGGAGGTGTCCGGCCGCTAAGTCGGAGGCTGACCCCGCCTAGCGGAGTCCCCCCGAGACACCGCCGGCGCGAGTGCCGGGATTGGTCCCTCCGGTCTGTTCCAACCTCGCATCGGTGATGCCAGCCAAAACTGTGAAGGGCGCCGGGTCGACGGCGCCCTTCACGCGTTTAAGGGCCAGGTCGGGCCGGGCCCGGGGGGCGTTAGTAGCCGGCGCGCGCTCAGCAGCCCGGCACGCCCCACCAGCCCGGCGCGCCCCACCAGCCCGGCGCGCCCCAGTAGCCGACCCGCGCCTACGCCAGCCCGGGGACCGGGCGGGACACCTGGACGTTGTCCCGGCCGGCGGCCTTGCCGAGGTAGAGCGCGCTGTCGGCGCGGCTGACCAGCTCGTCGATCTCCTCGTGGCGCCACTCGGCGACCCCGATCGTGATCGTCACGGTCAGGCCATGCTGGCGCGCGGCCTCGGGCTGATCCTCCCTCAGCGCTCCGCGCAGCCGCTCGGTGGCGCGCAGCGCGCCGTCCTCGTCGGTGCTCGTGAGCACGACCAGGAACTCCTCGCCGCCCCAGCGGCCGATCGCGTCCTCGGTACGCAGCGCACCGTCGAGCACGCGGGCGGTGTGCACGAGCACGGCGTCGCCGCTGCGGTGTCCGAGCGTGTCGTTGACGTGCTTGAAGTGATCGATGTCGATGACGAGCAGCGACAGCGCCAGATCGTGTCGGCGGGCGGCGCTGATCGCGTCGTGGAGGTATTCCTCGATCGCGCGGCGGTTGCGCAGGCCGGTAAGGGGGTCGACCGCGGCCAGACGCGCGAGTTCGCCGTTGAGCAGCGTCAACTGATCGCGGCGGCCGTGCAACCGCGTGATCAGGACGATGATCGCCAGCCCCGCCAGGCCCAGGCCGGCGATCGCGAGCCATGCGAGCCATCTGCCGGCGCCGTTGAGGAACGTGAACAGCTGGGCCTCCGGATCGCGGAGCACGATCCGCCATGAGGTCCCGGCAACGTCAGCGGTGACGAAGTACTGCTTGCCCTGCGGGCTGTTGTACGACCCCGCGTTCGCCCGGCGAGCGGCCGCCCACAGTCGGGGATCGGCCTGAGCGAGCGTGCTGGGCTGCGGTCCCGAGGACGGAAACGCGCTCAGCAACCCTTCGCGGGGATCGACGAGATACGCCTGCCAGCCGTCGTTTGAGAGAACGCTGCCGAGAACGCTGGGCAGGACCGACTCCGCCATCGTGTACGCGCCCGTGAACACGCGCCGGCCCGACGGCGTCTGGTACGCGACGGCGAAGCTGACCATCGGCGTGCCGTTGACATCGACGAGCGCCACGCCGGATGCGTCGGGCTCGGCGAACGTACTCGCGAGGTCGGCATATCTCGCGACAAGCATGTCGATCAGAGAGTCCGGCGCCGACGTCCCGGCTCGTATCAAACGGCCGTCCGTGTCGAGGATCGCCGCGGCGCGGAGGCCCAGGGCCGTCGAGTCGCGATCCACGGTGCTCTGTGAGATCGTCGGGCCGGCGAACCAGGTCAGCGCCTGCGCGCGCTGGCTCGAAAGGAGATCGTTGGCGTAGATCGACACGAAACCCGCGGCGAACTGGACGCGGGTTTCCAGGCGCGCCGCCATCCCGGCGCGGCTCGTCGCCTGGGAGTGGGAAAGCAGCCAGCTGCCGGTCGCTATCAGTGCGAGCCACCCGATCACGAGTGCGACCACCATGCGACTCGGGCCCCGCCGCGCGCCGCCGAAGCGCGTGACCGGGCCAGACGTGCTGGCGGCGTGTGCCAGCAACGACCGCAACTGTGGCCGCCCGGATCCCATTTGACCGCTTATCGGTAGCTTTCCGGCAGCCCTTGAGCGATCGGGGCCCGGAACGCGTTGGTTTACTACACGCCGTTGGCGTCCTCGGGCGAGTCGTCACCGCCGTCGTCGTCGCCGGCGGGCTCTTCGAGGTCGCCGGCCTCCGGGTCGAGGTCGCCAGCCTCCGGGTCGAGGTCGCCAGCCTCCAGGTCGAGGTCGCCGGCCTCGAGCGCGCCGGCCTCGGCACCGGGGATGTCCTCCTCGCCGGCGACCGGTGCCGCCGTCGAGGTCTCGGACTCGACCACGAGCGCCACCGCGCTCACCTGGTCGTCGTCGCGGATGTTCATCACCTTGACGCCCTGCGAGGCGCGGCCGTAGCGGTTGATCCCGCGCACCGAGGTCCGCTGGACCATCCCGTTCTGAGAGATGAACACCAGCTCCTGGTGCTCGCGCACGACCAGCGCGCCGGCGAGCGCGCCCTTGTTCTCGGTCAGCGTGATCGTCTTCACGCCCATCGTGCCGCGGCCCTTGACCGGATAGTCGGGGATCGGCGTCCGCTTGCCGTAGCCGTTCTCGGTGACCACGAGTAGCTCCTGGTCGTCGCGCGCGACGTCCATCGCAAGCACCGCGTTGCCCTTCTGGGACACGTTCATGCCGCGCACGCCGCTCGTGTCGCGGCCCATCGCCCGGACCTGCGACTCGCTGAAGCGCGCCGCCTGCCCCGAGCGCGACACCATGATGATGTCGTCGTGTCCAGAGGTCCGCCGGACCGCGATCAGCTCGTCGTCGTCACGGATGTTGATCGCGATGATCCCGTCCGCCTTGATCGGCGTGTTGTAGGCGCCGAACTCGGTCTTCTTGACCATGCCGTTGCGGGTCGCGAACACCAGGTACTTGCCCTCGCCGAAGTCGCGGGTCGCGAGCACCGACTGCACGCGCTCGCCCTCGCGGAGCGGCAGCAGGTTCACGAGCGCGCGCCCGCGCGAGGTGCGCGAGGCCTCGGGCAGCTCGTACACCTTGAGCCGGTAGACCTTGCCGCGGTTGGTGAAGAACAGCAGATAGTCGTGGGTGGAGGAGACGAACAGGTGCTCGATGTAGTCGTCTTCCTTCATGTCCATCCCGGTGACGCCGACCCCGCCGCGGCGCTGCTGGCGGTAGGTCGACAGCGGGAGTGACTTGATGTAGCCCGAGTGGGTGATCGAGATCACCATCTGCTGGTCGGCGATCAGGTCCTCGATGTCGATCTCGCCCTCGGCGTGCACGATCTCGGTGCGGCGGTCGTCGCCGTAGGTCTCGGCGATCTCGGACAGCTCCTCCTTGATCAGCGCCAGCACCCTGCCCTCGTCGCCGAGGATCTCGCGGAGCTCCTTGATCCTCTCCATCAGGTCCTTGTGCTCCTGCTTGATCTTGTCGGCCTCGAGCGCGGTCAGCCGGCTGAGCGTCAGCTGGAGGATCGCCTGGGCCTGAACCACGGTCAGCTCGAACCGCTCGACCAGGCCGTTGCGCGCGATCTCCGGCGTTTGGGAGCCACGGATCAGCGCAATCACCTCGTCGAGATTGGCCAGCGCCACCAGCAGGCCTTCCAGTACGTGCGCGCGCTCCTCGGCCCGTCGCAGCTCGTACTTCGTCCGGCGGACGATGACCTCGCGCTGGTGGTCGACGTAGTGCCCGATCACCTCGCGCAGCGACAGCGTGCGCGGCACGTTGTCGACCAGCGCGACCATGTTCACGCCGAACGTCTGTTGCATCGGCGTGTGCTTGAACAGCTTGTTGAGCACGACCTTCGGGATCGCGTCGCGCTTGAGCTCGATCACGATCCGCATTCCGTTGCGGTCCGACTCGTCGCGGATGTCGCTGATCTCGGAGACCTTCTTCTCGTGAACGAGCGTCGCGATCTTCTCGATCACGCCGCCGTCCCCGCCCTTGCGGACCTGGAACGGCAGCTCGGTGACGATGATCGCCTCCTTGCCCTGGCCGATCGGCTCGATGTGGGCCTTGGCCTGCACGCGGATCCGGCCGCGGCCGGTGGCGTAGGCGTCGCGGATCCCTTCGCGTCCGAGGATCGTCCCGGCGGTCGGGAAGTCCGGGCCCTTGATGTGCTTCATCAGGCCCTCGACGTCGATCGCGGGGTCGTCGATGTAGGCGAGCGTCGCCGCGATCACCTCGCGCAGGTTGTGCGGCGGGATGTTCGTGGCCATGCCGACCGCGATCCCCGAGCCGCCGTTGACGAGCAGGTTCGGGAAGCGCGCCGGCAGAACCAGCGGCTCCTGCTTGGAACCATCGAAGTTGGGCGCGAAGTCGACCGTCTCCTGGTCTATGTCGCGCAGCATCTCGGTGGCAAGCGGGTCGAGCCGGGCCTCGGTGTACCGCATCGCGGCCGCGCCCCAGCCGTCGATGTTGCCGAAGTTGCCGTGACCGTCGATCAGCGGATAGCGCATCGAGAAGTCCTGCGCCATCCGGGCAAGCGTGTCGTAGATGGGCGAGTCCCCGTGCGGGTGGTACTTGCCCATGACCTCGCCGATGATCGTCGCGCACTTGACGTGCTTGCGCGGCGGACGCAGGCCGAGCTCGTTCATCGCGTAGAGGATTCGGCGGTGGACCGGCTTGAGCCCGTCGCGCACGTCGGGCAGTGCGCGCCCGACGATCACCGACATTGCGTAGTCGAGATACGCCGAGCGCATCTCGTCCTCGAGGCCGCGGGGCTCGATGTTGCCGCCGCCGATGGTGTCAATCGATGCCATCAGTCATCCTCCTACGTGTCCAGCGTGGCGAGCCGCGCGTTCTCCTCGATGAACGCCCGTCGCGGCTCGACCTGGTCGCCCATCAGCATCGAAAACACCATGTCGGCCGACGCCGCGTCCTCCATGGTCACCTGCACGAGCGTCCTCGTGGCCGGGTCCATCGTCGTCTCGCGCAACTCGTGCGCGTCCATCTCGCCGAGGCCCTTGAACCGGTAGTACTCGATCCCGCGCTGGGCGATCGACAGCACCGACTCACGCAGCTCGTCGAACGTCGGCGCGTCCTTGGCGTTCTCGCCGAGCGCGACGTGGAACGGCGGCGTGCCGACGAGCTCGACCAGCTCCTTGTGGACGCCGGCCAGCTGGTGGTACTCGTCGGCGTCGAGCGTGGCGCGCGGAACCGTGTGCGTCGTCGACAGCCCGGTCTTCGCCTCGACCGTGCGGATCACGACCTCGTGATCGTTCTCGGACACCAGCTCGAGGTGATAGGCCTCGCCGTTCTGGCCGTCTCTGGCGATGTGGCGCAACAGCGCGTCGACGTCGGATACCTGCTCCTCGAGCAGCCTCGCCTCCTGGAGGAAGTTGATCACGCCGTGACCGTGCGCCGCCCGCAGCGCCGAGGCCCAACCGTCGTACTGCTTGAGCAGGCGGTTGAAGCGCTTCCAGCGCGTGTCGGTCAGCTTCAGCTGCTTGTTGTGGCGGTCGAAGATGTCGATCTTCTCGAACTTGTCGCCGAGCAGGATGTCCTCGAGCTCGGACTCGCGCTCGATGTACCGGTGCTTCTGGCCGCGAGTCAGTCGATACAGCGGCGGCTTCGCGATGTACACGAAGCCCGCCTCGATCAGCGGCTGCATCTCACGGAACAGCAGCGTGAGCGCGAGCGTGCGGATGTGGGCGCCGTCGACGTCGGCGTCGGTCAGCAGCACGATCTTGTGGTAGCGCGCCTTGGCGATGTCGAACTCGTCGCGAACGCCGGTGCCGATCGCCGTGATCAGCGCCTGGACCTCGGTGTTGGCGAGCACCTTGTCGATGCGGCTCTTCTCGACATTGAGGATCTTCCCCCGCAGCGGCAGGATCGCCTGCGTGCTCCGGTCGCGGGCGCTCACCGCCGAGCCGCCGGCCGAGTCGCCCTCGACCACGAACAGTTCCGCCAGCGACGGGTCCTTGACCGAGCAGTCGGCGAGCTTGCCGGGGAGGGCCGAGTTCTCGAGCGCGGACTTGCGCCGCGTGAGGTCGCGCGCCTTGCGCGCGGCGGCGCGGGCCCGGGCCGCGTCGACGCTCTTGCGGATCACCCGCCGGGCGTCCTGGGGATTCTCCTCAAGGAACTCGGACAGGCGTGCATAGACCACCGAGCGCACAAACCCGTCCATGCCGGGGTTGCCGAGCTTGGTCTTGGTCTGACCCTCGAACTGGGGATCGGTCAGCTTGGCCGAGATCACCGCGGTCAGGCCCTCGCGGACGTCCTCGCCGGTCAGCGCGTCGTCCTTGTCCTTGAGCTCGCCCTTGTCCTTGGCGTACTTGTTGAGCGCGCTAGTCAGCGCCGAGCGGAAGCCGCTCAGGTGTGAGCCGCCCTCAATCGTGTTGATGTTGTTGGCGAACGAGAACACCGACTCCTGGTAGGAGGAGTTCCACTGCATCGCGACCTCGACCTGACCTTCGTCGCCCTCGCCCTCGAACGAGATCACCTTGTTGGTGATCGGCTCCTTGTTGCGGTTGAGGTAGTTGACGAAGTCGACGATTCCGCCCTCGTAGTGGAACTCGGCCCGGTGGCCCTCGCCGCGCTTGTCGACCAACGTGATGCGCAAGCCGCGGGTAAGGAACGCGGTGTCACGCATGCGCTCCTCGAGCGTGTTGAAGTTGAAGTCGAGCGTCTCGAAGACGTCGGCGTCGGGCAGGAACGTGATCGTCGTCCCGGTCTCGTCGGTGGGCTCGCCCTGCTTGAGATCGCCGACCGGGGTGCCGCGCTCAAACGACTGCGTCCACACGAATCCATCGCGGCGAACCTCGACGTCGAGGCGCTCGGACAGCGCGTTTACGACCGACACGCCGACGCCGTGCAAACCACCGGAGACCTTGTAGCCGCCGCCTTCGCCGAACTTACCGCCGGCGTGCAGGACGGTGAGGACCACCTCGACGGCGGGCCGTTGCTCCTTCTCCATGATCGCGACCGGGATCCCCCGGCCGTCGTCAAAAACGGTCACCGAGTTGTCGGGGTGGATCGTGATGCGAACTTCGTCGCAGTAGCCGGCCAGCGCCTCGTCCACGGCGTTGTCGACCACCTCGTACACGAGGTGGTGCAGACCGCGTTCGCCGGTCGAGCCGATGTACATGCCGGGGCGCCTGCGGACGGCCTCGAGACCCTCGAGGACGGTGATGTCCTGCGCGTCGTAACTGCTCTGCTGGTTGGGGCGCCCTGCGGCGCCATCGTCAATTGCCAACGATCCTCCGATGACATCAGAGACGCCCCGCATCCGCGCAACCTGGCGCGCGCCGGGGCGTCGAGAGTTGTGCACATAACTTTAGCACAGAGAGGGGCGGAAACCGGGTCCGCGCGCGTAGTTTTTTGCCTGCAAAACGGGGAAAACGGAGCGGACTTGCCGCGGCTCGGACGGGCGGCTTGAAGGCCCTTCGCGCGCTTGCGGAGCGTACGCCGCCGCACGCGCTGAATCAGCCGCCCGCAGGTACGCGCAAGAACGCGATGCTCAACTTTCGTGCGGTTCGGCCGATGCTTACGCGAAGGGCTGCCGGCGATACCAGTCGGCGCACTGAGGATGAGAGCCGAGACCTCCACCGAACCCCAGCCCAAGCCGTCCTCCCGCCTCTCGGGAGCGCTTCGCCGCGCTCGCGACGTCCACCCGGTCTGGGGTCTGAACCTGCTGTTGATCGCCGGCGCCGTCGCGCTCTACGCCGGCCCGGTTCACGGCCTTCAGCCACTCTCGCACCCTCACCTGCCGTGGTGGACGATCGCGATCGCGTTCGCGGTCGCCGAGCGGTGCATCGTCCACCTCCACTTCCGGCGGGGAGCGCACTCGTTCTCGCTCGGCGATATCCCGATCGTGTTCGGGCTGATCTTTTGCAGCGCCGAGGCGCTCCTCATCGGATGCCTGCTCGGGAGCGCGATCGTGATGCTGTTCGACCGCCGCCTCCCGCCGGTCAAGTTTGTGTTCAACACCTCGCAATTCGCGGTCCACGCGTGCCTCGCGCTTCTGGTCATCCACGCGCTCGCGCCCGCGTCAGATCACGTCGGACAGCGCATCTGGGTCGCGGCCCTGATCGCGACGCAGGTCTCCGGGTTCGTCACGGTGCTCCTGATCGCCGCCGCGATCTCCCTCTCGGAGGGCGTCGTGAAGCTCCGCACCGTCACGCACATGCTGTCGATGGATCTCGTGGTGACGCTGAGCAACGCCAGCCTCGGGCTGTGCGGCGCAGTGATCGTGTCCTCGAATGCCCGGGCGCTCCCGCTCCTGGCGATCCCGGCGCTGACGCTGTTCGCGGCCTACCGCGCCTACCTTTCCGAGCGCGAGCGTCACAAGCGGCTCGAGTTCCTGTACGAGGCCAACCGCACGCTCGCGCGCTCGCGCGAGATCGCCCATGCGCTCGAGGGCCTGCTCGTCCGCTCGCTCGAAGCGTTCCGCGCCGAGCTGGCCGAGATCATCCTGTTCGGGTCGGAGGAGAACCCATCGCTGCGGACGCTGCTCGGACCGGGTAGCTACCGCGAGTTGATGGAGCCCGTCGACTCCGAGGTTGCCGACGCGATGCGCGAGGTGCTCGAGCGCAGCGGCGGCGGCGCGATCACGCTCGACCCCCCGTTCGGCGGCGCACGCCTGCAGCGCTACCTCGAGGCCCGCGGCGTGACCCACGCGATGGTGGCTCCGCTCCCGGGCGAGGACCGGATGATCGGCGCGATCATGCTCGCCAATCGCTTCGGCGTCGTGCGCTCGTTCGCCCACGACGACCTGCGGCTGCTCGACACGCTCGCCGGCAACGCGAGCGTCGCCCTCCAGTACGACCGCCTCGAGCAGGCCGTCATGCAACTGTCGGTGCTCCAGGAGCAGCTCCACCACCAGGCCTACCACGATCCACTCACGAACCTGGCCAACCGGTCGCTGTTCACCGACAAGGTCAAGGAGGCGCTCGCCGACCGCCGCGGCGAGCTTGCGGTGCTGTTCATCGACCTCGACGACTTCAAGACGATCAACGACAGCCTCGGCCACTCGGCCGGCGACGAGCTGCTGGTGTCGGTCGCGTCGCGCCTGCGTGCCTGCCTGCGGCCCGAGGACGTGATCGCGCGCCTGGGCGGGGACGAGTTCGCCGTACTGGTCGAGGACGGCCACGACGCCGAGGCGGCCGCGGTCACGGTCGCCGGGCGGATCATGGAAGCGTTCGTCCTCCCGGTCGGCGTCGGATCGGAGAGCGTGTCGGTCTACGTCAGCTGCGGCATCGCCACCAGTCACAGCGGCGGCGCCTCGGCCGACGGGCTGATCCGCGACGCGGACGTCGCGATGTACAAGGCCAAGACCAATGGCAAGGGTCACTTCCAGGTGTTCCACCCGAGCATGGGCGAGGCCGTGCTCGAGCGCCACGGCCTCAAGGAGGAGCTGCGGCTCGCGATCGAGCGCCAGCAGCTGACGCTTTACTTCCAGCCGATCGTCGATCTCGACACCGGTGCGCTCGTCGCCGAGGAGGCCCTCGTGAGGTGGGAGCATCCCCGCCGCGGGCTCGTCGGCCCGTCCGAGTTCGTCCCGCTTGCCGAGGAGACCGGGCTGATCCTGTCGCTTGGCCAGTACGTGCTCGAGGAGGCCTGTCAGCAGGCCCGGCGCTGGCAGGCACACGGGCCGGTCGGGCCGGGCGCCGGGTCGCAGGTCGCCGTCCACGTCAATCTCAGCGCGGTCGAGCTTCGCGACCCCGGTCTGGTCGACCGCGTGCGCGCGACGCTGTCGGACGCCGATGTCAACCCGCGAAGCGTCGTGTTCGAGATCACCGAGAGCGTGCTCCTCGAGGACTCCGAGCGCGTCAAGGCCGCGATCGCCGAACTCCGCGCGCTCGGGGTGAGGTTCGCGCTCGACGACTTCGGGACCGGCTACTCGTCACTCAGTTATCTGCATACGCTCCCGTTCGACATGCTGAAGATCGCGAAGTCGTTCGTCGACGGTCTCGCCCGCGGCGGACGCGAGGCGTCGTTCGTTCGCATGATCATCGAGCTCGCGAGGACGCTCGGCGTAGCCGTGATCGCCGAGGGGATCGAGACGCAGGAGCAAACCGACGCGCTCGTCGCGCTCGAGTGCGACTACGGCCAGGGTTTCCACCTCGGCCGGCCCGAGCCGGTCAAGCCCGAGCTCCAGCTCCGCTCGGCCGCCTGACGCGCGCGCGCAGCCTCGCACGCTCGCACCGTCGT
>Ga0335072_10014051_pt1 | contig 11376 bp, 4 predicted proteins | sample Lox_Sample_21_FD_206725 | JGI IMG/M metagenome (GOLD analysis project Ga0335072, IMG submission 206725) | Soil microbial communities from Loxahatchee National Wildlife Refuge, Florida, United States - Lox_Sample_2.1 | ecosystem: Environmental > Terrestrial > Soil > Wetlands | place: USA: Florida...
CCGCTGCGAATGAAATATTCATCGGACTGCCCGCAAAGTGCTTCTCGTCCACCGTCGCCATCAGCTTCACCGCGACCAGCACGCGATCCCCGGGCTTGGCGCGATCGAACAGCACAATCGGCTCCAGATCGTCGCCCATCGCCACCCGGCGCCCATTAAAGTAAACGATCTGCGGCAGCGGCCCGTTCACCCACGCCTCAAAACGAAACCACACCCGCACGCCTGTCAGATCGTAGCCGTCGAGATTTTTCGGCACCTCCACCCACTGCCGGAACCACAGAGCCTCTTTCGGAAATGTCGAATCAACCTTCGCCACTGGCCACGATGCGTCGTCCATCGATGGATCTTCCGCGTGCGCCAGATCGCCGACGTGATAATGCCAGACGCCTGGCGGCAGGTGACTCAGGTTCTCGATACGCGCAATGGTCGCGCGTTCCGACTCCGGCAGCTGCTTCTCAATATCGAGGCTCTGCTTCAGGAACTGCGCATGCACGACACCGCAAAGAAAAAGCGCGACCGCTGAAAACCTGATTCCATTTCTGAACACGTTTCAATCCTCGGAAAATAACTCGATAATCGTGACGACCGATGTACCGGCCCAGCCGTTTAGGTTAACACTTCAACGAAGGGCAAAGCTTCACCATCAGCGCATCAGCCGGCAATTTGGACAGCGGCTTGTATCCGTGCCCCTCTGTGTCCTCTGTGGTGAATTTCTGCGCTCTACTCCACCTGCAGCGTCGCTCTCAGTGGCAGGTTCGCCGACGAATCGCCCACCATCAGTTCCACCGGCTCTGCCTCCATCACGAACGCTCCCGTTTTCGTATCCCAGTACGCCAGCCGCGACGCGGGCAGCGCCATCTCCACCGTCTTCGTCTGCCCTGCCTCTACCGTCACGCGTTTGAACCCTTCCAACTCCTCGTGCGGCCGCTCCACCTTCGACTGTTTATAGTGCACATACAGCTGTACTACGGCATCGCCGCTCCGGCTCCCCGTATTCGTCACATCGACCGTTACGGTTACCGTCCCATCCTTCTTTACTGATGGCGAGCTCGTCCGCAGATTGGCATACTGGAAAGTCGTATAGCTAAGCCCAAATCCAAAGGGATACAGCGGCTCATCCCGAAAATACATATAGGTGTACCCATCGCGGATGTTGTAGTCCATGCGCGCCGGCAGCTGCTCGGCCGACTTCGGCCACGTCTCCACCAGGTGTCCGCCCGGGTTGTACTCCCCAAAAAGCACCTTCGCCAGCGCCGTTCCCTCGTCCTGCGATGCGTGCGCCATATGCAGGATCGCCGGTGCATGCTCCTCGGTCCAGTTGATCGTGTAGGGAAAGCTCGAGATCAGCATCACGATGGTCTTCGGATTCTTCACCATCACCTGCTTGATCAGCTGCTCCTGATACAGATCCATCGTCTCCCGGTCGCGCCCCTCGCGCCCGTCGCTCGGAACGGTGCAGGGAAGCGTGATTCCTCCGCCTTCTTCCGGCGTGTTGTACCACGCATGACCCATGTCCGGCCCGCACGTCGGATCGTTCCCCACCACCACCACCGCCACATCCGACCCGCTCGCCGCCTTCATCGCGTCCGCCTCGCCCGCCATGGTGTCGTCCGCCGTGTAGTTCACTTTCACATCCGGCCCGACCGCAGCCCTGATCCCCTCCAGGGGCGTCACCTTATAAGGAGGCGTCCCTCCGTACCAGTCCCAGTGCACCGAATCCGCCAACGGTCCGATCACCGCAATCGATTTGATCTTCGTCTTGTCCAGCGGCAGCAGGTTCTTCTCGTTCTTCAGCAGCACCACCGACTCCAGCGCCATCTTTAACGACACATCCTTGTCTCGGTTCATCCCCCACGGTTCCGGCGCCTCCTTCATCTGCGCAAACGCCGCCTGACCCTGCGCATCCAGCAAGCCCAGCTTCAGCGCAATCCGGAATTTGTAACGGAGAACGTTATCAATGTCCGCCTCCGACAGCGACCCATCCTTCAGTGCCGCCCTCGTCTCATCGGCATACTTGTCCAGAAACTGATTGATCCCGTTCTTAATGCACGCCACCACCGCCGCCTCGTGATTCGGGAACGCATGTCGCGGACTCACCAGCAGCGTCACCGCCCCGCCGTCGGTTGACAGCACATTCACGCCCCACTGATCGCGCACAAGACTCTTCAGGATCGGATTTACCGCCATTGCCGTCCCGTTCCACGCGTTGTAGCTCGCCATTACCGCGCTCGCGCCCGCCTGCTCAAATGCCATCCGGAACGGCACCGAGTAGTACTCCCAAAACAGCCGCTCATCGAAGTCCGACGACGACCCGTTCCGATTGTTCTCGTTCTCATTCGCAAGAAAGTGCTTCAGCAGCGGCGACGCCTGCCAGTACTTCCCCTCGCCCTCAATGCCTTTCGCAAACGCCACCGCCATCGTCCCGTTGAAAAAAGGATCCTCGCCGTAAACTTCCTCGCTCCGCCCCCAGCGCGGATCGCGATCCAGATCCGACTGCGGCCCCCAGGCCATCAGGATCTGCCGATCGTACTTTGCATTCTCGGTGATGTACCGTGCCTCGTATCCCTCCACGTCGCCCGCGGCGCGCACCAGCTCCGGATCCCACGTTTCGCCCATCCCCGGCGGCTGCGGAAACTGTGTCGTCGTCACCGGCTGCCGTCCCTGGCGCGGCTCTCGCTGCACCACGCCGTGGATCCCCTCGGTACTCCCGATATTCGGCACCCCCAGTCGTGGCACGCCGGTCTGCGTGCCCAGCACAGCCACCTTCTCCTCCACCGTCATCAGCGACAGCAGGCTGTCGATGCGTTTCTCCGGGGACAGATTCGCATCGTTGAAGGGATACTTCGTTTGCTGAGCCAGAGTCGGAGACACAACAACAGCAAAGGTCACGAGCAGGCAAGCAACACTCCTCATCGGAGAACCATGTCCTTCTGTCGCCCAAGCCGATCGATTCCGCCACAAAGCGACATCACAAACCCACCAAGCCTATCACTTCCGTGGCGCGCGGACTCCGGAGACCCTCCTGCTTAAACGTTGCAGCTCAGATTTTTACCGGTTCCTGGCCTCTCCCGCTCGCCAGCCTCCACCCTCCGCAATGCGCCAAAAGATAGGCGAACATACAGCGAAACTACCACCTACGATAGGGTACGAAATTCGCTGCGAGGGCTTATGGTCGGAACTGAGCTGTCATGCATATCCGGTGAAGCTCGTTCATAGCCCCCGGTCGGTCAGGAGCCCCGGGGGCTCTTTTTCTTTCTCGCCCGCACAGCGCCTCAGCCGTGGGCATTTTCTTCCGAAAACCTGACTATCCAGGCCTGCGTGGATGCCGGGGTCACGCTCGGAGTCGCTAACTCTGCGCCTTGATGGCAGGCAAATTGATTCGGGTGACTTGTGTGCAACGCTTTGCGCGTTTCCCCCCGCCGTCTCCGCAAAACGATGAAAACAAAGATCCTCTCTCTGGCCATCCCAGAGTTGACTCCTGCACGCGTCGCTCGATGGCGTCTGCGGCCCCGTTCCATCAGGCTTGCGCGGAAAACTCATTGCATCCAGAGCAGCGGCTGGCGGACCGGGTGGTTGCGGATGACCTCGGGCACGGTGGGGTCCCCGTTGAGCCGCTGCCAGAGTTGAAGCCAGGGCAGACGGCCATAAACGAGCCCCGCGAACAGCACACTGGGCTGACGCACGGGAAGGTCGTCGAAGTATTCGACGTCGTGACGATACGGCCAGCGCTGCTTGTCCTCGATGAAGGGAACCATGAACCGGAAACAGAGGTCGAGGCCGCGGCCGTCGGCAAGGTGGTACGTCCAGAGATTGAGAGACGACGTGGAAAGGACGTGAGCGCTCATCCCCAGCACGTCAAGATTGAACAGGGAGTAGCTGTAAGGTTTGGTGCGGGCCCGTTCCAGAGGAAACGATCCGTCGCCGGCGATCTGGCCCGGAAAGAGCACGTCGGTGAGTCGCAGACGGCAGGCGTCGGTGACAGAGCGATCGCCGGTGAACGCCGCGAATTCGGCGGCCTGAAGCAGCCAGCACGAGCCGTGATTATTCTTTGCGGCACGTTCCTCAAGACCACGGTCCGACGTGGTGAGCCAGGAAAGATATTGGGCAAACCACGAGCGCGTGGCGGAGAGATCGGCGTCCCTGATGGCGTGGGTGCGTTCGAGGACGATTGCTGCCTGCGCGACTTCGACCAGATGCAGCGTGTCGATGATTCCGATGCTGCGGCCGGTGTCGATGCCGTGGATGGCCTGGGCGTACTCAAGGTTGGGATTCATGCGCGTGGCGGAATCGGCGAACCAGGCGCAGAGATGGGCGACGGCGTGATCGGCATAGCGGCGGTTGCGAGTCAGCAGCCACGCGGCCGTGAGCGCCGGCATCTGGATGCTGAGGCGGATGAGGAGATCGCGATGGGCGACGAAGTTGTCCGGGTTGGACTCGCCATCACGGCGGATGTAGGGACCAGCGGGGTCTTTGGGATCGGGCCACCAGTAATCGCCTTCGGAGAAATAGTCGTGCAGGCCCCCGGCGCTGCGGCTCGCGCGGACCGAGGTGACGGTGCGGGGCGCTTCGCTGAGGCACTTCTGCGCGGTGTGAAGTACGCGCGCACGCTCGAGGCGAGCAAGTTCCGCGCCTGGATGAGTCCAGGGTTCAGGGAGAGCCGCTTCCAGTGAGAAAGGATCGGCCGATGCTGCGAGAGCCAGCAGAAAGAACTTCCTTCGGGTAAGCGCGTCGATCAAGTCCTCTCCTGGGGTTGTCTCTCGCGTGATAGCTCAGAAAGTCTGTGGGGCCAGGTCAAACCCTGATGGGCCGATTCGGTTCACGAGGCGATCAGAACGTCAGCCGCGCCGTCAGCTGCAGTTGCCGCGGCGTGTTGTGGGAGGAACAGCCAAGACCTCCGGGTGTCACACAGACCGTGCCATCCGTGGTGTTGGGATTGTTTAGTCCCTGATTGTTGAAAGCGTTGAAGGCATCGACATTGAAGCGCAGCTGGACGCGCTCCGTAAGTGGGAAGACTTTGAACAGAGAGAGGCTGGCGGTGAAATTCATGGGACCGTTGAGGATGGTATGCCCGAAGGGGTTGGAAACCGCGATCGCGCTGGTCGAGCTGCCATTGTTGCTGTTCGAGGGATAAGGTGAGTAGGGAATGACAGTATTGGCTTTCTGGTTGGTGACGTTGTTCATGATGACTTCGTTTTCGCCAAAATACTTGTCCACTACTGCCTTACCATTCACAGGCGTGCTGCAGATCTGATCGCCGGGTGTTTCATACGGCGTCCAGCCGGCCGGAAGCCCGTTCACCACCGTCCCCAGACCCGCCGCGCAGGCGTTGCCGGAAACAGCTGTGGGAGCAATGTAGCCGTTGAACCACTCGTAGCCCTTCAAACAGGTCCCGCTGCGGCAGTCACTGATCTCTGTACCGTGCTTGTAGACATGAAGACGGCTGGTAGGTCCCCAGTTCTCTGTATAGATCGGGAATTCCTGGGCGGTGAGGCCACCGGAGCCGGCCAGTTGCCAGCCGCCGACAACTTCATTGAGGGCGCGCCCGGCCGTCCCGAGCAGCCACTTGCCCCGTCCGAAGGGCAGGTCGATGATGCCGTTGAACTGCAGATGCTGCGCCGGGTTATTCGTGTCCTCTGAATAGTTTTCCCAACGATTCAGCGCCTTGCTATAGCCCCAGTCGGGCTCGCCGGACGGCGGCACCGGCGGCAGCGACGGCTGGATGAGGCTTCCTTCCGGCGCGACGGAGACCCCGCTGGCGCCGAAGTCGACGAAGGAACTGTAAGGAAGTACGGCATCCGCGTCCGTGCCTCCGTAGTCGCCCCCGGTTCGCATGGATTTCGACCATACATACATAACCTGCCAGGCCATGCCGTTGCGGTACAGCTTCTCGAAGTTGGCCTGCACCCCGTTGTAATTCGACCAGCCGCTCTTCTGGATCTGATAGCTGCCACTACCCCAGGTGATCTGGTCATAGGGACCTTCGCCGGTGTTCACATTCTGCGGCCCAATCGCCTGGGAGTTAGGTGTCGCCATACCCGTTGTTACCTCCCAGTCGTACTCGGAAGGATGGTCGTTGTAATAGAAATAGTTATTCAGGTTGCTCCCATGGGTATAGATATAACTCACGCGAATCACGGAGTTCCACCATGCTGGCTGTTCGATGGTGACGTCACCCTGCGTGACATAAGAAGGTGGATAAACCGGGTCGAGACTCACAATGCTGATGCCGGGAGTGATAGCCGTGGTGCTGGAGCTGTTGATGACCCCACCGCTGTTTGTGCCCATGACCACAGTCTGCGGTGCGCGCAACAGATAATTGTTGTAACCGTCCGGCGAATATTCGGCACTGGTGTAGCTTTCCGAGTATCCGGCCGTGAAGGGGTTGTTACGATTAACGTCGCGGTAGCCCTCGCGAATGGGAACCGGATAGATGAACCGCCCGAGGCCGGCGCGCAGCACGGTTCCTGCTTTGCTGCCAAACGGTTGCCAGGCCACTCCCGCTCGGGGCCCCCATGTGAAGTTGTAATTGTTCACCAGCATGGAAGGCAGACCCGCCTGGCCCGGCGTTTCAAACCTGGCCCCGTCAAGCTCGTCGTTGTCGATAATGGCCTGGGTAGTCGCTCCTTCGGCGATAAGCCGGGAAAGCGGTCCGGAGGTGACCACGGCGTCGTTCTTCAGGTCGAAGCCCATCATCATGCCGCCGCCCTCCCATACCGCGGGATGCGCCTCGTAGCGGAGGCCGAGGTTGAGAGTCAGATTGCGGCGGACCCGCCAGTTATCCTGGAGATAGCCGTCGAATTCCCAGTCGTGCAGGTGCTGGTAGGGCGGTTCGAGGTTGACGCTGTAGCTCGAGGCCGCGCCCAGAAATTCATCGGCGTTCAGCTGGCCAGTGTTAGCGTAAGCTGCATTCTGCTGGATTCCGGTGCTGGGGTTGTACAGGCCGGTGTCCTCGCCGTTGGCGAACTGGATCGCGTCCTTGATCTCGTCGGGACGCGAACCGAACTGTTCGAACCGGACACGGCCGCCGAAGAGCAGCTGATGCTTGCCGAGAGTTTTTGTCAGATCCTCATCCAGTTGCGAGATCTTCGAGGTCATTCCGTACTGGAATTGCGTGCCATCCATCGGCTGGAAGATGTTTTCGACATAGGGAAAGCCAGGTTCGCCGAAGTTATTCGGCAGACCAAGTTTGGCTTCGAAATCCGCAAACGGCGTACCCCCCGCGTAGTTCTGCTCGCCCATCCACGTCTGCGTAAAGTCCGTATTGGAGAAGAAAGTCTCTGAAAAGATGTGAGTGTAGCCAAGCGCGGCGGCGAACACTGCGTCAGGATCATAGGCGATGCCGCTGGCGCCGGCAGGAAGCCCGTCCGCTGCGAGCGTATACGATTCATTCACCGGATCGTTGCGCGGGCTGAAGCTGGTGGAGATGTTCTGTGTGTAGCGCAGATAGGCCCGGTTGTTCGGGTTGAAGACCTGATCGAGACGAAACGTGATTTGCGGTTCGACCTGATACTCGGGCACCAGCGCGGACAAATTGTTACCCACCATCGGATTCTCCGAGTTGCTGGGCAGCGGAGTAATGTCGTTAAAGACTTTGGCTGTCGGAGACTCGCGCCCCGCGGGAATCTGGTTGTTGGAGAATGGAGTGCGGCACCACTCACTGGCTGGCGCCGCGTTGCCGTCGGCAGCGGGCTCGGGGCAACTGGTGGCGCTCGCTGTAGTGTTCGGATCGTAAAGTTGCTGCAGAACGTTCGAGCTGTTGGTCAGGCCGCTGAAGTCGCCGCCCCGCATCGCCACTGTCGGTACTTTTTCATTCTGAAATACGCTTTGGGCGAGCGAATAGCGCTCATAAGCGAAGAACCAGAAGCTCTTCTTTCGTCCGTTGTACACATGCGGAATGACGATGGGCCCTCCCGCCGCTCCGCCGAATTCGTTGCGGATATATTGCGGCGCGACGTAATTGGACGGATTGGATCGGGAGCGGGCGATTCCGAAGGCGTTGTTCCGCGCGGTCTCAAAAAGCGTGCCGTGCAGTTGGTCGGTGCCTGATTTCGTGCTCAGAATGGCGGTGGCCGGGGCCGCAAACTGTGCGCCCTCCCCATCGGTCTCCACATGGACCTCCTGGAGGGCGTCAGGATCCACCATCTGCACTGCACCTTCGTGCACCCCACCGAACTCGCGGTTCGCCAGAGTCGCCCCGTCTACTTCATACTCCAGTGCCGGACCCTCCTGTCCGTTCGCGCACGAACTGGACTCGGGGCAGCTCTCCAGCCCCGGCGTGGTCTGATTCACCAGCGTGATAATGTTGCGCCCGTTCATCGGCAGCTGGTTGATCCTTTGGTTTTCCAGCGTCGCCGAAATGGTTCCGCTCGTCGTGTTGATGAGCTGAACCGTGTTCGCGTTCACCTGCACCCGTTGCGTGACCGCGCCCGGGCTCAGCGAGAAATTGATCACGGCATCCTGAGCGGCCAGCAGCTCAAGGGTGCGCTGGTAAGTCTTCATGCCCCCCGCGCTGGCAGTTACCGAGTAATTTCCGGCAAACAAGCCAGGAACCTGGTAAAAGCCTGTCTGATTGGTAGTTGCCTGCGAAATTACTCCCGTGGCCGTGTTCACCACCTGAAGGGCGGCCCCGGGGATCACGGCGCCGGAAGAGTCAGTCACCGTGCCTTCGATCGAACCCGCACCGGTTTGAGCTCGGGCCGGGGTGCTGAGCGCGAGCGTGAGAGCCAATACTGTAGCGGTCAGGACAAAGGAGAGCGTGCGCGACACAAACCGGCCAGGGGCCTCCATGAGATTCCTCCTTCAATCAAAAGCAGCGGATGGCTGCGCAGTGCATGGCTGCGCGCTGGGTTAACCAATCTGCTAAGGGAGCATTGTTGGGAAGGCGTATCTCGACTGTCAAAGCCCATTTGGCCCAATCGTCCCATGATGTGGGACTGTTCGATCTGGCGATATCAGCGTTTCAATAGATGAAACGACCCTGGAGGCGCAGCGATCCTGACCCTGACCGGGCTCCAGCGCGAGGCTCCGGCTCCCGCGGGGTTATTTCGCGTTGAGGGTGTCCCGCGCGTCCAGCTGGAGCAGCAGAGTTTCGGCGTTGGGGTGCTTCTCCAGCTTCACTGCGTCGGCAAGATACGCAGGGTCGCGATACTCCATCGCAGACAGCAACAGCGGCTGCGTGAGGCCGCCGCCCTCCACGCCATTCAGCGATTTGTACGTCCAGGTCCGCTCGCCCATGGCATACGGCAGCAGGAATCCCAGCGCCGCGCGGATCGAACCGCCGTCGGGAGCCCGATACGTCCAGAGATCCACGCCGACCTGCTGGCCCTCCTGCGCCAGACAGAGGAGTGCCGTCAGATTGAACGTCGAATAGGAAAAGGATTTCGTGCGCGCCAACTCCAGCGGCTCCCTCCCGTCCGGTTCGATCTGCAGCGCAATGCGCTTCTTCTCGGCCGCCTCTGCTACGTTGCGAGCGATCTCCTTATCTCCCAGGAACAGCGCGATTCCGGCAAGCTGCTGATCGTACCAGCTGCCGTGATTGTTCTTTGCGTGCGACTCATCGTCTCCGTTTTTGCTGTGCTGCAGCCAGTCGAAATAGCTGGAGAACCACCGCCTCAGGCCCTGGCGGTCCGTTGCGCTCAGGCTGGTCGAACCGGAGAGCAGCGTGATGCCGTCCAGCACAAGGGGAATATCGCGCATGCCGATCAGCCCGATGCCGCGCCCTTCTGTAATTCCCCGAATCGCCTGCGCGTAGTTCAGGTTCGGGTTCATCCGTGTCTTCGGATCCAGAAACCATGTCCGCAGCAGCAGCACGGCGCGCGACGCGTATCGCTCATCACCGCTGCAATAGTAGCCGAGAGCCAGCGCGTGAACGGCTTCTTCCATCCTGCCCAGTTCGGCGTGATCGGAGATGCTGCGCTCTTCCGGATTCGTTTCCCCATCGCGTCGGATATACGGCAGCCCGTCCTTCGTCGCCGGATTCGGCCACCAGTAGGGAGCAAGGCTCATGAAGTCGTGTTTGTCACCGCTCGATGGCGTCTGGGCTTTGTCCATCACCGAAAACGGGCCGACATCCATCGCATGGTCCGCCTCGGCGCGAATCACACTCGCGATGGAGGGATCGGGGTGGGCCTTGAAGCGCACCAGAAAAGCCCCGTCGATTCGCAGCGTAGCCGGCGGCTGCTGTGCGATGGCGGGAACAGGGAACAGAAGAGCGGGAAGCGCACAGCGCAGGATCGCAGACCGGAACGCAGACAAAGTCATCTGGCCCTTCTAACACACGCCATAAGTCGCCATGGCCGCAACCGCGCCATGGAATCTCGTAGGGTGGGACGCCGCCCCGGGAATCGGAGACGGCCATCTCGATCCCACCCCGCGGGACAAGCGCTGCCCAGGCCGGCAACGCCGAAAAACTCCTCGGCATCACCCGGCACGAACGAAAATCCCCCAACCGAAAGGATCCAGCATGAAGGACGACCGCACCTCCTCCCCACCGCTGCCCATCGACAGAAGAAGCTTCGTTCGCCTCTCCGCTTTCGCCGCGGCCTCAGCCCTGGCATACGGACACAGCAGTCTCGCAGCACGCGCCGAACTGCTCGCTCCGTCCGGTCTCCATCCCGACGTCGCATCCGGCGGCATTGCCGCAACCCTCACCATCCAGTCCACTCGTGTTCCGAATTCAGTCCTGCTCGATCCGCACTTCTCCAGCCTGAGCTTCGAAAAAGACTCCATTAACCGCTCGCCTGTCTACCTCAGCGATGCCAATACCGATCTCATCGGTCTCCTGAATGCCCTCGGCGGCGGCGTGCTTCGCATCGGCGCCAATAGCGTCGACGAGACCACCTGGACTCCGGACGGAACCGGCCAGATCAGCGGCCAGGTCGCTCCCGTCGACATCGCCAACTTCGCAGCGATGATCCGCCGCTGTCCTCTCTGGAAAGTCATCTACGGCGTGAACTTTGACGGCAAGGATGGCTCAACCGCTTCTCCCGCTCTCGCCGCCGGCGAAGCCTCTTACGCCGCTCAGCAACTCGGCGCGCAGCTCCTCGGCTTCGAAATCGGCAACGAACCCGATCTCTACGGGAGTGGACTGACCTACGACATCTTCCTCAATGGAGGCACGCTCCCCGACGGCACAGTCGTTGCCGGCTGGAACGCATTCGCGCAGGCGATTCGCTCCGCCGTGCCCCACGCCGTCCTCACCGGCCCCGCCGCCTCCAGCGATAAGAAAGGCTGGGCGGAAGATTTCGCCCCCAGCGAGACCGGCAACATTGCGCTGCTCACCGAGCACTACTACATCAGCAACTACAGCAGCGCCGCCCCATCCATCCCCGGCATGCTCGCCTATCCGGGCCCCGGCATCGTTTCAGCCCTCCAAAC
>Ga0335072_10014052_pt1 | contig 11376 bp, 6 predicted proteins | sample Lox_Sample_21_FD_206725 | JGI IMG/M metagenome (GOLD analysis project Ga0335072, IMG submission 206725) | Soil microbial communities from Loxahatchee National Wildlife Refuge, Florida, United States - Lox_Sample_2.1 | ecosystem: Environmental > Terrestrial > Soil > Wetlands | place: USA: Florida...
GGCCGCGACTATGCTCGCCAGCCTGCTCTGACACGAAAGGACCGCTACGCGTGCTCAGGATTGCGGGCGAGGGCTCTCACCCCGGATCGGGAGCCAGTAAAAGGCGTTGAATGCAGCGATCACGGCTACGCCGAGCAATGGTGTCAGGAGCCCGAGCAGGGCACCTGTCGTGAGCCAGGCCAGGGCCAGCTGAAATCGCCTGCCGATGGCCGTCGCGCCCGCTGGGTCAAGGGTTTCGCTGAGCAGCCGGTGACGGCGCGCGTACTGCCAGACGGCGTTGAATGTCAGGGCCGTCGCGCCGAATGCGATGCCGTAAAGCACGACGGCGGTCCGCAGGCCCTGTCCGCTGCGCAGTGACCCGGCCAGGACGGATGTGGCGAACGGAAGGAACGCCACGATCATCAGCAGCAGCGTGTTGAGGAGCAGTATGACCCGGTCGGCTGCGCGGATGTGGTCGAACATGACGTGGTGGTTGGCCCACACCTGTCCGATGAACAGGAATGTGAGGGCGTAGGCGAGATAGGACGGCCAGAGCGCGGCAAGCCCGTGCAGCAGGTTCGTGTAGTCGGTTGGGGGCCTGATGTCCAGGACGAGCAGGGTAACGGTGATGGCGAAGACGGCATCGCTGAATGCGACCAGCCGTGCGGGCGACCGGTGCACTGAGGGGGAGTCGTGCCCTGCTATTCCCCCGGGCGCTCGCGCCGCCGCGAACGAACGCACCCAATGGGTCGCCGAAGCGACCCATGCCCTGCTTGCTGGTGATGGCACGGCAATCACCTCTCTCGTAGAGGCCTTGGTGAAGCGGATCCTGGGGTTGATCTTTCCGCGTGCTCGCACCGGACGCGGCAGTGCTAGAAGCAAGCCCGCCGCGGGACCCGTGGAGCGGCACCAGCCCGGTATTAGCCGGGGCGTCCAGGGACAGCAGCATCGCGTCATGCCTAAAGGGAAAGGAATCGTGTCCCAGAGGGACTTCGGTTAGGACTTCCTGGCGGCGCGTGCTATGGCTTCAGTGCGAAGTCGATAGCGTGGCTGCCGTCCATGTGCTCGCCTCTCCGGCGAGGCGGCAAGATCATCGGTTACGTATTCGCAGAGCCTCGACTCCAGCCAGCTGGCTGATCGCCTCGGATGCCTGGCTTGCCGGACGTTACCGCTTACTAAGTGGTGATGCCGGACTGTTGTCCGGTGCTGTTTCTGGGCAGCTCGGCCGCGTTTACGATAATCGGGGAGTCGTTCCCTTATGTGCGATTTCGCTGGCTATGGGATGAGGTTGCATGGAACGGTGTCCGCAATGCGGGGCTGCCGTAGAGCCTGGCTACCGGTTCTGCGGGGAATGCGGGTCTCCGGTGGAGGGCTGCCCGTCCTGCGGTCAGCCACTGATCCCCGGCAAGCGCTTCTGTGTTTCCTGCGGTCAGCCACTAACTGTGGTCACGCCAGCCGGGACAACCGGGAAGACCGGGGGTCCGGTGGCGGAGCGGCGGGTGTGCTCGGTGCTGTTCTGCGACGTGGTGGGGTTTACGCCGCTGTCGGAGGCGCGGGATCCCGAGGCGGTGCGGGAGCTTCTCTCCCGGTATTTCGCGGTGGCGCGAACGGTGATCAGCCGGTACGGCGGGGTGGTGGAGAAGTTCATCGGGGACGCGGTGATGGCCGTCTGGGGTACCCCGGTCGCCGCCGAAGGCGATGCCGAGCGGGCGGTGCGCGCCGCCCTGGACCTGGTCGAGGCGGTCGCGGCGCTGGGCGGGGAACTGGGGGTTCCAGGCTTGGCGGCGCGGACGGGGGTGGTGACCGGGGAGGTGGCAGTCACCCTTGGCGCGGTCGGCGAGGGGATGGTGGCCGGGGACGCGGTGAACACGGCGTCGCGGGTGCAGGCGACGGCCGAGCCGGGCACGGTGCTGACCGATGCGGCGACGTACCGGCTGGCGGCGTCGGCGGTGGCGTTCGCCGACGCGGGGGAGCATCTGCTGAAGGGGAAGGCGGAGCCGCAGCGGCTGTGGCGAGCGGTCCGGGTGGTGTCGGCGGTCGGCGGGGCGCAGCGGGTCGACGGGCTGGAGGGTCCCCTGGTCGGCAGGGACGCGGAGCTGCGGACGGTGAAAGAGCTGTTCCATGCCTCGGCGGACCGGCGCGTGCCGCGCATGGTGGTGGTCTCGGGCCCGGCCGGGGTGGGGAAGTCGCGGCTGGGCTGGGAGTTCGAGAAGTACGCCGACGGGCTCGCCGGTGAGGTGTGGTGGCACCGGGGCCGTTGCCTGGCCTACGGAGACGGGGTCGCGTTCTCGGCGCTGGCGCAGATCATCAGGCAGCGGCTGGTGATCGCCGAGGACGACCCGGGCGAGCAGGCGGCGCGCAAGCTGGCCGAAGGGATCGACACGTACGTTCCCGACCATGACGAGCGGCAATATGTCGGGGTGCGGCTGAGCAGGCTGCTCGGGGTGGGGTTCGCCGGCGACGGCGGGGGTCCGCTGGCGCGGGAGGAACTGTTCGCCGGGTGGCGTGTGTTCCTGGAGCGGCTGGCGGCGGTCAGCCCGGTGGTGCTGGTGGTGGAGGACGCCCAGTATGCCGACGCGGGTTTGCTGGACTTCCTGGACTACCTGATCGACTGGGTGCGGGACCTTCCGGTGTTCATCCTCGTGCTGAGCCGCCCCGAGCTCGGGGTGTCCCGGCCAGGGTTCGGTTCGGGGCGCAACCGGGTTACTCTCACCCTGGACCCGCTGGACGCCGCCTCCATGGATGCCCTGGTCGATTCGCTGGTGCCGGGCATGCCCGCATCTGCGCGGGCCGCGGTGACCGGTCAGGCGGAAGGCCTGCCACTGTTCGCCGTCGAGGTGATCCGCTCTCTGATCGACCGGGACGTGGTCCAGCCGATCGACGGCGCCTACCGGCTCGTGACCGACATTGGCGAGCTCCGGGTGCCGCGCAGCCTGCACGCGTTGCTGGCCGCCCGGCTCGATGCCCTGGACCCAGCGGCGCGCCGACTGGTGTGCGATGCCGCGGTGCTCGGCGCGACGTTCTCCGCCGAGGCGCTGATCGCCGTCTCCGGCCAGGACGAGCACGCTGTCCGGGCCGCGCTTGCCGATCTGGTGCGCCGCGAGGTGCTGGCCATTTCCGCGGACCCACTGTCGCCTGAACGGGGCTCCTACGGCTTCGCGCAGCACATGCTGCGCCAGGTGGCTTACGAGACTCTCTCTCGCCGCGACCGCAAGGCCCGTCACCTCGCCGCCGCCGGCTGGCTCCGCCGTGCCTTCCCAGACGACGGGGAGAAAGCGGCCGATGTCATCGCCTCCCATTACCTTGACGCCCTGCGCGCTGTCCCCGACGATCCGGACACCGCCGCCATCCGTGACCAGGCGACCGGCATGCTGGTCCGCGCCGGGCAACGTGCCGAGCGGACCGGCGCCCCCGCTGCTGCCACCGTCAGCTACGCCACCGCTGCCACGTTGGCAGCCGAGCAAGCCGCCCCGGCAGCCGAACAGACCGGGCAATCGGCCAACGCGGCCGCCGATAGCCTGCCGGGCGGTGAGCCCGGGCCGTCAGCGAGCGATGCCAGGCCAGGAACCGCGGCGGCGGATGCGATGAGAATCGCTCGCCGCTCGGCCGGGTTCGTGTGGGAGATGGCCGCCCGTGCCGCTCTCACCAACGGCGACTGGGCCCTGGTGGTGGAGCATGCCGGGCGGGCCAGGGAGGATCACCTGCTGCATGACCGGGGCCGGGACGCGGCTCGCGCCCAGGCGACCGCCGGGCGGGCGCTGCGTCACTGGGGGCGGTTCGGCGAGGCCCGCGACCAGCTCACCGCCGCCCTGGCGGTGCTGCGGGACGACCCCGACGCCGATACCGTGCGCGCCCTGAACGAAGTCGCGGCAGTGGAAGTGTTCGCAGGCACGCCGGAGGCTGACGCGCTGTCCGTCGAGGCACTCGTTCTCGGCCAGGCGCTCGCTGTCGACGATGCCACGCTGGCAGGCCTGTTCATCACTCGCGGAATTTGCACAGGCTTGGCGGACCGTCGCGCGGAAAGCGCGGCCTACCTACGGGAGGCTGCGCGGCTGGCCGGGCTGGCGGGCGACACTCTGCTCCTGAGCCGGGCCTTGCTCAACCTGGCCGATTCTGTGACCCGCGCTGACCCGGCCGCGGGCGCGGCGGCCGCCAGGGACGCCGCCGCGCACGCACGTCAGGTCGGTGCCAGGGACTATCTCGCGTTCGCCGTCGTGAACCTGGCCCAGGCGTTGCTTCTGCTCGGCGACTGGGACACCGCGGTCGCCGAGCTGGACCAGGTCGCCGGCGGCGACGGCGTAGCCCACGTTGGAACTCTCGTCACTTACCGGGCTTGGGTGGCAGCGCTGCGCGGTGACGTCCCCGCCGCCCAGGCCGCCCTGGCGGGCCTGGACGAGCTATGGCCCAGCGAAGACCCCCAGGATCAGGCGGCCATCGCGCTGGTCGAGGCGTTCACCGCCGCGACCCGCCACCAGCCCGCTGCCGCCCTGGGACGCGCCCGCGTCGCGCTTGACTGTGCCGCCACTCTGGGGATCGGCCACGAGTGCCCGCAGTGGGCGTGGGCGCTGGCCGCCCGCGCCGCCTGGGACCTCGCCGATACTGAGGCCAGCGCGGAACTGCTCGCGCTGCTGGACCGCTACCGGCCCGGGGAGCTCACCCCCATGCTGCGCGCCGAGCGCGACCTGGCCCGCGCCCGCCTCGCCACCCTCGGCGACGGCCAGGATGACGCGGGCGCCGCACTCGCCAGCGCCATTGTCGGGCTGCGCCGGCAGTCCACTCCCTACCACCTCGCCGGCGGTCTGCTCGACCACGCCGTCTGGCTCACCGCCCGTGGTGACACGCAGGGCGCCGCGGCCGCGATCAGCGAGGCCACCGCCATTGCCACCAAGCTCGGCTGCCAGCCGCTGCTCAGCCGCGCCACCAGCCTGGCCTCCCCGGGGTACGCCCCTAGTCGGTTAGCCGTTCCGCCTAGGGCACGAGGACCAGCGCCTGCCCGTTGAGCCGCTCGAGGTGCACCACAGGACCCGCAAAGCTTCCTGTGCGGAAATCAAAGGCCACCACATCGTTCTCTCCCACGCAGTACAGGCGACCGTCCGGCCCGAACCTCAGCCCCCGCGGCCTGCGGAATCCCACGGCGCGGTCGGGTGCCAAGACGCGGATGAGCCGTCCGGTGAGCGGGTCGTATTCCCGTACGCTCGGCACGGCGTCGGGAGCGCCAAAGGGCCATTCGCTGGCGACCACGAGGTTCCCGCCGGGAGCGAGCTTCAGATCCAGCGGGCTCAATTCGGGGTCGGTGACTAGGCGAGGCGTGAGCAGCGTCCCGCCGCGATCGAACACCACAATGGTGTTGTCGCCCTGCCCTGACGGCGCGGCGCCTGAGGAGAGGTAGATCCGGCCGTCGCGCCCGAAACCGAACCCGCGCGGGAACGGGACGGTACCCTCCGGCAGCAGGAATTCAACGTCCCGGTCAAGGACCGCAGGCATCATGCCTATCGTCCGCTGGCGGCGCAAGGTGAGGTAGTAGCGGCCATCAGGCCCGAATTCAGCGCCGCCTGGGTCCAGCCCGGGCATCGGCCCCGAGTCGCGCACGACGTGCCCGTGCAGATCGAGCGCCAGCACGCGGTCGTTGCTGCTGTTCACATAGATGAATGCGCCCGACGGGTCGACGGACAGACCCCGCGGATCGGCGACCCGCGGATCATTGCCGAACGGCCCTGTAAATTCACCGTCCGGGCCGAAGCCGAGGATCGCGCCGTAGCCGTTGCCGTTGGCTCCGCCAGCGCTGCTGACAAGGATGCGCATCACGACCGCCCTCCGTCTGTGGAACGCCCCGCGGCATGAACTCATCCTCCTGTGACGTCCGGCCGCCACATCCTCAAGGGTGGTGGTTCTCTTGTTCGTGATGGCTGCCGGTCGTCGCCTCTAGTTGCTGGGCGGTCACGCCCAGCTCAGCCCCACGGGATGGAACCGCGTATGGCCGCGCTGGGCTGGGCAGCGTTAGCATGGTCCGGGGCCGGGACGGTTGCCCGATGGGGGGCGGGCCGGACGATGGGGGAAGACCAGACCGAGCACGGGCGGCAGGTTCAGAGCGCACCGCCGACGTCCGGCCAATTGCTGCAGCGCTACCGGGTGCTCGCAGGCCTGACGCAGGAAGAGCTGGCCGAGCGGGCCGGGTACAGCGGCAACTACATCGGCAAGCTGGAGCAAGACCAGCGGGAGCTGCCTGCCGCTGCCGCCGACCGGCTGGCCGCCGTGCTGGGTCTCGCAGACCAGGACATGGCGGCACTGCGAGCCGCACGGGAACGCCGCCGGGGCCCGGGCGGTCGGCTGCTGGCCGGCCGGGACGCCGAGATGGCGCAAATCCGTCAGTTCCTCGCCGGGGGCGGGCCGCCGGTGCTGCTGCTGGTCGGCGAGCCAGGCATGGGCAAGACCCGCTTGCTGGAGGAGGCTGCGTCACGTGGCGCGGGTGGGGGGTGGGGCGTCGCCCGAGGCGGCTGCCTGCGACGGGCGCAGGATGCCTACGCCCCGCTATCCGGCGCGCTGGACGATGCGCTGCAGCGACTGCCGGCCGGTCAGCGCGCCGCGGCACTGCGGCAGGCAGGCCGGGCGGATCTGCTGCTGCCCGAGCTCGCCCCGGCCGGCGGCCCTGGCCTCGGCGAGGGCGAAGCACCCGCGACAGCCCTGGCTGAGCAGCAGCGGCGGCTGCTGGTCTCCTCGGCCGGGCGGTTGCTGGGCGCGGTGGCCGGCCCGGCAGGCACCCTGCTGGTCCTGGACGATCTGCACTGGGCGGGCCTGGATGCGGTCGACCTGCTGGCCGCACTGGTGGCCGCGGCCGGGTCGCCGCCGGTGCGGGTCATCGGCGCCTACCGTGACTCCGAGACACCCGCCCGGCTAGATGAATTTGTGGCCGACCTGGCCCGGGCATCGCTGGTGCGGGTCCTGCCGCTGGGGCCGCTCACCGATGACGACGCCGGACGGCTGCTCCTGCAGCTAGCCCCCGAGGGAGAGCAGATGCCGGTGGTCCTGCCGGCGATTGTGCGACGGGCCGGAGGTGTGCCGTTCTTCCTTGTCAGCTATGCCGAGCAGATAAGCCACGGCAGCGAGGCCGGGGCACCGCTAGCGGTACCGTGGACGGTGGCGCAGGTCATCGGCCAGCGGGTGGCCGCCCTGCCCGATCCGGCCAAAGAACTGCTATCAGTCGCCGCTGTCGCCGGCCGGGTGGTGCCGCACGCCCTGCTGGCTCAGGTCACCGGCACTGATGACGAGCAGGTGCTGCAGGCTGTGGAGACGGCGCTGGACGCCCGGCTACTGGCCGAGGACGGGCCGGACGGGTACCGGTTCACACATGACCTGATCCGGGAGACAGTCGAGAACGGCCTATCGGCCGCCCGCCGACGGCGGCTGCACCACCGCATCGGCCAGGCGCTGGAGCATCAGCCGGGCGCCTCGGCCGAATCGCTGGCGTTTCACTTCTCGCAAAGCGGCGAGGACCGCACGGCGGCCGAATACCTGGAGCTGGCCGGAGACCAGGCTCAGCAGCGGGTGGCCTACGCCGCCGCCGCGGAGCTCTACGCCGCTGCGGCCGCCCGGCTCGAGGTGGCCGGTCGGCCCGCCGAGGTGGTGCCGGTGATAGAGAAGCAGGGGATGGCCTGGCGCCGGGCCGGACGCTACGATGCCGCGATCACTGCGCTGGAGGACGCGCTGGCCGGGTACCGTGCGGCCGACGACGCCGAGGGCGTGGCCCGGGTGACCGGCCGGCTGGCCTACAGTCACTACCGACGCGGTACCCGCCACGATGGCCTCGGCGAGCTGGCTGTCATGGCCGAGGGTGACCCGTCCCTGCCGCCCGGCGCGGCCTCGCCCGGTGCCTTGACCTGGTGGGGAGGACTCCTGCTGCTGCTGTACGCGCAGGGCTCGTACAGCAAAATGGTGACCCTGGGCCGGTCGCTGGCCCGGGCCGGTCGCGCGGCCGGCGATAGCAAGATGCATACCATCGGCACGCGGGTCGAGGGCGGCGGGCTGATCTGCCTGGGCCGACTGGCGGAGGGCACGATGCTGATGGCTGCGGCCCTGCCTGCGGATTTGCCAGCCGGTGACGATGGGGCCGCCGAAGGCGCGGCCCTGCTCAGCGGCGCATACCTGCTTATGGGCGAGGTAGACCGCTGCGCCGCATTGAGCGAGCGGATGCTCGCCTCGGCCGAACGCGCCGGCGATCAGGACCTCCTCGCGATGCACGCCGCATTCCTCGCCGGGGTCTGCTACGTGCGCGGAAACTGGGACCGCGGCCGCGAGTTGATCGGCCGGGCCTGGGGGCGCCTCGCCGTCAGTTCTGCGCCCATGGGCTTGCGTGTTACCGGGGTGCTGGGGTCGGCTCTAATCATTGAGGGTGCTTGGCAGCAGGCCAGGGCGTACCTAGAAGGCTCGCTGCAGGCCGCCCGAACCCTAGGGTTTCTCCATGGCGAGCGGGTCGCACTGACCCACCTTGCCAGGCTGGATCTACTGGAGGGCCGTCCTCAGGACGCGATTTCCCGCCTGGACTCGGTAACCGAAGGTCGCTCGGCCCCGGCGGTCGACGAATTGAACTGGGACTGCCCCGTCGATCTCCTGTCTGTGCAGGCCGAGGCCTACCTGGAGTTGAGCGACCTGGATAAAGCCCGGACGTATGCCGGGCGCGCCGTTGACCATGCGCGCCGGATGGGGGCCTGGCTGCAGGGGATCTACGCGCTGGAAGTGAGCGGGAGGGTCCTGCTGCGCGACGGCGACCACGACCTGGCCGCGGCCGCCTACCAAGAGGGCCTGGACCGTGCCCGGGCCATGCCCTTCCCGTATGGGGAGGCCCGGCTGCTGCATGCCTACGGCCTGCTTGACCGCCAGCAACAGGACCACGCCGCCGCGCACGCGAAGTTCACCCAGGCGCTGGCCATCCTTGAACGCCTGGGGGCGGACAAAGACGCCGACAAGCTACGCCTGGCGATCGCGCACACTCCGAGAGTGCCGCAGCAAGGCCGCAGGCAGGCGCCGAGTCCCGGGCACTCCGTGCTTTAGCCCAGCCTCGACCTTGCCATACCAAGCGGCTGTGCCTCCGTGACGACGCGCGGCCCACGCGCCCTCCGGTAATCGTTGGCGGTGCCTCCTGTTTCCCGCTGAGCGTTTGTCCGGGTCGCTTGTCCGCTCTTGTCCGTGTACACCAGCAGCCGGTGTGAGCAGGCTGATGCCTGTCAGCACACCAGCGTCGGCCCGATGCCCTCGCCGGCCTACTGGAGGAGATTCCCATCGCTTTGTTCGTCGCTCTGCACCGTCATCCCCCCTACCGGTGTCCCGCGTCCTCGGGCAGCGGGCCGCTGCTGCTGTCCCGGGTCTCGGCAGCCACCGCGGCCCGTTACGGCGTCACCATCGAGGCCGAGGCACTCGTCGACGGGGAGCACCTGCTGCTGTTGGTGGTGCAGGCCGCCAGCCAGGAGGCGGTGGAGCGCTTCCTGGCGTTCTTGCCCGGCCCGGGTTACCTGCGGGTCCTCCCGGCCTACAGCGCCGAAGAAGCGATACAGCGCGGAGGATGCGCGCCGGCCTCCCAGCCAGCCTCCGGGGCGACCCCTTGACAGCACCACTAGCGGCCTCTGTCCCGGTAGTAACAGTCAGTAACAGGCCGTAACCAATAGCAACTTTCCGGAAGGATCCCAGATGACACGCATCTCGCGCCAGTACCAGGGCGAACCAGCCGAGCCCTACGCCGCTACGTCGCGGTCGGCCATCGCGCGTCTGGCCGCGGGCGGAGCGCGCCTTCACGAAACGTACGTGGTCACTAACAGCCAGTTCCTAGCCCGTTCGCAGGAGGCGAGCACGATGGGAATGATCTGCAAGCGGCCTCGCGCCGATGACGGTGCTCCCGTCGTGGTACGGGCCGGAACCGAACACTCACTGGTCCGCCGAGGACCTGTCAGGAACCAGGCGTGGCCGGGAGGCGAATCATGAACGGGGCGCTGGAACGGCTGGCCGGATTTGCCGCGCGGCGATGGTGGGTCTTCATCATCTCGTGGGTGATCATCCTCGGCGGGCTGCTCGCCGCCAAAAGCGCGTTCGGCGGCGAGTACGTCAACAACTACACGGTGTCCGGCAGTGACTCCGCGACCGGCCTGAATGTGCTGAACAGCACCTTCCCGCAGCAGGGCGGGTACGGCGGGCAAATCGTCTTCCACGCCGCCAAGGGCACGGTCACCGATCAGCAATCGGCCGTCAACCAGTCGGTCAGCAACGTCTCCAAGCTGCCGGACGTCATCAGAGCGGTCAGCCCGTTCGCTTCCTCCGGTACGGGAGCGGTGTCCAAGGACGGCACGATCGCATACGCCAGCGTCGGCTGGAACGTGAACCCGGACTCCCTGGACAGCTCCTATCTGGACAAGCTCAACAACGCGGTGGCACCGGCCACCAAGGCCGGCCTGCAGGTCGAATACGGCGCGGGAGCAGGAGAGATCGGTCAGAAGACCAGCGACACGAAATCCGAGGTCATTGGCCTGGCCTGCGCGCTGGTGCTGCTGCTGGCCATGTTTGGCTCACTGGTCGCGGCGGCTATCCCGCTAGTCTCCGCTATTTTCAGCGTAGTGTCCGGCCTCGCGCTCCTCGGGCTGCTCGCACGGCTGATCACGTTCCCGACCACCGCGCCGACCATCGCCACCCTGCTCGGGCTTGGCGTCGCCGTTGACTACGGGCTGTTCCTAGTGGCCAGGCACCGCGAGCAACTGGATGCCGGGATGGGCGTTGTGGCCTCGGTCCGGCGGGCCGCGGGAACCTCCGGGGCCGCGATCGTGGTCGCGGGCACCACTGTCTCCGTCTCCGTTCTGGGCCTGTACATCTCCGGCGTCGGCTTCGTCGGGTCGCTCGGCCTGGCCGCGGCGATCGTCGTGGTGGTCACGATGATCTCGGCGCTAACCCTGGTGCCCGGGTTCATGGGACTCGCAAGGGAAACCGTGCGCGGGCTGCCTTCCCGGGTCCGCGCCCGGAAGCAAAGGCTGTCTGCGCAAGAGCAGGCGGTGGCCACCGCCGCGGCTACGCAGAAGCATCATGAGCACAGCGCGTTCGCCCGGTGGGGGCGGATGGTATCCGGCAGGCCGTGGCCGTGGGCGGTGGCCAGCGTCGCGGCGCTTATCGTGCTGGCCATCCCGCTGTTCTCCATCACGCTGGGCCAGCCGGACAACGGGACGAACCCGACGTCGGACTCCAGCCGGCGGGCCTACGACCTGATCTCCCAGGGCTTCGGCGTGGGTGTGAACGGGCCGCTGAGTGTCGTGGTCAAGCTGCCGAACCAGTCCAGCTCCGCGAACAGCTCGCTGCTGAGCACCATGCAGTCGGACATCGCCAAGACCGCCGGCGTGGCATCCGTCACGCCCGCCTCAGTGAATTCGG
>Ga0335072_10014053_pt1 | contig 11376 bp, 9 predicted proteins | sample Lox_Sample_21_FD_206725 | JGI IMG/M metagenome (GOLD analysis project Ga0335072, IMG submission 206725) | Soil microbial communities from Loxahatchee National Wildlife Refuge, Florida, United States - Lox_Sample_2.1 | ecosystem: Environmental > Terrestrial > Soil > Wetlands | place: USA: Florida...
GCGGAACTTCGTTCCATGTGGAGTTCCCGGCAGTCAGGAAAGCAGTGCATGTCTAAAGGTTCGATCCTAGTTGTCGACGACGAATCGGAGATTCGCGAAGGCCTGGAGCTTTTGCTGAGGACCGAGGGCTATGCCGTGTCCAGCGCGGAAACCGCCCTTTTGGGATTGTCGCGGCTGGAAGAGCGTCCGTTTGATCTGATGTTGTTGGATGTGAGCTTGCCCGATCGCAACGGGATCGACATGCTGAAGGACGTCCACCGGCAGGATCCTCATCTGCCCATCGTGCTGATCACCGCGTATGGCTCGATTGAAATGGCGCGCGCCGCATTCAAGAGCGGCGCCATGGATTACATCACTAAGCCGTGGTCCAACGACGAACTGCTGGCACAAGTGGCCCAGGCTGTCGAAGCGCGGAGGTTGCGCGACGAAAACGTGCAACTCAAGCGTGCACTGAAACAGCGGTTTAATTTTCCGAACATCATAGGCAAGAGCGAGAAAATGCTTGCGCTGCTGGACCTGGTGGCGCAAGTGGCGCCCTCCCGCTCCACCATTCTCATCAGCGGGGAAAGCGGCACCGGAAAAGAACTGATCGCCAAGGCCATTCACTCCGCATCGCCGCGCGCGGATAAAGCATTTGTGCCGGTCAATACCGGCTCCATTCCCGTGGATCTGCTGGAGTCGCAATTGTTCGGCCACGTCAAGGGCGCCTTTACCAGCGCGGTCTCTTCGAAGAAAGGCCTGTTCGAAGTAGCCGATCAAGGAACCATTTTCTTTGACGAAATCGCCACGGTCAGCCCGGAAACGCAGGCGAAACTCCTGCGTGTGATCCAGGAACGCGAATTCATGCGCCTGGGCGGCACCGAGCAACTCAAGGTCGACGTGCGCATAGTAGCTGCGTCCAACATCGATTTGCTCTCCCTGGTGAAAGAGGGACGCTTCCGCGAAGACCTGTATCATCGCCTCAACGTCATCCACCTGCGCTTGCCTCCCTTGCGCGAGCGTCGTGAAGACATTCCACTGTTGCTGGCGCACTTTCTGGAGCGCTTCTGTCTGGAAAACAATAAACCCATGCGCCACTTCACCGCCGGGGCCATGAAGCCCCTGATGGACTATGACTGGCCGGGCAACGTACGCGAATTGGAAAACGTCGTGGAACGGGCTGTCGTGCTGTCCACCCAGGAACGGGTCGATGTCGACTTGCTGCCCGATTCCATCCGCAGCAAGGAAATCGTGCGAGGCGTGCGCTTGCAGATGTCCGAGTTTTTGCCGCCGCTTCCCGGTGAGCCGGGTTCTCGTTCGGCTGCAGATAATCCGAATCCCACCTTGTTCCAGATCATGGATGAAGTGGAACGGCGCATCATCGTCGACATGCTCGAGCGCTGCGGCTGGAATCAGACCGAGGCGGCCGAGCGCTTCCTGATCCCGCTTTCCACGCTGAACCAGAAAATTAAGCGCCTGGGAATTGATGTGCGCCGGCGCGGACGCAACGACGAGAACCATTCCGGGTCCGGCGGCAAGTGAACTGATCCGTGGCCATTTCAGTTTGGGTTCGATGAATCTATGCCCCTGATTGACCGCCGCCACACTCGCCGAATCAAACTCCGCCAACCCATCAAGGTGCGGCCTGCCAGCCTTAAGGACGGCGAATTTGAGGACATCAGCGAGACTGAGAACACTTCCAAACGCGGGGTCTACTTCCTCACACAACTGCGACAGTACTTCGTCGGCATGCGCATCTACGTGACTCTGCCCTACTCTTCTCCACCGCATCCCAGGAGCCGCGAGTACCTCGGCCAAATCCTACGACTCGACAGCATTGCGGGTGAGAAACGCGGAGTGGCCGTCCAATTCCTCTGAACCGAAACCTGTGGATAACCCAACCACGCGCACAGCGGCGAACGTGCCGCGCGGACACCAGCGCGCCTTTTCTCTTGCTCTTTTTCAAAATCCCGCAGTAACTTGAATTCTGAATTGCGGCCGCGCTGCATGTGGGTGTTACTGCCGCGGTAGGAAGCGTTTCCTCCGCCGTCTAGCGCGACATCAGGAATTCGACCTCCCGTTCAATCTCGGCAATCGCGATGGGAGCGAGTTTCGCTTTACCCAGTTGTTCGTTGAGTTGCGGCAACTGCCCTTGCTTGAAGTGATTCCACTCCGCGATGCAAGTCTTCACCTGTTGGCTCGATTCTTTGTAAACCGCAATCGCTTGCGACGGCACGGCACGATCCCCGCTTTCGACTACTCGTAGCGCAGAAGCTAGACCGGTGTAAGCATCCTGTAGTCCGGGAACCTCCGCTGCCGCGTGGTCTTTGTGGATGACAAGCTTGCCGATTGCGGATTGGGCACCCGTGACTGCTGATAGAACTGTTGCAGTTTGTGCGTCCGGCTTCTCCTGTTCCAGCTTCCTTTGGATCTCCGCAAGCTGCTTCTGAACCGACTCGATTTCGGCCAGGGCGCGCCGCGCTTCCATGGTCTCAGCAAATATCTGTCGCCCCAGTTGCAACTGCTGCGCTAACACCTCGGAAGTAGCGGGCGAGCGTGGATCCATGACGACGGTCAGCGACTGGTTTTGAACTTCTCCGTCGACGGTCAGTCGGACCTGGTAAATTCCTGGCACTGCCTTTGGCCCCTTCGGACGGTGGTAGTCGGCGTCTTCATCCTCGGTCGGGCCTCCCGAACTGCCCCAGGTAAGGTCCCAGACGAAGCGGTGCATGCCGGGAGTTTTCTCGAGGACTGCCGGTTTGGCGAACCAGCGCTCGGCGACGGGAAGCGGCAAGTACTTCGTCGGGATCTGCTCTTCTACAGTATGACCTTCCGAAGAAAACCGTCGGATGAGATTCTGTTGCGCATCGAAAACTTCCAGCTGAACATCGTGCGCCTGCGATGGAAGGAAATAGTCAATCATGGCGCCGTTCGGCGGATTCTGCGCTGCGGGTTCTTCCGGAGGCAGAGGCGTGCCGGGAAACGAGTCGTTATCCACGCGAACTGCTGTGGCGGGATGGTACAGCCACGGCGCTCCCGTTTTATTTGCAGCCAACATCCGCACCTGGCGAAGTGGCGTGATATTGTCGAGAATCCAGAAAGAGCGCCCGTAGGTGGCAATGACCAGGTCATCGCCGTGAATGGTGAGATCACGAACTCCGGTCACCGGGAGATTCCATTGCAGAGACTGCCAGTGATCGCCATCGTCAAACGATGCGTAGACGCCGAATTCGGTTCCCGCGAAGAGAAGGCCCTTGGTCTCGGGGTCTTCCCGCACCGCGCGCAGGAATGCGGGCGCGACGATGCCGTTTGTAATTAGTTGCCAGCTGGCCCCGTAGTCACGGGTGCGATATATGTAAGGTGTCTGATCGTCGATGCGGCTGCGATTGACCGCGGCATAAGCAACCGCGGGATCGAAATGGGAAGCTTCGATCAGTGCTATTTGGCTCCAGGCGCTCAATCCTGGCGGCGTGACGTCTTTCCAATTCTTTCCACCATCGCGAGTCACTTGAATCAATCCGGTGTCGCTTCCCGCCCAGACCAAATCGCGATTGAGCGGCGATGGTGCGATCGTGAATACCACGCCGTACCCCTCGCGCCTGGCGTTCTCAAGCGTTGGAGGAACTTCAGTCGCCGAAGCCGGCGTTTGCTCACGAGTCGATCCCGTGAGATCGGGGCTGATGGTCTGCCAGTGCAGGCCACCGTCGATGGTCGTCATCACATACTGCGTTCCGAGATAGAGTTTTGCCGGGTCAACCGGGGAACCAACCAGCGCGGGCGTCCAGGGATCACGATACTTGCGTTGATTGATCTCGACATCAAACGCCACGGCGGGCCATGGCGTAATGTCCTGGCTGAGGCCGGTGCTTCTGTTGAAGCGGGCTACGGAACCGTAAGTTCCGCTTACATAAATAACGTTGGGATCTTTCGGATCAACCACTAGATATCCGCTTTCGCTGCCACTGGGAAGAAACCAGTCCCGCGCGGTAATCGCACCGTGATCGGTGCGGCTTAGAACCGCCGCGCTGCCACTATCCTGCTGCGCACCGTAGACGGCATAGGGAAACTGGTTGTCGGTCGTCACATGGTAAAGCTGCGCCGTCGGCTGGTTATACCAACTGCTCCAGGTTTGGCCACGGTTAAGGCTGATGGTGGTTCCCTGGTCTGTTCCGAGAACCATGCTTGCCGAGTTTTTCGGATCGATCCAAAGCTGGTGATAATCATCTCCGCCAGGTGCTCCGCGCAACACTGAGACCGTCTTTCCTCCGTCCTCAGATCGGTAAAGAGCTACATTCGGCATGTAGATCACGTCGGGGTTGTATGGATCGATGGTGATGCGATTGAAATACCACGCCCGGCTGGTAAGCGGAGGAGCGGAGTTGGCCAGGACCCAAGTGTTGCCTCCATCGTCAGAGCGATAAAGGCCAGATCTTCGGTCTTGGGTCAGAGTCTGAGACTCCGACTGAAGAACGATGAGCGCATAGACGCGTTCGCCGTCCGGCGCAACAGCAACTCCGACACGCCCCCAATCGCCTTTGGGCAACCCGTTTCCGTCGAGACGAGCCCACGTCTTGCCGGCATCCCGTGAGCGGTACAGGCCGCTGCCGGGTCCATCGATCGGAGCATAGGCGCTCCAGGGCGGACGCCGCACATGCCATGCGCCGGCGAACAAGAGTTGCGGATCGGAGGAGCACATCGCCAGATCTGAAATGCCGATCTCGGGTCCCAAAGCGAGAACCCGCGTCCAATGCGCTCCGCCATCGACGGATTTGTAGACTCCGCGCTGATCGTTCGCACCGAATGCGTGTCCTAGAGCGCCCACGTAAACGATATTCGCGTTTTGCGGGTCAACGACGATGCGGCTGATCTGGCGCGTATCTTCCAAACCCAAGTGCTGCCACGTTGCTCCAGCGTCGCTGGATTTGTACACGCCGTTGCCGGACGAGAGATCCTCTCGAATGTCAGACTCGCCGGTTCCGGCATAAATCGTCTTAGGATCGGAGGGAGCCACAGCGAGTGCACCAATCGAGGCCACTGGCTGGCTGTCAAAAATCGGTTTCCAGACAACTCCGGCATCCGTCGTTTTCCAGATGCCGCCATTGACCGAGCCAAAATAGAAAGTTGTTGAGTCGCCTGGCACGCCGGCGACCGCGACCGCGCGCCCCCCGCGGAAGGGCCCAATCAGGCGCCATTTCAGTCCGTTGATGAGTTCCGGCGGAACCGATTGGGGAGAGGCGGGAAGGGTGAACCACAGTGAAATCAGCGAAAAAAAAGCACACGTAACAACACGACACGCTAGGCGCGATCTGAATTTCTGCAAGTGCTGAACCCCATTTCTTGAAACTCGAATGAGTTGAGCTATTATGCCCGAGTCTCTGCCTGCGTATCTATGCTAGCGACTATTCATCACTGTGATGCGAACCGAGGATGAGGCACGCAACCGGCGATGCTTTTCCACGCACCAAATCATATTGGTGTGGGCCATATCAACCGATTATCTGCAATAGCGATTGCATTGCGGCACTTAACAAAGCGGTCCGAACTCCTTTTGCAGACCAAGCTTCTGGCCATTCCCTCTGGCATTGCGAAGCCCCACGCTTACCGCTCAGCGACCCCCAGCGTGCGCCAAGAACCACAGAAAGACACCCAGGATCAGGCAAATAACCGCAAAAACTACCTTGTCCCGATCGATCCGTTGACTCATATAGACGAGTGGTCATTTTACACACATTGGAGCGCTATACCACAGGTAACCGCAGCAGGCACCAGGGGCAGACATTTTGCGTGAGGTGTTACCGAGCAGAGCGCACCATTCTGCCACCGAACCCCGCCAGAAGCGTATCGTGATGCCAGGTTGCTCTATTCTTAAGTTTTCTCTATCGAGCTGATGGTAAGGACCAGACGAGGCCCTGTATCTGCGGCTTCCGCGTCAGTAAGTGTACCAGTGGCTTTCACCGTTTGATTCTCGAGCGCTTCGAGCTGTTTGAGGTTGGCCGATTGCACTTCGATCGCGGTAACACGTTTTCCACGGAGTTTCCTCGCAGGGTTTAGTTGAATCACCCAACCAGATGTTTCCGCACTCGCTGTCGGCACGCGAACAAGTTTGCCCGTGACGGTCAGCTTTTCGGACTTCGGCTGGGCCGGCATTAGCCAGACAAGGAAAACTACCAGAATCGTGAACAGACGAGCAATTCGCATGGGTAATCCCCGATGCCGAGACATGTTAGTAGGTATGGGCGCCAAAAAAAAAGAGCTGATCGGCCGGTTCCGCGGCCACCCGAAGAATTCGATGCAAGACTTGTCCGTCTCAAGGTGACCTCTGCGTAACATAAGTACGGCACTGTGGCATAAGCACCGCTCCAAAACAGCTTGCCATCCGTTCTCTATGGACTGGGGTCTGTTGCGTGAACCCATAAATATGGGAGCATAGAAGAGTGAAGACGACTTTGGAGATTCCAGACACCATATTTCGACGCGCGAAATCGGCGGCGGAGAGAGGGATTCCGTTCCGCGAGTATGTCACAGAAGCGGTCCAGGACAAGCTGGTTGCCACTGCCAAAGCAACGGAAAAACCTTGGATGAAGGCCTTCGGTAAGCTTCGGCACTTGCGCAGGGAAACAGCCAAAGTGAACCGAACCGTCGAAGTCGTCAGTTGGGTTGGCATGTTCAAATGACTGAAATACGAACGATGAAAACTGTCTCACTCGCCCCGAAATATCAATCAGTTTCAGACTCAGTCAAATATCTTCGCGATCTCGCGCACTCGAAATAGCGCACCCAATCGCATATACTTCGCCTGATAATTGTTGGCTAGACGATGTGTTCATCGCTTCCATCCGAATGGCGCTTGTCACCAGACGAAAAGCTCGTGCCATATCTCGATCCAAGACCTTTCGGCGCACTCGGTGAGTTGATGGTCGTGGATGCGGAGCCTGTATCTGCTGCGTGTATCTCCACGGCCTGGATGTTCGCCCGCTGAGATGTATTCCCTGCGCGTTTACGGAGCGATGATCGCCGATGCCCGGCGCTTCAATGCCTACGCCAAAGCGATTGCACGTGCAGTGCGTCCGGGTGACACCGTCGCGGACATCGGTTGTGGCCCCGGCGTGTTCTCGCTGTTAGCCTGCCGAGCAGGGGCGCGGCGTGTTTTCGCGATCGAGCCGGCGGACAGCATTCAGTTCGCGCGAGAGCTCGCCGCCGCGAACGGCTTCACCGACCGCATCGAGTTTGCTCAAAGTGACTCACGCAAGACGGAATTGCCAGAGCGTGTCAACGTCATCGTTTCCGACCTTCGTGGCGTGCTGCCGCTCTTTGGCCATGCGATTCCCTCGTTGGAAGATGCGCGACAGAGATTGCTCGCGACGGGCGGAATTATGATTCCGCAGCGCGACACGCTGAAAGCGGCCGTAATTGAAGCGCGGGAGTATTACTCCCTCCTGATGTATCCCTGGCGGAAGTCGGTTCCGAGATTAGACCTCTCGCCGTTGGTTTTGCCCATCCTCAATCAGTCTTACGGCTCGTCTTTCAAGAAGAATCAACTTCTGACCGAGACCCAAGACTTCGGCTTACTCGATTACACGCAGGGAGCTGCGACGAGCGTGACTGCCGAATTGGATTTTCGCGCGGCGCGAGAAGGAACGGCGCATGGAGTGTGTCTGTGGTTTGAGACGAAGCTATTCGAGAATATCGGTTATTCCTCCGGACCAGCACACGCAGATTCCGTACACGGTCAGCTGTTTCTCCCGTGGCTTGAACCGGTGACGCTTAAGGTGGGCCAGGGAATTCACATAGAACTGCACGCCGATCTCGTCGATCGGGATTATATTTGGCGATGGGAAACCAGGATCCCGGCGGGGCGCAAACATCAGGCGCTCCGCTTTCAGCAATCGACATTTCAAGGCGCAAATTTGTCTCTACAATCACTGAGACGACAGGCGGTAGACTATGCTCCTCTGCTTTCTGAGGCTGGCAAAGCGGATCTGTGGATGGTGCAAAAGATGGATGGGAGCACCTCCCTGCAGGAAATCGCGCGATCTGCCTCGGAGCGGTTCCCGCATCTGTTTTCTTCCTGGCGCGAAGCGCTCGTGCGCGCGGTGGAGCTTTTTAAGGAATTTTCCTCCTAGGATAGATGGCAACTGCAGCGTGTCTGAACTCTTCGTCGAAACGATCGATATGCCTTATCTGCGGCAAAAATGATGGCGCAACCGCTACAATAAGGTCGGATCTGCATGGAGAAATCAGTGCTTCCATCCGGTCAACCCGATTTGGCGTCGTTGCCTGCCGAATGGCGAGTGCTCTTTGAGTGCGCCTCTCCTTTCTTTGACTCCGAACGGGTTGTGGAGCTGGTGCGCTCTGTGGATTGGTCTCGATTGCTCGTCCTGGCGGAGGGCCACGGAGTCCTTGGTCATCTCGCAAAGACCTTAAGTGAGATCGAACAAGATCTTGTTCCCACGGAGATAAGACAAACGCTTCTCGAACGCCACCGGGCACAGGTTTTCTCTACGCTGAGAATGACCGCAGAGCTGTTTCGGGTCTTGAACCTATTCGCAGCAAGAGACATTTCTGCAATCGTCGTCAAGGGGCCGGTGCTGGCCATGCAGGCCTACGGAGACCCTGCAATGCGCAGCTACGGCGATCTCGACTTACTCGTCCGACAACGCGACATCCGTTGCGCCACGGAGTCGTTGCAGGCCACAGGTTACCGGGCAACGGTTTCCCTCAGCGCCATCGACGCCGGCAAAATCCCCGGCCAGTATTTTTTCTCGAAGCCCGAAGCAAACCTCGTCATCGAGCTGCACAACGATCTTACGCTGCGTTACTTTCCCCGCAGCTTGCCTCTCGAAAAGCTTTTCGCGCGCCGTGTTCTGGTGCACCTAGATGGTCATAAAACCCCCGCCCTAGCCGTCGAAGATGAATTGGTCTACATCTCCGTGCATGGCGCTACCCATCTCTGGGAACGCTTGTGCTGGATTGCGGATGTTGCGGCGCTGGTCACGCGCCAGTCAGGCCTCAATTGGGCAGGCGCTGCGCAGACAGCTAAGGAACTGGGAGCCGAACGCATGTTGCACGCCGGTCTGCGTCTTGCGTCGGATTTGCTGCGCGCCCGTTTCCCGGAGGCCGTGCTTTCGGTGGTGCGGGGAGACGCGGGTGCCGGCAAATTGGCGTCGTGCGTCGGTGCCTGGCTGACCGGAAATGTATCACCCACGCTCCTCGAACGTGCCGCGTTCCGCCTGAGAATGCGTGGAAACGGCTTGTTCGCCCCGGCTTATCTACTCAGACTTTCTCTTTCTCCGACCGAGGAAGATTGGCAGGCGGACGGCGAAATCAGCCACAACCGTTTGCTCGATGCGCTGCGCCGCCCTTTCCGCCTGGCACGCAAATACGGCCACAGCAACAAATCTTGAGACGCGCACCTACTGCACTTCTGATCTGCGCAAAAGGGATTCAAGTCCATCCCTTTTGTCCCCTCCAAAGAAAATCGCGCGGCTGCGGGCTGCGCGAGTGATCTCTTTGCCTGTCTCCGACCTTCTTAATTTTTGCGAAGAAAAGCGAATCCCAGGATCATCGCCAGGCCGATGCCGAACATATAAAGCGTCGAAGGTTCCGGGGTGGATACCACCTCCAGAGTGCCCGCGTAAGGAGGACAATTACCGTTTCCGTAATCGATTAAGGAAAACGTGCCCGTAAGCAAGGTCGGTGCGCTCTCTAGGCCGGTATAAAGCTGTGACCCGTAAGCGTTACTCAAAAACGAGTAGTCTCCGACCCACAGATCAAAACCTCCGCCCGCGGAGGTATTGTAGAAGTCTAAAGTACCGACCATAGCCACGCCGTTTTCCGAAAATGACAAGTCGGGAATGATGAAGCCGTCGCCAGAATAGACGTTACTCGGGGCGTTCACTGGATTTGTCGGCACATCCCATGTGAAGGTATTTCCGCCGGCTTGGTACACATAGTCAGTGGTCCCGTCGCCCCGACATTGGCTGACAAAGAGCAGCGAAAAAGAAAGGAACAATAGCGCAGCAGAAAATAGTTTGCATGTTCGCATAGATCCACTTCTCCTGGTTTGATTCCGCCGCACGGGGGCAGCGTGAAACACTCGTAAACTGAGGAGCATGTTGGATTCCACTAACCTGCACACGCTGTAGACGCTAAGCCTTTAATTTGGAATGGCTTGTGGTTTTCGAGCTCAGATTAGACTGCCGACAACCATTTCCGCTCAGGGATAAGTCCAAAGATTTTCCCTTTTATGTATCGCAAAGGAATAGTACCTCTAGGGTACTTCCGATATAGAACTGCACGAGAAGGCGGGGATAGACAGAAACGTTGAATAACCCGTTAGATAAGATCGCACCACACGTGACCGACGCGCGAAGTCGGCCGCGAGAAATCGCGCGTGTCGAAATTGCGCCCGCATAAGTTTCGTAAGTATCCCCACGCAGTGAATTTTCTCGAGACTGCTGAACTCATTTAGCCGAAATTCCAAAATGGACGCGGCGAAGTTGCAACGGTTGCTGGATTAATTCCGTCAGCCGTTCCGTCGTGCTCGGAAATGCGGACCAAGTTCGCTGCGCTTAATGTCGATTAGCTGTGCTCTGTAGACAAATTGCGCGCGCTGTGTTAACAGCGCGCGCAATCTCATTTCGTCTACGGCGGCTAGTTGACTGTGATTGCCACGGTGGTCGAGTGGCTCTCACTGCCCGCAGAGCCGGTGGAAGTTCCGGTGATCGTGACAGTCCCTGTAATCGGTGGCCTTGAACTCGAGCAGCCGGCCAGGATTATCAGAAGCACGATTGCCGTTGCCAGCCCAACCCGCACGCGAAGCCCCTTGGGTTTCGCCAGCAAGAAAAGCAGAAGTGACGCCAGAAGCATCGGCACGATCTGCCAGATCGAAATTGGCGGAGTATGGACGGGGGAAGACGGCAAAAGTAGGGTGCCGGTCGCCCTAGTTACCGTCACCGCGACCGACTGCGCCGTTTTTCCGTCGGAGGCCATAACTGGTGTCGCAATAGTACAAATTGTGCCTGCAGGTGCGCCTGTGCATGTGAACGCCACACTTTGATTAAATCCGCCGAGCGGCGTCATGGTCGCATTGAAGGTGACGGGGCTCTTCCCAGTTGCCGTCGAAGGCGCGGTCACCTGGAAATCCCACCCGGTTCCGGTCAGGGGAACCGTCTGCGGGCTGCCGCGGGCGTTGTCGGTGAACGTGAGGTTGCCTGTCCGCGCACCTACTGCTGTTGGGGCAAATGTCACATTGATCATGCAAGTTCCCGATACGGGCAGGGTTGCCGGACTAATAGGACAAGTGCTTGTCTGAGCGAAATCGCCGGAAGCCGCGATCGAGTTAATCGTCAAGGGGCCCGTGCCGGGGTTGCTGAGCTGCACGGACATCGCGGCACT
>Ga0335072_10014055_pt1 | contig 11375 bp, 8 predicted proteins | sample Lox_Sample_21_FD_206725 | JGI IMG/M metagenome (GOLD analysis project Ga0335072, IMG submission 206725) | Soil microbial communities from Loxahatchee National Wildlife Refuge, Florida, United States - Lox_Sample_2.1 | ecosystem: Environmental > Terrestrial > Soil > Wetlands | place: USA: Florida...
GACGTCTCCAACGCGATCGTCTGGCTCGCCTCCGACGCCGCCCGCTACGTCACCGGCATCACGCTCCCCGTCGACGCAGGGAATCATCTGAAATGCTAACGGTCACCCGGACGCAGGCGGCGGTGCTGTACGAGGCCGGCACCGACTGGAAGGTCGAGGAGATCGAGCTCGACCCGCCGCAGGCCGGGGAGGTGCTGGTGCGGGTGGCCGCGGCCGGGCTGTGCCACTCCGAGGAGCACCACCGGGCCGGCCACATCCCGTTCGCCGGGCCGATGATCGGCGGGCACGAGGGCGCCGGGTACGTCGAGGCCGTCGGCCCGGGGGTCTCGCTGGCCAGGCCGGGCGACTACATCGTCTTCTCCTCGATCCCCAACTGCGGCCGGTGCCCGTCCTGCGTGCGCGGCCGGCAGAACCTGTGCGACGTCGCGGCCGGGATCATGACCGGCAGGCAGATCTCCGATGGCGGCTCCCGGCACCGGAACCTGGCCGGGCGGGATCTCACCATCACCTGCCTGGTCGGCTGCTACGCCCGGCACACGGTCGTCAACGAGGCGTCGGTCATCGTGGTCGACCCGTCAGTGCGGCCCGAGGCGGCCTGCCTCACCGGCTGCGGGGTGCCGACCGGCTGGGGCTCGTCGGTCTACGCGGGCGGCGTCCGCCCGGGCGACGCGGTCGCGGTGGTCGGGGTCGGCGGTCTCGGCTCGGCCGCGGTGCAGGGGGCGCGGCTGTCCGGGGCACGGCACATCTTCGCGATCGACCCGGTCGAGTTCAAGCGGTCCTCGGCGCTGGGGTTCGGCGCGACGCACGTCTCGACCGACGTGGCGGCCGCGTTCGACCTTGTCCGCGAGGTCACCTGGGGCCGGATGTGCGACGTGGTGGTGCTGACGATGGGCACCGGCGACGCGTCCCTGATGGACGCCGTGCTCGCGCTCGCCGCCAAGCGCGGACGGGTCGTCGTCACCAACATCTACCCGATGACCGACACTCACCCGCGACTGGCCCTGTCGGGGCTGGCGCAGTGGGAAAAGCAGATCGTCGGCTGCATCTTCGGCTCGGTCAACTCCCGCGCTGACGTGCCGATGCTGCTGGACCTGTACAAAGATGGGCAATTGGACCTCGACGGCATGGTCACCGCGACTTATCCTCTGGAGGGCATCAACGAGGGCTACCGCGACATGCACGCCGGCAAAAATATTCGCGGGGTCCTCGTTATGTAGTTTTTGACCTACGGGTGGCGGGGTAGCCAAACGGGGGCAGCAGGCCAACCGCAACACGCGCAGTGGTGCTAGGTCCAACGCGCCGAGTGGTGCTAGGTCCATGGCGGCACCTCGACGTGGCGAGAATGATCGGTGGTATGAGCAGCAACGGGCAGACGATCGCGGCCGAGGCATTCCCGTTGAGCGGACCGCACGTCAGCGCGGTGGCGAGATCGCACCAGCCGTGGTTTAACCGCCGCTACGAGATGGCTGCGTACTGGGTCTTCGCGGCCTACGCGGTCGCCGTCGTGCTGCTGGCCGGGGGCCAGGATGTGATCTGGGCGGCGTGGGCGGCCCCCGCCTACTGCATCGCGGCGATGGCCTTGCCGTGGTCGCGCTCCTGGGGCGTCGCCGCGTTGGTCGCCGTGTTCGCGGTGGCGGCGCCGCTGCTGGCCATGATGGCCCAGGGCGGCGAACTGGCGGCCGGGATGACCGTCATTGATCGGTCCGCGACGCTCCTGATCAGGGACGGGACCCCGTACCTGTCGGCCGGCCAGCTTTCGTCCTGGATCGCCTACAACCCCTATCTGCCCGCCATGGCCCTGTTCGGCCTGCCCAGCGCGATCGGGCTGCAGGGGGCGCCGGGGGACCCGCGGGTCTGGCTGGTCCTGGTCACGGTAGCCGCGCTCGCCGCGGCGCTGAGCCTCGGCGTCCCGCATTCGGTCCGAGACTGCCCGGGCTGCCGCCGCACTCTGCTGCGATCGATCGCGATCGCGACCGCCTGCCCCGCGGTCGCGCTCAACCTGGCGGTGACCACGACCGACCCGCCGGTGCTGGCGCTCATGGTGCTCGCGCTCGCGCTGCTTCAGTTTCCCGAACGGACCTGGCTCGCGGCGGTGGCCCTGGGCCTGGCCTGCGCGATGAAGCCGACCGCGTGGCTGGCGATCCCGGTGCTGGCCGCGATGCTCAGGTACCGGGACGGCACCCGGGCGGCGGTGACGTTCACCGCCACCTCGGTCGCCGTGTTCCTCGCCATCACGCTGCCGGTCATGCTGGCCAACCCGGTCGCGATGGCGCAGAACACAGTGCTGTTCCCGCTCGGCCTGACCGCCCACCTCACCCCGGCCCAGAGCCTGACCCCAGGCGACCTGCTGGCGCGCACCGGCCCGGCCGGCCACGACCTCTCGGTCGTCCTACTGCTGGTGGTCGGCATCGCCGTGGCCGTCCTGCTGGTCATCCGCCCACCACGCAACCCGCGGGCGGCCGCCTGGTGGCTGGCGGTCGGGCTGGCCCTGATGTTCACGCTCGGGCCCGACGAGCGCTTCGGGTACTTCATCTACCCGCTCGGCCTGGTCGGCTGGCTGGCGCTCACCCGCCCGGCCAAACAGACCCCCGACACCGTGCTGGCCGAGTTAAGAACCGCTCCGCCCGGGCATACTCGGCCCCCGGTAAAAGTGCACCCTGAATACATCGTTGATTAGCCGTCCGCATCCGTGGCAAAAACAGTGAGGGGAGCGCAATAAGCCGGCCGTGCTGGCCGGCCGGGGGAGGGTTCTGAGAGCTGTGTTCGGCCGCCGTCGCTGGCGTATGCCGTGGTCATCGGGGACATCGAGCGGAACGTGGTCGCCTGGCGCGGTCAGGCTGACGTCCGATCAGAAGGCCGTGAATCCCTCGTGGGACACTCGGCCGAATTCGCCCCATGACGTTACGCCCACGGTCGCATTCCCGATAACGACACCGGTTGACCCGGCTGGGCTGAATAGACCGAATAAGGCTGATCAGGAAAATAGCCCAGAAGATTCCGCGCCGATCCTCCGGACGCAGAAAGACCGCCCGCAGTCGCCCCAGGGGGGTGCTGACGACCAGCGCGCCGACCGGAAGCCGGCTGCGGCCACGGGCCTGCGGACCGGGCGGACCGGCGTCGCGGTGCTGGCCGTCGCCGCCCTCTGCGCGCTGCTCGGCGGGTTCGCCGCGTTCGCGGCCACGCTCGGCGGCCCGGCCCCGGGCCCGGCGCCCGCGCCGTCCATTGCCCCCGGGGACGTGACCGGCGCGCTCGCTCCCGCCGGGACCGGCACCGCCCGGAGCGGCGACGGCACCGCCCCGAGCGGCGACGGCACCGCCCCCGCCGGCACTCAGCCGGGCAGCCCCGACCCGTCGCTGACCCCGCTGACCGAACCGGCCGGCCGGCCGGCCGCCGGGCCGGCGCCGGCCGATCACGCCGACCCGTTCTCCGCCGCCGTAACCGGCTACCTGGCCGGGCGCGCGGGCACCGTGCTGGCGGCCGTCTACGACGTCCGCACCGGCCAGACCTGGACCCTCGGAAGCGGGCGCCCGCAGCCGACCGGCAGCCTGGTCAAGGTCGACATCCTGCAGACTCTGCTCGCCCGGCAGCCACTCGGTCTGTCGGCAGCCGACCAGGCGCGCGCTCGTGCCATGATCGAGAACAACGCCAACCCCCCCGCCACCATCGTGTGGAGCCAGATCGGCCGGGCGGCCGGCCTTCGCTCCTACAACGCGTCCGTCGGCCTGCAGCAGACCACGCCCTCGACGTGCCTGGTCTGCGCGGGCTTCGGCTGGCCGGGCTGGGGCCTGACCACCACGACCCCGGCCGATCAGCTGCTGCTGCTGCGCGAGCTCGTCGGCGGCTCGCTGCTGCTGTCGCCGGCCGACCAGAGCTACGCGCTTTCCCTGATGGAGAACGTTGAACCCGACCAGCGCTGGGGCGTCAGCGCCGGAGTTCCCCCCGGCGTGCGGGTGGCGCTCAAGAACGCCTGGGTCCCGCTGACCGCCCCGGGCACCGACTGGCAGGTGAACAGCGAAGGCTGGCTCTCCGGCGACGGCCGCAGCTACCTCATCGCCGTTCTCACCACCGGCAACCCGGACCAGCAGTACGGCATCGACACAATCAACACCCTGTCCGCCATCCTCTGGCCCGCGATGGGCTAGCGCGTCACAGTTGCGCGGCCTGGTAGGTGGGGAGGCCGTCCTGCTTGGCGAGGGGGTTCCAGGCGGAGACGAACGCCTGCTTGTCGTTGGTGGCCGGGGTGTCGTCGTTGATGGAGGCCTTGTAGCTCGCGTAGTTCAGGTCCCCGCCGTGGCAGCCCGCGGTGGCCGCGTGGGTTGCCCACTTGGCCAGGTCCGTGTCGACCGAGGCGGACGCCTGCCAGGCGCCGGTCAAGTCGCTGATCATGGCCAACGGGAGCGAGGAACGGCCCGGGAGGTCCGCCAGCTTGGACAGCAGGGTCTCCCGGTTGGCGGCGGACGTGCTGAAGGTCTGCGCGTCGGCGCCGAGGTTCTTACCGCACTTCTCCACGTTCACGACCGCGTCGGTGACGGCGGCGTGATCGGAGCCGCTCTGCTTGAGCAGGCCGGCCAGCTGCGCCGCGGCCTGCCGCTCGGTCAGGCTCTGGCCGGTCGCGGACGAGGTCGCCTTGGGCGTCGACCCGCCGCCCGCGGCGGTCGGCGTGCCCGACGGGCTGCCCGGGCTGCCGCTCAGGGAGACGACCGCCACGATGGCGACGATGGCCACCAGGGCGGCGCCCGCGATTCCCAGGATCAGCGGGCTGCGCGGCAGGGTGATCTTGCCGAAGGTCAGCGGGCGCTTCTGGCCGTCCGCCGGTGATCCGTCCGGGCCGAACTGGCCGCCCGGGCCGTACTGGCCGGGCAAGCCGTACTGCCCGCCGGGCCCGCCCGGGCCATACGGCCCGCCGGGGACGGCGCCCGGTCCGTACTGGCCGTCTGGGTACGGCTGGGCGACCTGGGTGGCACCGTACTGGTCGACCCCGTACTGGCCGGGCGCGACCTGGCCCGGTCCGAACTGCCCGGTGCCGTACTGTCCCTGCGCCTGCGTGGTCTGCCCGTACTGCCCGGCGCCGTACTGGCCAGGCGGGAGCTGACCCTGGCCGTTCTGCGGCAGCGACGGCTGCGCGTACGTGCCCGGGCCGGCCTGGCCGCCCGTGAACTGGCCGCCGGGCCCGTACTGGCCCGGGCCGGGAAACCGGTCGATCGTGGTGGGCGGCCCGCCCACCGGGGCGATCGCCCCGGTCTGGTACGCGGGGCCCGACGGGTACTGGCCGCCTGGCGGTGGCGTCGGTGATTGGCCCCACTGCGGCGCTCCGCCGCCCGGCGCCACGCCCGGGTTCTGGTTTGGGTTCGTCGGCCCGCCTGGCGGCGGCGTCGGCTGCTGGCCCTGCCAGGGCGGCGCGCCGCCGCCCGGCGGCCCTGCGGGCGGCGGCGCGCCGGTGACCGGCGTCGGGCCGGTGGACGCGGTAGCCGCCCCGGGAGTCCACTCGCTGTTCCAGTCGTACTGCTTCGGCTGCGGACGCTGGAACAGGCCCTGCGGCCGCAGCATCCGCTCCATCGTGTCCGACAGGTTCGGGTCCCCGGACCCGGGCTGGCCGACTCCGGGCCCGCCCGGCTGCTGGCCGTTAGGCGGCGGTGGCGGCGGCCACGCGGAGCGGCTGCCGGCCGACGGCGGCGGGGGCGTCGGCCCGCCGGAGGCGGGCGGGGCGGAGAGGAACTGCTGGCCCATTGCGGGTGACTGCGTGGTTACCGCCGGTGGCTGCCCCGGGGCAGCGCCGCCCGAGGCAGCGAGTTGCTGCCCACAGCTGCCGCAAAACTGCGTACCCGGCTGTACCGAGTAACCGCAGGACGGGCACCACGAACCATCCATACCGACCATCGTGTCCCTTTCGGGTATCCCAAGCAGGCTAACCGCACGAGCCCGCGCCCGTCCCCCGAATTGGCTAGTCAGTCAGCCGCGTCAGGGACGAAGTCGCGTCCTCGTTCTCAAGAAATTCAATCGCAACCTACCGCCGCTGACTGGCCGCACTGGCACAATGCGTTGAACTGCGTGCGGACATGCGGAAGGAGACCCGATGCGGAACACTGGCCGGCTGGCCGCGTCCACCGTCGCTGCGGGGTTGGTCGCGGGGTTGATCGTAGCGGCTGGGCCGGCCACTGCGGCCGCGGCCTCCGAGGACTCCCAGGCGGCGGCCGCGACGAGCAAGACGCCGGCCGGCGTGCGGGCGCCGTTCGCCGAGCTGGCGGACGAGACCACCGGCGCTGACCTCTGGTCCCGGTCGTCGGTCAGCGAGCACCCGATGGGCTCGATCACCAAGGTGATGACCGCGTACGTGGTGATCGAGGCCGGCAACCTGAACCGGGTGATCACCGTGCCGAGCGGCATCGTCGGCTATGACCACGCCTACGGCGCCTCCACCGCCGGCCTGGTGCCGGGGGAGAAGCTGACCGCGCTGCAGCTGCTCTACGCGCTGCTGCTCCCGTCGGGGTGCGACGCGGCCTACACCCTCGCCACCGCCTACGGCGCGGGCGGCAGCCGGTCGCAGTTCATCGCCCAGATGAACGCGACCGCGCGCAAGCTCGGGCTCTCCAAGACGCACTTCTCCGATTTCAGCGGCCTGCCCGACCCGGGGGAGTACACCACCTACTCGACCGTGCGCGATCTGGTGAGCCTGGGGCGCGACGCGATGCGGCTGCCGGCGTTCCGCTCCATCGTGGGGACCCGGACCTACCGGGTGACCGCCACCGCCGGCCACCGCGCGCACGTCTGGAACAACCTCAACCTGCTGCTTGGCCACTACGCGGGCGCGACCGGGATCAAGACCGGGTTCACCGCCGCGGCCGGCGACTGCCTGCTGTTCGCGGCCACCCGCGGCAGCAAGGAGCTGATCGGGGTGGTGCTCGATTCGTCGCCGGCGAACTCGCCAGCCGGCATGGACGCCGCGGCGTCTGACGCGACGGCCATGCTGAACTGGGGATTCAGTCGGTAGCGGAACTGTCCGGACGATTTCGGGTGCGCATTTACCAATGGGGTTCCATGGCATCGAGAATCGATCCCCGCATCGCGAATCACCACGCAGTACCACCCACGGGATACCCACGGAAAAGCTACGCCCTTTGCAGGTGTGGGTTGTCGAAAGTGTGCGTTGGCTACGCCGCCGACCCGCCCAGATAGCTCGCCGCCAGCAGGGCGCTGTCGGAGCTGAGCGATTTGGCGGTCCCGCTGGCCGTAAGCTCCCCGTGCGAGAGCACATAACCCCGGTCGGCGATCTTCAGCGCCATGTGCACGTGCTGCTCGACCAGGAGCACCCCGGTGCCGGTGGACGTCGCGTAGTCGCGGACGACCGGCAGCAGGCGGCCGACGATGACCGGCGCCAGGCCGAGCGACATCTCGTCGAGCATCAGCAGCCTGGGCTTGCGCGACAGCGCCCGGGCGATCGCGAGCATCTGCTGCTCGCCGCCCGACAGCAGCCCGGCCTTGCGCTCCTTGAGCGGCCGCAGCGCCGGGAAGTGCGCGAACGCGCCGTCGAGGTCGGCCGCGGCGACGCCGTCGAGCCGGAAGTGCTCGGCCACGGTCAGCCCGAAGAACAGCCCCCGGTCGGACGGCACGTGGGCGATGCCCATCCGCGCCCGCACGGTCGGCGTGACCCCGGCCAGGTCGGTGCCCGCCAGCTTGACCGCCCCGGCGCCGTGCTTCAGCAGGCCGGAGATCGCGCGCAGGGTGGTCGTCTTGCCGGCGCCGTTGGCGCCGAGCAGCGCGACCACCTCTCCGCTACCCACAGTGAGCGACAGATCGCGCACGACCGGCGCGCGATCGTACGCGACGCTCAGATTGTCAAGATCAAGTACCGCGTCAGTGGTCGCCATCGTTGTCAGAACCCGCCTTCACCGGCCGCCAGCCGGACATTCCGGTTGACATCAACACAAAGCCTTGTACAGCACAAATGCCATTCACGGCACCATCATCCAGCATCCGTGCCCGAGCCGGTGCCAGACATTGGCGCGATCGCCAACTTGCCACCGGTCGATGTGTGCTCTCCGGACACTTGACGCGATCGTGACCTCGATCGTTGACAATCCATGTTGACGCAGCGCCGGCTACGGGCCTTTCCTTGGAGGACAACGATCCCTGCAGGTTTCCCGGGCCGAATTTCGGAGTAGCGATGGAGCGAATCGGCGTCACGCATGCCGGTAGCCTAATCCGACCGCCAGCGCTGCTCGCCTTCCTGTCGGCGGCCGACCACGGCCAGGCGTCCACCGACGGTGCCGAGTACCGTGCCGCCCTCGGCCGCGCGGTCGACTACGTCGTCCGCAGGCAGGTCGAGACGGGCATCGACCTGATCGACGACGGCGAGATGGGCAAGGCCACCTGGATCACCTACCTGTACGAGCGGACCAGCGGCCTGGAGCCCCGGCCGCTGAACGGGTCGTTCTCGACCATCCTGCCCGCCAGCAGGGACCGGCAGAACTTCCCCGGCGCCTACGCCGAGCTTGACCGGCTCGAGCACGACGCAACGGTCAGGATCAGGGACAAGGCCGTCGGCGACGCGCCCGAGGAAAGCGCGAAGCAGGAGAAGGAGACGCAGGGCGCGGCCGTCTGGGTCTGCACCGGCCCGATGAGCTACGACCGGGCCGCGATCGACCGCGACCTGGCCAATGTCAAGGCCGCGCTGGCCGCTCACGGCAAGGACATCAGCGAGGCGTTCCTGCCGGTGGTCGCCCCGGCGTCGGCGTACTGGCTGCAGAACGAGCACTACGACTCCGACCAGGAGTTTGTCTACGCGCTGGCCGACGTGCTGCACGAGGAGTACCAGGCGATCATCGAGTCCGGGGCGTTCCTGCAGGTGGACGACGCCGTGCTGATGCACGAGGCGGACACGATGGCGTCGCGCGGCCAGTCCTACGAGCAGTACCGCGCCTGGGCGCGGCTGCGGGTGGAGGCGCTCAACCACGCGCTGCGGGGGCTGCCCGAGGACCGGATCAGGTACCACATCTGCTTCGGGTCCTGGCACGGGCCGCACGCGTACGACCCGCCGCTGCGCGACTCGATCGACCTCGTGCTGGCCGTGAACGCCAAGTACTACCTGATGGAGCAGGCCAACCCCAGGCACGAGCACGAGTGGAAGATCTGGCAGGACGTCGCCCTGCCCGACGGCAAGGTGCTCGTCCCCGGCGTGGTCACGCACCACACCAACGTCGTCGAGCACCCGGAGCTCGTCGCCCAGCGGCTGACCCGGCTGGCGAACGTCGTCGGCCGGGACCGCGTGATGGCCGGGACCGACTGCGGGTTCGCGCAGGGCGCGTTCATGCACCGGGTGCACGAGGAGATCCAGTGGGCGAAGCTGGCCTCGCTGGTGGAGGGCGCCCGGATCGCCTCGCGCGAACTGTGGGGCGCCAAGGCGGACATTTAGCACCTGATGACGGCCCATCGCCCGTCAGTGTCATCGAACGCAGTATCCAAGCGGGAGGAAATCAAGTTGCGCACCTATAGAAGAGCCGGCTTCGCCGGGGCCGTCGCGGTCGCCGCGGCGGCGCTGACGATAGCCGGATGTAGCTCAAGCTCGAGTTCGAGCTCGTCCGCCCCGAGCAGCACCAGTCCCACGGCGTCGGCGGCGGCGTCCTCGCCCGCCCCGGCGGCGACCGGATCGGCCGCGGCGGGCACGTCGGTCACGAACTACCTGTCCTACGTCGGCGGCAAGGCCGGCCCGGCGAACTCGTCGCTGTCGCCGGTCACCATCGGCTACGTGAACGAGCAGGGCGACGCCAACCCGCCGGGGCCGCTGTCCACCGTCGGCGCGCAGATGGCGGTCACTTACATCAACGCCGAGCTCGGCGGCGTCGACGGCCACCCGCTCAAGCTCGACACCTGCTTCACCACGACCGAGCAGCAGGGCACCACCTGCGCCGACCAGCTCCTGGCGGCCAAGGTCCCGCTGATCGCCACCGGCGGCATCGCCGTCGGCGCGCAGTCGCTGCTGTCCACGATCAACGGCCAGGTGCCGGTGATCGACGGCGTGGCCGTCACCCCGTTCGACGCGGTCGCGAAGAACACGTTCATCCTCTTCGGCGACGCGACCCACGTGCTCGGCCCGATGGGCACCTACGCCAACCAGATCGGGGCCAAGACGGCGACGGTGGTCTACCCGGAGAACCCGGGCATCATCCCGGGCGCCGAGGCGATCCAGAAGGGTCTGCAGGCGGCCGGCGTCACCGTCACCATGGAGGGCTACCCGGAGACCGCCACCAGCCTGACCCAGTACCTGGTGGCCGGCCACGCGCAGACGGCAGGCATGGTGGTCCCGTACGCCGACGCCGCGTCCTGCGTGAACCTGGCCAAGGCGCTCACCGCGCTGAACATCACCGACCCGAAGAAGATCGTCTCCGCCCCGCTGTGCCTTAGCGGCACGGTCATCAAGGGCCTGGGCGACTTCCCCAAGTGGACGTACTCGATCGCCAGCTCGAACTACGGCGACCCGACCGACCCGGGCATGCCGGCCTACGAGGCGGTGACGAAGAAGTACACCACCCCGGGCAACGCGGTCGACCCGTGGGTGATCGTGAACTTCGGCGAGCTGCTCACCGTGGACAAGATCCTCAACGAGGTCGGCTTCGCCAACATCTCGCCGACCAGCATCGAGACGGCGGCCAAGGCGTTCAAGGGCCCGCAGGCCCTCGGCGCCCCGGCCCTCGACTGCGGCGCGTTCTCGACCGCGCCCGCGGTCTGCAACGACCGGGCGCAGTTCTTCGAGTACATGGGCAAGAACGTGTTCACCAAGGTGGCGGGCTGGCTCCAGCCGGTTACCCCGTCCTCCTGATCGGCGGTACTGACCACGGACTGACAGCGGCCGCGCCGCGGTGACGGGAGCCAACCCCGCCACCGCGGCGCGCCGCGGCGTCTGCCCCGTCCGAGGTGGAAAGCGGCGGCCGGCGGTGGAGCGCACGGTCCGTTCGGGCAGATGATCTTGAAGTTGATTTCGACGATCTTGACCTTAAGAGGAATGACCGCGGTGGAAGAAATATTGCTGGACATCCTGCTCGGCCTCGGCTCCGGCGTGATCATCGCCGGGATCGCGCTCGGCGTGGTGCTTACGTTCCGAGGCTCGGGGGTCATCAACCTCGCTACCGGCGCGATGGCGATGCTCGGCGGTTACGCCTACTGGTCGCTGACCACCGGCAAGATCGCGACGCTGCCGATGGCGGCCGCGCTGCCGCTGAGCCTGCTGTTCGTGGTGGCGTGCGGGGCGCTGGTCGAGTTCGCCGTCTTCCGTCCGCTGCGCACCTCCTCGCCGCTGGCGCGGCTGATGTCCTCGCTCGGCGTGCTGCTGATCGCGCAGGCGGCGTGCCTGATCGCCTTCGGCACGACCCCGCAGCCGGAGC
>Ga0335072_10014057_pt1 | contig 11374 bp, 10 predicted proteins | sample Lox_Sample_21_FD_206725 | JGI IMG/M metagenome (GOLD analysis project Ga0335072, IMG submission 206725) | Soil microbial communities from Loxahatchee National Wildlife Refuge, Florida, United States - Lox_Sample_2.1 | ecosystem: Environmental > Terrestrial > Soil > Wetlands | place: USA...
TGAAGGTGGGGCGCGTCACGGCAAGAGCGGCCTGGAGTTTCGCGTGATAATCTTCGCCGCGGCCCAGCAGCGCAGGGGTGGCGGAAGCGTATTCGCCCTGCAGCTTGAGCACGCCCTGACCAGCGAGATCGGTTGCCATCCGGTGCAACTCAGCGGGAGTTGTATTGAGATACTGCGCATCGCGCGGGTCGGCGACCCAGATGGGCTGATTGGCACCGAGGACGCCGGAGAGCCAGTAGGTTTTGAGCGCAAGAAACTCCATGCGGCTGTGGTCGTCAGTATCCGTGAAGAAGAATTTCTTTTGCCAGCGGCTGTAATAACGGGTGGTCACCGGAACGGGCTGGCGGTTGCCGCTCTTGAGCAGCTCCAGCTGCCCGCGGTCGAGAGTCTTTCGTACGGCGTTGTAGATGAAGGTCTCCGCATAGGGCTGTTCCGGCGCGGGCACGATTTCGGCAAAGGTGACGGTCATGCTGGCGGAGACCAGCGCGTGGAGCGGGGACTGGGTTCCGTCTTCGAGGCGGACTGTGCCATGCACGATGTAAGTATCAGCACCTGAAGTGGAGCGATGGAACGGCCATCCGAACCCGGCGAAGCTGACGGGCAGCCCGGCGAGGGTGACGTAAACGTCGGGGCGCGGATTACGGAGCCGGCTGGCGGCCTCGCGCAGATGGCTGGTCATTTCCGGCAGCAACTCAGGCTTATGGAAGTCGAAGGCCTCGCTCAGCTCGAGCAGGAGCGTGCGCTCAGTGGGTGCATCAGCACTCGCGCCCAGGCGGAAACGAGTGGTGGGATGACCGTTGAAGTCCGACCCGGCGTCGACAGAAAGCACGACGAGGCCTGCCTGCTGCGCAGCGGATTGCAGGTTGGCCGAAAGAGTTGATTCGAGGCGAGTACTCATAATTGTCACCTAATTGTATCGACTGACAGGTTCACCGGAAAATCTCTAGAGAGAGCATTTCAGTTGGTGATGACACCACAGTGCCCATGCTGACGGGGAGACGCGAACGGATCATATTTCGAACCACCCAGGAACCAGCTTCGATTCGCCGTGGTGCAGAACGCAACTTTTTGGAATTCTGACCGTCTAGTTGCTAATACGTAACCTTTCGCCCGACCAGGGAGGCAGGCTGTCTGTGCAAATTGTTCGCCGCACCGCCCTTGCAGCAATCGCATCGATCGAAATGGCGGTATTGCTCGCCGCGTTAACCAAGCCAGCTTACGGATACGTGGATCCCGGATCGGGCCTGCTCGCCGTGCAAGTCGGCGGCTCGATGCTGGCCGGAGGCCTGTTTATCCTGCGCTCGAAGCTTCGGCGCCTGTTCGGCCTGACCTCGGCCAACGATAAAAGCGAAAGAGAAAAGCAGACGCCTGCTGAATCGAGCGAGTAATGGCGGCGGCCGAGCTTACACTCGGGACCTTCCGCGATCCGGCCGGCTCGCTGCGCATTGCGGGGGATCGTGTCCTGCGCGAGGTTCGCCGCGGCCACGCTGACGCGGCGATGCGGTTCCTGCAGTCACCTGCTGCTCAGGAGTGGGTCGCGCAGGGTCGACTCATCCCGACCCGGATCCTTCGTGAAGAGAGCAACACGCTGACTCTGGAGCATCCGCGCGTCTTCTTTCCTTCCTATCCGTGGGAGTGGACTCCGAGCGCGTGGGTTGCGGCGGCCGATCTGACGCTGGATCTGTGCGAGGAGCTGCTGGACCACGGGCTCATCCTCAAAGACGCGACGCCGCTGAATGTCCTCTTCCAGGGAACGCAGCCGATCCTGGTGGACGTTCTGTCGATTGAGGAGCGCGATCCTGCGAGTCCTCTATGGCTGGCCTATGCGCAGTTTGTGCGGACGTTTCTGCTGCCACTGGCAGCGTATGTCTCTTTGGGTTGGCCGCTGGCCGCGTCGATGCAGAATCGCGACGGCTACGAACCAGCCGATCTGGCGCCGCATCTGAGCCGCTGGCAGCGGTGGCGCGAACCGTTTCGCTCGCTGGTGACTCTGCCGCTGATGCTGGAAAGCAGCGGCAGTGAGAGCGCGCATAATACCAGGGTGCAGCAGCAGCCCGCAGCCGCGATGCGCCTGCTTCGCGGGAATCTGGGCCAGCTGCGCCGGCATCTGCGGCGGATTGAAAAACGCATGAGCCGGCGCCGGGTTGCTTCCCGCTGGAGCGGCTATGCGTCGAACGCGGACCATTACAGCCCCGGGGATCAGGAATCGAAGCGCAGGTTTGTTGAGGAAGCGCTGACTGCGGTTGCGCCGCGCAGCGTGCTCGACCTTGGCGCGAACAGCGGCGTGTATTCCCGTGTTGCGGCAGCGTGCGGAGCGACGGTGGTGGCGTGGGACACCGACGTGCAGGCAACAGAGGAGAATTTCAGGAAGGCGCAGCAGAGGGATCTTCAGATTGCGCCGATCCTCGCGAATCCGGCACGGCCCACACCCTCGGCTGGCTGGCGCAATTCCGAAAGCCTGTCGTTGCTGGATCGCTCGCGGGGACGCTTCGACTGCGTGATGATGCTGGGGCTGATCCATCACTTGCTGCTTTCCGAGCAGATTCCGTTGGGTGAGATTCTCGGCCTGCTCCGCGAACTCACGGCCGGGTGGGCGATTGTCGAATGGGTACCAGCGAGCGATCCGCGCTTTGCCGATCTGCTGCGCGGACGTGACGAGTTGTACCGGCATCTTGATGAAGCAGCTTTTCTCCGCGCAGCGGAACGGCATTTCACCGTAGTTATCCGCGAAGCGCTGCCGAACGGCCGCGTTCTTTTTGCACTCCAGGGAAGATAGAAGCCCGGCCCCGCATCAATAGGCGCACCGAGACAGCCAGCGTGCATCCGTCCAGCCCTTCGCCTGCTTCCAATTCGACTCCAACAGCAACAGGCACTCGCGCACGCAGCATTCGTGGGCAAGATGGTAATGAGCCAGGCTGGCACCTGTGGCTGCGTGGCGCCGGTGCCGGCATTTTGACCACGCTGCCCCTGATCATTCTGCACATCATGCCATCGCGGCAGACGCTCTATCACGAGCTGCTTCCGCTGAATTCGGTGTATCAGGGAGTGCTGATCGACTTTGTCGTCGTGGTTCTGTTCTGTTTCCTGGCGCTGCGGATCGTCGAGCGCTGGAGTGACCTCCATTGCGGTCTTGCATGGGTACTTGTGGCCGGAGTTCTCGTGGTGCGCGTCTTCCGAGGCCTTGTGGTGGCTGAGCTTGTGTCGCCAAAGGTCGCGAGCAGCGGAGGGATCTTTCTTGCTGTTGTGGTTCCGGGCGTAATTCTGTGGCTGGTGAGCCGGCTCTGGTACCGAAGGGCGGTGCGTGGAGGACGGTTCATCCTGTTGCTTCTTGGGTTCTCGATAGTTTGGCTGCTTCCCGAGCTAACGGTGATGGCGTTTCGCGCAGAGCCGCATGAGACGGCGGGATTCTCGAAGCCAATCGCACAGCCGCCACAGCGGCGGATCGTGTGGATTCTGCTCGACGAGGCGTCACAGGATCAGATTTTCGATCATCGCCAGGCTGGCGTTGACTTTCCAGATTTCGATCGGCTGGCCAACGGGGCTGTTCACTTTACGAACGTACAGCCGGCAGGTTATTTCACCGAGAAGGTGATCCCCTCATTGTTGACTGGCGACATCATCAGCGACGAGCGGAGTGATCTGGACGGTCGGCTGTTTGTGCGCACGGAGCGGAATCGCCACTGGCACGTTTATCCCGACGGGCAGACGCTGTTTGCGGATGCGAAACAGGAAGGGTGGTCGACCGCGGCGGTGGGATGGTACAACCCGTACTGCCGCACGGAGGGGGCCGAACTGGACCACTGCTACTGGACGCTGACAACGCCACTGCCGGGCCGCTACAACCCGGATCAATCGGCGATTGAAAACGCTGTTGCGCCGCTGGCTAAGTCCTTCCTTCGAGCTGTGGGCCGGCACCCTGAGGACCCTGCGCCATGGCAGATGCACACGGATGATTTCAACGTGCTCCTGCAGCACGCGCGCCGGGAAATTGCGGAGAATGGCGGATTCATCTTCATCCATCTGCCGGTGCCACATCCCGGTGGCCTCTACAACCGGCGGACACATCAGATCGGCGTAGACGGGAGTTATCTGGACAACCTGGTATTGGCGGATGAGACGCTGGGCGCGCTGCTCGAGGCCGTCGATGCGACGCCGCTGGCTGATCGGACCACGGTCATCGTGTCGTCGGACCACTCGTGGCGCGTCGGCCTGTGGCGGCCGACAACGGATTGGCGTCCTGAGGACACACAGGTTTCCGGCGGTCGCTTCGATCCACGACCGCTGCTGATGGTGCGGTTTGCCGGGGAGAGCGAGGGGATGACGATCACACGCGCGTTTCCGCTCATCGACATGCACGCGATGATCGAGGCGATGCTCGCCGGCCGCATGAACAGTGCTGCGGATCTTGAAACGTGGGCTGCGCAGCAGTAGCTAGCGGCGAGCCAGGAAGAACGATCGCACGTTGGGACGCAACAGGAGATAGAGAAAGATGACGTCGATCAGAATTCCTGAGAGGCCGTGAACAAAGTCGCGAGTGATGAGGATGCTGACCAGATCGCCCAGTGCGTTGATGCTGAAAATGGCCAGCGACAGGAGCCAGGCCCAGACACGGCGCGCGAGAAGGCCCATGCTTGCCGCGGCGGCCAGCCCGCCAATGACCAGCAGAAGCGTGGCGACGGGACGCGCCTGGGTAGCAAACGCCTCGTGCACGGGCGCATTCAGCTCCCACATGCGGTCGAGCCAGGTGCCCGGGACCAACAGCGAGAAGCTAACGACCCAGGCGGTGAACGCCGCGAGGCACTCGAGGACTGCAACGAGAATAACGGGCCAGGGCTTGCTCATCCGGCGCCTCGGTTAATGCAGGATTGCCGGCGGCGCACCGTCGGGCCGTTTCCAGTGCGCTGCCGGACGTGCGACGGCGTACATCTGCTCGGAGATCTCGTCCATCATCGCCATTCGGTCGCCGTTCTCTTCGTACAGGTCGAAGTGCGTGCGGTTTTCGCGGTAAGTAAAGTGGGCATCGGCGCCGAGCCGGCTTAGGACGGCTTCAAATTTGTGTGCGGCGCCATCGAGGTAGAAGGTGTCTGCCGTGCCAACCACGATGTGGATCTTTCCCTTCAGTGAAGGGCCGCGGGTCGCCCAGTTCGATTCGGCGATTTGCGCGAGATCGTAGTGGTCGTGCCAGTATGCGACAACCATTGGATCGATGTCGCCGGTTTCGCGGTCGAACATCTTCAGCGGTTTCCCGTCGGCTCCCCGCGGCGAGAAAACCCACTCGAAGGAAGCGATCTGGCCTCCATACGCGCCCAGCACTCGCTCCTGGCGTCCGAATTCCTCGAAGGTTGCCATCACCTGGCTGTGGTCGCGCACCAGAGGATAAGGCGTGCCGTCGGGACGGTGATAGAGGTTGGCGTGAGGCGCGTAGAGGTCGACACCGGTGAAGTCGTGGAAGTCGCTCGGGTCGGGTGAGGTAGACCAGGTTCCACCGAAGATCTGCGGATAATTTACCTGGAGTTGCAGCGTCGCCCATCCGCCGGAAGAATGGCCCTGCAGGAAGCGGCCGGAGGGCCTCGCGTCCATGCGGTACTTCGCTTCGACCCACGGAATAAATTCTGCCGTGAGCGCGTGGCCCCACGGCCCGTTGTTGACCGAGTCGGCGAATTCATGGGTGCCGGTGGGCAAAGACTCATCGAGAAAGATCCAGATCATGGGCGGCATTTTGCCCGCGTTCATCCGGGCGGTGATCATCAACGCGAATGGCCGTATCGTATTGAGCTTCGCGCCGAAGCCGTGGGTCCAGTAGACCGTGGGGTAGTGCTCTTTCGGGTGCTCGGTGTAGCCCGGCGGAAGTACGATCCATCCGCGGATGTGGGTTTCGCGGCCGGAAAATGCGGTGAGGGCGGGACTGATGAAGTCGACCTCGGATGTTGCTTTCTCCGCTGCAGTTTGTTCATCCGGATTCAGGGGCACGGGCCGAGGGGATCGGGGCTCCATCAGGTGGTTCAGCGCGAACGTCGGCTCGGCGCCCGTACCCGGAGTCCAGTCCGGCAGCGGAACCACGTCGCTTTCGAGATCGCCTGCTTCGGGGCCATCGTATGCGAAGCTGTGGTTCACATCGAGAATGGCCTGAGCCTGGTAGGTTCCGGGCTTCAATGTGGAGAAAGGCGCCGGGAACGAGAGGCTGTCGACATCGATGTCGATGGACGAGCCTGGCTTGAGGTCTGATACTTCCTTTGCCGCAACGAAGGTTGCCGAGGGTTTGAATTCGTTGGCTTCAACACTCTTTGCACCGCTACCGGGCTCAAGAAAGATGAGGAGTCTGCCGGACGCGACTTGCATGCTCGGGTCGAGCGTAACGCGGAAGAAAAGGTGCGGAGTGGCGGTTTGCGCGCAGGCAATAGAAACCAGAAACGGCAGGAGAAGCAGGCGTATGACTTTCCTGAGGATCATTCCCGCGAGTCTATCAGCGGATGGAGAACGTAGGAACCGGCGAAGATTGGGAGTTACGGATGAAGGATGCGCGCCGGACCGCCATCGGGACCCTGCACTTTAATGCGCCTGGCCAACCCAAGGAACCCAAGCAGACGAATGCCCCAGTAGTTGACATCCAGTTCATACCAGGCCATGCCGTGGCTCGCGGAGACCGGATGCGCATGATGGTTGTTGTGCCAGCCTTCCCCCCCGGTGATGAGCGCGACCCACCAGTTGTTGCGGGAGTCGTCGCGGGTTTCAAAGCGGCGGGCGCCCCACAGGTGGGTGGCGGAGTTGACCAGCCAGGTGGAGTGCAGGCCGAGCGTGATCCGGAGGAAGACGCCCCATAAAAACCAGGACCACCCCCCGATGAAGAACAGCGAGATGCCGACCACAGTGATGGGAATCCAGTGCCAGCGGCTGAGCCAGACGTAGAAGGGATCGCCGGCCAGATCGGGGACGTAGCGGGTGAGTCTCGGGTTTTTGTTCCGCAAAGAGCCGTACAGGATCCAGCCCATGTGCGACCACCATTTGCCGTCACGCGGTGAGTGCGGATCGCCGGGGCGATCGGTGAGCTGGTGATGCATGCGGTGAACCGCAACCCAGTAGATGGGGCCACCCTGGAGCGCGAGAGTGGCGCACAGGGCCATGGCGTATTCGATCCATTTTGGCGTGGTGTAGCCGCGATGGGTGAGCAGGCGGTGATAGCTCATTGCTATGCCAACGTTCGAAGCGAGCACCCACAGTACCAGGAAGACAACCAGCGCGCTCCAGCTGAAGAAGAACAGCGCCACAATGGCGAGCGCATGGAAGATCGTCAGCGTGACGGCGAAGATCAGGTTCAGCTTCGCGGAGCGTGTCTGCTCCAGCGCTTCAGCGTCGGCTTGTACGGTTTCAGCGGGAATCTCAGCGAGTGTAGACATCGGCAAATAGAGCTACGGATTCACCTTAACGGCAATAAGCGCCGGAGAGTGTAACAGTTGCGTAATGTCACGGATCGACGCCCCGGATCAGGTCAGCCGTTCGAAGCCTCAGCCGTTGCTCGCATGGCTTCGGGCCGCGATCCATCGTCGAGCCGGCCAAAGATCATCTTGCCGGACGCGGTCTGCAGAACCGAGGTAACGCAAATCTCCACGGAGCGGCCGATGAGGCGCCGCGCGTGATCGACGACCACCATCGTTCCGTCGTCGAGATAGCCGACGCCCTGGTCGTATTCCTTGCCTTCCTTCATGACAACGACCCGCATTTTCTCACCGGGCAGGACGACCGGACGCAGAGAGTTTGCCAGATCGTTAATGTTGAGCACTCCGACGCCGCGCACCTGTGCAACCTTGTTCAGGTTGAAGTCGTTGGTGACGATTTTGGCCTCCGTTTGCCGGGCGAGCTCAATCAGCTTCAAATCGACTTCGCGGATGTGCTGGTAGTCCTCTTCGGCAATCTGCACGGTGATTTGCGGGTTTCCGCGCATGCGCTGCAGCACATCAAGGCCGCGCCGCCCACGCTGGCGTTTCGACGAATCGGAGGAGTCGGCAACCATCTGGAGTTCGCGGAGGACGAATTCCGGGATGATCAGGACGCCTTCGAGAAACCCGGTTTCGGCAATATCCGCGATGCGGCCGTCGATGATCGCACTGGTGTCAATGACTTTGGTATTGCGCTTGCCACCGCGCTCCCCGGCGAAGAGGCCGCCCAGGGCGGCGAGATTCAGGAGATCGCCTTTACTGGCGCCTACCACCAGGCCAACGTAGGTCATGAGCAGCAGCACACCCAGCTCGAAGAGGCTGCGTGTGTGGCCTTCCGGAAGGCTGTTGCGCAGAACCAGGGAAAAGAGGAATGCCCCGGTAATGCCGAGCAGGCTGCCAATCACGGCGCCGATCAGCCGGCGCAGGCTCAGCGCCCTGACTCGCAACTCAAAAAAGATGATGAGGGCGGAGACAGCGGCGCCCACGCCGCCCGCGATCCACGGCTGAAGGCCAAACGGGCGAAAGAACCAGCAGGCTACGGTAAAGACAAGGATGAAGAGCAGACGAAGAGCAAATAAGTCCATTCAGGCCCCCGACTACGTGCGCCGGCTACGCGGAAAAAGCGGAGGGGGATAAATTTCGATCGGCATTGCCGGGCAAAGGGGAGTATACGCAGGAGCGCCGATTGAGTCCAAGGCCACCATTTTCAGGATGGATGACACGGAAAGAGGATTGACAACGGCGTCCTGAACGGAGGATGCGCTTGCCATGACGGATGCAGCCGGTGGGGCTTAGTAGCGAGGCATGTCGGGGTCGATCTCGTTCGACCACGCGGTAATGCCACCGGCCAGGTTGTGCAGCTTTTTGAAGCCGTTCTGGGCAAGGAATTCGGCAGCGCGCTGACTGCGTCCGCCGGACTTGCACTGCACAACGATCTCGCGGGCTGTGTCGAGTTCACCGAGGCGCTGCGGCAGCTCTCCGAGCGGGATCAGGTGTCCGCCGATCTGGGCAATCTGGTACTCGTAGGGCTCGCGCACATCGAGGATAAAGACGTCTTCGCCGGCATCGAGCTTGTGCTTCAGCTCTGTCACGCTCATTTGCGGGATGCCGTTTTTCTCTGCTGCCACTTTTGCCTCCGGGACGATTCCACAGAACTGCTGGTAGTCGATCAATTGTGTCACGGTCGGGTTCTTGCCGCAGACCGGGCACTCCGGGTTCTTTCTGAGCTTCAGCTCACGAAACTTCATGTCGAGCGCGTTGACCAGCAGCAGGCGGCCGATGAGCGGCTCGCCTTTGCCGAGAATCAGCTTGATCACCTCTGTCGCCTGGATCACACCGACCAGCCCCGGCAGGATGCCGAGCACCCCGCCTTCTGCGCACGACGGAACTAGTCCCGGCGGGGGCGGCTCCGGATAGAGGCAGCGGTAGCACGGACCCTCTTCAGTGGCGAAGACGCTGGCCTGGCCTTCGAAGCGGAAGATCGAGCCATAGGCATTCGGCTTGCCGGTGAGGACGCAGGCGTCGTTGACGAGATAACGGGTGGGGAAATTGTCGGTGCCGTCGGCGATCACATCGTACTGGGAGATGATCTCGAGGGCATTCTGACTGGTGAGCATCGTCTCGTGCTGGACGACGTTGAGGAAGGGGTTCAGCGCGGTCAGCTTCTCAGTCGCGGACTGAATCTTCGGGCGCCCCACGTCCTTCGTGCTGTGGATGATCTGCCGTTGCAGGTTGCTCGCGTCGACGACGTCGAAGTCCACCAGGCCCAGGGTGCCGATGCCCGCGGCAGCGAGATAGAACGCCAGCGGCGAACCCAAACCGCCTGTGCCGACGCAGAGCACCTTCGCCGCCTTCAGCTTTTGCTGACCCTCCATGCCCACTTCGGGCAGGATGAGGTGGCGCGAGTAGCGCGCCATTTCTTCGGTGGAGAGCTGAGGCAGGGTGACGGGTTCGGTGATGGTTGCCATGATGTTCCTTTAAGGATGCGGCCTGGGAAGTCCGCGGTGCAACTCCTGGCCGGAGGGGCGGACGCACCTTCGGTGCAGGACTCATCGTTTGACGGCTGCATGTCGCCCATCTGCTGAAGCACCGCGAAGCGCGTATGCCTGGCCAGTCCGGCTAACACCCGCCGGCGATCGAGGGGATGATGGAGAGCGTGTCCGACGCTTTCACAGCGCTTGCTTCGCGCTCCGGCAAATAGCGCACGTCCTCATCGTTGAGGTAGAGATTGACGAACGAGCGCAGTTTGCCGTCGGGGCTGTAGAGGTGCTTGCGGAACTCGGGATAGCGAGAGATCAGCTCGGAAACAGCGTGGGAGACCGTGGTTCCATCCACGTCGACGCTGGACTGATTGCCGGCATAAACCCGCAGAGGAGTAGGAATCTCGATAGTCATGGCTTGTCCTTTTGGCAGGAACTGGCGGTTGGGACTGCGATGGGATCAGAAGAGGAGACGAAGAGGCGCTAGCGGCACGACAGGCGTCGTGCCATGGTACAGAGACAGCAACAAGGCGCCGTCGGAATCGCGCGCTCAAAGCCGGTCTGGGGGCGGTTCGGCATCTTCACCTTCTATTGTGCAACAAAACCCGCCGGGCTGTCCTGGTCCGGCTCGGGCTCGAGCCCTGGATTGAGCTGGCCGGTGACCTGAATCGCCTCATTTGCGAGGGCTTTGTCGTCTTCAGTGGTTCCTCCCAGCAGGAAGGAGTTGGTTTGTCGGGCCGCACCCTTCTCGACAGCGGTGATCACGTAGCTGCAGCCCAGCCAGTGGGCCTCGGCAAAGTCTGTCGGGGACCATCGGGCAGGGTGATCGGGATGGGAGTGGTAGAAGCCGACGATCTCGAGTCCTCGCTCGCGTCCGATCCGCTGAATCTTTACCAGCTCCTGCGGGGCAATGTTGTACCGGTTGTGAGCCGAGTCGGTGCGGGTATTGCCGGCGCGGATCGCATCCTCGACCTCGTTCACCGAGGCCCCGTTTTCGGTGAGGAACCGGCCCAGCAGTACGCCACAGCACTCGTGCGGATACGTCTCCTCGCCGTGCTGGCGGATCGCGTCGTAAACCTGCTGGCTCAGGCGCAACATCGGCCTACTCCTCCCAGAACCGTTCGCTCAGGTATTTGTCCGCAGCGTCGGGCAAAATCGTAACAATGACGGCTTCTTTTCCCGCCGCGGCCTGCTCTTCGCCGATGCGCAGCGCGGCGGCGACGGCAGCAGCAGCGGAGATGCCAACCAGCAGGCCCTCGGTTCGCGCCAGGCGCTTTGCCATGGCGTAGGCGGCCTCGGTTTCCACCTCGACATTACGATCGGCCAGGAATGGATCGTAGATTTTCGGGACGATGGCGGTGGCCATATGCTTGAGACCCTCGAGGCCGTGGAATGGCGAGTCCGGCTGCATCGAGATGCACCCGATCTGCGGATTGGCTTCCTTCAGGCGCCGTGTCACGC
>Ga0335072_10014059_pt1 | contig 11373 bp, 12 predicted proteins | sample Lox_Sample_21_FD_206725 | JGI IMG/M metagenome (GOLD analysis project Ga0335072, IMG submission 206725) | Soil microbial communities from Loxahatchee National Wildlife Refuge, Florida, United States - Lox_Sample_2.1 | ecosystem: Environmental > Terrestrial > Soil > Wetlands | place: USA...
CAAGTTGAATCAGAGCGAGATATTCAACTATCTGCGGCAGCTTGGCCGCATCTATCGAGCCAAGCTCACGGGAGGTTTGCGCCGCTAGTGCCGATGCCGGATTGGCTTCGCGTTCGCAAGAACGCGCAGACTCAGGACGCAGCGCAGTGGACGAAATGTTCCGGGTGCGGAGAGCTCGTCTACAAGCCGGATCTCAAAGCAAATCACGAGATCTGTCCGAAGTGCGGACACTACTTTCGCATGCATGCGGCCGACCGGCTCGCGATGCTGCTGGACGGCGATTTCACCGAGGTCGGCGGTGAGATCGAGCCCGGCGATCCGTTGCGTTGGGTCGACAAGCGTCCGTATCCCGAAAAGCTTGCGAGCGACCGTGCGAAGAGCGGACTCTCCGAAGCGGTCGTCGCCGGATTCGGCTCGATCGGCGGATTCGCCGCCGGCATCGCCGTGATGGATTTTCACTTTCGCGGCGGTACGATGGGCACCGTTGTCGGCGACCGCGTCGCGCTGTTGTTCGAGCGTGCGCGCGAGCGCCGGGTTCCCGCCATCATCTTTTCCGCCAGCGGTGGTGCACGCATGGAAGAAGGCGTCCTTGCGCTGATGCAGCTTGCGAAGACGACGAATGCCGTCGAGCGTTTCCGCCGCGACGGCCTTTCATATATCTCGGTATTGACCGATCCGACGACCGGCGGCGTTTCCGCGAGCTTCGCCTTCCAGGCCGACCTCATCGTCGCCGAGGCGGGCGCCGCGATCGGTTTTGCCGGCCGCCGCGTGATCGAGCAAACGATTCGCCAAAAGTTGCCCGAAAATTTTCAGCGTGCCGAATTCTTGCTGGAGCACGGTGCGATCGACATGGTGGTCGAGCGTCCGAGCCTGCGCGAGACGCTGGTGCGACTGCTCGACTACGGCATATCGCCGCCGCGCGGCGCGAGCCGCAACGGTGCGCTGCAAGGCGGTTCGGCTTCGTGAATCCGATCGTCGATCGCGAGAAGGGATTACTCGAGCTGGAGCGCCGGATCACGGAGCTCAAAGGTCTTAGCGCCTCGCAAAATGTCGATCTTTCGAGCCAGATCGCAGCGCTCGAGGCCGAGTACGCCAAGATTCAGCGCGAGATTTTCGGTGCGCTATCACCCTGGCACCGGGTCAACATGGCGCGGCATCCCAAGCGACCCACGGCCGCCGAATACATCGCGAAGCTCGATCAGTTCGACGAGCTGCACGGCGATCGTCATTTTCGCGACGATCCTGCGGTCATCGCCGGATTTGCGAAGCTGCGTTCGCGGCGCATCATGATCGTCGGCCAACAGCGCGGGCGCGACACGAAAGAGAACCTGCGCGTCAACTTCGGGATGGTCAAGCCCGAAGGGTATCGTAAGATCAAGCGTCTTTTCGAGTTGGCATCGCGGCTCGGCTTACCGATCGTGTCGTTCGTCGATACGAAGGGTGCCGATCCGGGTATCGATTCGGAAGAACGTGCACAGTCGGAAGCCATCGCCGCCTGTCTTTATGCGCTTGCAGAATCGACGGTGCCCTCGATCTCGGTTGTGATCGGCGAAGGCGGCAGCGGCGGCGCACTTGCGCTCGGCATGACGGATCGCATTCTGATGCTGGAACACAGCATCTATTCCGTCGCAGGGCCGGAAGCCGCCGCGGCGATTCTCTTCGCCGACGCCACCAAAGCTCCCGAAGCGGCTGCCAGCTTGCGGCTCACGAGCGAAGATCTGTATCGCTTCGGGATCGCCGACGAAGTGATCGCGGAGCCGCTGGGCGGCGCCCACCGCGACCGTGACGTGGCGATCGATCGCGTGCTTTCGGCGGTCGAGCGGCACTTGAGCGAGCTTGCCGCGCGCACTCCGGAACAGTTGCAAGAAGACCGTTACAGCAAGTATCGCCGCATAGGCGCGTTGAATAGCAACTAGATGATGCGCTCTGTGACGCTAGCTGCTGTCACCCCGAGCGAAGTCGAGGGGCAGCGGAAATGAGCACCCAGTCGATCCTGCGAGGGGTCGGTCGCGGCGTGCTGGTCGCCGTCGTTCTCGGTGTCCTTTCCATGGTCGCGATACAGTACGCGCGGATCGTTCATCGCAACGTCGTGCTGGCACACGCGCTGTGGGTCGCGCAGTCGGACATCGCGCGCTTGCAATCCGAAAAGGACCGTCGTACCGCGACGATCGTTCGATTGTCGGATCCGCACGGCGCCATCCCTGAGATTCACGATCGTCTGCATTTGACGATGCCGAACGAATCGATCATCTACCTGAAGGGAAACAAGCCCCAAAGCACCCCGCAATGACGCTGCTCGGAACGGTCATCAACATCCACCGTTTCGGCGCAGCCGTGCGCCTCGCGGACGGTCGCCTTGCGTCCGTCCCCGCCAGTGAGCTCGAGGCGCATCGTGCTACATTTCAAGAGTCGCTCTCGGCGCATCGTCGCTTGCGGCTGGCCGCCCGCGAGGGAGGACACGGCCTGTGCGTCGTGCTCGCAGATTTTGTGACCGATGAGCCAAGCGCGACGAGCTTGACCGATGAAGTATTCGAAGAACGTCTCGCAGACTATCTGCGAGAGACGGAAGAGTGGGCGCCGCCCGATCAGCCGCAGCCGTTCGAGCGACACCTCACCCGGAAGCGCCGCCGGGCTGCGCAATTTTCCCGGGACTAACGGAGCGCAGCGTCGTCTGCAGGCCGATTGCGAGAGGGATGGTCAGCAGAACGAGAACCGCAACCGCTCCCATGAGCGCCGGTATGCCGAACGCGTCGCTCAGCGCACCCGCAGCGACCGGCGAAAGTGCGCTCGCGCCGGTACTGATCGTGTAGAATACGCCGAAGGCATGCTGCCGGCGTTGGGGCGGCACCAATTCGGGGACGGTTCCGTACAGCACCGAGGACGTTCCGTTGAGCGCGATGCCGATGAGCGGGAGCACGGCGAACGTCGCCTTCAGGCCGAGCGGGTGCAAAGCCACGATTCCCAGCGCCGTGAGGCCTTCGGTGATGCACACCGTCGCCAATATGCCCAACCTGTCGCCGAGGAAGCCGCACACGAACTTTCCGGCTGCGCCGCCGGCAAAGATCAGCGTCAACGCGAAACCGACGGTTTGCGTAGGCGTCCCCTTGTCGATGATGACGAACGGCAAAAAGGTGAGGAATCCGGTCCGCGTTGCGTTGTCGATTGCCCCGATGGCAAGCAGCAGCAAGAATCCGGGAGTGAGCGTGCGTCCTCTTCCGGCCGCGTCGCGTCGCGGCGCATCTGCGTTTCGAGCGATACGCGTGCTCGGCGCAAAGATCGCGATGCCGGCCGCGACGGCGACGCCGATGCCGGCGACGACGAGCAGCACGTGGCGCCACGGCATCACGATGAGCAATGCGGCGACGAGTGAAGGAATCAACATCTTGCCGACGTCGCCCGAGAAGTTATACGTTCCGAGAACGACGCGAGTGCGGCCGCCTTCGTACGCCTTCGAGATGAGATTCGAGGCAATCGGATGTTGCACGCTCGCTCCGATACCGGCGGCGAACAACGCCACGGCTAGCGCAACGTAGGTCGAGCGCGTGCTCGCAATCGCGTAGCAGAATGCAACCAGCGCGGTGCCGGCCACGAGCATGGTCCGTGCGCCGGCGCGTTCCGCCACGAGCGAGGACGGGAGCTGAAAGAGCGACATCGCGCCTGAATAGAGCGATCGCAGCAAACCGACCGCGGCGAGCGAGAGCCCAAGCTCTCGCTGCCAAATGGGGAACATGACGTACAGCAGGTCGGTGAACCCGTCGTGCGCGACATGCGCAGCGCAGGCAACGATCAAGGTGCGGAGTTTCAAGGCTGGTTCTTTCTCGCGAGAGCGCGCGGAAGTGAACCTCCAGCCTTTTATGCCTTAAGTTGTACGACGGTATCCGTCGCCGGCGCCGCTCGGTCACGGCCCCCGTGGGACGGGCGGAACCCTAGGCGCTGCGAGCACATTCTAGAGCCGGCGCATTTTAGGTGTCAAGGATTCTACAAATGTATCGAGGCGCTCCCAAAACAAGCGGCGAACGCCGAGGTCGTGAGCACTGTAATCGACGCTCCCAAACGCACCGCACAGACCGTCAAAGTGCCTGGTTGCTTTGTTCGTATTCAGGGAAGCTACGTCTCGCTGCGCGCGGCCGAACAACGCGTCGCGGATTTCATCCTCAAGCACGCCGAAGAGCTCATCTATCTGACCGTGACGGAGCTCGCCGAGCGCACGCAGACCAGCGAATCGACCGTTGTGCGCCTGTGTCAGAAAATCGGCTACAAAGGTTATCAAGAGTTTAAGATCGTCTTAGCGCGCGATCTGGTCGAGCCGACGGATGCGATCTACGAGCGCATCGAAGAGCAAGATTCGCTCGACGCAATCAAGACGAAGGTCTTCGCCGCCAATGCGCAAGCGTTGCAGGACACCCTCGAGGTGCTCGACGACCTCGAGCTGCAGCGTGCGATCGACGCGGTCGCAACCGCGAAACGCGTCGAGATATACGGCGTCGGCGGGAGCGGCTCGATCGCGGTCGATGCGTATCACAAGCTGCTCAAGCTCGGCATCGCAGCCATCGCAATCTCGGATTCGGATCTGATGGGGATGTCGGCTGCGCTGCTTCGGCCCGGAATGGTTGCGCTCGGCATCAGTCACACCGGCATGAGCCGTGACGTGTGCGAGGCGCTGGATCATGCCAAGGCGGGTGGCGCGACGACCATCTGCATCACGCACCGCGCGACGTCACCGATCACGAAGGTTGCCGACATCAAGCTATTCACGGCCGCTAAGGAAACGGCGTTCCGGAGCGATGCGATGTCCAGTCGCATTGCCCAACTGTCGATCATCGACACGATTTACGTCGGCGTCGCGCTCAAGGACTATCAGCACGCCGCGCACACGATCGCACAAACACGCGAGGCAACTGCCAAGAAAAGGTACTAGCATGTCAGCAAACGGCAAGCCGGTAATCGGCTTCATCGGCCTCGGCATCATGGGGAAGCCGATGGCTCGCAACCTGATGCGCGCGGGATACTCGCTCGTCGTTCACAACCGCTCGCGCGGCCCCGTCGACGAGCTTGCGAAAGAAGGCGCCAAAGCCGGGTCGTCGTCCAAGGACGTTGCGCAGCAGAGTGACGTCATCATCACGATGCTGCCGGATTCGCCGGACGTCGAGGCCGTGGTATTCGACAAAGACGGCGTGCTCGAAGGGTTCAAGCCCGGCGCGACGCTGATCGACATGAGCACGATCACGCCGGCGATGGCGCGGCGCGTTGCAGGTGCCGTGCGCGACAAAGGCGGGAAAGCGCTGGACGCGCCGGTGAGCGGCGGCGAGAAGGGCGCGATCGAAGCGACGCTTTCGATCATGGTCGGAGGTCCGCAGGACGTCTTCGATGCGGTGCTCCCGATTTTGCAGGCGCTCGGAAAAAATATCGTCCTCGTCGGCGAGGGCGGCGCGGGCCAAATTGCAAAAGCTGCAAATCAGCTCGTCGTCGGCGTTACGATCGAAGCCGTTGCCGAAGCGCTTGCGCTCGCCGAAGCTTCGGGCGTCGATCCGGCCAAGGTGCGCGCCGTATTGCTGGGCGGCTTCGCGCAGAGCAAAATCCTGGATGCCCACGGACAGCGTATGCTCGACGGCAACTTCGTGCCCGGATTCAAAGCGAAGCTCCATCTCAAAGACATGCGCATCGTCGCGCAGACGGCGAAAGAGTCGGGTGTCGACGTGCCCGAGGGTCAGGTGGCGCTGGATCGTTTCACCAAGCTCGTCGAAAGCGGCGGCGGCGAGAAAGACCACAGCGCCCTCCGCACGCTACTATCACCGGTATCATCCCGAGCGTAGCCTCTTGTCATCCCGAGCGTAGCCTCTTGTCATCCCGAGCGTAGCCTCTTGTCATCCCGAGCGTAGCGAAGCGTAGTCGAGGGACCGCTACGCGCTGATCCGTTTCGCGGCGCGAGCGAGTTTTGCGCGCTCGTACTGCTTAGGCCACGGCAAATCGAAATCGAGCTCCGCTGCGGCGTACATCGGGAAGTAGGGGTCGCGTAAGAATTCGCGAGCCATGATCACCAGATCGGCTTGCCCGTGGTTGAGGATGCGTTCGCACTCTTCGGGAGTCGTGATCAAGCCGACGGCTCCGGTCGGCACTCTGGCTTCACGCCGGATCGTTTCGGCGAAGGGAACCTGGTAGAGCGGCACCATGGGAATCTTTGCGTCGGGCACGTTGCCGCCCGACGAACAGTCGACGAGGTCGACGCCGCGTGCGTGCAGTTGCTTTGCAAGCTCGACCGAATGCGTGACGTCCCAGCCGCCCTCGACCCAATCGCTCGATGAGATTCGCGCAAAGAGCGGAAGCCGTTCCGGCCAAACCTTGCGGACCGCTTCCGTCGTTTCGAGCGCGAAGCGAATGCGATTCCCAAGCGATCCACCGTACTTGTCCGTGCGCGTATTGCTGAGCGGCGAATAGAATTCGTGGCAGAGATATCCGTGCGCAAAGTGAAGCTCGATGAGGTCGAAACCCGCTGCCAGCGCACGTTTCGCGGCAGCCGCGAAATCGTTCGTGATCTGCTCGATGCCGGCTTCGTCGAGTGCGACCGGCACCGGATAATTCGATGCGAACGGCGCGCTGGTCGGACCGACGACCGTCCATCCGCCTTCCTCGGGCTTGATCATGCCCGCGGGTTGCTCCCACGGGCGGCGCGTCGACGCTTTACGGCCTGCATGCGCGATCTGCATGGCAGGCGTCGCGCCTTGACTCTTCACGAACTTCGTGATCCGCGAGAGCATCTCGATGTGCTCGTCTTTATAAATCCCGAGGTCTTGCGGTGAGATGCGGCCGCGCGGTTCGACGGCAGCGGCTTCCGTGAAGACGATGCCGGCGCCGCCGACGGCGCGGCTCCCGAGGTGAACGAGATGCCAGTCGTTTGCAAACCCGTCTTCGGATGAGTATTCGCACATCGGCGAGACGACGATGCGGTTGCGGAAGGTCAGGTCGCGGAGCTTATACGGCTCGAATAACATCCTATTCCGTTTCGCGTGCGTTGAGGTCGATGAGCTCGCCGTTGATGCCGTCGGAAGCAGAGCTCGCTAGAAACGCCAGAACCCGCGCGACTTCGTCGGGGGATGCAGCCTTCGCAAAATCCTGGGCATCCAAGTACGAACGAGCCGCCTCCGTCGCAACGCCTCCCAGGACGACGGCGTTTGCGACAATTCCGTCACCTTTGTGCTCGCGCGCGATGCCCCGCATAAGCGTGTTGACGGCAGCTTTGGCGGCACCGAAGAGGCCGAAGCGCGGCTGCGGGTCCTTCGAGCTGCCCGCCGTTACGGTCACGATGTGTCCGCGCGAACGGCGCCCGTCGCGGTAATCTTGCCGGAGCATCGCGCGCAGGCCCGCGAGCGCGAGATTGTAAGCGGTGATCACGAATCCGTCGAGGTTGAGACGCAGATCGTCCGTCGTGGAATCGACGATCGGCACGAACTTGCCGCGCCCGGCCATGTTCACGATCGCGTCGATGCGTCCGAATTGCTTGAGGGTATCGGCGACGAGCGTGTCGGCGGATTGCGAATCCGCCAGATCCGCGACCATAGGGATCGCGTTCGGGAATCCGGCGCAGAGCTGCTCGGCGCTTTCGCGCCTCCGCGATGCGACGGCGAGTCTGGCCCCCTGGTCGTGCAGCGTGCGCAGCGTCGCGCCGCCGACGCGTCCCGTTCCGCCCGCCAGGATGACGACGTCATTTTCGAAGAGCACGCCGCGAAACTCCGGGGACCATCCTACAAGTCCTGCGGAACGATGAAAGACGGACCATATTTCGAGGATTTGCCGGTCGGAACGCTTTGCGAGACGGGCACATACGCGATGACGCGCGAGGCGATCGTCGAATTCGCGAGCGTATACGACCCGCAACCTTTCCACCTGACGGATGACGGCGCGGCCGCGTCGTTCTTCGGCCGCCTCGTCGCAAGCGGTTGGCATAGTGCCTCGGTGACGATGAAATTGCTTGTCGAATCCGGATTCTTCGGAACGACGGGTTTGATCGGTCTGGGAGTCGACGAGCTGCGCTGGCCAAAGCCCGTCCTGCCGGGCGACGTCGTTCGCGCGCGAGCCCAAGTCGTTGAAAACACACCGACGAAAAGCGGCGGTCGCGCACGATTACGCTGGGCGACGACGCTTCTCAATCAGCGGGACGAAGTCGTCTTCTCATTCGTCTCGCTGACGCTGTTCCCAGGACGTCCGCGCTAAGCCACGAAGTATGTTCGTCCATGAGAGCATCAACCTCATGGGTAAGTCTGATCGCCGCCTTCGCGCTGGTTTTGTGCGGCTTCTCGGCGGTTCGAGCGGACGTCCCCGCAGGCACTAACGTCTTTGCGACTTTGCAGCAGACGCTGGATACGCGTAGTGCGCGCGTCGGCGACGCCGTCACTATGGTGGTTACCGGCGTCGTACCGGCCGACGCGCCTGATGCTGCTGCGCTGCAAGGCGCAACGATCCGCGGGCACGTTCAGCAAGCCTACGCCGCAACGCCGACCAAAAAGGCTTACATCGGCATCGCGTTCGATACGATCACGTTTGTGGATGGACGCACGTTCCCATATCCGGCCAAGATCTTAGCGCTGCAAAAGAAGAAGAGCGTCAACGCGGTTCAGGCCGCCGGCGAGATCCTCACCGGCATGGTCGTCGGAAACATGCTCTTCAAGAGTGTCGGTTCACCGGCGGGCGGCGCCGTCGGCGCGATGGGCGGCGTCGTTTACGCGTCGCAAATGTCGCAGAATTTCAAAATTCCGGCCAGCTCCACCGTGAAAATGCAGACGACTGACGTTCTGGCGACCGTTCCGCATCCGCAAGCTCCGGCCGGCGGAATGCAGCCGCCGCCTCCTCCGCCACCGCCGCTGCCGATGCCGGCGCAAACTCACTAGCGAGCCCACGCCCGTTCGTTGACAACGCCGTTCTGCGAGCGTAGACAGGACGTGCATGCGCTTTTCGAATCTTAGCGCAGCATCGCTTATCACGGGGTTTGAAACCGATGGCAACGATCACCAAACGCACGAATGGTGAAAGCCTTCGTGCCCGCGCGATGTATCCTCGAGGCGTCGATTACGGTTCATCGTTCTTCGATCCGTTGACCGATCAACTGCAGTCGATGCGACGCATCGCGAGCGTCCTCACGGGGATGGGCAATATGGAATCTACCGGCGGCAATGGGATGTTCCCGCAGATCGAGCTCTACGAGAGAGACGGCAACTACGTCATCGAAGCGCTCGTCCCGGGGTTCAAACGCGATGAAGTCGAGATTGACGCCAACGACAACCGTCTTACGATCTCGGGTTCTTCGGAACGGCAATCCGTCGAGGATCAGCTAAAGGGCCGCGTACACTATAGTGAGTTTCAGCGCAGAGATTTCAGCCGGACGATCACGTTGCCGGCGGAGATCGATCCTGAAAAAGTCAGCGCGCGGCTCCAGGATGGTCTGCTCACGATCACCTTGCCGCAGATGGCCCAGAGCGCGCAGAAGCGCGTTCCGATTACGGCCTAGAGCTCATCGCGGTCGTACCGCGCCGCGCGAGCGGCGCGGTACCGGGCGCCTAGATCTTGATGCTGAATGGATCTCCGGCGAGGGGTTCCGTTTCGATCCAGACCGACTTCGTCTGCGTCCAGTCGTAGATCGCCTCGACGCCGTTCTCGCGGCCGATGCCGCTGCTCTTGTAGCCCCCGAACGGCATCTGATACGACATGGCCCGGTACGTGTTGACCCAGACGGTGCCGGCTTTGATGCCGCGTGTCATGCGGATGGCGCGGCCGATATTCGTCGTCCACACGCCTGACCCGAGCCCGTACGGCGTATCGTTGGCGATGCCGAGCGCTTCGTCTTCGTCTTTGAACGGGATCAGCGAAAGGATGGGGCCAAAGACTTCTTCACGCGCGATGCGCATGTCGTTATCGACGTCTGCGAAGATCGTTGGCTCGTAATAGAAGCCACGCTGCAATGCGACGTCGCTCGGGCGTCGACCGCCGGCTACGAGCTTGGCCCCGTCACCTTTGCCGATCTCGACGTACTGCTGAACTTTCGCGTATTGGGGTTCGTTTGCGATCGGTCCCATCTCCGTTTCCGGCAGCAGCGGATCGCCGATCTTTACGGTTTTTGCGCGCGCCATGAGGCGTTCCTGAACTTCGTCGTAGATCTCGCGCTGCACGAGCGCCCGAGAGCCCGCAATGCAGGTTTGACCGGCGGCTGCGAAGATTCCCGAAAGCAATCCCGACACGGCGGCATCCAGCGGTGCGTCGGCAAAGACGATATTCGGCGATTTTCCGCCAAGCTCGAGCCCGACGGTTGCAAAATGACCGACGGCGGCCTGCGCGACGCGCGCGCCGGTACCCGCGCTGCCGGTGAAGGCAACGCGCGCAACCGACGGATGTTTGGTCAGCGCATCGCCGGAGACGGCGCCGCTGCCGGTAACGACGTTGAAGACGCCCTTCGGAAACCCGGCGGCTTCGATGCACTTCGCAAACTCGAGTGAGGACACGCTCGCGTATTCGCTCGGCTTGAGGACGACGGTGTTGCCTGCCGCAAGCGCCGGTGCGAGCGTGAATGCCAGGATGAGCAGCGGCGAGTTCCACGGCGTGATGAATCCGACCACGCCGAGCGGCTCGCGCAGCGTGAAATTGAACAGCGTCGGCCGCTCCATCGGAATCGTCTCGCCTTCGATCTTGTCGGCGAGGCCCGCATAGTAACGGTACCAGCCGGGGATCGCCCGCAATTGCGCGCCCATCTCACGCAAGAGCTTGCCGTTGTCCCTGACCTCGATTTCCGCAAGCTCGCCTGCGCGCGCTTCGAGTGCGTCCGCAAGCTTGTGGAGCAGCCGGCCGCGAGCTCCGGGCGTCGTTTTGCGCCACTCGCCTTCGAATGCGCGCTTGGCGGCCTGGACGGCCGCATCGACATCTTCGGCGCTCGCGTCGACGATCGTCGCCCATGTCTCGCCATTCGCGGGATTGATGACGGGGAGCGTTTTCGCACCGCTCGGCGTCCCGTACTCACCGTCGATGTAGAGACCGTACTCGGCGACCTTTGCTGCGCGAACCTCGACTGCCATGACGTGCTCCTCTCTGCAGGGCGCCGAGCCTTCGCGAAACCAGGCGGAGGAATCCCCCGTAGCCTGCCTTATGCTCAGCAAGCATGAGATCGTTGTTGTTCACGCCGGGAAATCACGCGCGCCGCATGGAGAAGACGCTCGAAGTCGAGTGTGACGGCGTCATTCTCGATCTCGAAGATGCGGTCGCGACGGCGGAGAAGCCGGCAGCCCGCGCCACGATTCGAGAATGGCTCGAGCGGCCGCGCGGCCGGCGTCTTGCGTACGTGCGCGTGAATGCGCTCGGCACGCCGTTTGCCTTCGACGATCTCGCGGCCGTCGT
>Ga0335072_10014060_pt1 | contig 11373 bp, 10 predicted proteins | sample Lox_Sample_21_FD_206725 | JGI IMG/M metagenome (GOLD analysis project Ga0335072, IMG submission 206725) | Soil microbial communities from Loxahatchee National Wildlife Refuge, Florida, United States - Lox_Sample_2.1 | ecosystem: Environmental > Terrestrial > Soil > Wetlands | place: USA...
AATCAGATCGAAGCCCGGTTGCGGAACCACCATTGAGGCAAGGGCTCGATATAAGACATGAATTAGGCCGGAAGACGCTAGATGTTTCCAACAGATGCAGGTTGTACATCGGTTGAGATTATGCCAGTACAAGCTATTGTTGCGGGGAGGGGAATGACGATGAAGCATAAACCGAGTGCGCGCTTGTTGATTGCTGATGACCACAAGCTTTTGGCGGAAGCATGCAAGACGATTCTGGAACCGGAATACGAGGTTGTCAAAATCGTGACGGATGGCCGAGCCTTGTTAGAGGCTGCGTTTGCCCTCAAGCCTGATGTGGTAATCCTGGATATCGCGATGCCTCTGCTCAATGGCCTGGACGCAGCTGGGCAGATCAAGCATAAGATGCCGGCGGCGAAACTCGTCTTCCTGACGATGAACATGACCGCTGAAGTAGCCGCGGAAGCCTTTAGGCGGGGAGCTTCGGCTTATGTTCCCAAGCATTCTGCCATTGATGAGCTGATATTCGCCATTCGAAAAGTTGTGCATGGTGAATCGTACCTGTCACCCCTGATAGCCCGCGAAACGGTCAATTTTCTTCTCAACCAGCGAAAGACCCAGACCAGGCACATCACCAGCCGACAGAGCGAGGTCCTACAACTGCTGGCAGAAGGCATGTCTATGAAGGAAGTTGCTCATGTTCTGAATATCAAACCTGGAACCGTCGCATTTCAAAAGTATCGAATGATGGAAACGCTGGGAGTCAAGACAAACGCGGATCTTCTTAAGTATGCCCTGGCGAATCGTATTCCCTGTGCTTAGGGATTCGCGAAGTAAGCGCTGAACGCACAGCTGTCAGGAGTGCGGCAGTGCAGGAATTCCAGGCACAACATTATATTTATCTCCGATAGTAAGTAATTTTGCCAGTGTTCGGACACCTCGTTATAGATCAACGTTACAGCGTAAGTACTGTAAATACGCTTGGGCGAGGGTCTTGTTCGGGGTGGAGGAATCCGGTGTCTTCGATACGTCTATTGCTAGCTGACGATAACCCAGCCATGCTAGAGGCGTTGGTTGACACACTGCACCAGACGTACGAGATCGCTGCGGCGCTGCCGGATGGAGTATCGGTCCTCCAGCAATTCGCCTCACTCAACCCTGACCTGATCATCCTGGATATCTCCTTAGGAGACATGACCGGATTTGAGGTAGCCAAACGTCTGAAGAAGTCGGGCTGTACCGCAAAGATTATTTTTTTGACGGTGCAGGAAAACATCGACTTCGTCTCCGCAGCGTTTGACCTTGGCGCATCAGGGTATGTATTCAAATCTCGCATTTCTTCAGATCTGAGTGAGGCGATCGACGTCGTTTCAAGGGGCGGGCAGTTTGTCCCGGCAGATTAGACTGCAGCCCGCACAGGCGCTGGTTGGAATGCAGAATTGTTTGCTACAATTCAAGTAGGAAGCGGTGACAGTTTCATGGTCTGCGGTCCGCCTATTATAAGCAGGATTTCATATTGGCTTGTCCGTAAATCCCCAGATTCAGTTATGTCGAGTGGAGATGGTAAGAACAGGAAAAATAGCGGACAATAAGAAAAGTTTGTAAATTTAGTGGCTTACAGACAGTAGTGAAACGCAAGTGGGGACGTAGTTCAGTTGGTTAGAATGCTGCCCTGTCACGGCAGAGGTCGCGGGTTCGAGCCCCGTCGTCCCCGCCATCATTCTAAAGCACTTAGGATGATGGGTGACCCCAAAAAGACAGAGGTCTCGGGTTTGATATGGGTGCAATAAGCACCTTACCCCGCGATTTGTGGGTGTTTTTCATCCTGCGTTTCACCCAGATTCGGAACCATCATCCTGACAACCTTGCTTTGTGCGGCTCGCTTATTGGAACCCACTGCCTGCGTATAGACATCCAGTGTGATCCTGCTGTTCGCGTGCCGTAAAAGCTCCTGAACGGTCTTCACATCTTCCCCATTTGCCTTGAGCAACGTGCCGAAAGTATGGCGGAAAGTGTGCCAGCCGATTCGTTTGTGAATGCCGATTGCTTTCGCAACCGGCCGGATATGGCGTTTCATCAGATTGTCCGGCCAGTACGGTTGGTTGCCCCGCTTAGCCTCGCTGGCGAAGACATAATCGTCATCCAGCTGATACGTGCTCTGGCGCCGCCAGCGTAGCAGATCCTCCGCCATATAACCATCCAGCGGAACGGGTTTGGTCGATGCTTCCGTCTTGCAGCCGCCCACAACCTGATGCCAGATTGAACGGGTCACACTGATTTCAAGGTTGTCGAAGTCCACATCCCGCCAACGCAAGGCCAGAAGTTCGCTTACGCGAAGCCCAGTCCCTGCGTCTAGCAGTGCGAGTGTTCGTTCCCGAACACCCAACTTGCTGAGCAGTAGTTGAATTTCGGCGAGTTCGAGAACATCAGGAATGCGCTCCCGCTTCGCGCTTTGGCGAACGAGCTTGATCGGATTTCGATCCACCCATTCATATCGCATCGCGTGATTAAAGAGTGCGCTCATGAGATTCCTTATCTTGGCTCGTGTGCCCTTCGCCCGCTTTATCCCGTCCAGCCATTCCTCGACTGCGACGGACTTGACTTGGTCAAGCGTGTGATTCCCCCACCGAGGAAGAATCCAGTTTTCCAAGTTGCATTCATAAGCAGCTCGCGTCGAGAACGCTTTTCTGCCGTTGCGATCACTAGCCAATTCTTTCAGCCTGTAATGCGCGACGAGCATAGCGATCGTGCTCGGCCCGGTTCCCGCTTGCGGGGTTTCGTGGTTTGCGTCGATGCGCAACGCTTGCGCTGCCTTGAGGGCGGATGCTTCATTTGCGAGTGTATCGACCGTACCGACGATTGCCTTGCGATATTTGCTCTTGCCGTCGGTTCCAGTCTCATACCATCGAAAAATCCATACATCCGGCCCGCTCCGCCGTTTTTCGCGCTGCACGCTTCCTTGTTGATACCGTGTTCGCCTGAACATCCAAATCTCCTGTCCCAGGCGGCAACGGATGGCTGTTCTTATGGTAGCGCTACGTTGGACAGAGGTCGACGCATATTTGCTCAGCTTGCCATTTGCCTCTGAGCCCACTGTTCGATTTCCGAGACTCGAAACCGCCACAGTTTGCCAACATGAATTCCGCGCACCAAGCCCTTCCGTGCAAGCTTTTGCAACGTCTTCGGATGAATCTTCATGATGGCCGCGGCCTCCTCAGTATCGAGGAATCGCTCTGGAATGAAATCCACGGACAACACAGGCTTTCGCAGGCTCTCACTCCGCTCATCTTCCCGAACGTCGCGTATTGACGAAAGAGCATCAGACGCCATCGGTTCCTCCCGGTCGTTCAGATTTTCCTTGCAGTCATACCAACGGCACGGTGTCTTGCTGGACGCCGGACCGAATAGAAAGAGCCTGAACGGTTCTGCGCACAGCGTCCAATACTTCCTGTCTATGCCGCCATATTTTCTGTCTATGGCAAAGCCCGACAGATCGCCGAGCTAAGGGAACAAAAAAGTGCCTTATTGACTCAATTGGTACTTTCTGTGGAAGCTGGCATTGAGATTGACTTCCGAATGGTTGATTCACTTCTTGCCTTGGTTTCCGACCGAAAAGCAGAGGAGTTCAACGCCATGTCCGATCTCGTGGAGTTCAGGCATCTGAAATACATTGTGGCGGTGGCGGACGAGGCCAACATCACGCGCGCCGCGGGACGACTCTTTCTTGCCCAGCCATCTCTCAGCAAACAGATCAAGGACCTGGAAGACGAAGTTGGATTCCCGATCTTCGTCCGCAACCGCGACGGCGTGCGCATTACGCCGCCAGGGGAGATGTTCATCGCCTACGCCCACGATGCGCTTCAGAAAAGAACCAAGATCATTGCCATGGCGCGAGCTGTTCACAGAGGCGAAGTGCCGCCCTTCCGGCTCGGCTTTTCATCGTTTATCAATCCAGAACTGCCTCAGGTCTTCCGCGATGCTTATGCCAAGCAGTTCCCGGATTGCCTCCTTCACCTGTCGAGCGGCGACCCAATGCAGTTGCTTCGCCGGCTTGAAGAAGGAGTGCTCGACGGAGCACTGCTGCCCATGCCCATTGAGGGACACGATTGGATAATGCAACAAGTTGCGCGCGAACCGCTTGTGGTCTGTATGCAAAAGGAGGACCCCCTCGCAGGTGAGACCCACGTTTCCCTTTCCAATCTAGCCCCACGACTGAAGGTGTTCCGCGATCCCGCCGTCCATCCAGCGGCACACAACAGACTGATGGAAATGCTAACTGCGGTTGGAATCGCACCGGAGATGTCCTGCTCCGGCGCCACGCCAGCGGACATTCAGTGCATGGTGCGCGCCGGATACGGCGTGACGCTGATCGGTGACAAGACCGTGATCGACCCAGCCCTCACAACCAGGCCGATCGCAGGCGTCCAATGGACCGCAGATACAGCCTTCGTTCACCACAAAGAAGCGGACCATCTGGCGCTACCGCTGGCGACGCGATTCGCTCAGCAGATCCGAAACAACATGTCCGGCAAGAAGCCACCCGCCAAAGAAAAGGTCCGCCCGATACAATTAGAGCTTCTTGCATAACGCCAGGCTCCTGTGCAGCGACCGATGTTCAAACGCAGGCAGATCGGCGGACACTGGCCGACTTACCGTACGGATTCATTCGCCTGTGACCACACCTAGGATTTACCATCGTCCGAAAGCGCCCCAGGAGAGAGGATCTAATGCAGCTAGGGGACCCGATCGTCGAACTACATGGGACGCGGCTTTACAAGAGACTAAATGAGCTCTCCGACGATTACGCGCAGCGAATCACCGCCTTTCTCCGTGAAATCGTGCCGCTCTTGGCCAGCACAAGTCGGTTCTTCCCCTACTACACGCGCCACGACGCCCATCACGGCCACCGAGTGATTCGACGTATCGAACAGATTCTCCTGCCGAATTGCCTCAAGCCCAGAAAAAACTGTACTCTCGGCGCTACCGAAATCTTCCTTTTGATTGCAGCCTCGTACGCCCATGACCTGGGAATGACCGTTTTCCCAGGAGAAGAAGAGAAATTGACGAAGAATCTGGCCCTTTCCCTGGCTCCGACGTGGGAGACAAATTCGGTCCTGCAAGTCCACCTGCGAACAAACCACTCCAAGCGCGGCGGCGAATATATCGTCGCCAACGCCGATAAGTTGAAGGTGCCGATCAATCTGATCGCGCCCCTGGATTTGATGATGAAGTCTCACAACTTCTCCATCCCGGAGCTTGAAAGAAATCTTCACGATCCGTTTGCGGCTGAGGAGCGTGTCCTAGATGTGCGTCAATTATCGCTCATTCTGTGCATCGCAGATGCGATCGAGTTCAGCGATATCCGAGTCGTAGATGGAGTTCTGGACCTAATTTCGCGGGATGCCAGCGAAGAAGCCCGTGAGTCTTTTCGCGAGAATATGAAGCACGCGTGCATCAGCGATGGTCTTGCCATTCAGAAAGACGGCCGAATCGTGGTTTCCGGCACATTCTCTAATTCTGAGGTGCTTTCGCTCGCGCACCACAATCTTGATCAAATCGAACAGTGGATAACCGGGTATTGCGATATTGACCGTCGGTCCGAGATTCCGCGTTTGCTTGTACGGCCTGAGCCCATGTCGCGACGACTGGAACTCAGCGGTGCGCGGTTCTGGCGACTTGGCGTAAGAATGAGCAAGAGAAATGTAATAGATTTGATCAGCTCCAATGCTGTTTGGCGGTCAAACATTGGCGCGCCAGTGCGCGAGCTCATACAGAATTCGGTCGAGGCCTGTCGATACCGCAAATTTCATTCAGCCGAAGCAGACTACTACACACCCGCAATCTCCGTCACGTTCAATCGGTCAGCGAAAACCATCACGGTGAAGGACAATGGTTGCGGGATGTCAGAAAGAGTCATACTGGACCACTTCTTGACCGTTGGTAATAGCCGTGCAACCGAGAAAGCGTATGCAAGCGAACACTACGCACCTATTGCGCGATTTGGAATTGGATTTTGGTCCGTGTTTACAATTGCCGAACGAGCTAGCATCGAGACGCGAGCATTCGAAGAATTAGGTGGTACAGGAGGCGGCGAGGGCATCGACTTCGAGGTAGAACTCAGCGACCTCAAAGACTATACGGTTTTTTCTCCCAAAGACTCAACTGCCGGAACAACAGTGACGCTTCATCTGAAACCCGGCATCGTTGTCGATGAAGTGTTTGAACAAACACAAAGACAACTGCTCTGTTCCGAAATAGGGATCACATTTGCACTCGACAACGACAGTTTCACGATTCCGGCAACCACCCCGGCCATATCCGATGAGTACCTTCTAGAAGCCAAATTACCGAAGAAGGAGGAACTCGGAATAGAAACATTCAAGTGGAGCGGCACCTTGGGGAATACAGATGTTGCTATGAGTCTCGTGTATCGAATATCCGATGGCCGCGCAACTTTTGTGGATGATTCCCGGAGGCAGATAGTGTTCGGCCTGGGCTCTCCAGGCCCGATGCCACGTCCGCGAACCGCGATTTGTGGGTTCCAAGTGGGTGCTAGGAGCGGACCGATGTGCTTTGATGTGACGCGGGTTGGAACTTACTTCGCGAATTACGCGACTCCGCGTGGCATAGAGTTCTCGATCGACAGACAACAGCTGCAAGACACGGAAGGCTCACGCCAATTTGAATCTGAAACTGCGCAATTAGTGCATACGGGATATCGGGAGTTCTTGAAGACAACTGGGGCTCTGAATGCGGAGTCGATTTTCGAACTAAATGCACAGTCTCGTTTGAGCGGTGGCGAGGTGGCCGATACATTCACCGGACGGGAACTCGCCGATGCATACGCCAACTACCCAGACCTGCTCTGCTTCAAATTGTGGGCGGTTCGCCAAGGCCGGGATGTGAGGACCGTCCCGCCGGAATACTCGAATCTCACTGCGCTTGCTGAAAGGTCCGGAACCATTTGGGTCGCGCAGAATACTTACTTGATTCCAGTTGGCGGAGGAAAGATCGCTTCTTTTGACCCGGAATCTCTTCTGCCATTTGCCTATTTTCATGCAACGAACAGGCTCAAAGAAATTGGAGCACAGGAAGATATGTTTGTAGTGGCGTCGCATCGCGTAGCGTCAATGCTATTTGATTGCGACCCCGATAGCACAGTGGAGTACTTTAAAGCACTGCTTAGACCCGGCGCGCCCGCAGTTGACGTGTGTATCCAGCGGATCTCTCTTGGAAACGTGCGCTTCAGCGGCACACCCGATGGCATACTGGCCGAAGTCCACGGTCGGTGGTCTGGGACAATCTACCTTAGAAACTTCGTAACGCCAAATGAAAAGCCATATGTGTTCTTAGGCAGGCATCGAGTCCTCATCCAAAAGACGAGCCGCTTTAGATCTTACTTGGAGGGACTGAAGAACGAAGGCCGCCTCATTAAGCTGGCTGACACGATCGCGCTCCTCAAGGACGACGAAGTAGGCTTCACACCGGCAGCTCTAGCCGATGTGTTGTGAAGGGCACTCTGAACGCTTCGAACTGTTGGTCGAAACTAAGGCATACGAGTGGCGGGACAAATATAGAGAACCGCTTGAGAACCCCGCTATGTAAGACTTCGCAGCCCCCGAGAAATCCGGTTATCGTCGTCGCTATCAGCATCTGCATTGGCTGGTAAGATCGATGCGAGTCCGTCTTCCACGTTCAGCTTGAACTGAGCCGCGATTTTGGCAAGGTGGACTCCGAACGTTCCGCGCAATTCTCCCAGGGCGCTGTAGAACGTCCAGCTTGCGTAATGGCCGTGATCATTGGCGTGGTAGATCACCTCGCGCCCATCTGTCCCAACACGTTCAAGGAACCTCCTACAAGCAACGCGCATTGCCCGGAGACTTGCTGCAAAATCCGAACCGTTATCGAGCTTGCCGAGTTCATCACTAAGAAAATGGCGGATTTCAATTACCGAGTGAACGCAGTGTGCAGGCACTTCTAATTCATGGGGGACATAGAGCACACGGCGATCTTCTAGAAATGCAATAACGCGGCGAGCCGCGCCGATCTCCAGTTCTGCGGGTTGCCATGATGCTCCGCCGAGTGGAGTAGAGATTCCTGTTAGCCTGTTCGCTATTTCAGTGAACTTCATGCTGGTCCTCACCCTCACTTGAAGGCGATGAAGGGGTGCTCCAGATTGCGTTATACGCGGTATAACGCAACTGAACCTCGTCATCGTGATTCAACTTGAAATAGTTGTTTTGCATCACAACCAACCTGAGCATCAGGCGATGTGCGAATTGAATCGCCAGAGCAGCCTCATCCTCGGAAATGTCTTTGTACTGGTAGCCGTTCTCAGTTTCAAAAAGCCGTCGTTCGATCCCCAGGCTGTTTGCGTGCGCTTGGCAAGTTCCCTCGATATAGATCGGGCCATACAGCTTCTCCAAATCGGAGTCTACTTCTCGGGCCATAACGTCTAAGCTCACTCTGGTCCAAGCCTCATTCGTTATGGGCTGGCGACATTTGGAACACACTGACTGTTTCTTAGTCGCTTTTGCGGCTTCAGCATCTTTGCGTACCTGATCCATAAAGGCATCATCGTAGCGTGTCTTCAGTTCCGGGATGAGTTCACGTAGTCGAGTCAGATAATTGAGCTTGTAAATAGGAGAATTCTCCGCGAAGACGCGCGCCTCCGAGGGCTTTTTCGCAAGGTACATAGCGGTAATCAGCCGTTCATACATGCTTCGCAGATGAATGAACGCTGCAAATCCCGCTCCATTTCCGCCGAGTTCCAGAATCTCGCCGAAATCGTCGGCGGCCATCCTCCCGAGATAAAAAATAAGTGCATTCGCCGTTGAACGATCTTCAAACGCAATGACCGCGGGGTCATTGTCTGGGAGGTGTAGAAGGGCTTGGCGTTCACTCTCATCGGGTGGTTCGACTGTGCGAATGAACATCTTGCTATAAAGCTCAAAAAGCTTCGGATACTCCGCCAGGAATCTCTGATGGCGCAGAATGAATCGCCGTTGTGCCGGTGCATTACCGACGCCCACCGGAACCATAGGCGGTTGTTGATCGTCAGCCTTTCCATTTCTCTCTTTCCAGCCATCGCCTTCTCTGGAAAACAGGCGATCAAGCTTCTTTCCAAACCAAAACGGCCCTCCCAACCCGCTGAGAAAAAGCGCACCTCCAACTGAAACGACGATCCCGCGGTGAGGCGCGCTTGAGCCGATTGACCAATACACTCCAATAACCCAAAGCATCCCGATGAGGAAAGCCCCCCAGAATATCTTGATCATTTCGGGGGGTGCGCAATACGCGAAACCCCAAAGCCGATACTGAGTTCTGAATACCTGCGGCGATCTCGGCCACCCTTGGAGGATCACGTTTTCGACTTGAAGATGGTTCTCAATCTTGGCGAGCTGAAATGTGACGTAGCGAAAGTTATAGCCCAAGGTTAACGAATATCCGACCCCCAGAAAAAGCAAGAGCAGTGTTCCCAATGTGCCAGCAAAGAGGGCCAAGTCTTCACCGCCTCCCGCGGACCGGTGAAGAAGAAGCCATAGGAATCCCCCGAGTGCCGGCACGAGAATGGCTAGATAGCTGAAAATCTCCTGCTCGCGATGACGCAGCGCCTCTAGAAGAGCTCCGTGCATTGTCTCTGCAATGGACGATTCAGCCATGGAACCGGGCCCCCTTACTGCCCATTACGTCGCTTGTCTTCAGACTATCCCTTGATCGGTTGCTATAGCCTGGTGCTCCCCGAAATTGGCAAATATCGAAAAGATTTCAAACACCAATCTCAGACTCTTCTGCGCATTTTTCGGCGCCGGTGCCGTCCGGTGTGGAGAAAGACGTGCTATTGGAACAAAGGCAGTATAAGGCAAGGCGTCCCGACCCGTGCTGGGCCACGCAACTTGCGAATGAGCGGGTGACCGCTTAGACCTCGCCACAGCCACAGCCATAGATGAAAAGTATGACGGCATAGACAAGAAGTCTTGGACAGTCGAGATTCCTCAGGCTACATTGCGACACATAGCGGCACAAGTCCAAGCCGCTGGAGGTGCCGATGATCGCCAGGCTCGTACAAAGACGCCGGCGGCAGGTCTTTTCAAAGACCAGCCTGCGCCGGATTCGCCCCACCCTAACCTTATTGACCCTGCTGATGCTCTTTCCTGTGCTGTCGATCGCGCAGTCACCTTTCGACACCGGCTTCACCGCCATGCAAACCCTCTTCACCGGCACAGTTGCCAAGGTCGCGAGCCTGATCGCAATCGTGGTCGGCGGCTACCAGTTCGCACACGGCGAACCGGGCGCCAAGAAGACTCTGGCAGGTGTTGCGGCGGGCACCGGAATAGCCGTGCTCGCCACCAACGTGCTGACCTGGCTTTGGGGTGTGTAAGCCGGCCTCAAGGCGCGCTCAACAACTCCGATCCAACGAATTCTCAAGTTGTGAGGGGCGAAGATGCAGACACACACCATACTCCGGCGGCGCAACCGGGTTTATAAAAGCCTGCACAAGCCCCTCACATACCTCGGCGTTGAGCGGACGCTCTTCTACTTCGTCTGCGTTGGCGCTGTGGGTGCGTTCAATCTCTTCAACAGCTTGATTGCCGGAGTCGCCGTTTTCATCGGCGGCTTTGCATTCGGCCATTGGGTCACGAATACTGACCCGGCGTTTCTGCGCATCCTGGCTAAGTCGGAACGATACAACGTGCGCTACGACGCCGCAAAGCAGAGCGTTCCCAGCGTGGAGGTGATCTGATGCTGCGAATCGACAAGGTCATCAAGCCGTGGAAGGAAGCAGCCTTCCTCAACGCCCACATCAACATGTATGGCTTTTGGAATGAGACCTCGTTTCTGACGAAGAGTGGCGACGTGGGCATGGTGCTGCGCTTTTCTGGCGTGGACTACGAAAGCCTGGACCATTCTGAGCAGGAGTATGCCGTCAAAAGGTTGGAGGCTGCGCTCAAAGCATTCGGCCCCGGCTTCCATGTCTACCAGTACCTCTTCAAACAGAACCGGCCCGAGATTCCGTTCGCCCACTACGACGACCCAGTCGTAGAAGCGGCCATCGACCAGCGCCGGCGGTTCTTTGAGGCAAAGCGAGACAGGCTCTATCAGGTCGAAATCTTCTATTGCGTTGTCCTTGAAGGGGCTCGGTCGAAGACCGGTGTGGGTCCTGCCCTTGCGCGCCTGTTCAGCGATCCTGCTGGTGCGGTAGATGAACTGAAGACTCAGTTTGCCGGCACCAGCATGAAGAAGCTGCTGCGGACTCAAATTGAATCCGATGTCGCGCGGCTTGAGCAACGTATCCAAGCATTTTCACGGCAGCTTGTTGATTTCGTCGGAATCGAGGTTCTAAATCAGCAGGGGCAATTCAGTTTCCTTCGCCGTCTGCTCAATTACGACGAA
>Ga0335072_10014062_pt1 | contig 11373 bp, 8 predicted proteins | sample Lox_Sample_21_FD_206725 | JGI IMG/M metagenome (GOLD analysis project Ga0335072, IMG submission 206725) | Soil microbial communities from Loxahatchee National Wildlife Refuge, Florida, United States - Lox_Sample_2.1 | ecosystem: Environmental > Terrestrial > Soil > Wetlands | place: USA: Florida...
TCAAGCTGCTTGCGCATTTGATCCGTAGATGTTATGCGGTATTAGCCCCGGTTTCCCGAGGTTATTCCCCACTCGAGGGTAGGTTAGTCACGTGTTACTCACCCGTACGCCACTGTACTCATGGATTGCTCCACTTTCTCGTTCGACTTGCATGTGTTAGGCACGCCGCCAGCGTTGATTCTGAGCCAGGATCAAACTCTCGTTTGAAACCTGAAAAGTGTTCACCAACGGAGGTCGGTGAACAGCTGCCGCATCCGAAGACACGACAGCGAATTTATATTGTGAGATCGCTCGAACTTAACTCGAACGACTTCTCACGACTGGCACGTTCAACCTTATTGTCAAAGATCCGCGCATCTCCGCACTGGGCGGCCGCTTTCGGCTCTGGACGGCGCATAACCGTACGGTTTTGGCCGTCGTCCTCGAAACCTTTCAAACATACTACGCAGTTTTCCGTGCTGTCAACCCGAGTACCTCAGTGGTAATCAGGGAGCACCGGCGGGCTGGTATCTTGCTGAAAACAAGCCAAACGCACGCGGTATGCCGCTCCGGCTTGCCTAGGGCACATAAGTTTCAGCGCACGAAGGCACCAGAGCGTTCAAATTCGTTAAAGATCTTTGTTCTGGAGGTTTTCGGATTCCCGCTAACCCTGCCGAGCAACTTGGCCCAGCATCCAGCCCCGTGGCCGGGGCAGCTATAATGAAGCGCTCCCTATTTGACGCCGCAAACTCGCAAACGATTCAAAATCGCGCAAATCTCCGGCTGCAGCAACGCTTCCTGCTGACTCATTTTTTATACCAGACATGATCGCGCGATGCAACCCCTCGACTACAACTTTTTCGGTAATTTCGATCGCTCTTGCGAAACCCGCATAAACACTGGCGTTTTCGTATCGCAGCAGAGATCACCAGATGCAACTCCGATCACGGATATGCTCTTCCCGCCTTGCCCTCCACATGATTCCCGCTCCGTTTGCAAATCTACAGCCGTCAATCTCGGCTGCCGCCCACCGATACCCTCTCTGCTCCATCCTTTGTCTCGTACAATCGCATCCATCCAACTGCTCTCCTCACAGGCCGGCGCCGCTGATTCGCCGCGGCTTCGTAACGAGCGCGAGCATTGGCCCACGGCCGCTCTCATGAAGCGAGTCTTCATCCTGATACTCTGGCCCGCTTTGCTCCTCGCGCAGAGCAATCATGGCGAACTGCGCCTGACCGTCACTGATCCCAATGGACTGGGAGTGAAGACGTCGGCCCGCTTGGTGAGCGAAGCCAATCAATACAACATCACCCTGACTACCACCGATGACGGCAAGCTGGATGTCCAGCGCCTGCCTTATGGGACTTATCAACTAATGATCGAGCAGCCGGGCTTCGCGCCGGTTTCCGAGTCGATCGATATTCATTCGCCGATCCCCGTGGACCGCGCAATCGCGCTGAAAATCGCCAAGGCGAACGAGTCGGTAACCGTGAAGGCGCCGTCAACCTTGCTGGACACGGACCAGGCCGGCTCGGTGAACCAGATCGGCACGCAACAGATTCAGGACCGCCTCACCTCGATACCGGGACGCTCGATTCAGGACCTGGTCATTACGCAGCCCGGCTGGCTTTACGAAGGCAACGCGGTGCTGCATCCTCGCGGCTCGGAGTACCAGACGCAATTCATCGTGGACGGTATTCCGCTGACCGACAATCGCTCGCCCAGCTTCGGGCCGGAGATTGGCGCTGAGGATGTCGAGTCGATGACCATCTACACTGCGGGCTTCCCTGCCGAGTACGGGCGCAAGATGGGTGGGGTAGTGGAACTAAACACATTGCCCAACCCGCAAAGCGGTTTTCACGGGCAGTTTGTGCTTTCGGGTGGAAGTTACGACAGCGCAGGCAGCTCGGCGCAGGGTGAGTATGCGTGGGGAAAGAATGCGCTGGGTTTCTCCGCGTCAGGCGCGCAGACCGATCACTATCTCAACCCGGTCGTGCCGAATAACTTCACCAACAGCGGGACCATCGGCGATTTCTCGGCGAACTACCAGCGGGATATCACGCCGAACGATCGCCTCAACTTCATCGCGCGCTATGAGCTGTCGCGCTATCAACTGCCTAACGAGTTCGTGCAGCAAACTTATTGCTACGCACCCGGACAGACGACGGGACCTCCCTGTCAGCAGCAGAACGCCAACAACTTCGAAACCATGGCAATCGCCACCTATCGGCACATCTTTTCGTCGAACATGGTTAGCGACTTTCGCCTCATGGCGCGCAACAACGGCAACGATTTTTATTCCAACGATCTGTCCACGCCCATCATTCTGTTCCAGCACAACTGGTTCAACGAACTGTATTTCAACGGCGTGACCACCATCGACCACGGCCGCAACCAGTGGAAGGTCGGGGTCGAATCGGACAACACGTTTCTGCACGAAAACTTTTATTACAACATCACTGACCCATCGCAATTCGATCCGGGCACAGCGCCGACATTCAATTTCCCGGGAGCGTATCCGGATCAGGGCGTGCGTCAGGACCTGGAGCAAGCGGCTTTCGTGCAGGACCTGATCCGGCTGGGCAACTGGACCGCGAATATCGGGCTGCGTTGGGACCACTACCAGTTAGTCGTAAACAAGTATGCGGTCGATCCACGGCTGGCGATCTCGCGCTACTTTCCGAAGCTGGGATTGCTCGCGCACTTTTCGTACGACCGCATCTTTCAGACACCGTCGTTCGAAAACCTGCTGCTTTCGACATCATTTGAGGTCAACTTCATCAATCCTGACGTCCTGCAACTGCCGCTGTATCCGTCGCAAGGCAATTACTACGAGGCCGGCGTCTCGAAAGCCTTCGGCAGCAACCTTCGCATCGACGTGAACTATTACCTGCGCAGCGTGGCCAACTACGCCGATGACGATCAGATCGACAACACCACCATCAGCTTCCCCATCGCGTTTCGTAAGGCGCTTATCTACGGCGCGGAAGGAAAGATCGAGGTGCCGAACTGGCACAAGCTCTCCGGCTTCGCCAGCTACTCGTACATGGTCGGCAACGCATGGAATCCGGTGTCCGGCGGACTGTTCATCGGCGCAGACGCGCAGGCTGCTTTGGCGGCGCTGACCGGACACTTTCCTGACTCACAGGACCAGCGCAACACGTTATTTACTCGCTGGATTTATCACATCACCCCGCGATTCTGGGCGGGAGGCGGAGTGCAATTCGATAGCGGCTTGCCCTTCGACTTTACGGGCACCTACCAACAGGCGCTGGCAGAATACGGCCCGGAGGTGATCAGCCGCCTCAATTTCGCCCGCGGCCGCATTCTGCCGGCGACGCTGCTGAGTGCCTCGGCCGGGATTAACATCTATCAGTCCGACCGCGTTAAGGTCCAGTGGCAGATCGACGGACAGAACCTGAACAACGTCCTGAACGTGATTGACTTCAACGGCCTGTTCTCCGGCAACGCGATCGGGCCGGGACGCAGCGCCATGATGCGGCTGACGACCAGCTTCTGACGCTAGGATTGGCCGAATAGGCGGAAGTACGCGTTCAGCAGACCTGAACGGCGTTCCGGTGCTTGCGATTGGTGCCACTCATAAATCTGGCGCTCCGAGTCTCGCAGCAGCGCAAGAAATTCGGCGTCGCCGATCAGCCGCTTCGACAGCAGGTCGAGCTGTTTTTGTCGCATGGAGCCGCGCTTCCGCAACGCAGCGCTGAAGCCGCGAAACCACGCGCCGGCTCCGCCATTACGAACGGCAAAGGTCATCCACAAAACCTGATAAACGACGATGCGCGACAGCAAACGGCTGCGCAAGTCTCTTGGGTAATCCTTCGTCAGCAGATAAATCTGATTGCGCGTGATCAGTTCGATGACCCGCGGATGGAGCGGTTCGCCCAAAGTCGCGCTGCCGATGTGATAGGCCACGGCATCGGGCAGATACAGACCGCCGTATCCGAGAAGCTGTGCGCGCAGAGCGAGGTCGAGATCGTCGAGGTAAGCGAAGAAGTCAGAATCAAGTCCCCCGGCGGCAACCAATGTCTCGCGCCGATACAGCACTGCGGCGCCGCATCCGGCGAGAATTGGCATCGGCTTGTCGAATTGCCCGTCATCGCGCTCGAGATGTCCGAGCCGATATCCCGCGCCGGCCATGAGCATCGCATCGCCCGCGCCGTCGAGATGCGCGCGCTGTGTTGCGCGCAGCAGCTTGCCGGTTGCAAATCCTAACTTAGGATCAGCATCAAGCGCCGCGACCAGCTTTGCCATGTAGTCCGGCGCGAGCTCGACATCATTGTTCAACAGCAATACGTAGCGCGAGGTGCTGGCCGCGACCGCGCGATTGATCGAGCCGGTGGTGCCTTCATTGTCTGGGAGCTCGAGTCGCCGCGTGTTGCGCGGCAGCGGATCGGGCAGGATCTGTCCCGGCTGCGCCTCGTTTTCGATGATGATGACTTCCCACTCGTCTGCGGGCAGCGTCTGTTGCTGGATGAAATCGATGCAGCGCGCAGTGAGGTCGGGACGATGCAGGGCAGGGATGGCGATGGCGACGGTCTTCACGCGGGTACGCTTTTTGGTTACTCCTGCCCTGGTCCCTGCCGCATCATTCCCGCGGGCGGCGGTGGAATCGCGATGTCCAAGTTCGTGACCGGTCCCAGCGAGCTGAGCGGCTTCTCGAAGTCTTTGTCATTGCCGACGACCAGCACGGCAAGCTGGTCCTTGTGGACGTATTTTTTGGCGACGCGCGCCACATCGTCGGCCGTCACCTTCTCCACTTCACTGCGATAACGCTCGAGAAAATTAAGGGGGTAATGGTAGAACTCATACGCCATCTTCTCGCGCAGAACTTTGTCGGGCGTGTCGAACTGGAAAATGAAAGAGTTCAGGATGTCGTCCTTGGCGCGATTGAGTTCTTCGTCGGTGACGGGCTTGGTGAGCAGGTCGTCTATCTCATGGTTGATGGCAACGATTCCAGTCACCGTGGTCGCGCTCTTGGTCTGCATCCCGATATGCGTCAGCCCGGGATGGTCCCATCCGTAGCCAACACCACCACCAACCGAATACGCCAGCCCCTGCGCTGAACGCAGATTATTGAACAGTCTCGACGAGAACCCGCCACCAAAGATTTCGTTCATCACGGTGACGGCGAAGTAGTCGGGATTGCTGCGCTCGATACCGAGGTCGAGCATCGCGATGCTGCTCTGGTTGACGTCGCCCTTCTGGACGAAGTAATAGCCGGGCTTCGACTCAACAAACTTGATCTCCGGCTCTTTCGCCTGCGGGCCGCGTGGCCACGATTCGAAGACCTGCCGCAGCTTTGCTTCCATCTGCTTGGCATCGAAGTCGCCGGTGATACCGAAGATGATGTTGTTGGGATGGACGTACTGCTGGTGCCAGTTCAGGAGGTCCTGGCGCGTGACTGCGGCAACGGTTGCGTACTCGGGCACGCGCGCGTAAGGATTGTCCTTGCCGTAGCCGACGATGAGGCTTTCGCGATGGACGATCGAATCGACGTTATCGTTGCGGCGAGCAATCGCCGTGTATGCCTGCCGTTTGGCGAGTTCGAGCTTCCTTTCGCGGAACTCGGGATTGTGCAGCAGGTCGAGGTAGAGCGCGAAGACGTCGTCGAAATCTCCCTTGAGGCAGTTGAGCGAGAGGCTGGTGGAATCCGACTGATTGTCAGTCTCGATCTTTGCCGCACGCGCTTCGAGGAAGTCGTCCATCTGGTCGCCGGTTTTGCTCTTGGTGCCGCCGGTACGCCACACGTCGCCATACAGATCGGTGAGACCGGTTTTGTCGGCAGGCTCGCTGATCGAGCCGCCGCGAATGCGCGCAGTTGCGCTGATTAGCGGCAGTTCGTGATCCGGCAGCAGGAAGATAACCATGCCGTTCTTTAGCTGAATGCGCGTTGGCTCTTCAGGAGTGAATGCCGGCAACGGCGGCGCCTGGATTTTGTTCCAGGGGGTGGGTTGCTGGGCAGGAGCGAGAGTTGCCACCGAGAGCAGACATGTCAGCGCGAGCAAAAAGCAGATCCCTCGGCGACTGAAGTCGCCTCGTGATGACAATTTCCAATAGCGGGCGCCTTTAGATTTCGCCAAAGGCATTGCCTGCCGGAGATGTGCACTCATTGCTGCACCCCCGCCTGTGCGGGCTGCTGGGTGAGCGCCTGCGTCTGGATGATTCCCACGGTGCGGTTGGAATCCTGGAACACTTCATTCGCGACGCGGCGAATGTCGGCTTTGGTCACCTTATCCACGCGGTTAAGATAGCGGAAGAGCTCTCGCCAATCGCCATAGCGCGTCTGATACCACGCGAGCTGCTGTGCGAGCCCTGCATTGCTGGCGAGGCCACGAATCAGGCCGGCCTTGGTGCGGGTTTTGAACATCTGTAACTCTTCGTCAGTCACATCTTGGGTCTTCAACTTGTTGATCTCCTCCGCGAACGCCGCCTGCAATTCAGCAGTGGTGTGTCCAGGGACGGGCACGGCGTAAAACGCGAACAGGTGCGAATACTTGCTGCCGGGAAATCCGGTGAAGCCGGCGGCAAATGCGGCAATCTGTTTGTCGCGCACCAGCGAGCGATAGAGGCGCGAGGTACGGCCGTTCGACAGGATGTCGGTGATGGCGTCGTAGACCGCGTCATCAGGCGCAAGATAACTCGGACGGTGATAGCCCTCGAGGTAGAACGGCTGCGATGGGTCGTGTAGCGTGACCTCACGCACCGAGTTCTGCGGCGGCTCGGTCGTCGTTATCTCCTGCGGCTTCGGCTTCGCGGGAATCTGCCCGAAGTAGCGCTCGATGATGGGGAAAACTTCGGCGGGATCCAGATCGCCGACCAGCCCAATGACCATGTTGCTGGGCAGGTAGTAGCGATGGAAGAAGGCCTCGGCATCGGTGGCGGAAAAGCCGTCGAGATCGGAGGCGTAGCCGATCGTCGGACGATGGTAGGGGTTCGCCATGAAAGCCGTGCCGAGGAACTGCTCGACCAGGCGCCCGACGGGGCTGCTATCGGTGCGCATGCGGCGCTCTTCCATGACCACGCTGCGCTCCTTGTAGAAGTCGCGCATCACCGGATGCGCCATGCGATCGGATTCCAATGCGGCCCACAGCTCGATCTGGTTCGCCGGCATGGAGTACATGTAGGCCGTCTCGTCGTAGTTGGTGAAGGCGTTCATGCCCACGCCGCCGTGCTCTTCGACGATCTTGCCGAACTGGTTCTTGATGACATACTGGTCGGCGCCTTTGATCGCGTCCTGCCACGCCTGCTTGAGTTGCGCCAGCTTCTGCGGATCCTGGCCCACGCGCTTTGTCCGCTCGGCTTCATAGGCTGCATAGGTTTCTTCGACCTTCTCCAGCGCCGGCTTCTCGGCCGCATAATCCTTGGTGCCGATGTCGGGCGTGCCTTTAAAGGCCATATGCTCCATCATGTGCGCCAGGCCGGTTTCGTGTAGCGGATCCTGCGCCGAGCCGGCATCGACCATGGTGAAGAATGAGAAGACGGGCGCTTCCGGACGCCGCCAGAGTACGACGGTCAAGCCATTCGGCAGGGTTTTGACCGAGACTCGCTTCTCATACTGCGAGAGGTCGAACGAACTAGTCGCCTGAGTGGCCGCGGCCGATGGTGGTTGGGAAGTCTGCGCCGCGAGCGGCACCGCCGTCGCGAACAGTGCCAATGCGGCCAGATGGAAAAGCCGGCGTTTCATCATGCCTCCAAAGCGGGGAGACGCAAGTTGGAACGAACTTAGAACGTTACGCAGGAGAGAAGGCGGAAGTCAAACGGGCGAGGAGCCAGCAATTAGCAATTGGCGCTTGGTGCTTACACACAAACCGCAGCATAAAAGCACGAGCCATGATCCGGCTGCTTTTCAAGACAGGATCCGGCGTGTTACCCACGGCCAAGGGGTAATTGTAACGGCTAGCCGCTAATTGCCGGGCTTAAGACCGTTGCGCACAAGCGAATTTTGCCTCTTGGGTGTACTGTATTCAGTTCACTTTTTCTCGAGGTCTGCATGGCTGATATCCAATCGAAGTTTCGCCGTCTCGTGCTGGTCGTTATTTCATGCTTCTCCGTTGTTCCCTTCGCCGCAGCGCAGGCCACATCCAGCCTGTCGCCGGAGATGCGGGGAAAGGTCGACGCCATCGCGCAGCAGGTATTGCAGACGACCGGCGTTCCCTCGGCGTCGGTTGCCGTCGTGCAGGGCGGCAAGATCGTCTACACGCAGGCGTACGGCAAGGCGAGGCTGGAACCGGAGATGGCAGCCACACCGGCGATGCTGTACAGCATCGGCTCCATCAGCAAGCAGTTCACGGCGACGGCGATGCTCATCCTGCAACAGGAGGGCAAGCTGTCGCTCGACGATCCGGTTTCCAAATACGTTTCCGGGCTGACCGACGGCGATCACATCACGATTCGCGAGTTGCTGTCGCACACTTCCGGATATCAGGATTATTGGCCGCAAGACTATGTTCCGCCGTTAATGCTGAAGCCGATCAGCGCCGAACAGATCATGGATATGTGGGCGAAAAAACCGCTCGACTTCCCGCCGGGAACGAAGTGGCAGTACAGCAACACGAATTATGTGATCGCAGGCGTCATCGTAGAGAAAGTTTCCGGCATGCCACTGCTGCGGTTTCTCAGCCAGCACGTGTTTATGCCGCTCAACATGAAGAGCGTCGCCGACACCAACCTGAACAAGTTGCCGCCGACTGATCCCACCGGATATTTCCGCTATGCGCTCGGACCACTGCATCCCGCGCCGAAAGAAGGCCGTGGCTGGATGTTTGCTGCCGGCGAGTTGGCGATGACCGCTGAGGACCTTGCTCAATGGGACATCTCGATGATGGATGAGACGGTGCTGAATCCGGCGTCATATCACGATGGACATCGCGAGTTATCGCACGGCGGGGAGGTCTCGGGATTCGTCTCCGATAGCCTCGTGCTGCCTGATGACAAGATCGCCGTGGTCGTACTCACCAATCAAGATGCGTCGGAGGCAGCATCGGAGATCGGCGACCAGATTAGGGACTTGCTGCTGCAGGCTGCTAATCCACAAGATCCAAAGCAGGACGCATTGATGCGCCAAGTTTACGATGGCTTGCAGCAGGGTAAGATCGACCGATCGCTGTTCACCGACAACGCCAATGCCTACTTCGACGAGCAGGCGCTGAAAGATTACGCCGACAGCCTGGGACCGTTAGGCGCGCCGGAGGCGTTCAAAGGCGTGCGGACTTCGTTGCGCGGCGGCATGACCGAGCGCATCTACACTGTGAAGTACCCGAAGAAGAATCTCGTCATCATCATTTACGAGATGCCCGACGGCAAGATCGAGCAGTACCTGGTCGCGGAGCAGTAGAGCAAACTTGCCGGGCGAATTTCAACCTTGAGGAGACCTTACGCGCTTCTGGCCTCCCTGCCTGGCCTTTCGCGGAGTCGTGAGCCGACCAGGCGGCCGGGCTGCGTCTACTCGATCGGGACCACTTAGCCCGACAAGCGATCGGCCGACCCGACTTTCTTGCATTCGCAGTTCTAGAGCCCGAGCTCCGTTAAGCCTGCGTGGTCATCCGGCCTGCGTCCCAGCGGCCAGTGAAACAAGCGGTCTTGCTCCGTTATCGACAGGTCGTTGATGCTGGCGTATCGAAGTCTGGACAATCCCGTCGCGTCGAACTCCCAGTTCTCATTTCCGTATGCACGATACCACTGTCCCGTCTTGTCACACGACTCATACGCGAAGCGAACGGCGATCCTGTTCCCTCCGAACGCCCAGAGCTCTTTGATGAGACGATATTCGAGTTCGGCGCTCCATTTTCTTGTGAGAAATTCGGTGATCTCTGCTCTGCCGTGCAGAAACTCCGCGCGGTTGCGCCAGTAGCAATCCACCGTGTAGCCGCGCGCCACCCGCTCCGGATCACGCGAATTCCAGTTATCTTCCACCGCGCGTATCTTGAGGATGGCTGTCTCTTTCGTGAAGGGAGGGATTAACTGCACGCCCGGTTTTGCTTCTGTGGGCATAAAATATTCCTTTCGCCGAGGATTTTCCTACCGACCCGAGTATTTTTTTGCCGCCCGCATACTGCCGATCGATTCTGCTCATCGTCGTTTCGGCGAGTACCCCGAATCCAGTTGCTTATGTTCCTTCATCGACTGCCACTGCTCGTCGTAGTCCCCCATCGTTCCCGTTTCACCCGCCGGCGAGGTCGCGACGCGGGAAGCGTCGAGGGTTGCGATTCCATTGACCTCTCGATAGGTCTCTCCTTCGACTTGCACAAAGTACCGCACCTCCGGACCGATGCCCGTGGCCGCAACCAGTTCGGGTAATGGCTCCGTATCGTATTGAATGGGATAGATCGTTCCCGCGGAGGTGTGCAACTGCAGCTTCATTTTGGCTCCTTACGGTCTTGCCAACTGACGACGGAACCACGGCTCATTGCCAGGCCCCGGCAACAAGCCCCGAGTGCATCACACCAGAAAAATCAGGCCCTGACAATTGCACCATAGTATCGGCGAGACCTGGATATCGGTCTATATTTCGTCTGTCTTAGAACGGCAGTGTCCCGCCAATATACAAGAGGGTTGCCGATACTATCGTCCAATTGTTTTACTTCCTCATACCTGAGTTAATTGCAACTGTGGAGAAGGTGGCGCGTCATTCCCGCAGTATTTATCTTCTTGGTTAATTGGGGGCTAGATGAACGATCAACGACAGAAAGAGCAGCATTCCGCAGCGCGCGATCAGGACATCCGGGCCGCACTGGATCGGCATTGGGCGGCGTCTGATGCCAACGACGTTCAAACGGAGCACCTCATCTATCACGAGGACGCGGTACTCGATTATCCCCAGTCAGGCGAGCGAACCCGCGGTCGAAGCAACATACAGAATCAACGGGCGAGTCAGCCGAACAAGAAGCGGTTCACCGTCCGGCGAATCATTGGCGGTGGTGACCTGTGGGTCACCGAACTCACCCTGACCTATGACGACAAGCCGTTTTACACCGTGAGCATCATGGAGTTCAGGGACGAGAAGGTTGCGCGCGAGACCCAGTATTTCGCGGATGCCTTCGCGGCCCCTACGTGGCGCGCTCAATGGGTCGAACGGATGGACAGATAGTCCAGCGGCGCTGGGATTCGCAACCCGATGTCGGGGTTTGCAACGTGATTGTCGAGGCTGCCCGGGGACGGCGGAGGGACAAAAGATGGATTGGAAACGGCTGGTGCAGTTTGCGCTGCAGGGGAGCAGCGATTTCGAACAATATGCCATCTTGCTGATACGCCTGTCGCTTGGGCTGTTCTTTGCAATTTCGGGGGCAAACAAGTTGTTTGTGGCAGCCGGCAGAAAACGTATCTATGAAACGCTCGTTGAGGCCAAAGTCCCTTTTCCCCGCGCCATGGCGTATTTCG
>Ga0335072_10014063_pt1 | contig 11372 bp, 11 predicted proteins | sample Lox_Sample_21_FD_206725 | JGI IMG/M metagenome (GOLD analysis project Ga0335072, IMG submission 206725) | Soil microbial communities from Loxahatchee National Wildlife Refuge, Florida, United States - Lox_Sample_2.1 | ecosystem: Environmental > Terrestrial > Soil > Wetlands | place: USA...
CGCGCAATACGGCCAAGATCTCATCCGGCAATAGGAACGTCATTCGCGCTCGTTTGGCCATTCGCCCTCCACAGAATCGAAGAATGTAATAGAACGTTCAAATTCGCCCGCCGTGGTTGCACGGGTTCTCAACAGCTTACGATCGCAAGAAGGTACGGAATGTAACAGAACGGACATTTCCTTACCTTTTCTTGCTCGCCTTCTTGGCCTTCCACCGTGCACGAGCTGCTTTCCTCGCCCGCTGAGAACGTTCCTCGGTAGTCATGCGCTTCGCCGTATTCTTTCCGCCTTGTTGCCCTCGACAGACCGGGCAATACTCGACCACGATCAACTCGGTATCCAGATGTATTGTGCAATGTTTCGCCATAGCCGTTACACGTTAGCACTGCTTAGCACAGACTGCAAGCCGCGCGGGGGAGGACATGCGCCTAGGCTGCACTGAGCAATTCCACCTCCAAAGCCATAAGCGCGTCGCGCACGTTGTTTGCGCTGTCTTTGGCAATGCGCGCGAAGTTCGGCTTGTCTTGGCTTGGGGTCTCAGCATCCCAGACTCGCTGTAACAGACCGGCAATGCCTTCCGACATCCCATAGCTAGAGAAGTCCACACGACGGCAACGACTGAGGAATCGTGCTTCGAGGGAGTCCACGGCATTGCAGGTGAAGATAAAAATCGTGTTTGGAGGAAATGCCGTGGCATCAAGCTTCGAGAGGAACGCAAGCTGAGCAGGATAGCTCATGCGATCTGCTTCATCGACTAGCACGACATGGAAACGTCCAGACTTACCGGTCTCAAAGACGCGCGGGTAATACTGGCATCGGTCTGTCACAGCCTTGACAGTTGCTAGGTCGCAAGACTGAGACGGGATGTGATGCAACTCGCCCGCGACTGCCTTGCAAATCGCCAAGGCCATCGAAGTCTTGCCTGTTCCGGATGGCCCAACGAACAGCCATGCACTCGGGTAGGGATTGGCACAGAACTTGTCCATGATGCGCTTCGGTTTCTCTAGCCCAACGAACTCCGAGATTGTCTGCGGCTGATATCGTTCAGCAAGAGGCTGAGGAAATGCCAGGGCAAGGTTAGACATGGAGCACCTCCATGCTGCTGGCAATGGGAAGAACCGAGGGCAACGAGATGCCCTCGGGTTCTGATTCCGTTTGCTGGCAACCGTCAAGGATTGTCTTTGCGGTCTTGGCGATCGTTTCGACAGCCTCTAGCAGCATGGCAGGAGTAACGCTGTAGGCTGCAAGATAGAATTCCGATGGAGATTGAATCCCAAAGTACTGGCCAACGACGTAAGCCGTAGCCTCAGCCTCAAGTTCTCTCTGCTGCTTGTCGATTTCCTTGCCATCCCGAGTCGTGATTTTCTTGCCCTCAGGAGTCCAATGCAGCAGGGAGTGTGCAATCTCGTGCGCCAAGGTTGCGGCTTGCGTGGTCGCATCGGTCTCGCTGGTTCGAATCTCGATTTCCGTCCCGCGCGACGTACCGGCAGCACCGTTCAGCGAGCATTTATCCACGAACCGCACGCTAATCCCACGCGACTCGGCAAAGCGCAATAAACGCGCAAGCATGTCTTCGCCACGCTCTCCCACAGACTTGCTTGGCAACTCTGGCAAGGGATTGCCATCGGTCTGCGAGATATCGAAGACGTAGACAACCTTGAACCAGATGCGCGTAGTTTCGTTCTCACTGCCACTGGCAATCTTGGCCTTGTCTCGGAAGAACATCGGCGCAAGGATTGCAATCCCCTTCTCTCCCTTGCGCACGTATCTCCCGCACTTCAACCACGTATTGAATCCTCCGACGTAGGTTGCATCGGGACGTTGACGCCAGATCAGCATCTGGTTATGCCACGAGTAATCCCAGAATGCGGCTGAGGCTTTCAGGTAGTTGCGGAACAGCTCTGACTGTCTGGCTGCATCGGTCTCATTGGCCAGTAGTTCGATCGTCTTGCGGATGCCAGCGTTCAATTCTGCTGCTTTGTTCGGTTTGTCCATAACGCTCTCCCATGTGAATTCGTACTAAGCACTGCCTAGCACGTGTATCGCGAACGGGAGCATAGCGCGGAATTCCAAGATCGCACGTCCCAAGCGGTGCTAAGCACATGAGAACGTGGAAAATAAAATTCTTGACAGCAGTTTCGAGCGAAAATCAGTGCATTAAGAAGAGCGCGAATGTTTGCGAAATGCCGCGCAAATACTGCACAAATCGCGCAAGAGAGCGATCGACACTCGAAGGAAATCTGCTTCCAGAACTGGGAACAGATCAGAGCAACTCTGTCGAGGGAAAGAGAATCTGCGGGAGATTTGCGCGCGATTTGCGGGAGAGATTTTCTTTCTAGGAGCGAGTACTACTTTACGCTTTTGCCCAGAGCAGGCAGGGGCCTAACCCCCTCAACCTCCTCAGCGTAGGCTTCGTCACTTGGCTTACACAACTCGCCGCTAAGGAAGTGGCGGATTTCCAGAACCGATTGAACACAATGAGCGGCGACTTCCATCTCATCGGGAGAATGACCCCGCGCGGACGCATGCGTCATTTCGAGTACGGGCGAGCACCGTTGCCGGGCGAAGCGGCCGTTTCCATTAAAGTGCGGATCACCTCAGGATGTTTTCACCGCGAGCATTCGCCACGCGCTTATGAACTGATCGACCAGAGCCTCCGCAAGCTGTCCCCTGGCGACTCCAGTTTTGCTTTTGAAGAACATGAAAGCGGCCCCGAGTTGTTGGTGTACATCGCGGCAGGTGTCGGTTTGGCAACGAGCGTCATTAACCTGATCGCCACGATTATCAAGGCCAGAAGCGAAGGGATCAGGAAGGGGGATCATCCCTCTCATCCGCTGGAACTGATCGTGCGTCGTGTTCATAGCGGCAACGAGTTTCGCGAAGAAACAGTCCTGCGCATTGGACACACAGACTCTCTGGACGAAGCAAAGCTCGAACAGCAACTCAACGACGCCCTGCAGAAGCTCCTCAAGGATGGGAAGCAGAGTCCCGAACCGAAACGCAGCGCACCGGTAAAACGAACACGAAAACGGCGATAGCCTGCTGTGCTCGCTCCCATCCCTACGCCCCATTTTTCCATCCCATTTTTTCCTAGCCGGAAGCAACACAGGAGCGGAGAGGGAGCCGGGTCAAGCCCGCACGTTCTTGGTGCGCCGCGCTGCGGTCGGAGCGAAGCGGAGAGGCTTGACGCGGCTCCCGCGCTCCGTACACTCTTCAGCGAAAAAATGGGATCACCGCTTTCCCTCGCCGCTGGGTTTTTCTCGCTGTGGTTTCTCGCTCGCCTGCTGCTGCAACTTGGCGGCGAGCTGGTGTTTCATTTCGCTGATCTGGTCCAGCAGTTGGTTGAACTTCTCCGCCGTCACCTTCTCCCCCGCCGCCACAGGTCCCAGCACGTTCACCAGCAGCAGGCGCACTCCGAGGATTTCCGCCAGCGCCGGATCGCGCCTTGCATCGCTGGCACTCGCCAACACCACCTCGCGGCACCACTCCCCGAGCGTCCGTCCGCTCGCCTGCGCCGCCGTTTCCAGCTGCGCGTATTCTTCCTCGCTCACTTTGAATCCGATGGATTTTGTGCGCAGCGGCGGCTTCACCATGTCCCGGCTTCCTCTCTCGCCTTCACTGCCGAGACTAGCAGCCGCGCTTAAGAATCAACAAGTTCGCCTGCGCTAACTTCAGGTTGCTCTACAGCAACCTGATCGAAGGGATTTTTCTTTAGCTGTTTTGGTTTCAACAGGTTCGCCCACGGTAACCGAAGGTTACCGTGCAGCACCCTTTCAGGGGTGAAGTGTCACCCCTACCCCCGATGCCGAAGGCAGCGCAGATTTTGACCCTCACCCGGCACCGCACTTTGGGCTGGCGGGACACCCCGGAACCACGGCGGCAGGCACGATAAAAAATTCTCTCTCGAAACCTCGATTTCCTCGCGGACCCAGTATTAGACCTTCAGAAAGGGGGGATGCACCGATGGCAAGCGACTCCAAAAAGCAGCAGATCAAGGCTGACCTCGAACGCCTGACCGCCGAAGCTGACCAGCTTCCAGAAGGCGACCAGCGCCGCCAGCTTGTAGACCAGATCGCCAAGCTGAACGTCGAGTATCAGGCTGAAGATTAACCAATTGCCAGAGCCGCACTTCCGTGCGGCTTCTGGCAGTTCAAACCGGCAGCTAAAAGAAAAACTTTCCGGAGCGCAACGACGCCGCAATCAGGTGCGGATAAGGGAAGGAATCGGCGGAGGAGAGGATACTAGATCGGCGGTCTGCTGGACCCGCTGGTGCAGCTTCTTTGGACTCACTGTAATTCCCCCTGGCTCGAACCTATGCCTGCCGCTTGTGCGGTTGTATCCCCGATAGATGAGCTGACGCCACGCACCGGGACGATCAAAAGGCCGACATAGAACGTGATAGACGTTCCCCTTTTTAAGTTTCGCCATCGTCGTTCAGTCAGCCGGGACTCGGACGATTTTGATCTCTTTGATGGCGTCACCCCGGTTGGTCGTGAAGGGAAACTCGGACGCTTTGTGCACGTCGTAGGTTTTGTAATCGATCCGCGTTTGCCCGGCTTCGCCGTAGGTCACCGTCACGTAGAATCGCCCACGCTCGGCCTTCAGCTCCTCGATCTTCAAACGGCCCTGGCCGGTCTTGGGATTGAACTCTGCCAGAGTCGCCTTCAACGCCCCATCCGGGCTCACTACACTGTCGTGGATATTCACCTGTCCACTTCCCTCTGGGTCATTGGCTCTCGGGCTTTCGACCCTCCCGAATGGCTTCCAGACTGTTCTTGATGTCCGCTTTGATTGCGTCCTCGCTCCTGCACACACGGCTGTCGCTGGCGTCGCCTAGAGCTGAACCACTCTTGTGAACCAGCTCAGAAAATTCCTTCACGCATTGCTCGTGTAGCACCTGAGGAGAGAGGCTGGTTAGAAACGGCTCAATGGCCTTGCCCTTAGCGAGAAGCAAGTCGTCGTAATCCTCGGAGTACGCACCATCAAGTTTGAATCGAGCCAAGCTGGCGAGTGCCTGCAAGGAAGCGTTCGTATTCCGCGCTGCAATCAGAGACATGGCCAGCTCTAGTCTGTCTGGTCCTACGCATGCGACCGGAGTCTGCACACACAGCCGCGCCCCGGAAGAACTCGTGGCGATAGTGAGAGACGCGAGAACTGCCCGCTGCGCTTGGCCGATGTCCTCCTGTTCGGCTTTGCGCGTAGCGGTCTGTCCATATGTGACCTGAACCCCACAGAGACACAGCACAGCAGCTTCAACAAAGAGCTTACGGAAACCGTATTTCATCTGAATGGGCATCCTCGATTCCGTGTTTGTTCCTATCACTGGAGTGGAAGTCCCGGATACACCGTCATCGTATTGTTTGGTTCAGAGCTGAGCAGGTCATTCAGTGCATTGATATCGTCCTGCGATGCGGTGATGCACCCTTCAGAGCAGAATGGTTTATTACGAGACGGCCCGAATGGGTTGAGACAGAAGTGCGTCAAAAGTCCGTTGCGATAGTACGCCGCGGCTGGGTCGTCAGGGATTAAGAGTGTGCCGCCGTGCTTATGTGACGCCACATCATTGGAGAAATGGTAGTGGCCGGGAGGAATCGGCCCGGTGCCAGACTGCGACGCACAATCTGGATTGTTCTTGCACTGGTGCTGCGCATCGCCATTGTTTCCAGACGCGGCTGGGAAACTCACGGGCGAATCACGCGGGTCGTCAGGAGAGCAATACAACCACCCATTGCCATCCGGCCCTTGGATGTAATAGTCACACGTCGCCAAACCGGTGGGATCGAACTTCCCCACGGGCGAGTTTTTGACATACGCGTAAAAATTGGGTCCGCGCCCATTGAACCTGACCGGATCCTCGCTGGTGAATCGGCCTGTGTTCGGATCAAAGTAGCGCGCCCTGTACTGGTAAATTCCGGTCTCCGAATCGAACTCGCGACCGGTGTACCGGAAAGGATTGGTGACAGTTCCCGTCGAAGCCGTCAGATTTCCAAAGGAGTCGTAAATGTAGGTGCTCGCGAGAGAGCTGGTTCCATTGCTGAGCGAGGAAACTGAGCCCAGACCATCTTGCTCGTAGAAGCTCGTTGTTCCCGCCCGAAGTTGGGCCAACGGTTCATCAAGGTTCTTGCTTTGCGTGTAGCGCGCCAGCACGTTGCCGCTGTTGTCCAGTTCCTGGATGTCGTTGTACCCGTCATACAGATAATTCGTCGTGCCCAGCCACGAGCTCTTCTGAATCCTCCGGCCCAGCGGATCGTACTTGAACGTGACCGTGCCCGAACCCGGAACTACTGTCTGCACCAAGCGGTTCTCGAAGTCCCAGGAGTAGGATTTGCCGGAGGGATCGGAGAGGGTATTGCCGTTTGCGTCGTAGGCGACTAACGCACGGGGCATATCTTGCCTGACATATCGGAATAGTGAATAGTCCTGGTCCCCTCTTCCACATGACGATTTTGCGCCATATGCTTATCAGCAACATCGAGCTGAATGAGGAGATGATCTGGCTCGATCTGCCAAATCACCAAGGGCGCGTCAGTCCAATTCTTGACCGTTCCTGTACCGTATAGCTTTTCCAGCGCACCCCTCAAATCTTCCAAGGGGACAGCCTTGCTGTAAGTGGCGTCCAATCCGAACGGGCACCAGCGGTCCAGGAAAGCGACGTCAATATGGTCAGGGTAAATGTCGCCGGAACGCGGAGGCTCATCCTGCAAGAGCTGGAAACAATCGGAGGTCATGCATCGTACGAGCTTGATGTTTGGCAGGACCACGTGCTTGAGACCCCCCTTTGTCTGTGCGACCCCGATGCCAGACAGATCAGCTAAAAGGATTGCTGCCAAGAATAGCGATTTCATTTTAGATTCCTTTTGCACATCTGCTTGCAGACCCACGCCTCAAAGCCATTCAGCGTGCCGTTTTCCTTTCCTTTGTTGCACAAACATTGGCATGACTCCACGGCGCTAAACGAGCTAGCCAGGCATCCGTCTTTGCAGTCCTTTATGCATTTTTGATAGTCAGAAGCAATCGAGCACAAACAGGCACATTGTCTGTCCTTGTTCGGATCAAGTCCACATTTGCCGAGCGTATTTGTCACAGAATCAAACTGCAGCAGACACGTGCCAGTCGGATCTGAGAATGTGACAGGCCTGTTCATAACATAGGGGTAGAAGTCGACTCCAGCCTTGAACCTGATTGGGTCCTCGCTTGCGAAACGCCCAATTCCAGAATCGTAATAGCGTGCCCGATAGTAGTAGAGTCCGGTTTCCGAATCGAATTCTCTGCCCGTATACCGAAATGGATTTGTAAGTGACCCCGTGTACGATGACAAGTTGCCGAACGCATCATAGGCATAGGTGCCTGCAATCGTTGATGCCGTGCTAGTCAGGGAGGTTATGGACTTTGTCCCGTCTGATTGGTAGTAAGTAGTTGTGCCGGAACGGAGTTCCGCGAGTGGATCGTCTATGCCCAGATTCTGCGTGTATGTTGCGAGGATGCTTCCCGTACTGCCCACTTCATCGATATCGTTATACCCGTCATAGAGGTAGTTGGTTGTTCCCAGCGGGCCGGACTTCTGGATGCGCCGCCCGAAGGGATCGTACTTGAAGGTCGTCGTTCCGCCGTTGGTTCCGGGAACAACAACCTGCGTCATCCGGTTCTCGAAATCCCACGTGTAAGATTTGCCGGAGGGGTCGGAGAGTGTATTGCCGTTTGCGTCGTACGTGTAGCTGCCCGAGGTATTCGAGGTCAACTCGTTCGCCGCATTGTACGTGTAGTTGGGCACACCGGATGAGGACAGTCTATTCCCTACCGAGTCATAGCTGTAGCTCTCTGTAGTACTACCTCCTTGTGTGACTTGCGTCAGCTCATATAGGGGATCGTAACTGTAGTTCGAGGTTGTCGCGTTGAGATAATTGGTTTTGCTGGTCCTGTTCCCGGCGGCATCATAAGTGTAGCCCGCACCATCGACGGTGGTACTGCCCACCTGATGCAGAACACTCAGCAAGTGAGAGACTGAATCGTAGCTGTAGCTCGTATCCACCCCATTCGGACGTGCGAGGCTGGTTCTCCGGCTGAGCGCATCGTAACCGAATCCGAAAGAACCCGCCCAGGAGTTCGCCAGCGCATTTAAGCGGTTGTCCGTGTCGTAACCGTAGGTGGTTATGGTCCCATCCGGTGCCGTAAGCGAGATCCGGTTCGAAGCAGCGTCATAGGTGTACGCGTTCGTATAGGGAGTGTTCGGAAGAGACGTGTATTGTGTCGTGGTTCCGATCAACCTTCCCATATTGTCGTAGGAGAAGCTGTAAACGCCAGTGGGATCGGTGACTTGCTTGATCTTGCCCACGAGGTCGTAAACGTAGTCCACGTTCGTGGAGTCCGGATAGCTCTTCTGAGTAAGCCGATAGAGGGCGTCATACGCATATTGAATCGTGTTGCCATTGCGATCCGTCTTGCGCGTGAGATTTCCAACCGCATCGTAGGCATACGTTTCGGTCCACGACGAGGGGAACGCAGTTTGGGTTACCCGCCCGAAGGCGTCGTAGGTGAATGCGGTCGCGTGGCCGTTGGCGTCCGTAATGCTCGTGAGGTTGTTCTCCGTATCATAAGCATACGTTGTTGTGTGGCTCGCCGGATCGGTCACGCTGGTCAGTCGGTCGGCATCGTCGTACGCGTACGTCGTCGTGCGACTGTTCTGATCGGTAACTGACGTGCGCCGTCCGCGATAGTCGTATCCGAAGCTGACGCTGCTTCCATCTGGGTACGTGATGCCGGTCAGCCGATTCATTACGTCGAAAGCAAACGTGGTCGGATGAGCGGATCCATTGATTGGGTCGATTACCGCCGTCCGGTTGCCGCGCACATCATATTGGTAGCTCGTTGTGTTTTGCTGAGCATCGGTGATCGAAGCAATGTAACCCGTAGATGTGTACGTCAGCTTCGTAATGTTGCTCAACGGATCTGTGATCTGGGTGAGTTCGCCTTTGTTGTCATAAGCAAACTGTGTCCGCTCGCAGCCGTGTTCGAGCTGGGCGGAGGAGTCGTGACGGAGAGCAGATTTCCGTTCGTGTCGTAGCTATTCGTGGTCACATTCCCGAGTGCATCGGTTGAGGTCAGGACCTCGCCGAAGCTGTTGTACGTGTACGAGGTGGTTGCGGTTGTGTTCACGTCCAGTTGCCGTGAGACTGCGGTGACGTTGTTGTTCGAGTCGTAGGTATAGCTGGTCGTATTGCCGAGTTCGTCCGTCTTGGCCAACACATTCCCGTTTCCGTCATACGTGCTATTCAGTGTCCCGCGTGAACTGCAACTGGAGCATCCGGAACCCTGACCCGATGTGAAGAGCCACTGCCCAGCCGACATTTCAGACGTGTAGCTCGATTGATTGCCCAGAGAATCTGTTGTGAACGAGGTGCTAGTGAGGGTGAAGGTTGGCCCTTCCGCATTGAGCCCGGCTACCGATACTGAGATCGGCCCGGATGCGGTACTGAAAGACACCGTCGCCGTGATTTGATTATCGGACCAACCTGTTACGTTGGCCGTTCCCCCATAAAAGGAGAGGGTGCTGTTGTTCTGCGAGGAACCGAATCCAGTTCCGCTAATCGTTACCAATGAACCGGCAGCCGCCGCCGCAGGTGTGATACCAGTGACGGTCAATGGTTCAAGGACGGTCAGCTGCTCGCTATTGCTAGGAACTCCGCTCACCACAACATTGACCGGACCGCTGGATGCTCCTGATGGGACGACGAAGCTGATACTGGAATTGCTCCAGGAATTGGGAGTTATGACATTCCCGTTCAGCTCAAGTTGACTCGTGCCCTGGGCGGACCCGAATCCAGTGCCGCCGACGGTCACTGTCCCACCGACAGGAGCCTCGGGCGGAGAAAGGCTCGTGACTGCATCGTTGACAATCACGACCTCGCAGTTCCCGTTGCATGTGCTCGAAACAGAGTTCACGACCACCGAAACCGAGCCACTGACGGCCCCGGAAGGAATCGTCGCGGTAATCTCATTATCGTTCCAGCCTGAAACGGCCGAAGCCAATGTTCCATTGAAGCTTACGGTGCTCGATCCTTGGCTGCTGCCGAAGTTCGATCCGCTGATCGTCACTGATGCTCCAACATTCCCCGCAGCCGGGGTGACGCCAGTGATAGTCGGAGAGCTTCCTCCACCTCCGCTCGAACTAGTCGAGAGGCTGTCGAAAGTTGCGCTGTAGGCCGTGGATGTGTTGCCTGCGACGACTAGTCCCATATACGTGTTCTGCGCCATGGTGATCGTCTGGGTCGTTCCCACCTGAGTCCAATTCACGCCGTCCAAGGACACGTAAACACTAAAGCTGTTTCCACTTCGCGATGCACGTATCCAGAATGGCAGAGTTATCGAACCATTGCCCACGTATGAATAGCTGCTCTGACTGTTCTCTCCATTCGATCGATAGACTTCATAGGGGAAGCTTTGGTACAGATCCATAAACATGTGATCGGAGCCAGCATCGAGGTTCTCGCGAATCATCACCCCCACATGGCCCGAGGTATTGGTGTTGGTGACACGAGCCGTTATACTTCCGTCCCCAACCATGGGTGTGTAAACGAAATGGAAGGCGTCGGCGGTGACGGCAAAGGGCGAACTTCCCCCTCCTTGTACTGTGTATGCACCGGTCGAATATCCCGCATTCCCGGCAATACCCACTAGCCCGATGTCCTGATCGAACCAGCCGCTCGGAAGCGGCGTGCTTGTAACGGTGAAGTAGACCGGGTTGCTATCGTCCATAGCGGGCGCGACCGATACCACCAAATCACCGGTAGTCGCTCCAGTTGGAATGGTCACAGTGATGGAGCCGTCGTTCCACGAGTTGACAGTCAATGGTGAACCTTGAAGCAAAACGGCACTCGATCCTTGCGATGTCCCGAATCCAGATCCCGAGATTCCGACCTGACCTCCTACCGATCCGGTCGTCGCCGAAACGGAGGAGATTACCGGTCCGGGAGAGCTTGTGGCAGTGAACGCCACGTTATCGAAAGTGGTCGTGTAGGCGGTCGATGTACTGCCTGCCACTGCCAATCCCATATAGACGTTCTGAGCCATCGTGATGGTCTGGCTCGTAGCCTGCGTCCAATTCACGCCGTCTGGAGAGGTGTATCCCGTGAAGGTATTTCCGCTTCGTACTACTCGAACCCAAGTCGGAGTCGTGCCGTTTCCGATGTACGTGTAGCTGCTGCTGCTACCGTCGCCCTGTGTTCTGTAAGCCGCGTAGGCATACCCCTGACGTAAGCGTCCGGTTGAGACCGTCTCGACAATCACCTAAATGAGAGGCATTCTCCGAAGTGGAGACTTAGGAATAAGTGTCCACTGGAGCGTAGATGGACACTTCCCGACAGGTGCCAGAGGCG
>Ga0335072_10014064_pt1 | contig 11371 bp, 9 predicted proteins | sample Lox_Sample_21_FD_206725 | JGI IMG/M metagenome (GOLD analysis project Ga0335072, IMG submission 206725) | Soil microbial communities from Loxahatchee National Wildlife Refuge, Florida, United States - Lox_Sample_2.1 | ecosystem: Environmental > Terrestrial > Soil > Wetlands | place: USA: Florida...
CCGCTAGCACAGTCGCGGCATAGGGAAGCATCGGATCGCGGCGGTCGGCGAGCCGGGTGGTGCCTGCGTGGTCGGCTCGCCCGGCGAAGTCGATTAGCCAGCGGCCGTGCGGCCAGATTCCGTCTGCCACCCCGACAGCGGCGCCGAGATCCGCTAGCGCCTTGCCCTGCTCGATGTGCAGCTCGACATAGGCCCCGATCCCGGCCAGCAGCTCCTCATCCTGGCCGATGCGACTGGCGTCGCGGCCGGCCGCGACCATCGCCTCGGCGAGCGTGACGCCATCCTGGTCACGCAGCGCGTTCGCTGCATCCGGCGTTACCGTACCGGTCACCAGCCGGCTACCTAGGCAGGCCACGCCGAACCGGGCGCCCTCTTCCTCGGTAAAAGCGGCAACGCCAATCGGCCGGGCGGGGCGGAACGCGTCGCTGCGAAGCTTAGCTATCGCAGCGAATGCGGAGACCACGCCGAGCGGCCCGTCGTACGCTCCGCCGTCGGGCACCGAATCCAGGTGGCTGCCCGTGACGACGGCCTGCTGCCCTCCCGGCCTGCCCCACCAGGCCCACAGATTTCCGTTGCGGTCACAGTCCGTGCGCAACCCCAGCTGTGTCGCGGTCCTGGCGAACCAGGCCCGGCAGGCGGCATCGGATCCGGTCCAGGAATACCGCCGGTAACCGCCGGTGACCTCGTCCCGCCCCACGGGCAGGAGCTCGGCCCACAATTCAGCGAACGTCATCTGCGGTCTCCGGTCCCGATGCGGCTGCCGTCAGGGAGCGAGCCTGACACTACTTCTGCATTGGCACGCGGACGCCGCGTTCAGCCGCGACTTCGCTGGCCCGCTCATAGCCGGCATCGGCATGCCTGATCACACCCATCCCTGGGTCGTTGGTCAGCACCCGCTCCAGCTTCTGACCGGCCAGCTCGGTGCCGTCGGCGACGCAGACCTGACCGGCATGGATGGATCGCCCGATGCCAACCCCGCCGCCATGGTGGATGCTCACCCAGGACGCTCCTGAAGAGGTGTTGACCAGCGCGTTCAGCAGCGGCCAGTCGGCGATCGCGTCGCTGCCGTCGGCCATCGCTTCGGTCTCCCGGTACGGCGAGGCGACCGAGCCGCAGTCCAGGTGATCACGGCCGAGCACGATCGGCGCCTGCACATCGCCGCGCCGCACCATCTCGTTGAACCGCAGGCCCGCCACATGCCGCTCGCCGTAGCCCAGCCAGCAGATCCGCGCGGGCAGGCCCTGGAAGTGCACCTTCTCCCCGGCCATCCGGATCCACCTGGCCAGCCCCTCGTTCTGCGGGAACAAGTCCAGGATTGCCGCGTCGGTGGCGGCAATATCGGCAGTGTCACCGGACAGCGCCGCCCACCGGAACGGGCCCTTGCCCTCGCAGAACAGCGGCCTGATGTAGGCGGGTACGAAACCGGGAAACGCGAACGCGCGGTCATACCCGGCAAGCTGAGCCTCGCCGCGGATGGAATTGCCGTAGTCGAACACCTCAGCGCCGGCGTCCTGGAAGCCCACCATGGCCCGGACGTGCTCAGCCATCGACTCCCTCGCCCTGGTGGTGAACCCGGCGGGGTCCTCGGCCCGCAGCGCCGCCATATCCTCGAACGCGACGCCCTTGGGCAGGTAGGTAAGGGGATCGTGGGCGGAGGTCTGGTCGGTCACCACACTGATCGGCGCACCCATCCGCAGCAGCTGCGGCACAAGATCGGCAGCGTTGCCGAGCAGGCCGATCGACAGCGCCTGCCCGGCATCGGCGGCCGCCGTGGCCCGCCGGACCGCGTCATCGACGTCAGTTGCCGCCACGTCGAGGTAGCCGTGCTCGATCCGGCGGCTGATGCGGGACGGGTCGCAGTCGATGCACAACGCGACGCCCCCGTTCATGGTGACCGCGAGCGGCTGGGCACCGCCCATCCCGCCAAGGCCCGCTGTCAGCGTGATGGTGCCGGTGAGCGAACCGCCGAACCGCTTAGCAGCGACCGCGGCGAAAGTCTCGTACGTTCCCTGCAGAATGCCCTGCGTGCCGATGTAGATCCAGGACCCGGCGGTCATCTGGCCGAACATGGTCAGCCCCTCGGCCTCAAGCCGCCTGAACTCCTCCCAGGTCGCCCACTGCGGCACCAGGTTGGAGTTCGCGATCAGCACCCGCGGCGCCCACTCGTGCGTCCTGAAGATGCCGACCGGCTTGCCCGACTGCACGAGCAGAGTCTCGTCCTGCGCCAGGTCTCGCAGCGAGGCGACGATGCCGTCAAACGCCTCCCAGCTGCGCGCGGCGCGACCAGAACCGCCGTAGACGATGAGCTGATCGGGGTGCTCAGCGACTTCCGGATCCAGGTTGTTCATCAGCATCCGCATGGCGGCTTCCTGCGGCCAGCCCTTGCAGGTCAGGCTGCTGCCACGGGGCGCGCGGACGGGCCTGGCGCCGGCCGGCTGGTCGGTCATACTGAGCTCCTTCTCTGGCTGGGCATCATCATCTAACCGCAGTCGCTTCCGCGAGCGGCCGGGCAGGTGCTGGTCGCGGCCGTGATCTCCGCCAGAACGCCTGGCATCGCGGACCTGACTAGCCGAAGCGTTCGCTCATAGTCAGATCTGTCACCGCCGAATGGATCGGGGACATCCCACCCCGCGCCGGCTGACGGATCGAAGCTGCCGAGCAGGCGTACCCGCCTGGCCGCCACGGCATCTGGCGCCGCATGGCGCAGAACGCGCTCATGCTGGGTGTCCAGCGCGAGGATCAGGTCATACTGGTCGAACATGCCCGGCTCGAACTGCCGGACGGCGTGATCGGCCCGGTAGCCATGCGCCATCAGTACCTCTTGTGCCCGCGGATCGGCGGGCCCGCCCTCGGCCTCCGCCCGCAGCCCGGCACTCGCCACCTCTGCGGCCAGGCCGCTCTCGGCTAGCTCGCGTCGCAGCACCTGGGCCGCCATCGGCGATCTGCAAGTATTGCCAGTGCAGACAAACAGCACCCGGAACATCAGCGGGCTGTCTCGCCGAGTGCGACGGCAAGCATGTGCGTGATGTCGGCGGCGGTTGGTTGCCGCGGGGCGTTGGCGAGCACCTCATCGTCCAGCGCATCGAGGGCTATCTGCCCGAAGTCAGCCGCGCCGATTCCGAAGTCGCGAAGTGTCTTGGTTATCCCGACGCTCTCCGCGAGCGCGGCGACGGCGGAGACGGCGGCCGAAGCGTTTCTGTCTGCGTCGGCCGCCGTGTCCCCGGCGCCGAGCGCACAGGCAAGATCGGCGAGCCGTTCCGACGACACCGGCCTGCTGAACTCCAGCACCTCCGGCAAGACAAGAGTGAGAGCAACACCGTGCGGAAGGTTGAACCGGCCGCCCAGCGCATGCCCGATCGCGTGACACGCACCGAGGCCGGTGGATGCCATCGCGACGCCTGCCATGTGCGCGGCAAGCAGCATCTGCCCTCGTGCCTCGGCGTCCGAACCGTCGGCGACCGCGCGCGGCAGGAACTCGCCGACCATCCTGACCACCTGCAAGGCGATGCCCGCCGACCATGGGTTGGCACGAACCGACAGGTAGGACTCCAGGGCGTGAGTGAGCGCGTCCATCCCGGTCGCCGCAGTCGCGCCCGGCGGCAGGCCGAAGGTCAGCTCCGGGTCCAGGATCGCGGCAACAGGCATCGTCGAGGCGTGGCCGACGTAGAACTTGCGGTGCTCCTGCTCGTCAGTCACCACGCCGAACGCGTTGGTCTCGGCGCCCGTGCCGGCTGTGGTCGGCACGGCCAGCAACGGCAGCCCCGTGACGGCGAAGTCCGACCGGTAGTCGAGGTCGCGGCCGCGCTGCGGGTTGACCGCGGCAAGCGCGATGCCTTTCGCTGCGTCGATCGGCGACCCGCCCCCCACCGCCACCACGACAGGCGCCTCCTCGAGAAGCCCGGCGGCCGCGGCTGCGCCCGCCGCCAGGTCGGCAGTCGTCGGGTTCGGGTGCACGCCGGTGAAAACAGCGGCCGGAACGCCGGCCGCGGCCAGCAGGTCCGTGACCGTACCGATGACGCCAGTAGCAGCCAGCGCGCTGTCGGTGACGACGAGCGCAGACCGGCCGCCGGCACCGGCTATCAGCTCGGGCAGCCTGGCAATCGACCCCGCCCCGAAATAGGTGCCGGGCGTAGTGCCGAGGAGGAGCTCTCGTGGCGTTGGCAGCATCGTTACTCCTGTGGGAGCCGGAGAGGGGTGGCGGTGAGGTCCTCAAGCAGCTTGATCGGCAGCATCTCGCCGCCGTCGTCTCCGTACTGCGCCCTGGCTCGCCGGTAGATCTGCTCGACGTGCGCGCTCACCTCGGCGGGAACGCCTGCTTGCCGCGCCAGGTCGACGGCCAGGCCAAGGTCCTTGCACGCCAGCGCCAGCGCGAACGAGTCGTCATAGTCACCGCGCTCAAGCACCGACAGCACGTCACGCTCGAGGAAGTTGCTGGCCGCCGGGCTGGCCAGCAGGCAGCGCCGCAGCATCGCCAGGTCGACTCCGGCCCGGACGCCGACAGTGAGCACCTCGGCGGTCGCGGCGAGATGCCCGAACCACAGCAAGTTGATCATCAACTTGACTGTGTAACCAGCCCCGTTCCCGCCCACGTGGAGTATCCGGCCGGGATCGCCCATCGCCTCGAGCAACGGCCGGATGCGCTGGTAGTCGGCGGCCGCGCCGCCGACGAAGATCTGCAGCGAGCCTGCTTTCGCTCCAGCCGCCATCCCGCTGACCGGCGCGTCCACGACGGCGACCTGGCGGGGCCCGGCCACGGCCATGACCCGCTCGGCTACCTCGGGCACGCTGGTGGACATGTCCACCCAGACAGCGCCGGGAGCGAGGCCGTCCAGCAACCCGTCGCGGCCGAGCAGCACGTCAGCCACGTGCCCGGGGGTGGGCAGCATGGTGATCACCACGTCCCGGCCCGCGCCGGTCTCGCGCGGCGAGCCGGCCCAGGCGGCACCCGCCGCGAGCAGGCCCGCCGCTGCCCCGGCGCGGACGTCGTGCACGACCAGGTCATGGCCGGCCGCGAGGATGTTCGCGCTCATCGGGCCGCCCATGTGGCCAAGGCCAATGAATCCCACTCGCACGGCTGCTCCGCCCAACTCAGTGTGTACCGGTCAGTGTCTACCGCTCAGGGCCCACCGGGCCACAGCGTCTTCGTCAATATCGGCACCGAGGCCTGGCGCGTCAGGAACGCGGACCGCGCCGTCGGGCTCGATGGTGACCGGCTGCGCCAGGAAGAAGTCACGGCGCTGCGGCGTCCACCCCGGCGGATCATAGGGGAACTCCAGGTACGGCCCGCCGCCGACGCCCGCCGTAACCTGCAGGTTCGCCAGCAGGCCGAGCCCGTTGGTCCAGGTGTGCGGGGTGAACCAGCGGCCGTGCGCCATGGCGAGCTCGGCCACGGTGCGAGCGCGCAGCATGCCGACCGCCAGCACGACGTCCGGCTGGACCACGTCCAGTGCGCCGGCCGCCATCGCGGCGAGCAGTTCCGGCACGCTGCGGGCCATCTCCCCGCCGGCCACGCGGATACCGCATTGCTCCCTCAGCAGCCTCATCCCGGCCAGGTCCGCGGCCGGCAGCGGCTCCTCGAGCCAGGTAACGCCTAGCTCGGCAAGCTCGGCCGCGACCCTGCGGACGGCCGCGACGTCGAGCGCCGGGGAGATGTCGCCCGCCATCCGCCACCACTGGTTCAGGTCCACCATGATCGCCAGGTCGCTGCCCGCCGCTTCCCGCGCCGCCCGGACCGCAGCCAGGCCGGACTGCACGTCCCCGCGGCCGATCCGGATCTTTACCGCACGGAACCCTGCCTGGCGCGCGGCCAGCACTGCCTCGGCGCGCGCGGCCGGGCTCTTGAGCTCACCGAACGAGGCGTAGGCCGGGACTCGGTCGGCCGCGCCGCCGAACAACGTGGCGACCGGCTGCCCGCACGCCTTGCCGATGATGTCCCAGAGCGCGGCTTCCAGCGGCCAGTACCGGCCGGCGTGGAAGCTGATGGTCTCCAGCGTCCTGACGTGGTTGGCGACCTGCAGCGGGTCCTTGCCGGTAAACAGGTCCGCGAAGGCTTCGAAACCGTCCATGGTGTCGCCTGAGCCATAGCCGGTGATTCCCGCGTCGGTCTCCACCCGGACCAGGGTCGCGTCGAAGTGCCGGCGCGGGACCGGATCCCATGCGGCGTCGAACGGCGGATCAAGCACCAGCCGCATCCGGTCCAGCCGGATCGTGGTGATTTTCACCTAGGGTCGAAGTAGGGGTTGGCGGGATTCGCCCTCGCCGCGAGGACCTGAGCCAGATCAGGGCGGGAACGAGTAGCTGCGTCCAGCGCCGCCTTCGTAGCCTCGCGGTTGTTCGCGTAGACCAGGCCGGCCTCGCGGGCATCCGGGTTAACCCAGACCGCCGCGATCACCAGGAGATCGTCAGTGTCTCCTGGCGCGATGACGCCGTCGGCGACTGCGTCGGCCACTCCCCCGGCTACTCCGGCCTGCGCGGCACCCCAGGTCAGCGTTCCGTGCTCCGGGCTGGCGATGGCGGCTTTGTTAATGAACAAGGTGAGCGGCTTGGCTGGGATCCCCGGCTGGAGCACCGCGACGAACGGAGTGTGACCGGCACTCGGAGTCGCGAGCGCCGTTGCCCAGGCGGTGCCGACCGGGCCCGAGCGGCTCCCGAGCACCACGTTGATGTGCGCGGCCTCGGCCCCCTCGCCGATGAAGCTTTCCCCGATCAGCATGACAGGTAGCTCACTCACAGACGGTTTCCTCTCACATGCCGGATTTACAACGATTGACGGCTCATTACTTAATGATCAGTGCGATTTCGTCCGTAGCTGGCTAAGGTCCTTCTATGGCGGTGACAGTATTCCGCAGCCGGGGGCGGAGCGGCGGGGGCCGGCATCTGTCGCCAGCCCGCCCGGCAGCCTGCGACAGGGCGGAAAGCTCCTTGCAGCCGTGCCTATCACCGCTTAAAATGCCTGAATTCGGCTTTTCCGATAGTTTGACTAGCCTATACCGCAGGGGGGTCCGTTGGCGATCTACCTGCTGAGGCGCCTGGGACTCGCGATCGTCACCCTGTTCCTGCTCAGCCTCATCATCTTCCTGGCCGGCCAGGTGCTGCCGGGAAATCCTGCCCGGTCCATACTCGGCCCGCTGGCCGCCGAGAGCGCAGTCCGGGCACTTGACCACCAGCTCGGCGTCGACCGGCCGCTGCTTGCCCAGTACTGGAGCTGGATCACCGGCATGCTGCACGGCAACATGGGCGAGTCCTACCAGTACCAGTCGCCGGTCGAGCCACTGCTGCGGGCGGCGCTGGTGAACTCGGCCAAGCTGGGAGCGCTTGCGCTCGTCGTGATCGTCCCGCTCGGCATCCTCGGCGGCGTCATCGCCGCGCTCAACGCTGGCCGGCCGCTGGACCGGATCATCTCGCTCACTGGCCTCTCGGCGGCCACCGTGCCGGAATTCGTCTCTGGCATCGTGGTCATCGTCATCTTCAGTGTCGTGCTGAAAATCCTGCCTGCCACCGCTCAGGCACCGGCCGGGTCGTCGTTCCTCACCCAGCTGCGGTACCTGATCTTGCCCGCGGTCCCGCTGGTGTTCGTCTTGTTCGGGTACATCGCGCGGATGGCGCGCGCAGGCACCATCGAGGCACTGGAATCCGATTATGTGCGGACCGCCACGCTCAAGGGCCTGAAGCGGCATGTGGTGATCTGGCGGCATGTACTGCGCAACTCGCTGCTGCCCACCATCACCGTCATCGCCACGCAGACCGGCTACCTGATCGGCGGCCTCGTCGTGGTCGAGACGCTGTTCAACTACCAGGGCATCGGGAACCTGATCTACCACGCCGCGACCGACAAGGACTTCCCGATGCTGGAAGCCGGGGTCCTTACCGTCGGCGTGGTCTACATGGTCGCAACGGTCATCGCCGACGTGCTGACGACCCTGCTGAATCCGCGGCTGCGGACAGGGGCGATCCAGTGACCGAGCTTGTCGCGGTACCGCCCGGCATCGTCACCAGTGAAGCCGAGCGGCGCGAGCGGCCAGTCTGGCAGCTGCTGCTCGCCCGGCCAGCCTTCGTGATCGGGGCGGCGCTACTGCTCTTCTGGATCGTCTGCGCGATCTTCGGGTCAGACATCGCCCCGCATAATCCGCTGGCCCAGCAGCTGCTCGCAACGAACAAGCCGCCGTCCGCCGCGCACTGGTTCGGCACCGACCAGCTAGGCCGTGACGTGTTCTCCCGTGTGATCGTAGGCTCGCGGAGCATTCTGATCATCGCGCCGCTGGCCACCCTGCTCGGCGTTGTGCTCGGCACCGCACTCGGACTCGCGCTGGGTTACCTGGGCGGCGTCGCGGACGTACTGGTCAGTCGCGTGGTCGAGGCCGTGCTGGCACTGCCGGCCATCATCGTCATCTTCCTGTTCGTAGTGGCGCTCGGTGTCTCGACGCTCAACCAGATCCTGATCATCGGCTTCATCTTCATGCCGCTGGTCGCCCGCACCGTGAGGTCTGCGGTCCAGGTAGAGGGCCAGCTCGATTACGTGCCAGCCGCCCGGCTGCTCGGCGAGCGCCCTGGCCGGATGATGTTCGTCGAGATCCTGCCCAACGTCATGCCGACAGTGCTGGTGGAGTTCACCGTCCGGCTCGGCTACGCGATCTTCGCGGTCGCGACGCTGGCGTTCCTTGGATTCGGCGTCCAGCTGTCGACGCCCAACTGGGGTACCGACATCAACGCCGACTACGTGCTGCTCGGCGCGGGAGACTGGTGGGAGACGCTGTTCCCGGCGCTGGCCATCGCGTCACTGATCATCGCCATCAACCTGGTAGCTGACGCGATGGAGCAGGTGCTCGCCGGATGACCGCCGCTGAAGCGACTGAGATCCCGGGACCGGCAGCGGGCCCGCTGGCCGCGGTCGAAGTCGAGCATCTCGACGTCAGCTACCGCGTTCGCGGGAATGACCGGCTGGCCTTGCGGGACGTGTCCTTCCGGATCGGCCGCAACGAGTCCTACGGCCTGGTCGGCGAGTCAGGCTCCGGCAAATCCACGATGGCGCTAGCGCTGACTAGGTACCTGCCCCGCAACGGCAGGGTCAGCGCGGGCTCGATCAGGATCGCCGGACGAGATCCGCTCGCCATGGACGCGGCGAAGCTACGCCAGCTGCGGGCGCACTCGGTGTCCATGGTGTACCAGGAGCCGGGCAAGGCACTAAACCCGGCAATCCGCGTCGGCAACCAGGTGGCCGAGGTCTTCCAGACGGCCGGGCTCGGCCGGGCCGAGGCTCTCGAGCGGTCCGAGGCGATGCTTCGCAAGGTGCAGATCGCTGACGCCGGGCAGGTCATGCAGCGTTACCCGCATCAGCTGTCGGGTGGCATGGCACAGCGAGTAGTGATCGCGATGGCGCTGGCGGCCGAGCCTGAGCTGCTCATACTCGACGAGCCCACGACAGCGCTGGACGCGACTGTCGAAGCCGAGGTACTGGACCTGATAGCAGGGCTGCGCGCAGAGCTGGACACCTCGCTCTTGTTCATCAGTCACAACCTGGCCGTGATCGCGAAGATGTGCGACCGGGTTGGCGTGCTCTACGCGGGTGAGCTGATCGAGGAAGGTCCCGCCAGGGAGCTATTCGAGCAGCCGCAGCACCCGTACACGATGGGCCTGCTGCGCTGCATCCCGCGGCAGGGGCAGCGCAAGGACCACGGCAGGCTGGACGCGATTCCCGGCTTCCTGCCGCCGCCGGGCCATCAGCTGGCCGGGTGCATCTTCGCCCCCCGCTGCCCCATCGCGGAGCAGCGCTGCCGGGAAGCCGCGCCGGAGGCGTTCGACGTCGGCCCTGGCCGCACCTCCCGTTGCTTCCTGCACGACCGGACCAGCGACCTGCCCAGGAACACGCCGGTCGACCTGCCTCTCCCGGTGACCGCCGAGCCTGCCCGCCCGACGGTGGTCATCCGGAATCTGTCGAAGACCTTCGGCTCTTCTGGAGAGACGGTCCAGGCACTTGCCGGAGTGAACCTCGACATCGACCGCGGCGAGACTCTCGGCCTGGTGGGCGAGTCAGGGAGCGGGAAGACGACGCTGGCGCGGATTCTGCTCGGCCTCGTTGCGCCGGATGCCGGGTCGTCGATTGAGCTGGACGGCCAGCCGCTCGGGGCTGATCTCCGCAAGCGCAGCCAGGCACAGCTCAAGGAAATGCAGATCGTATTCCAGAATCCGGACTCTGCGCTGAACCGCAGGCACACCGTGCGCCGGCTGATCACCCGGCCGCTGGTGAAGCTGGCCGGCCTGTCCGGCGCCGCGCTGCGGGACCGGCTGGCTGACCTCGTCAGGTCGGTCCGGCTTGAGAACAGGCACCTGGCCCTGCGGCCGCGTCAGCTGTCGGGCGGCCTGAAGCAGCGTGTCGCCATAGCGCGCGCATTCGGCGGCGGGCCGCGCCTCGTGGTATGCGACGAGCCCACCTCGGCGCTCGATGTCTCCGTGCAGGCGGCGATTCTCAACCTGCTCGCCGACCTCCAGGCCAAGGAGCAGGTGACCTACCTGTTCATCTCGCACGATCTGGGCCTGGTGCGATATCTGTCAGACCGGATCGCGGTGCTTTACCTTGGCCGCCTGATGGAGCTTGGCCCGGCCGAGCGGGTGTTCAGCGGACCGCACCATCCCTATACCGAGGCGCTCTTGTCCGCGGTCCCGAGCCTGGACGGTCAGCGACCTGACCGGATCCGGCTGACCGGCGAAATCCCGTCAGCGGCAAATCCGCCTACTGGCTGCGTATTCCATACTCGCTGCCCCAGGAAGCTATCGTCCGGCATCTGCGAGTCGACCGAGCCTCCGCTGGCCGAAGTCGAGCCAGGCCACCTGATGAGCTGTCATATCCCTATCGATCAGCTAACAACGCTGCAAAGCGACGACAGAGTGCCGTGACAATACCGCGGTTTGTGAATAGCTTTGCTGTCCACTGGCGTCGGACTGCGATCTGGCAGGTCCGGTGAAGCTTCAGAGGAGGACCTGTGAAGGCAAGAGATAACCGGCTTGACCAGCTGCGCGCAGGGCAAACAGAGGTCGGGAATCACGTCATCGACGAGTTCGTCGCGGGTCGGCTCAATCGCCGCGACTTCCTCCGCCGCGGCGCGCTGGTCGGCATCTCCGCACCGGTGCTGGGCGGGATCCTGGCTGCCTGCGGCTCGTCCAGCCCGTCGCCGTCTACGTCGGGCGGCAGTGCGTCGGGCGCCACGATCAGGTGCGGAATCACCACGCCGGCGGCGGCGATCAACCCGGTCACCATTTCCGACCAGGGCGGCCTGGACATGCTGGGCCAGACTGGTGAGTATCTGACGCTGTCTGACCAGACGCTGACTCTGCGGCCGGTGCTGGCCACCAGCTGGTCGTCCAACTCCACCGCTGA
>Ga0335072_10014066_pt1 | contig 11371 bp, 8 predicted proteins | sample Lox_Sample_21_FD_206725 | JGI IMG/M metagenome (GOLD analysis project Ga0335072, IMG submission 206725) | Soil microbial communities from Loxahatchee National Wildlife Refuge, Florida, United States - Lox_Sample_2.1 | ecosystem: Environmental > Terrestrial > Soil > Wetlands | place: USA: Florida...
GGAATCGGCAGCGGCGCGGGTACGGCATCGGCGATAGGTGTTTCCGGCTGCGGTGCGGCGTCGCCCAGCTGTTGGCGATAGTAGGTGTGCAGCTGGCCGAGCAGCTTCTCGATGTCGGCGTCCTGAAAGGCGACGTTCGCCAACCCTTTGCGCAAGGCGCGCTCGATACCGGGCAACAGCTGGCGCAGATCGCGCTTGGCTTCGGGTGTGCGCACCGGCCTGGTGCTGGCGATGAACGCGTCGACGAAGCGCAGCGCCTCCCGAAATTCGGTCGACTCCTCGCCTTTGCGCAGAATGGTGAGCACCAGGTAGTTGGCCCACGCGCGCGACAGCACGCCGTGAATCAGCGGCGGCAGCGTGTGATCGCCGATACGGGTGAGAATCTCGCGCGCGGCACGGCGGCGTGCCTGTTCCAGTTTCTCGCGGCCGCGTGTGGATTCGGCGACGCGTTGCTCGGCCAATTCCGCACGGCGGCGATTGGTTTCCTGGAACTGCGAAAGTTCGGCGGACAGGCGATCGAAGATCGTCATGTCATCGTCGAACTCCTGCAGCAGGCGCTCGACGATGGCCTTGATGGTGTCGTGCAGGCGGCTGTCGCGATCGGATTCTTCCGACCAGCTCTTGGCGGCGTCCGCCAAACCGTCCAGCAGGCGGCGCGCGGGATGTTGGCGATGCGCGAACAGTTTGCGATCGAGAATGGCGGCCTTAAGGTAGGGAATCTGCAGACGCGCCAGCAGCACCTGCATCTGCGGCGGCAGGTTGCGATCTTCGAGAATGAATTCAAACAGCATGCCGACCAGATCGATGGTGTCTTCGTCGATCGTGGCGATCTGGCCCGGGCGCTGGCCGCGCAGGGAGCCGAGCTGCAGCATGAGCTGCTCTTTGAGCTGCAGTACCTGCTCGGCGATATCCAGCGTGCTTGCGCCGGAAACGATCGGCTGCATAGGCACCATGGCGGCCTGGCTTTGCAGCACGCTCAGTGCGCCGATCAACTCGTTGGCGGTGGGCAGCTGGCCGGCCGTCATCGCCGAGAGCGGCACGTTCGGATGGGCGCGCCGCGCGCTGAAAAGCGTGCGCAAGGTTTGCAGCAATTCGGCCGATGTTTCGCTGTCATCGGCCGGCAACGGCGCCGGTATCTCGCCCGCGGCAGCCGCAGTGCCGGCGGCGGCTCCGCCTTGGGCGTTGCGTACAATCTCGTGACGCAGCTGAGGCAGTACGCCGGCACGCATCAGCTCGGCGTTGGTCTCCTGGTACAACTCTTCCAGGGCTGCCATGACGTAGCGATCGAACAGCTTGTAGATGATCAGCTTCACGCGCATGTCGGCGTTGAGTTCACGCATCGACTGGCGGAACGCATGGGACAACTGTGCCGGCCCGATCGGGTTGGTCGCATCTTCGATACGCGCGCCGCCGCAGATCACCGACAGACGTTGATTGACGGCGAACAGATCGCGCGAGAGGCGCGTTTCGTTTTTGCCGATCATGCTGGTAATGGCCAGCGACTCTTCCAATTCGTTGTCGGCGACCAGCGAAAGCTCGACGGAACCGGCCGTCGGCGTGGACGGAGCGGGTTGGGAGGCGGGGGACTGTCCGCTCGCGAAGTTGTTCAACTCGCGCGATACCCCGGCCAGAAAACTGCGTTCGATCACCGGGCGGCGCTTACGCACCTCGCGCATGCCATCGAAATAATGCATCTGCGCGGCGTTGTTCTCGGCCTTTTCGGCCAGGTCGAACAAGGCATCGTCGACATGCTCGAACATGTTGCCGATGTACTGCTGCAGACGGCGGGCGGCGATATTGCGAACGGCGTTCAACAAGTCGCCCCCCCGGCCACTGGAAGGGTCCAGGCGCTGGCTAAGATTGACGATGTTGGAGGACTCGTTGGCTTCTTTCATCGCCACACCCCTGTGGTTGGCTGGCTAGGCCGGTGTCGAATGCTGCCGTGAACGACAGTCACACACCGTGAGCCCCGCGGACGGGTGCGCCAGGAATGCCGCCGATCGATGAAACATAAGCGAAAACGGTCTTTCCCGCCATGTCCGGCGTCATGGTTTTGTGTACTGTTTGTTCAGACGGCGTCTAAGCCCCCAAAGGGGCAGGTTTTTACGAAGCGGCAGGGAAGTCGGTGAACTGGGTCGTACCGATGCCTTCCTCGGGCAGCATCACGGGGATCCCGTCCTCGATCCGGTAGATCAGCTTGCTGTCGACGGTAATCAGGCCTTCGGCCAGGCGATGGTGCACCGTAGCCCCTGCCACGCTAAGTACCTGACAGCCCTCGATGGCTCGGTTCACGGCGTTGAGCTCGCTGGCATTCAGCGGGCGCACCGGGGTTTTGCTGACCGGGCAGCAGAGGATGTCGAGTAGGCGCTTGTCCATGAATAACGGCTAGATCTCGTTGCAATGCGGCGAAGTCCGTACAATATCCCCTTTTGGACGACCGGACCATGACGGGAACAGCTTCAGCGCCGCGTGTGGGTGTGGTGATGGGATCGCGTTCGGATTGGGAAACCATGATGCATGCGGCCGACGTGCTTCAGGAGCTGGGTGTGCCCCACGAGGTACGGGTAGTGTCCGCGCACCGTACGCCAGACTTGCTGTTTCAGTACGCGGAAGAGGCGGTGCAGCGCGGCATTCAGGTCATCATCGCCGGCGCCGGCGGCGCCGCGCACCTGCCGGGCATGCTCGCCGCCAAGACCCGTTTGCCGGTCTTGGGGGTGCCAGTGCAGTCCAAGGCGCTGAACGGCATGGACTCCTTGCTTTCCATTGCGCAGATGCCGGCTGGTATTCCTGTCGGGACATTGGCGATCGGCCGGGCGGGTGCGGTCAACGCCGGCTTGCTGGCCGCCTCCGTTCTCGCGCTGCACGACCCGGCCCTGGCCAAGGCGGTCGATCAGTACCGTGCCCGCCAGACGCAAACCGTGCTGGACAATCCGGATCCCCGCTCGTGACCGAACGCCAACAATCCGTCCTGGGCATTCTGGGCGGCGGGCAACTTGCCCGCATGCTCGCCCTTGCCGCCGCACCGCTCGGAGTGAAGACGCTGGTGGTGGATAGCGCGCCGGACGCGTGCGCGGGACAGGTATCGCCGCTTCGGCTCGCCGACTGGAGCGATTACGCCGCGCTGGAGAAATTCGCGGCCGACGTCGATGTCGTCACCTTCGATTTCGAAAACGTGCCGGCCGACACCGCGCATTGGCTGGCCGAACGCGTGGCCGTCTTTCCCAATCCGCGCGCGTTGGCCGTGGCGCAGGATCGTCTGGCGGAGAAAACCTTGTTTCGCGAATGCGGTCTGCAAACACCCGCATTCGAAGCCGTGGATACGCGCGAAGATCTCGATCGTGCGCTGGCGATCATCGGCGCGCCATCCATTCTCAAAACGCGCCGCCTCGGCTACGACGGCAAGGGTCAGTTCCGCATCAAGCAACTCGCCGATGCCGATGCGGCATGGAACACCTTGGGTGCCAACGCGCACGGCTTGATTCTCGAAGCGTTCGTACCGTTCGAACGGGAGCTTTCGGTGCTTGCCGTGCGCACGCGCGAAGGCGATTTCCACGTATGGCCGCTCACGCAGAACTGGCACACGGACGGCGTGCTCAGTCTCAGTCTTGCGCCGGCACCGAACGTCGGCGCCTTGCAGGCGCGTGCGGAAGCCTTGGCGCGCACGCTTGCCGAACGTCTGGATTACGTGGGTGTGTTTGCGTTGGAGCTGTTCGTCAAAGATGGCCAATTGCTCGGCAACGAAATGGCGCCGCGCGTGCACAACTCCGGCCACTGGACGATCGAAGGGGCCATCACCAGCCAGTTCGAAAACCACGTGCGCGCCGTGCTCGGTTTGCCGCTGGGCGACACCTCGGCGCATGGTTTTTCCGCGATGTTCAACTGGATCGGCGATCTGCCCGACCCCGCGCCGGTGCTGCGGACCGTCGACGGACATTGGCACGATTACGGCAAGCAACCGCGCACAGGCCGCAAAGTGGGGCATGCCACGGTACGCGCCGAAGACGCCAAGACGCTCGCGGCACGTATTGGCGACATCGCGCGCACTCTGAAACGCGAAGATCAGGTCGCACCCGCCTTGCGTGTGCTTTGACGAAGCGAGGTTGCACGTTGGCGATGGATCGTTGATTCGATCGATCGCCCAACAAAAAGCGGAGCCGTTCGAGGCTCCGCTTTTTCAATTCGCGATATTTGAAGATTAAGCGAGATTTTTCGCCGCGAAATCCCAGTTCACCAATTCCCAGAACGACTCCACATACTTCGGACGCGCATTGCGATAGTCGATGTAGTACGCGTGTTCCCACACGTCGATGGTGAACAGCGGTTTGTCGCTGCCGGTGATCGGCGTGGCGGCGTTGGACGTGTTGACGATGCCCAATGCGCCATCGGGACGCTGCACCAGCCACGTCCAGCCCGAACCGAAGTTGCCGGTGGCCGATTTGGTGAATTCTTCTTTGAATTTGTCGAAGGAACCGAACGCCTTGTTGATCGCATCGCTCAACTTGCCGGCAGGCGCATTGTCCTTCTTCGGCGAGCGCATCGAATGCCAATAGAAGGTGTGGTTCCAAATCTGCGCTGCGTTGTTGAATACGCCGCCGGAGGACTTCTTGATGATGTCTTCGAGCGCGGCGCTTTCGAACTCGGTGCCCTTGATCAGGTTATTGAGGTTGGTCACATAGGCCTGGTGATGCTTGCCATAGTGAAACTCCAGCGTTTCGGCCGAAATGTTCGGCTCTAGCGCATTCTTTTCATAAGGCAGCGGGGGAAGTTCGATCGCCATGGGTCACTCCTGGGCGTTGGTTAGGGATGAAAGGTAACAGGCGCCCCGGCCGGATGGGGCGCCCGGACGGCTGGTACACTACTAAGCTGGCTGCATTGTAGTGATGAATCTGAAGTTATGGACGTCAACGAGCGAATCAAGGCCGTGCTGGCCGAGCATCCCATCGTGCTTTTCATGAAAGGCACGCCGCAGTTTCCGATGTGCGGTTTTTCCGCGCGCGCGGCGCAGGCATTGAGCGATGCGGGCGCGACGTTCCATCCGGTGAACGTGCTGGCCGATCCGGAAATCCGCGCCGCCTTGCCGCACTACGCCAACTGGCCGACGTTCCCGCAGCTTTTCATCCAGGGCGAGCTGATCGGCGGCTGCGATATCGTGGAAGATCTCAAAGCTTCCGGCGAACTCGCACGCATGGCCTGCGACGTGGCCGGAGGAAGCCCCGCATGAGCCTGCCGCTGCATCGACTGCCACCGTCGTGGACGTCCGTCGGCAACGCGTTGAGCGGTCGGGTCGTGCTGGTCACCGGTGCGTATGGCGGATTGGGCAGCGCCGTCGTACGTGCAGCCGCGCGCGCCGGCGCTACCGTGGTCATGACCGGCAAGCGCAAGCGTCAGTTGGAAAAGCTTTACGACACGGTGATCGGCGAGGGCCTTCCCGAGCCGGTGATCCATCCGCTCGATATGGAAGCGGCCACACCCAGCGATTACGAGGCGCTGGCCGAAGGTTTGCAGCGCGATTTCGGACGACTCGACGGCATCGTGCATACCGCCGCGAGCTTCGCCGGCCTCACGCCGATGTCGATGCACAAACCGGATGCATGGTTGCGTGCGTTGCATATCAATGTGTCGGCGCCGTTCGCGCTGACGCAAGCTTGCCTGCCGTTGCTGACTGCGGCGCCCGATAGCGCGGCCGTGTTCGTGCTGGACAATCCTGAGCTGATCGCGCGCGCGCACTGGGGTGCCTACGGTGTATCCAAGGCGGCGCTGGAACGTTTCGTGGCCATACTTCACGACGAAAACGACGCCGGCGCATTGCGCGTGCATGCGTTGCTGCCTGCGCCGATGCGCACGACGTTGCGTCGCACCGCGTACTTCGGCGAAGACACGATGCAGCAGCCGTTGCCCGATGCTGCCGCCGACGCAGCGGTGTATCTGCTCAGCGATCAGGCCGTCGCCATGCGTGGCGGCGTACTCGATCTGCGCGTGGCATGATCGCTTCCGCACCAGCCGCCGCATCACTTAAGGGGACGGAATGCAAACGCAGATGACGACCATGTCGGCAGCGATCCTGCTGTTCCTGATCATGGACCCGCTGGGCAACATCCCCATCTTTCTGACCTTGCTCAAGGACGTGCCGCCCAAGCGCCGTCGCGTGGTGATGGTGCGCGAATTGCTGATCGCGTTGGCCGTGCTGCTGGTGTTCCTCATGGGCGGCCAGCTGATTCTCAAACTGCTGCAATTGCGCGAGGAATCCATCAGCATCGCAGGCGGCATCGTGTTGTTCCTGATCGGTATCCGCATGGTGTTTCCGCCTGCCGAAGGCGGCATCTTCGGACAATCCGGCGAGGGCGAACCTTTCATCGTGCCCATGGCCATCCCCGGCGTTGCCGGACCTTCCGCGATGGCCGCGTTGCTGCTGCTCACCAATACGCAACCGGGCCGCACCGCCGACTGGGCCATTGCGTTGTTGTGCGCGTGGCTGGCAACGGCGCTGATTCTGCTTAGCTCCACCTACCTGTTCCGTTGGCTGGGCGAAAGCGTGCTTACCGCGCTGGAGCGTGTGATGGGCATGCTGCTGATTGCCTTGTCGGTGCAGATGTTCCTCGGCGGCATCGCCGCGTACTTGCATTTGACGGTTTGAAGCGCCGCTTCTGATCACACAGTGCGTTTGATAGGTCACAAGACTGGCCCGATGTGAACGAGCTTTTAAGAAACCGCCCCTGACCCTTCGTGTATTCTTGCGGCTTGACAAGTTTGGCCGCGCGATTTCTCGTAGTTGTCACACTTGATCGGCAACATGGGCGCTAAATCCAGGGAGGCGGTCATGCTTCACGTCGAACAGGCCCTTACCGAACGTCTGCCATGGCTTGCGCAACATCCGATGATTCGCAGGCCCGTCGCCGGCATGTTGGGGCGACTTGCCGATGAGGCAGGTTTCAACCGAGTACTTGATCGGCTCGCCGATACCAAGGGCTTGGACTTCGCCGAACAGGTTCTGGACCTGTTGGGGTGCAGCTATCACGTCGTGCAGCGCGAACGGGAACATATTCCCGTCGAGGGTGGCGTGATGATCGTCGCCAATCATCCGCTGGGCATGCTCGATGCGATGGCTCTGTTGGATTTGGTGGGGTCGGTACGCAAAGACATCCGTATTCTCGGCAACGACTGGTTGGCGGCCGTGCCGCAGTTAGGTTCGTTGCTGTTGCCGGTCGACGTATTCGGCGGCGGCGCTGCCTCACGCATGCGCAACATTTACCGCGCGCTGGATCGCGGCGAGGCACTGATTATTTTCCCGGCTGGCGAAGTGTCCCGTATGGGGCCTGCGGGCGTGCGCGATGCGCGTTGGTCGGATGGTTTCGCGCGACTGGCTATGCGCAGTAAAACGCCGGTGCTGCCGATTCATGTGGCGGCGCGTAATTCGGCTATGTTTTATGGGCTTTCCATGTTGGCCAAGCCGCTCAGTACGGCAATGCTGCCGCGCGAAGCTGTGGCCACGCATGTGAGCCGCATCGGTTTCAGCGTTGGCGCGTTGGTCAGTGCGGAAGAGCTGAGCAAGCGCAGCGGCGACAATTCGCAGCGCGCGGCTGACCTGATGCGTCGGCACGTCTATCGCATTGGCCGTCGCCGCGGTCTGATCTTCGGTGGACAAGTGCCGCTGGCGCACCCCGAATCGGTCGATCGTGTGGCGCAGGAGCTGGCGCAGAGCGAAAAGCTTTTGGATCTCTCCGACGGCAAGCAACTGATCGTCTTGCGCGGACAAACCGATGGCGCTGCGCTGCGCGAGATCGGTCGCTTGCGCGAGCTGACGTTTCGCAAGGTCGGCGAGGGCACCAATACCCGTCGCGACCTGGACGCCTACGACGCCCATTACGAACACCTTGTGTTGTGGGATCCGAAGGCGCTACGCATCGTTGGTTCGTATCGCCTGGGTCACGGTGGACGGCTGATTGCCGCACGCGGCATGGGTAGCCTGTATACCGCCAGCCTGTTCAATTATTCGCCAGCGCTCGAATCGCGACTGGCGCAAGGCTTGGAATTGGGCCGCAGTTTTATCGCGCCTGCTTACTGGCGCTCGCGCGCGCTGGACCAGCTCTGGCAGGGCATCGGCTTGTATCTGCAGCGTCATCCGGAGCTGCATTACCTGTTCGGCCCGGTCAGCATGTCCGTCAACTTGCCGCGTCAGGCGCGGGAGTGGATTGCCGCGGCGCATCAGCATTACTTCGGCGCGCCGGGCCTGGCATCGGCCCGTCAGCCGTTCAAGGTGTCCGCCGACGTGCTCGAAGGCGTGCGCCGAGAGCTGGAAGGCCTGGACCCCGTCAGTGGGCTGGGCAAGCTTCGCCATCATCTGGATGCGCTGGGCGTGAGCCTGCCGGTGCTCTATCGCCAATATGTGGACCTGATGGAGCCCGATGGCGTGCAATTTCTGGACTTCGGCGAAGATCCGGGCTTCTCCGGCTGCGTCGACGGCTTGGTCATGCTTGATCTTTCCCGCCTCAAGCCCGCCAAGCGCGCGCGCTATCTCGGCAAAGGCGTCTAAGCCTCACATCTTCCGCAGTGCTTCTTTCCCCCTTAATTGGAGGGGGGCGATATCGTGCGGAAAAAGATGCCTTTTGCCGCAAATTCTTCACAGATGAGATACGTCTGTAAAATTAATGTAAAGCATATGTGGGATTGTGCTAAGCGTAGGTAGACAGCTTGGGTAAGGCGCATCAATCAGCTGCTTGCACGTATTTGTCCAAGGTTATGTGGCAGGGGGCCGAGGCACTTCCGCTTCGACTCGCTAAAAATCGAAAAACCTAGGGAATCCAAGAAAGGCCCCAGTGGTTCATGAGACCCATGAGCCCGAGCTTTTTTTGTGCTGAAGGATCGCCCGCGGCAAAAAGCTAAGCAAGGCCAGCTGATGTCGTGTCGTCGCAAAGAAGATTGAGCAGTCACAACAAGCGGTGCCTAGAAATTTCGAAATCAATAACCGAACTACGGGGCTCTACATGAAACGTACGCATCTTTCCGCCGCGATTGCTATGGCTTGTTGCATCACCACGAGCGTTGCCATGGCGCAAACCGCCAGCAGCGACCAGACGCCGTCAAACCAGGGCAATACGACGCAGCAGCGTGTCAACGCATCCAGTACGTCCAACACCACGACGTCCAACGCCACGCAGCGCGACGCCAAACAATTGTCGGCCGTAACGGTGCAGGGGCAATCGCTGTCGCTCGGCGGCGGATTGATGTCGGTGCAGATCGCGCCGAAGGCGGTATCGACGATCACCCGCGACGCCATCGAAAAGGCGAGCCCGGGCAGTAACTTCACGCAGATGATTCGCACCATTCCGGGCGTGAATGCCACCACCGACGATGCCACCGGCTTGGCCAACGGCCACTACAGCATCCGCGGCTACGACTCATCCGACATCGGCATGACCGTCAACGGCGCGCCGATCACCGACACCGGCAGCTACTCCGTCTACGCCACCGAATACGGCGATTCGGAAAACATGGGCGACATCACCGTGCTGCAAGGCGTGCCCGACGTCGACATGCCCGATTCGGGCGCCAGCGGCGGCCATATCGGCTGGGCCACCATCGATCCGCCGCACCAGGGCGGCGTGGATGTCACCCAGACGTTCGGCGGCAACGACTATCGCCGTACCTTTTTCCGCTTGAATACGGGTGATCTGGGTCCTGTGCGTTCCTGGTTGTCGTACTCCGACAACACCGCCGACAAGTGGCGCGGCCAGGGCACCATGGACGTCACCAAGGTGGACGGCAAGTCGGTCTGGACGATCGATAGCGACAACACCATCAGCGCCTCGCTGCAGTACAACCGCGAAAACAACATCAACTACGAGAACGTGACCAAGCAGCAGGTCGCGCAGAACGGTTACTTCACCGACTACAACACCTCGTGGATTCCGCTGGCGGGTCTCACCGGCAACGCATTGAAGAGTGCGCTGAGCAACGACACCTATTACTACGGTCTGCGCACCAACCCGTTCCGCAGCTACCTCTTCAGCCTGGACGGCGAATTCAAGCTTGCCGACAGCCTGCACCTGTCGGTGATTCCGTACTTCTGGTACGGCAACGGCGGCGGCGGCTCGGCGGCGACGGTGACCGAAAGCACCGCAACGACCAACCGTTTCGGCTATGCCGATATGGACGTCAACAACAGCGGTTCGGTCGTCAATGGCCAGCAGGGCATCGCGTACTCGTACTCCGCGGCGCTCACCTATCGCCCGGGCGTGCTGGTGAAGTTCAACCAGGATTTCGGTCTGGACAACAGCCTGGAATACGGCTTCTGGTACGAAGATTCGCGCAAGACGCAAGACAACAGCTACTTCCAGGCCAATGCCGACGGCCAGCCGGCCAGCCTGTGGGGCAACTCGTACTTCATCACGTACCCGAGCGGTGCACCGATGACGTACTACCACGAGTACACCAATACCGAGATCGAAAAGGGCTTCGTTACCGATAACTGGACGCCGACCGATCAGTGGACCTTCACCGGCGGTGCCGCATTCCTGCGCGCCAACCGTAGCGGCTGGGGTTACGACTATCCGTACTCGTTCGCCGGCTCGGTGAGCAAGCAGCAGACCTATACCAGCATCGATAAATCCTGGAACAAGCTGTTGCCGACCGCGGGCATCAAATTCCAGCTCGACGAAAAGAACCAGTTCTATCTCGGCACGGGCAAGACGTTCCGCGTACCGACCAACACGGTGGTGCTGCTGAACTCCTTCGCCGGTTCCGATCTGCAGCAGCCGGAAACCTCGTGGAACACCGACCTTGGCTGGCGCTACTACGGCGATGCGATCTCGGCCAACGCGGACGTCTACAACAGCAACTACAACAACAAGCAAGAAAGCGCGTACGACAATGCCACCGGTCAGACGTATTACACCGCGATCCATCGCATGGACATGCGTGGTTTCAACGGCGAGGTGAGCTACAAGTTCGCGCCGGACTGGTCGGTCTACACCTCCTACACCTACACCAAGGCGGAGATCGTGGGCAGCATCGACGGTGGCGGCGACGGCATCTATCCGACCGACGGCAAGATGATGCCGGACACGGCCAAGCACATCGGCAACGTCGCGCTGAACTACGATGACACGCATCTGTGGGCGGAACTCGACGGTCACGTTGCCAGCTCGCTGTATGGCGACTACATGAACACCGAGCACGTCGGCGGCTTCACCACGTTCGATTTCAACGCCGGTTACCGTTTCGGCGACTGGGATTGGTTGAAGAAGCCGTACGTGAAGGTCAACGTCACCAACATCACCGACAAGCGTGCGTTCTCGTATGTGGGTTCCGCGCAGTTCCTGGCGGCTTCGGCGGCGAAGCTGTTCCCGTCGTCGCTGTACTCCAGTGCGCCGAC
>Ga0335072_10014067_pt1 | contig 11369 bp, 8 predicted proteins | sample Lox_Sample_21_FD_206725 | JGI IMG/M metagenome (GOLD analysis project Ga0335072, IMG submission 206725) | Soil microbial communities from Loxahatchee National Wildlife Refuge, Florida, United States - Lox_Sample_2.1 | ecosystem: Environmental > Terrestrial > Soil > Wetlands | place: USA: Florida...
AGCGACCAAAGCTCTCCCTGCGGCGGTTCCTCTCAAAGGCCTCCCTGTCCTTCCTCGTGGTTGCGAAACGAAATTCGATCTTACGCCGGGCTACTCCTTCACTCAACCACGGGCCGCGCCAAAGCGCGCGAACTGAACACTTCTTCATTTGCCGGACAGATATCTGACTCCTCCGGACAAGATATCTGCTCGTTCCGGGCGGCCGGAGCGGCGATTGCACTGCGGACCTATCCTTAAATAAGGAAGAGATGCGCCTCTTTGTCGGGATCGCGTTATCACCGGACTCTGCTTCGGCCCTGGCGAAGGTGCGCGAGCGCTTCGAGCCTGCCGCCGGCGCCGATCTGCGCTGGTCTGCGCCGGAAGGATGGCACATCACGCTGCAGTTCCTGGGGCAGGTCAGCGACGAGCGCGCCGCCAGCGTGCTCGAGCAACTCAGGACGATTCACTCCGCGCCCGTACCAATCCGTATCGATGGCCTGGGTTTCTTCGAACGCGCCGGCATTTTCTGGGCCGGCATCGTGCTCACTCCGGACCTTCTCGCCCTCCAGCAATTCGTAACCGCGGCCATGCGGAATTGCGGCTTCGTCCCGGAAAATCGCCCTTACAGTCCGCACATCACGCTGGCGCGCGTCAGGGGCCACGCCGGACGCAGAGCGCTCGCGTCGTTCCAGAAAAGGGTGGACAAGAACAAGGTTCAGGTCCAGTCCGCATTCCTCGCCGAAGAATTCCTTCTCTACGAGTCTCTTCCTGGCCCCGAGGGCTCACGCTACGAAGTCCGCGCCCGATTCCCCCTGAAGTCGTAATCAGTCCCCGGTCTCCTGTCTCCACTTTTGAGGATCACTAACAACGGACGACGACAACCAGGAACTAACAACTCTCCGGTTCCGGAATCACCCGCAGTTTTCCCAGCCCCAGGACATATCCGGCAATTCCAATGGCCAGCACCACGGCGGCCAGAGCGAATGATCCGCCGAAGTTGTGCGCCCTGGCAAAGTAACCCGTGACAACCGGCGCCGAAATCGCCGCGATCTGCGTGGCGAAATTCATGATGCCGCCCACGCGGCCCACGCTCTCGCGCGGCGCGATGAACGTCGGAATCGACCATCCCACCGGCGCCATCGCGCCCAGACCTGCCATGCACAGGCTGATCCACGCCAGCGCCACCGCGGGCGTGTGCGCGAACCGCGCCCCATAAATGCCCATCCCGAAGGCCAGCCCGCCGACCAGGACCGCCTGCCGCACCAGCCACGAGCGCGCTCCGCGCCGCACCAGCGCATCCACCATCCACCCGCCGATCGCCAGATCGGTGAACGTCGCCACCAGCCACGGAATGCTCGTGTCCATCGCGGAATGGAGCAGATCGACGTGCAGGCTCATCGACAGATAATTCGGCAGCCACGTCAGCACCAGATAGAAGACGTAGTTATAAGCGGCAAACCCGATCGTCGCCCCGATGACCTGCGGCTGCCGCAGCAGATACAGCAGCGGCGCCCCATGAGCGTGACTGCTGGGGGCCGCCTCCGGCTGCGCGTGGCCTTCCCGCAACAACTGCCGCTCCTCCGCAGTCAGCCGCGCGTCTTCGCTGGGATTGCGATAGACGCCCCAGAAAAGCAGGAAATACAGGAAGCTCACGAAGCCCGTGAAGAGAAAACTCCAGCGCCAGCCGAGCCGGAATACCAGGAGCCCAAGAATCGGCACCCCAATCGCCGAGGCGAATTTCGCCGCGGCATCGTTCAGCGACGTAGCGAAGCTGCGTTCGCGCTCGGGAAACCAATACCCTACCGCCTTGGCGTTGGCCGGGAAGGTCGGCGCTTCGCCAACGCCGAGCAACAGCCGCGCCGCGAAAAAGCTGTAGATACCCACCGCGAGCCCCGAGGCGCACGACGCCATGCTCCACAAAAGCGCCGCCACGCGCCCGATCCGCCGCACCCCCCAGCGGTCGAGCATCACGCCGATCGGGACCTGCAGCGCCGCATAGCTCCAGTTGTACGCGCTGGCCAGATACCCGAACGTGACCGCCGTGATCCCCCAGTTGGCGTGCAGCGCGGCGTAAGCGACGGAGATGTTGACGCGGTCGAAGAAGTTGACCAGCACGCCGATGCCGAGCAGCACCGCGATGCGCCAGCGGCGATGCGGAGCCTGCGCCGTCAGCGTTGGGGCCAGCTCACTCATGAGGCTCTTCGCATTGTAGATGGGCGGGCGCAGCAACCCGCGATCCGCGGCGCCCCACGTCCGCTCGGGCGGCAGCGATGCGAGCGCTCGGTACTCTGACTTAATCGACGGTCTGGATCATTCCCCGCCCCAGCAGCAGCTCCGCCTTGTCGATGAACGCCCGGTCCGCGGCCACTTTCAGCCCCTCCGGTTCCATCACCACGCAGTATTGGCCCTTCTGCTCCACATTCAGCATCACGCGCCCCGGCCCCGGCGCGGAGACGACCAGATCGCGCAGCTCCTCCAGCGCAGCCTCGCTCACGCGATCCAGCTGGATGCGGATCCGCACGTTCATCGGCAGCCGCACCTTCACATCGTCCAGCGCCTGGATCGAGGACACGCACAGCTTGGGCGCGGCTTCCTCTTCCGCGCGCAGCTGTCCGCGGATCAGAACCGGCGCTTCGATCCGCAGCGACTGCGCCAGGCGCTCGTAGTCCTTCGGAAAACAGATCAGGTCGATCTTGCCGCTGGCGTCTTCCAGCGCCGCCTGCGCGTAGAGTTCGCCCGACCGCTTCGACTTCGCCACTTTCAGGCCGAGGATCACACCGGCGATCGCAATCTCGTTCTCCGGCGCCTGCCCACGCCGCCCGTTCGACGGCGGCGGCTTCATCTCCATCGCCGCGGCCACGTCCACCACGCCCGGCAGGTTCCGCAGCTTCTCCGCATACTTGTCCAGCGGATGTCCGGAGACAAAGAACCCGAGTACTTCCTTCTCCGCGGCCAGCCGCTGGCTTTCCTCCATGTCCGGCACATTCGGCAGATCGTCATGTTTCGCATCCACCGCCGGCGCGTTGAAGATGCCGAACAGTCCCGCCTGCCCTGCTTCCAGATCGCGCTGTGTTTTTTGCGCGCGCTCCATCGTTTTATCCACCGCAGCCAGCAATTGCGCCCGGCGCCCGAACGAATCGAGCGCCCCCGCCTTGATCAGCGACTCGATCACGCGCTTGTTCAGCAGCCGCAGATCGATCTTTTCGCAGAACTCCTGAAACCCAGCGAAGCTCTTCCCTTCCTTTGTCAGTTCCTCGCGCACCGCCAGGATTGAATCGATGGCGTTGCGCCCGACATTTCTGATCGCGGTCAGCCCAAACCGGATCTTGTCCCCATGCGGGGTGAAGTCCGCATCACTGTACCGCACATCCGGCGGCTCGACAGCAATCTCCATCTCGCGGCATTCCTTGATGTACTTCACCACGTTCTCCGGCTTCGAGATTTCCGAGGTCAGCAGCGCCGACATGAACTCCACCGGATAGTGCGTCTTCAGATAGGCCGTCTGATACGCCACCAGCGCATAGGCCGCGGAGTGCGACTTGTTGAAACCGTAGCCGGAGAACTTCTCCATCTGGTCGAAGATTTCATTCACCGGAGCCTTCGGATGCCCCAGCGCCGCCGCCCCGCTGATAAAGCGATCGCGCTGTTTGGCCATGGCTTCGGGATCCTTCTTCCCCATCGCACGGCGCAGCAGATCCGCTTCGCCCAGCGAGTAGCTCGCCAGCACGTTGGCGATGCGCATCACCTGTTCCTGATACACGATCACCCCATAGGAATCCTTCAGGATTCCTTCCAGCTCCGGGAGCAGGAACTCCACCTTGCGCCGTCCCCACTTCCGCTCGATGAAGTCGTCGATCATATCCATCGGGCCGGGCCGATAGAGCGCGTTCAGTGCCGTCAGGTCCTCGACCGTGTCCGGCTTGTACCGCCGCAGAATGTCCCGCATCCCCGGCGATTCAAACTGGAAGATCCCCGACGTCAGCGCCGTGTGGAACACCCGTTTCATCGTCTCCGGGTCGTCCATGGGGAGCGCTTCGAAGTCCAGTCTCTGTCCCCGGGTCTGTTCGATCAGCTTCACGCAGTCGGTGATCACCGTCAGCGTCGCCAGGCCCAGGAAGTCCATCTTCAGCAGGCCCATTTTTTCCACCGCCTTCATGTCGTAGGCGGTCACGATTTCTTCGTTCTTGGTCCTGTTCAGCGGCACCAGCTCGGTGAGAGGCCGCGGCGCAATCACCACAGCAGAAGCGTGCACGCCCGCACCGCGCACCAGCCCCTCGAGTTTCCTGGCCGTGTCGATCAGCTCTTTGATCTGCGGCGTTCCCTCGTATGCCTCCTGCAGCGGCGGCGAATCCTTCAGGGCCTGGTCGATGGTCACCCCGATCGTCGCCGGCACCAGCTTCGCGATGCGGTCCACGTCGCCGTAGGGCATATCCAGCGCGCGCCCCACGTCCTTAATGGCTGCCCTGGCCGCCATGGTGTTGAACGTGATGATCTGCGCCACCTGCTCCCGGCCATACTTGCGGGTGACATACTCGATCACCTCACCGCGCCGGTTCTGGCAGAAGTCCACGTCGATATCCGGCATGGTCACGCGCTCCGGATTCAGGAACCGCTCGAAGAGCAGCACATTCTGCATCGGATCGATGTTGGTGATCTCCATTGCATAGGCCACCAGCGAGCCCGTCGCCGATCCGCGCCCCGGCCCCACCGGAATGCCGTGGTCGCGCGCATACTTGATGAAGTCCCACACGATCAGGAAGTACCCCGAATACTTCATCTGCTTGATGACGCCGATCTCGAAGTTCAGCCGATTTTCGTATTCGTGGATGGGCGTGCGCAGCACCCCGCGCTGCTCGAGGTTGCGCACCGCTGTCTGCAGCCGCTTTTTCAGTCCCAGGCGGCAAATCTCCTCGAAGTAGCTGTCGATCGTATGTCCCGGCGGAACCGCAAACTCCGGAAATGGATTGTCCACCTGGTTCAGCTTCAGGTGGCAGCGCTCCGCGAAATCCATGGTTCGCCGCACCACCTCCGGCGCGTGCTTGAACAGCCGCTCCATCTCTGCGGCCGATTTCACATAGAACTGGTCGGAGTCGAACCTGAACCGCTTCGGATCGTTGATCGACGCCAGCGTCTGCACGCACAGCAGCACCTCGTGCGCGTGCGCATCGTCCTCGCACAGGTAGTGGCTGTCGTTGGTCGCCACCAGAGGAATCTCCAGTTCTTTCTCCAGCCGGAAGAGGTCGGCGTGAATCTTTTTCTCCAGCTCCAGCCCCTGGTCCTGAATCTCCAGGAAGAAGTTCCCTTTCCCAAAGATGTCCTGGTACTGCGCCGCCGTCTCCCGCGCCGCCCCGTACTTGTCCGCCATGAGGTTCTCGCACAGCTCGCCCGCCAGGCAGCCGGAAAACCCGACCAGCCCCTGCGCATGCTCCGCGAGATATTTCTTGCTGACGCGCGGCTTCCGGTAGAAGCCATGCAGCGATGCCTCGGACGTGATGCGAACGAGGTTGCGGTACCCCTCCTCGTTTTCCGCCAGCACCAGCAGGTGGTTGTAATCATCGCCCTGCGGGTCTTCGCGATGGTCTTCCTTCTTGCAGATGTACAGCTCGCACCCCAGGATCGGGTGGACGTTGTGCTTCTTCGCCGCTTCAAAGAAGTGCACCGCCCCATAGATATTGCCGTGATCGGTGATCGCGACCGACTTCTGCCCGATGCTCGCGACGCGCTGCACCAGCTTCTCCACGTCGCAGGCGCCATCCAGCAGCGAGTAATCCGTATGCAGATGCAGATGGGTAAATTCCGCCATAGTCCTTCTTCTATTTTAGGTTGTCCGTCAACCGCACCCGAGACCCGGACGGCGAGGAAAAACCGGTACGAATCTCATGCCCTGCGGCGTGTACCATGTCCGCACGCGGAGGTTCGCATGAACAACGTCGTGACCTTTCTCCTCACGCAGAATCCGGAGTCGGCCATCGCCTTCTATCGTGACCGGCTCGGTTTGAAGTTTCTGCGTGACGACGGCTTCGCGCTCGTCTTCGATCTGAACGGCGTCATGCTCCGCATAGGCAAGGTGCCGAGCTTTACTCCGGCGCAGAACACCGTGCTCGGCTGGGAGGCCCGCGACATTGCCGCGACGATGAAGGAACGCACGCAGCGCGGCGTTGTTTTCGAACACTACCCCAATATGGGCCAGGATGCCGACGGTGTCTGCACCTTTCCCGGCGGCGACAAGGTTGCCTGGTTCAAGGATCCCGACGGCAACGTGCTGTCGATTTCGCAGCACGCCGCCTGAGTTCCAGGCCCGCGGTCGCAGGCTGCTATCGCGGGATGTCGCGATGCGCGGTCTTCACGCCGTAGCCGTGCCGGGCCAGGCGAAGCGCCACCTCTTCGGCAATCATCACCGACCGGTGCTGGCCGCCTGTACAGCCGAACGCCAGGGTGAGATAGCTCTTGCCTTCGTTGATGTAGTGCGGGAGCAGGAAGAGCAGCAGCTCCGTGATCCGATCCAGAAATTCGCGCGTCTGGGGAAAGCCGATGATGTAGTTTTCGACTTTCGGATCCTTCCCCGTGAGGTTGCGGAACTCCGGGACAAAATGCGGATTGGGCAGGAAGCGCACATCGAACACCAGATCCGCATCGAGCGGCACGCCCTTCTTGTACCCGAAGCTGATCGAGGAGATCAGCAGGTTTTTCCCGTCGCTCTCGCGCACGAATTTGTTCTGGATGTACGCCCGCAGCTCGTGCACGTTGAACTTTGTCGTGTCGATCACCACATCGGCCACGCTGCGGATCGGCTCCAGCAGCCTCCGCTCCTCCTGCAGCAAACGCGTCACCCGCTGCTCCCGCCCCAGGGGGTGCGGGCGCCGCGTCTCCGAGTAGCGCGCCAGCAGCGCCGCCTTCGACGCCTCAAGAAACAGCACCGTTGTTGGCAGCGTGCGGCGGATTTCGCGCAGAATCGCGGGAAACTTCTCCAGGCTTTGCCCCTCGCGCACATCCACTACCAGCGCAGCCCGCCGGATGTCGCGCGAATGCGCCACCAGTTCCGCGAAATGCTGCATGAGCAGCACCGGCATATTGTCCACGGCGTAGAAACCGAGATCCTCGAAGGCCTTCAGCGCCGATGCCTTCCCCGATCCGGAGAGGCCGGTCAGGATGACAAGATCGCGCGGAGTGCCGGAGGCGCGTACACGCGGCCTCGCTGGAGCGGCAACTGGCCGCTTCGCCGTTTTCTTCCGGCTGCCCGGCATGGCCTCATCCTAGCATTCGCCCATGAAACCGCGATGGCTCGTTCAGGGGATGATGCGGCCGATTCCCGAAATCATCGGCTCATCCGCTCTGCGTCTGCAAAGCACGCCGCAGAGCAGCGCAGACGCGTTCCATCTGCTCGTCCGTAAGGCGATTGAAGAAAGGCAGGGCCAGGGTTCGCGCCGCCACGGCTTCTGTCACCGGCAGATTCAGGTCGCGCCGCGGCGAATACGCCGGCTGCAGATGGATCGGCGCAAAGTAGCGTCCCGTTGCAATCCCCTGCGCCGCCAGTTCCCGCGTCACTCTGTCCCGACCGGCGCGGCAGAAGCGGTCCGCCAGCCGCACCACGAACACAAACCAGCTCAGCCGCTGCCCCGGAACGTCGGTCGCCGGCAGCACCAGATCCGGATCTCCGGCCAGCCGCGCGCAATAGCGCCTTGCAATGGCCTCCCGCCGCGCCAGGATGGCATCGATGCGTTTCAGCTGCGCCAGTCCCAGGGCACACTGCATCTCCGCAAGCCGGTAGTTGAATCCCAGCTCGGCATGCGCAAACCACGAATCGGAGGATTCCGGGTTCTGGTTCTTCGCATCCGGCGATTCGTAGCGCCCATGGTTACGTAAGGCAGCTACCCGCCGCGCCACATCCTGTCGCCGCGTCACCACCATGCCGCCTTCGCCGGTCGTGATCTGCTTATTGGGGTAAAACGCGAACACCCCGGCATCGCCGAAGCTTCCCGCGCGCTGTCCCTCGATCTCCGTGCCGATCGCCTCGCACGCATCTTCGATCACGGCGAGCCTGTGCCGCGCGGCAAGGTCCATCAGCGCCGGAATCTCGGCCGGCCGCCCAAAGGTGTGCACCACGATCATCGCCCGCGTCCGCGGCGTGATCGCCTCTTCCACGCTGCCCGGCGCCAGATTCAGCGTCCCGGCGTCGATGTCGGCGAAAACCGGCGTCGCCCCCACGCAGCGCACCGCGTTCGCTACCGCGATGAAGGTGAACGACGGTACGATGACCTCATCGCCCGGTCCCACTCCCAGCGCCAGCAGCGCCAGGTGCAGCCCCGCCGTCCCCGAGCTGACGCCCACCGCGTGCGGCACGGCGATATACGTCGCCATCGCTGTTTCAAATTCGGCGAGTTTCGGTCCCAGGCTCAGTCGCGGGGTGCGCAGCACTGCCGTGACCGCCTCAATTTCCGCCTCCGTAATGTCGGGCGCCGACAGAGGAATCGCGGAGCTGTTCACTTTTCTTCCTTCTTCCAGCTTCCCGCTTCCGTCTCATCTGAGCCCTGCGATCCGAAACCTGTGCCCTGTCTCTTGACCAGCAGCTCCCGCCCCAGCGGACACGTCGTCAGCTCCTGCACGATGCGTTCCGCCGCGTGCCCGTCGCCGTAAGGATTGGTCATGCCCTCCAGCGATGCACGAAACGCCGCACTGCGCGCCTCCGCGATCCGCGCCAGAATGGCATCCTTCTCCGCTGCCGCATCCAGCACGTTCCGGGCCCGCTCGCGCCCTTTCTGCCGCAGGCCAACGTTGACCGTCGGCAGCGCGAACGACGCGGTCTCCATGATCCCGCTCGACGAATTTCCCACCATCACTGCGACATTTCGCAGCAGGCTCCAGTACGTCGGCGCATCGAGATTCACGAAGATCTTCGCCGTCGCGTGCCGCGCAACGAATTCCCGGGTTCGCTCCATCAGCCACCGGCTCCCCGCATCCGCATTCGGGTAGCAGAAGAGAATCTGCGTCGTCCCCCGCCCCGAGCCCTGCTCCGCAACCTCGTCCAGCGCGGCGAACAGTGCCTCTGCCTCGCACGTCGTATCCGTCTCCAGCGTCACCGGATGACAGGCCACCAGCAGCGCCGGGACGCGCAGATCCACCCCGCACGCAGCCTTCACTTGCTCACGCGTCAGCAGTCGGCTCCGCCGCAGATGATCGAGCGAGGGTGCGCCGGCACGATGCACCCGCCACGGCTCTTCGCCCATCGCAATCACCCGCGCCCGCGCGTTCTCGGTGGAAGTGAAATGGATGTGGCTCATCTTCGTCAGCGCGTTGCGCACCGCGTCGTCGATCGCTCCTTCGCTGATCTCGCCGCCCTCGATATGCGCGATGGGGATCCGCAACGCCAATGCCACGGAGGCCGGCGCCAGCATCTCGTAACGATCCGCGATCAGCAGCAGCAGGTCCGGCCGCATCGCGCCCAGCGCGTCCGCCAGCGACAGCACGGCCACGCCGATGCTCTTCGCCATGCCGACATCGCTGTCCGAGCTCAGCAGCGTTTCACTGCGCACCGCAATCGCAAACCCGTCCCTTTCGATTTCCCGCAACGTCGCGCCAAACTCCGGCGAAAGATGCGAAGCCATCGCGATCAGCTGCAGATCGACATCCGGATGCTCCGACAAAAGTCGCAGTGGCCAGTACAAATGGCTGTAATCCGCCCGCGATGTCGTCACCACCGCAATGCGGCGCTTCATTGCGCGCTCGCTGTCGCGGATACCGCATTGCGCAGAACGGCGCTGGGCCGATAATCCGGAACCATTTCCTCGACCAGCCGCAACATCAGGGGAAGATCGCGTTCGGCGACGGCGCTTTCGAGCGACTGTACGCGGCGCGCGAAATCGAAACCCGTCCGGCGCGCCACGCGATACAAGCCGGCGGTTGCGGGACCCTCGCAGTATTCCTCCGCCGCCACCAGCGCCTCCTCCAGCTTGTCTCCAGGCCGCGGCGCGGTGAAGGCCACTGACACATCCCGGCCGCTGGCCGCCATCATCCGTCGCGCAAGATCCGCGATCACCACCGGCTCGCCGGAATCCGGCACCAGCACGCCGTGCGCTGTTTCCGTCTCGACCGCTTCGGCCAGCAGCGCCGCCACTTCATCGAGCGTGAGGAAGAACCGCCGCGCCTCGGGATGCGTGACCGTCACCGGCCCGCCCTGCGCGATCTGTTCCGCAAACAACGGGGCCACGCTGCCCGGCGATCCGATCACATTCACCAGGCGCACCGCCGCGGATCCCGGATGGCCCAGCATCGCCGCCTCCGCGATCCGCTTCGACGCGCCCATGATGTTGTGCGGCGCGACCGCCTTGTCGGTCGATACCAGGATCATCCGCGCCACACCGAATTCTGTGGCAACCTGTGCGAGGCGCCAGGTGCCCAGCGCATTCGTCTCCACCGCGGCGCGCGGATTCCTCTCCATCAGCGGCACGTGTTTCAGAGCGGCGGCGTGCAGCACGATCTCCGGGCGATGCTCTTCGAACAGCGCCGCCAGCAAGGAGCGATCGCAGACGCCGCCCAGCACAGCAACCGTCCGTTCGCCGTTCCCCCGCGCCGCCATCTCGCGATCGATATCGAACAGCGCCGGCTCGGCAATCTCCAACAGCACGACGCGCTGCGCGCCCGAAGCCGCAAACCGCCGCGCCATCTCCGATCCGATGAAACCGCCCGCGCCGGTCACCAGCACCCGTCGCCCGGCAGCGCGCGGAATCGGGATCGGTTTGGATTCGGCCTTGCTGCGGCCCAGGATCTGCGCCCACGAACGAAGGCCGGAACACTGAAGGATGGCGGGAAATTCACTGCTCACTGCGCCAGATTATAATCACCCTTCGATTCGCCATGTCGCTCACGCTTTTGCCCGCCACCGAGCAGCTGCAACTTCTTCAGCGGCAAAAAATCTCGGCCCCCGAGCTCGCTGACGCCCACATCGCGCAGATCGAGCGCCTCAAGCCCCGGCTGAACGCTCTCGTCGACTTCGATCCCGACCGCGTGCGCGAGCAGGCTCGTAATCGCCGCGCCGGCCCGCTCTCCGGTCTATGCGTCACCGTCAAATCCTCCATCGCCGTCGCCGGCTGCCGCTGCGAAATCGGCAGCACGCTCCACCGCGGCTCCGTCCCCGCTACAAACGCCGTCCTCGTCGATCGTCTCCTTGCTGCCGGCGCCGTCGTCCTCGGCACCACCAACTGCCCTGAGTTCCTCATGGCCTACGAGACCGAAAATCTCCTTTACGGCAGCACACGCAATCCCTGGAACCTCGACTGCACCGCAGGTGGATCCAGCGGCGGCGAATCCGCAGCCATCGCCGCAGGCCTCTCCGCGGCCGGTCTCGGCAGCGACAGCGGCGGATCGGTCCGCGAGCCCGCGCACTTTACCGGCAT
>Ga0335072_10014068_pt1 | contig 11369 bp, 10 predicted proteins | sample Lox_Sample_21_FD_206725 | JGI IMG/M metagenome (GOLD analysis project Ga0335072, IMG submission 206725) | Soil microbial communities from Loxahatchee National Wildlife Refuge, Florida, United States - Lox_Sample_2.1 | ecosystem: Environmental > Terrestrial > Soil > Wetlands | place: USA...
AGCCGCCGTACGCATGGGTCCAGGTCCAGGGCTCTGCGGAGCTATCGGAGGAGCCCGGCGACCTGCTCGCCACCGCGACCGCGATCGGGCGGCGCTATATGGGGGCGGACCGGGCGGAGGAGTTCGGCCGGCGCAACGCGGTGCCCGGCGAACTGGTGGTCCGGCTGCGCGCGGCGAAGGTGCTCGCGGACTTCAACGTCACCGGCTGACGCGGCCTGCCCGGTCCCGGCGGCCTTCCAGGTACTCGCGTTCCGCGGTGTCGTGGGTCAGGCTGATCGCGCTGTCGTAGGCCGCGACGGCCTCTGCTGTCCGCCCGAGGCGGTCCAGCAGGTGCGCGCGGGTGGCCCTGGCCGGCTGGAACAGCCGGGCGGGCTGACCGGCGTCCAGCAGCAGCGCGTCGAGCGCGGTCAGTCCCGCCGCCGGCCCGTCGACCTCAGCGGTGACGGCGGCGAGCGCGACGCCGCTGCCGAGGGAAGGCGCGACCGCCTGCAGGATGCGGTGCAGGGTGAGCAGCTCCGGCCAGTCCGTCGTGCCGTCGGGTGCCCTGGCACAGTGCACGGCCTGGATCGCGGCCTCGAGCTGGAACCGCCCGAGCTGCCTGCGCACGTGCGCGGCCCGCAGGTGCTCGTGCGCCCGGCCGATCAGCTCCTGGTCCCACAGCGCGGGATCCTGCTCGGCGAGCGGCACGAAACCTCCGTCCGCGTCCATCCGGGCCGGCGCGCGCGCCGCCGACAGCTCGATCAAGGCCGCGAGTCCGTGCGCCTCGGGATCGCCGGGAACGAGGGCGGTGAGCACCTCGGCGAGCTGCAGCGCCTCCGACGGCAGCTGGCGGTCTTGCGGGCCGGTCGCCCAGTCGATGACGTAAGTGCCATAGACCGCCTCGAGGACCGCGGCCATCCGCGGCGGCAGGTCCGCCAGGTCGGGAATGCGGAACGGGATCCTGGTGGCCTTGATCCGCTTCTTCACCCGGACCAGCCGCGTTGCCATCGTCGGCGTCGGCACCGAGAACGCCCGTCCGACCTGCTCGGCAGTGAAGCCGAGCACCGTGTTGAGCATGAGCGGCGTGTGCATCGCCCGGTCGATGGCCGGGTGCGCGCACACGAGCATCAGCTCGAGCCGCCGGTCAGGGATCGCGTCGATGTCGACATCATCGATGTGCGCCAGCGAGTCCGGGACGGCGTCGAGGGGAGCTGCCCGCTGCACCCGCGCGGACTTCCATTCGTCGCGCAGCCGGTTGCGCGCGACGGTCAGCAGCCACGCGTCAGGGTTGCCGGGCACCCCCTGGGCCGGCCATGTCCGCAGCGCCCGCTCAAACGCGTCGGCGAGCGCGTCTTCCGCGGCGGCCAGGTCGCTCGTGGCGGCCGCCAGCAGGGCGAGCAGCCGGCCGTAGCTGTCCCTGGCCGCCACGCCCGCGGAGCGGACCGCCGGGGACGCCGGCCCCAGCTCGCCCTCGTGTGAGCTAGGGTCGGCGTCGCGCCCGCTGTAACCGGGCGTCAGCGTGTCCACGCGCCGTCGACGAAAGCGGTCGCGACCGGGCGCACCTCGACCACGCCCCACTGCGCACCCGGGCACTTCTCGGCCCAGCCGATGGCCGCGTCAAGGTCGGGCACCTCGACCATGAAGATCCCGGCCAGCGCCTCCTTCGTCTCGGCGAAAGGCCCGTCCTCCACCCGCAGGCCGCCATCCCTGCGGGTCACCGACGTCGTCGCGGGGGTCTGCTGGAGCACGTCAGCCGACAGCAGCACCCCGGCGGACGCCAGCGCGCGGCCGTAGGCGTCGAACGCCTCCATGGCCGCCTTGAGGGCCTCCTCGCTGATCTCGCCCTCGCCAGGCTCCCGGTAGTGCATGAGCAGTGCGTAACGCATGATCGTTACCTCCCATCCCAGTGTCGCGCCAACCGCGACACCTGCACCAAGATGACGACTGAACAGTCCTCAGATCGTCACCGCAGCCTCGCTGTCCACTTGATAGCGCGCAATTTTCGGCCATTATGGCCGCGGTCGAATTAGTGAAGTGGGTGAATACCGACTGGCGAAATTATCAGAAGTAGTTAGGGGATGCCTATAGTCCGCTCGGTGTCTGGTCAGACTCGCCGTGTGAGGGTTAAGCTCGGACAATCCGTGGTCCGTCGGGAAATGTGCCCATGAGGGGGAACGCGGGGGCGGCAATGAACGCGGGGAATTCCACGTCGGTGGTGACGGCCAGGCTCGTGAGCGGGAAGCTCAAGGCGAGCGGCGATGCCTGACCAGCTAGAAGGTCTCCTGCGAGACTGCACGGTGCAGGTCACCGGGGGTCCGGCGCCAGGCGCCGGGTTTTTCGTCGCCCCGGGAATGGTCATGACCTGCGTGCACGTAATCGGTGACCGCAAAGAGCTCGAGGTCCGATGGGAACGCGACTGCCAGCCGGTGGCCAAGGCCACGGTGCGCCGCGTGGTTGCGAGGCTGGCCGATAAAGGCCGCCCGATTCCAGACCTGGACTGCGACTACCCCGATATTGCGGTCCTCGCGATCGACGGGCTGGCCGGCCACCCCTGCGTCCCCATCGACACCGAGCTCCCCTCCCCGCGTGACACATTCCTGGTCTTCGGCTATCCCAGCGAGGGCGGAGCCACGCAGCTGACCCCGGCCCGGCTCACCTACCGGGGCCTGCACGGCGTCTCCCCGGGGCTGTACGTGGATCTGGACTCGGACAGGATCAAGCCAGGGATGAGCGGTGCCGCGGTGCTCAATCTGCACACCAGGGCCGTATGCGGAGTGGTAGTGGCCAGCAAGAATATCGCTCAGCCCGACGGGGCCCTGGCCATCCCGTGGTCTTCCATCGACGATGCTCCGTTGCGTGAGGTGCTGACCGCCAACCGGGACTTCCATCGTCAGGACCGGCGGTGGGAAGAAGCGACGGCATCCCTTCGGAAAGGGCTGCTGCTCCCTTACCCTCGGGTCGCCTCCCACTTCACGGGCCGGGATGATCTGCTGGACGAGGTGCACGGGGCGCTGGGCGCGGAGCGGCGGGGAATGATCATCAAGGTAATCACCGGCCTCGGCGGAGTGGGCAAGACTCAGCTCGCCGCCGCCTACATGCGGGACCATCACGAGGAGTTTGACATCGCCGCCTGGGTGCAGGCCGACGACGGCGGGATCGACGACCTGGCCCGCCTCGCCAGTGCCCTCGGCCGCCCGGTGAAGAGGCGCAAGCCACCCGAACGGGCCCGCGATGTGCTGGTGTTCCTATCCAACGACGATCGCCGCTGGCTTCTGGTGTTTGATGACGCGCCAGGACCGCTGGCGCTGGAACTGCTGCCGAACACCAGTAAGGGCTATGGCCGGGTTCTGATCACTTCCCGGCGCCGCGGCGTATGGGAAGAGTTCGGAACGGAACGGGTTGTCGACGAGTTCGACCCTGACACGGCGCGCCGCTACCTGCTGGACCGCACGGGCCGAACCGATCAGGAAGCCGGCGACGCCGACTCGGTCGCCCGTGCCCTGGGCTATCTGCCCTTGGCTTTGGATCAGGCGGGCGCCTACTGCGTGACTGATGCCGGTGTGTCGTTCGGTGAGTACCTGGAGCGGCTGCAGGACCTTCCGTCACGCGAACTGTTCAACACTGACCGTGAGGCGTTCTACCGGAACACCGTCGCCGCCACCTGGAACACCTCGATCGCCGCCGCAGAACAGCAGGCGCCGCTGGCTCGCCCGGCCCTTGAGATGACGGCCTACCTAGCCCCGGAGACGATCCCCCGCTCGTTTTTCTCCGTCCTGGATGACAGCTCGACCGCGGGACGCGCGCGGGTCGATAACGCGCTCTCCGCCCTGCACGGCTACTCGCTGGCCACGAGGACGGGCGACCAGATCAGCGTCCACCGGCTTCTCCAGAGGGTGATCAGAGACCAGATCACGGGAAGGGAGCAAGCGAGCGCGATCAATCGCGCGCTCGCGGCGGTCCAGGCCGCGATGCCCGGCGATCCCTCCCTTCCGGAGGCTTGGCCGCAGTGGCAGGAACTCGTCCCGCACGCGGCTGCCCTCGCCGACCGTGATGCTGTCGCGGAGCTCGGTGCCGCCGAGCTTGTCGGGATACTCAACCCGATGTGCAAGTTCCTGCTCGCGGCCGGATTCATCCAGAGCCCTGAGGAACCTTCGGTCAAGTCGCCCGTCGCGCCGCGGCCGCAGACGCCGCGAGCACAGACCGCGTCCATGGTCACCAAAGCGGTGGATGTCGCGACGCGCTACCTCGAACCCGACGATCGCGCCACCTTGGAGGCGCGCGCGATCCACGCCCGCTGGACCGGGGAGGCCGGGAACGCCGTCCGCGCCAGGGATCTGTTCGTGGAGTTGGTGGACCGTGACGAGCTCCTCCTCGAACCCGATGACGTCAGAACCCTGGCCGACCGCGACAGCCTTGCCCGCTGGACCGGGGAGGCGGGGGATGCCGCCGGGGCCCGGGAGCAGTTCGCGGCGCTGCTGCCAGTCCGGCGGCGGGCTCTGAGCGCCAGGGATCCCCGCACCTTGACCACGCGCGGCCAGCTTGCCTACTGGACCGGGGTGGCAGGGGATGCCGCCGGGGCCCGGGAGCAGGTCGCGGCGCTGCTGCGCGTTCGGCAGCGGCTCCTCGGCCCCGAGCACCCCGACGTCCTGGCCGATCTTGGCGGCCTTGCCCGCTGGACGGGGGATGCCGGGAAGCCCGCTGACGCCCAGGATCAGTTCGTGAAACTGCTGAAGGTGGAGGAACGGGTGCTGGGACCGGAGCACCCCAGCAGCCTGGCTACGTGCGGCAGCCTCGCGCACTGGACCGGGGAGGCGGGGGACGCGGCCGGGGCCCGGCGCCAGCTCGCGGCGCTGCTGCCGGTCCAGCGGCGGGTCATCGGCGCTGAGCATCCCGACACGCTCACCACGTGTGACAGCCTCGCGCACTGGACCGGAGACGCGGGGGATGCGGCCGGGGCCCGGCGCCAGCTCGCGGCGCTGCTGCCGATCCGGCGGAAGGTCCGCGGTCGCATGCATCCCGAAACTCTGGCTACCCGCGAAGGCCTCGCGCACTGGACCGGGGAGGCCGGGGATGCGGTCGGGGCCCGGCGCCAGCTCGCGGCGCTGCTGCCGGACCGGCAGAACGCCCGCGGCGCCGAGCACCCCGAGACCCTGGGGACCCGCGGTGCCCTGGCGCACTGGACCGGGGAGGCAGGAGACGCGGCCGGCGCCCGGGATCAGTTCGCGGCGCTGCTTGACCTGCGGGAGCGACTGCTTGGACCCGAGCACCCCAGCACGCTGGCCACCTGTGGCGCCGTTGCGCACTGGACCGGGGAGGCGGGGAACGCGGCTGCAGCCCGGGAGCAGTTCGCGGCGCTGCGGCTGCTGGAGGAGCGGCTGCTCGGACCCGAGCACCCCAGCACCCTGGCGACCCGTGCCAGCCTGGCGCGCTGGACCGGGGATGCTGGAGATCCGGTCGGCGCCCGGGACCAGCTCGCGGCGCTGCTGGACCTGCGGCAGCGGCTGCTCGGACCCGAGCACCCCAGCACGCTGGCCACCCGTGGCGCCCTGGCGCACTGGACCGGGGAGGCGGGGAACGCGGCTAAGGCACAGGCCGAGCTGGTTGCGCTGGTGGATGTTGAGCAGAAGGCGCTCGGACCCAAGCACCCCGACACCCTGGCGACTCGTGACAGCCTCGCGCGCTGGACCGGGAATGCCGGGGATCCGGCCGGTGCCCGGCGCCAGCTCGCGGCGCTGCTACCGGACCTGCAAAAGATCCGCGGTCACAAGCATCCCGGTACCCTGGCCACTCGCGCCGCCCTGGCGCACTGGACCGGGGAGGCGGGGAACAAGGACGAGGCCCGGGACCAGCTCGCTGAGCTCGTGGACGTTGAGCAGAAGGTGCTCGGTCCCGAGCACCCCGACACCCTGGCGACTCGTGACAGCCTCGCCCGCTGGACCGGGAATGCCGGGGATCGGGCCGGCGCCCGGGACCAGTTCCGGGCGCTGCTGGACATCCGGCAGCGACTGCTCGGACCCGAGCACCCCAGCACGCTGGCTACCCGCGCCGGTCTTGCCTACTGGACGGGGGAGGCGGGGAACGCGGCCGCAGCCCGGGAGCAGTTCGTGGCGCTGCAACTGCTGGAGGAGCGGCTGCTCGGACCCGAGCACCCCAGCACCCTGGCGACCCGTGACAACCGTGCCCGCTGGACCGGGGATGCCGGGGATCCGGCCGGCGCCAGGGACCAGCTGGCGGCGCTGCTGGACCTGCGGCAGCGCCTGCTCGGACCCCAGGACCCCAGCACCCGTGCTACCCGCGACAGCCTCGCCTACTGGGACGCGCGAGCTGGCGGCGCGCCGAAACGCGAAGACTGACCCGAGGGGCAAGGAGAGACGATGCACGAGTTCCGGGTCTGGGCGCCCCACCCCGAGGGCGTTGAGGTCGTGCTCGGCAAGCGCCGGATGCGGATGCGGCCGGCCGGGGACGGGTGGTGGACATGCCGCGGTGATCAGGCAGGACCGGGCAGCGATTACGCCTTCAGCCTCGACGGCGGCCCGCCCTGGCCTGACCCTCGCTCTGCCTTCCAGCCCCGGGGCGTCCACGGCCCGTCCCGGGTGGTCGATCACGCCTCATTCGCCTGGCACGACAGTGGGTGGCGGGGCGTGCCGCTGCCAGGATCGGTCCTGTATGAGTGCCACGTCGGTACCTTCTCGGCCGAAGGCACCTTCGACGGGGCGACCCAGCATCTGCGGCACCTGGCCGACCTCGGCGTCGACGCGGTCGAATTGCTCCCCGTGGCCGAATTCCCTGGCCGCAGGGGCTGGGGCTACGACGGCGTCGACCTGTTCGCCCCCCACCACGCCTACGGAGGCCCCGAGGGGCTCAAGCGGTTCGTCGATGCCGCCCACGCCCATGGAATCGGCGTGGTGATGGACGTTGTCTACAACCACCTTGGCCCGGATGGAAACTACCTGCAGAAATTCGGTCCCTACTTCTCCGACCGCTACCAGACCCAGTGGGGCAGCGACACAGTCAACTTCGACGGCCCTGACAGTGACGAGGTGCGGCGCTTCGTCATCGACAACGCCCTCATGTGGCTGCGCGATTACCACTGCGATGGGCTCCGCCTCGATGCCGTGCACGCCCTCGCTGACCAATCCGCCACCCACATCCTCGAGGCGCTCACCGTGGAGGTGAACGCGCTCGCCGCCCACCTCCACCGCCCGCTGTTCCTGGTCGCCGAGAGCAACCTCAACGACCCGCGCCTGGTCCGCAGCCGCGATGCGGGCGGCTACGGGATCGACGCCGCCTGGGCCGACGAATGGCACTACGCGGTGCACGCCGCGCTGTCCGGGGAAGGAACGGGTGACTACGAAGACTTCGGGCCGTTGCCGACGCTGGCCAAGGCACTGCGCCAGGCGTGGGTGTACGACGGCAGCTACTCCCCGAACCGCCGTCGAGTCCACGGACGGCCGCCCACGGGCCTGTCCGGCAGCCAGTTCGTCGTCTTCACCCAGAACCACGACCGGGTCGGCAACCGCGCCCTCGGCGAGCGCAGCGGCGCCTTGATGAGCGACGGCCGGCTGCGGATAGCCAGCGCGCTGCTGCTCACCTCGCCGTTCGTGCCGATGCTCTTCCAGGGCGAGGAGTGGGGTGCCACCACCCCGTTCCAGTATTTCACCGACCACCAGGATCCCGATCTCGGCCGGGCTGTCAGCGAAGGGCGGCGCCGTGAATTCGCCGCCCCCGGTCTGGACCCGGGCGACGTGCCCGATCCGCAGGATCCGGCGGTGTTCGAGCGCTCCAGGCTCGACTGGACCCAGCCCCGCAAGGACCGCCATGCCGACCTCCTGGAGTGGCATCGCCGGCTGATAGCGCTCCGCCGGCAGATCCCGGAACTCACCGACCCCCGCCTCGACCGCGTCCAGACCGAATGCGACGAAGAAGCCGGCTGGCTCATCGTGCGGCGAGGACCAGTCACGGTGGCCGCCAACCTTGGCACCGGCCCGTGGGTTTTCCCAGCCGGGTCGTCGGCGACGGTCCTCGCAGCCTCCGACCTCAAGATCAAGCAGACGCGCAAGGGCCTCGTCCTGCCACCCGACACCGTCGCCATCGTGACCGGGACAGGATTGCCGAACTGAAGAGGAAAACCATCATGCAGAATCCGTTTGGCACGCTTTCGCGGAACGCCTCTCGTCAGGAAATTTACGGGATGGCTGGCAGGCTGCTCGCGCAGCGAAAGGCGGAGAATCGATATTCGGATTTCAACACGGAAATATGGTATCTCGCGGGAGATGCCTTGGAGCGTGGTTTCGCCCCCCTGACGGGTATGACGAAGGACCAGGTCGCCCAGGAAATGGGCAACTCCATATCGAGATATCTCGAGCGGCAGAGGAACCCGCGGTAAGGCCGGGCTGCTCTCATAGGGGACAGCAATGCCACGAGAGCCGTCGCCTGTTTTACCGCCGCCGGGACGCGGGGTGGACTACTGGCTGAAAGCCGAACAGCGAGGAGAACCCCATGACCGACAACACGCCCATGGTCCTGTACACCGCGGCCTACGACAGCGTCTCGGACGCGCTGGCCGACCTGGACGCGATCGACCAGCTGCACAAGAACCAGGTCCTCGGCAAGTTCGACGCGGCCGTGATCGACCAGCAGGACGGCAAACCGCACATCGTCAAGCGAATGGACCGCCCAGAGGTGCGTGTCATCCCGGAGTGGTTCGGCGGCGGCACGCTGCCGCGCAAGGAACTCAAGGAGGCAGCCGCGGAGCTGACAGCAGACCAGGCCGGGCTCATCGCGGTGGGCGAGCCGACAGTCGAAAAGGCGCTCGACCAGGCGCTAGCGAAGGCCGACAAGGTCGTGAAGCACACCGTGGCTGCCTCAGCCGACGAGATCACCAGCGAGCTGCAGGAAGCGCTCAAGAGCTAGGACCAGTAAGAATGTGCCCATGCTCTACATGGTGATCGAGCGGTACCTGTCAGGGCCTGGGCCGGTTTACGAGCGGGCCGCCGCACGCGGCCGGATGCTGCCCGAGGGGCTCACGTACGTCAACAGCTGGGTGGCGGACGAGGACGGCTTGGGTCGCTGTTTCCAGCTGATGGAGACCAGCGACCCAGGCTTGTTTGACGAGTGGTTCGAACGCTGGAGTGACCTGGTCAGCTTCGAGCTGTACCCCGTGGTGACGTCCGCCGAGGCGGCGGCCCGAGCCCGGGCATGACAGGACCGGTGCGGCGCGAACCTCACGACCCCCGAGATCCCCTCGGTCTCGCGGTAGACGCGCCGCTGCTGGACGGCTGGCTGCGGTTCGACGCCGCCATCCGTGCGGGCACCGCGACGCCGTTCACGATCCCGGGGCACAAACAGCGCACGCACCTGGTGGGCGACGTCGTGCGCGGCGATGTGCCGCTGTACGGGGGCCTCGACACCATGAAGCAGGACGGCCGGCTCCTGGTGAAGGCGGAGCAGCGAGCGGCGGCGGCCTGGGGCGTGGACTGGTGCCGGCTGTCCGTCGGCGGCGCTACGCACGCCAGTCAGGCCGCCGTGCTCGCCCTCGGGAGTCCCGGGCAAGACGTCATCATCACCCGCACCCTGCATCGCTCGCTGCTGCTCGGCATCGTCTTCGCCGGGCTGCGGCCAGTGTGGGTCCGGCCGGAACTGGACGCCGTCACCGGGCTGCCCGGTGCGGTGCCCGTCGCCGCCGTCGAGGCCGCACTGGCCACGCACTCTGGGGCGTGCGGCGTCGTCCTCGGCGATCCGTCGTACGTCGGCACGCGCTCCGACATCGCCGCGCATTCGGCTGCCGCGCACGCCGCCGGCGTGCCGCTCGTCGTGGACGCCGCCTGGGCGGCCCATTTCGGATTCTCGCCCGCGGTGCCGCCGCACGCGCTCACCCTCGGGGCAGATGCCCTCATCACCAGCGCGCACAAGACGTTGCCAGCCTGGAGCCAGGGCGCGCTACTCCTCGCCCGCACCAGGCGATCCGGCGGTCTGCTCGACCCCGGCCGGCTGCAGCGCGGCTTCGACGCCAGCCAGACCACCAGCCCGGCCGGAGCGATCCTCGCCAGCACGGACGCCGCCAGGGCGCTGCTGCAGCACCACGGCGCCGACCTCGTTGGCCGGCTCGTCGAGCTGGCTCGCGGCGCCCGCGACCGGCTCGCCGCCGTGCCGGGGCTCGCCGTGCTCGCCGACCGCCAGGACGGGCACCCGGCCGGGCCGCTCCGCGTCGACCCGGCCAAGCTCGTCGTGCTGCTCGCCGGCACCGGCGCGCACGGGCACGTCGTCGAAGCAGACCTGCTCGCCGCCGGAATTTCACTGGAAATGGCCGATCGTGACGTGCTGGTCCCCATGGTGACGCTCTCGGACGACGAATCGTCAGTGGCCCGCCTGGTGGACACGCTGGTGGCCGCGATCGGCAAGCACCGCGGCGAACCGCGGCAGGCGGTCCCGGCCGCCGCGTGGACCGTCGAGCCAGTCACCGCGACCGACCCCCGCAGCGCGTTCTTCGCCCGTCACGAGACCGTCCCCGCGGCGGCCGCCGTGGGCCGGGTGAGCGCCGAACTGATCGCGCCGTACCCGCCCGGCGTCCCCGTCCTCGCGCCTGGGGAGGTGATCTCGGCAGCGGCGCTCAACGCGCTGCAGGCGACGCTCGCCGATGGCGGTCGTATCGCCTACGCGGCCGATCCGGCCCTGACGACCATCCAGGTCATCGCCAGCGAGAGAAAGTCTTGAAAGACTTCCCGCGGACGGTGTCGGATCGGGCCAGGGGTGTTCGTAGCAGGGGTGAGAGGCTGCCGACAGGGGCACCCCGAACCACAGGAGATGATCCGAGATGCGGTACATGGTGTTCGTGATTGACGACGGTGCCGGCCTCGCCACGCCGGACGAGGACGCCGCGATCGACGTGTTCAACGACCGGCTCCAGGCCGACGGTCACTGGGTCTTCGGCGTTGGCCTCGCGGCGCCTAGCTCGGCCACCGTTATCGACAACCGGGGCGACGAGCCGATCTTCACCGACGGGCCCTTCCTCGAGTCCAAGGAGTATCTCGCCGGCTTCTGGATGATCGAAGCCGCCGACCTCGACGTGGCGCTCAAGCTGGCCGCGGCGGGGTCGAAGGCCTGCAACCGGAAGGTCGAGGTGCGGCCGGTCCTGTGAGCGTGGCCGACGTCGGGGATGCGGTCACCCGGGCGCACCACGAGGAGTGGGCCCGGGTGGTCGCCTCCCTGACCAGGCGTTTCGGTGACCTCGACATCGCCGAGGAGGCGGCGGCCGAGGCGTTCGCGACCGCCGTCGAGCGATGGCCCGCCGACGGCGTGCCCCCCAACCCGGGCGCCTGGCTGACCACCACCGCCAGCCGCAAGGCCATCGACCGGATCCGGCGCGAGAACAAGCGCGATGACAAGCACAG
>Ga0335072_10014069_pt1 | contig 11369 bp, 9 predicted proteins | sample Lox_Sample_21_FD_206725 | JGI IMG/M metagenome (GOLD analysis project Ga0335072, IMG submission 206725) | Soil microbial communities from Loxahatchee National Wildlife Refuge, Florida, United States - Lox_Sample_2.1 | ecosystem: Environmental > Terrestrial > Soil > Wetlands | place: USA: Florida...
CACAAGCCGGGTGAGGATGGTGATGATGTGCGCTGTTCCGGTTACGTGGTTTCTGTCCATGACGGCGTGCGCGCTGGGAAGTGCGCGAATGGCGATTGCAGGGTTGCTGATGTCGTCTATACCGATGGGGTTAGGCGGCTGCAATGTTTATACCGTCGCTCAGACGCTGGCCGGGCCGCGCGCTTCGGGCAAATGGGTGGGGGTGCAGAACGCGATCGGGAATCTTTCGGGGATTGTGGGGCCGATCCTTACCGGCGCCTTGATCGATTGGACAGGACGATACAGTGTGGCGTTCCTGGTGGCGGGAGCGATCGGTTTGGCGGGAGCGGGCGCGTGGTTGCTGGTGGTGCGGCGGATCGCGCCGATTGTGTGGTCGGCGGCGGAGAGTGCGGTCGCTTCGGCGTGAATGGAAGTGTTGAGAGACGTGCGGCTCAGACTGAAGTTCTTTTTTTTATTCCACCCGGGGGTGGGTTGTGAATTTGGCGAGGAACTCCTGGGCCAGGGTGTTGGCGGCTCGGCCGGCGGAAAGGACGGCCCAGTTGGCGAAGAAGAGGTGGGCGCCTCGATCAACGGTGGGGTAGTAGGTGTTGGCGAGGGCAGCGGAGGCCATGTCTCCGCCGATGCCGGAGAAGTTGAATTGCGTTCTGCCGTTGTCGCCGTGGGTGAGGAAGATGGCGCGCAGGGCGTGGCCGATTCGCTGCTTCGTGGTGCCTTCTCCGCTGTAGAAGTAGCGGGGATCCTGATGGAGAAGCGAGGGCAGGACTGCGCCGCCGATGAGGATGTCAGAGACGCCGCCGGCGTAGGCGGCGCCGTAGCGCTGAGCGTATCCCTTGAAGCCTTGAGGATAGGCGGGAGTGTCTGAGGCCTGGTGGATTCCGGCGAGGAGTGCGGCTCCGCTGAAGGTGACGACGTCGGTTTCGGCGCGGATGGCGAGATGGAATTTCAGAGACGCGGGCATGGGGACGATGTTCTGCTGCTTTTCGTAGACGACGTAGAAGCTGGGAACGATGCCAAGGACGCGCTGGGTCTCTTCGCCTCTGACCTGCTGGGCGGCCATGTGTTCTGCGAAGACGGCGGTGACGCTGGTCTCGACTTCGGAGATCTTCATCTTGATGTCGTCGAGATTGAGCTGCTGGCCGGGCAGGAGGGCGATTTCGGGAGAGTCCCACTCGGTGAAGCCGGGAGCGGTGATGGTGAGGCGGTAGGTGTTGGCGGCGTCGAGGCTGTCAAAGGCAAAATGCCCGCTGGCATCGGCGGTGGAGGAAGACTTGTAAGTGGTCTTTTCGCCGACGATGGAGATGGCGGCTCCGGAGATGCTGTAGCCCTGGCGATCGAGGACGATGCCGTTGATCATGGCGGTGGGGGCCGCTGATGCCATCAGCGTCTGACCAGGCGCGTGCAGGGGCGCACAGGAGAGTGCAACGCAGGCCGCGACGGACGCAAGAAGACGCATAAGGTTCCGGACTCGACCGCCGGGACGTGACGATGGCGGTCGGGAGCAGTAGACATCCGGCACGCGGAGAGGGGCATTGCATCTTCGTGTTAGGCGTGGCCCAGTGAGTTGAGCCCGGATTGCTTTCATTACGACTGGCCGCGGACTGCGTAGCGGAGGAAGATATCTCCGCAGCGGAAGCGGCGGTCTTCGAGCAGGTCGAGATCGAGGCGGACGCCCTTTGGGAAGAAGGTTTTGCCGCCGCCGATGAGGACGGGGGAGATTCTCAGCTGGATCTCGTCGACGAGGCCGGCCTGGATGGCCTGTGCGGCGAGCTCAGGGCCTGAGATATCGATGTCGCCGCCGGCGTTCGCCTTGAGCTGGCGGACGACGCCGGGGTCGAAGGAGCGCTCGATCTTTGTGTGAGTGCTGGTGGGCTCGGCGAGGGTTTTGGAGTAGACGATTTTTTCTGCGGCCTGCCAGCGCCGGGCGAACTCGTTGCCGAGCTTTGTCTGGAGGGGAAGCGTGTGCGCGGTCTCCCAGTAGACCATCGTCTCGTACATCCGGCGTCCGTAGAGATGGGTGCCGAATGAAGAGGCGTAGGGGAAGATCCAGTCTTTCACTTCGTCGTCCATGGGAGCGGTGAAGTCGATGCGGCCGTTCTGGTCTTCGATATAGCCGTCGAAGGACGCGTTCATCATGTAGATCAGCTTCGCCATGCGGTCCTTTGTGGCAATCAGTTGAGGCGCTGGAGGCGGGCGATGAGTTTTTCGGCGAGGGGTTCGCCGGATTCGGTCCAGAGGAGGCGGCTGGAGATGCCGCAGTGCTTTTCGACCGAGAGGGTGAAGGCGAGGAGCTTTTCGACGTTCTGCTGGACGCGCTTGGCTGTGTCTTCGTCGAGGGATTCTTCTTCCGAGCCTTCGAAGGTCCAGGGCGTATCGAGGCCGAAGTCGACGCGGATGTGGCCGTTCTGCTCGTAGGAGCCGAGGTCGAAGTCGGGGCCGAAGCCGACGATGCGGACGCGGGTGGGTTCGAGGCGCCAGGCGGTGTCGAGGCCGGCGGGGGATGGTTCGGGGACCCAGAGGCGCCAGCGCATCTCGAACTCGTAGGCGGTGTCGTCGTGGAGTTGTTCGGTGGCTTCGGCGACGGCGTTTTCGGGGAGTGATGCGTCGGCGTCGGAGGCTTCGCTGCGTTCGTCGTTGACGTATATGCGCTGGTAGATGGGGGACTCGGCCCAGTCGATGGGGTAGGCGGAGGCGGCGGCGACGCGGGCGAGCTCGGGGTGAGCACCGCCTTCGCGGGAGACGTTGATGAACTGGCGGATCACGCAGACGAGGGCGTGGGGCAGGGCCTGGAGCCGGAAGTTGGGGAACCAGAGACTGAGGTAGAGCTGGTCGGACATGAGGTGAATTGTATTGTGCGCGGGTGAAGGTGCGTTGAGGAAGTGGTTTGGGATGAGAAGATGATGTGAGGCAAGAGATGCGTCTGTCAGTGGAAAGGTTGCGGTGGGGGCTGCTGGCGGGGGCGCTGTTGCTGGTGGGTGTGGTGGCGGTGTTGCTGGGCTACGGGCGGTATCGCGCGTTGCAGGCATGGAAGCAGATTGTGAAGCGGTCGGGCGTAACGATTACGCATGAGGCGAACAATGTGACGTACTCGCAGTCGCTGGGCGGGAAGCGAATTTTCACGCTGCATGCGAAGCGCGAGTTTCCCCATGGCAACGGGCAGTACACGCTGGAAGATGCCATGTTGGAGCTATATGGGCCGAACGGGCAGATCACGGACCGGATCTCCGGAGCGAGCTTCGAGTATGACGAGAAGCAGGGCGTGGCGCATGCGGCCGGCGTGGTGAATATGGACATTGCTCCGCCGGAGGCGCTGGCACACCAGGGTGCAGGGGCCAGGGCGCAGGGTCCGGAGGGCCAGAAGGCAGAGACGATTCATGTGCGTACGAGCGGGCTGACCTATGTGAAGAAGCTGGGTGTGGCGGCGACGGATCAGGAGGTGGAGCTGGAGTATGCGGGGATGCACGGATGGGCGAAGGGAGCAGAGTTCGATACGGGGCAGAGCGTGGTTCACCTGCTGGCGAATGTGCGGGTGGAAGGAACGATACGGGGGACGGCGGCGACGCTGACGGCGACGAAGGCTGACCTGGACCGGGATGCGAATGTGATCGATCTGACGTCGCCGGTGATGCGGGAGGGCGGGCGAACGGGGAGCGCGGCGTCGGCGGTCCTGCACCTGCGCAAGGATGGGTCGGTGGAGAGGATGGAGGCGGCGGGCGGGGTGACGCTGAAGCAGGATACGCGGACGGTTACCGCGGCGACGTTGCATGCAGCGATGAATGAGCGGTCACAGATGCAGCACGCGGAGCTGGGCGGCGGCGTGGCGCTGCTGGATACGAACGCGCAGCGGCCGACGCATGCGGTTGCGAATACAGCAAAGATTATGTGTGATGCGGCAGGGTATCCGACGAGCGTGGTGATGGATGGGGCGGTGGCCCTGACGATGGAGGAGCGCGGGCAGGCATCGGGGAACAGGGACCAGGGACCAGGGCAAGTGCTAGGGCGGCAGATGGGCGCGGAGCATGTGGTGCTGACGATGGAGCGGGTGCCGCAGCCGGGACATGGGAGCAGGGTTTCGGCGGTGGATGCTCAGGGCGGGGCGTGGGCGAGAGGGAACTCGGTGGTGCAGGGGAAGGGTGGGGGATTGAAGCTGACGTCGGTGGCGGCGGACGACCTGCAGTTGAAGCTGGCGCAGGATGCGCAGGGTAAGGACCAGGCGCAGAGTTTGAGCGGGAATGGGCATACGCGGATTGAGCAGCGGATGCCGGATGGGACAGTGCAGACGAGCACGGGTAATGTGCTGGAGGCGAGTTTCGCGCAGGAGCCGGGGCGGGGTCTGCAGATCGCTTCGGCGGAGCAGACGGGGCATGTGGAGATTCGGGACGTGCCGGGGAAGCCGGGAGTCGAGCCGAGCGAGGCTGTAGCGGAGCGGGCGCAGTTAGACGGGGCGAGCAACGTCATCACGCTGACCTCACCCCAGCCGGCAGGTTCGCCGGGGACGTCGGTGGAACGGCCGAGGCTGACTCGGGGTGATACGAGTGTGACCGCCGATATGGTGCGGATGATGCAGCAGACGGGCGATGCGGTGGCGAGCGGGAATGTTGCAGCGACGTTTGTGAGTGCGAGCGCGACGGCGGGAGGTGGTTCGGGTTCGGCCGGAGCACAGGTGACGCATGCTCTGGCGCAGGAGGCGGTGCTGCACAGGACGGCGCAGACGCTGGAGCTGAAGGGCACGGATGCGGCTCCGGCGAGGATGTGGCAGGGGGCGTCGCAGGTGGAGGCGGCGAACCTGTTTCTGGATCGGGGTAAGGACTCGTTGGAGGCGTGGCCGGCAGCAGCGACGGGTGTGGTGCGGTCGGTGTTCGCGGAGATGCAGGGAACAGGGAACAGGGAACAGGGAACAGGGAACAGGGAACAGTGGTCAGGTCCAAGGGGCAGAGGGTCAGAGGGCCAGGGAGCAAAGCCGGAGGGGCAGAAGAGCGCGCGGAAGGGGGAGCGGGTGGTGCGGGTGGTGAGTGCGCGGCTGGATTACTCGGGGGTGTCGCATGAGGCGGTGTTCACGGGAGGGGTGGTTGCCGAGGGACAGGATGGGACGGTACGGGCGCAGAGGGGAGTGGCGTTTTTGACGCCGAAGCAGGGGACAGGCGGCGCGAGCAGCAGCACTACCGCCCACCTTAGCGGCGATAAGACGGTCGCGAAGGTGGGGCACCCGGAGGGTTCGGGGGCACCGGCGAAAGGTATGCCGGATCCGGTGGCTTCGCAGTTGGAAAAGATTGTGATGTCGGGGGCGGTGAAGGTGGAGCAGCCGGGGAGGACGGCTACGGGGGATCAGTTGCTGTATACAGCGGCGACGGGGGAATTTGTGCTGACCGGGACGCCGGGGCATCCGCCGCATGTAGCGGATGACAAACAGGGCAACATCACGGGGGCGACCCTGTTGTTTCGTTCAGCGGATAGTACGATTGTGGTGGCGGGAGAGCCGGCATCGCGCCGAGTGCACACCGAGACGACGATAAAAAAGTGATATCCGTCCAGCAAATTGATGGCAGCCCGCGCGACACGAGTGCCCCGATGAGAACTCTGACAACCGAGCACATCACAAAGGCTTACGGTGGCCGGGAGGTGGTGCGTGGAGTAGATTTGTCGATCCACCAGGGCGAGGTGGTGGGGCTGCTGGGGCCGAACGGCGCGGGGAAGACGACGAGCTTCTACATGATTGTGGGGCTGGTGCGGCCGGATTCCGGAAGGGTGCTGACGGACGGCGTGGACATTACGCGGACGCCAATGTACCTGCGGGCCCGAGAGTTCGGGATCAGCTATCTGCCGCAGGAGCCGTCGGTGTTCAGGAAGCTGACGGTTGAGGAGAACATCCTGGCGGTGCTGGAGACGCAGCACAGCACGTGGGAGTCGCGCAGGAAGAGGACGGAGAACCTGCTGACACAGTTGAACCTGGGGCATGTGCGGAAGACGAAGGGGTATGCGCTCTCGGGCGGTGAGCGGCGGAGGGTGGAGATTGCGAGGTGCCTGGCGATTGAGCCGGCGTTCATCCTGCTGGATGAGCCGTTTTCCGGTATTGACCCGATTGCGGTGCTGGACCTGCAGCAGATCATCTTCGATCTGAAGGCGGCGGGGATCGGGGTGCTGATCACGGACCACAATGTCCGGGAGACGCTGAACGTGACGGACCGGGCGTACATCATCAATCAAGGGGTGATCTTCCGGGCGGGGACGCCGGGGGAGCTGGGAAGGGATCCTGAGGTAAAACGCATTTATTTGGGCGAAAACTTCTCACTGGGGTAGGGGTTTTCGAGGATGACGCGGCCCAGTGTAGGTCGTGTCCGGACAGTTCTAGAGCCCTGCCACGTTCTGGTGAGAACGACTCCTCAGGCCGGCGCGGTAAACTGGCCCTGAACTTGCTTACGGGTGAAAGTTCCTCGAGCGGGTTCAGGTCCGCGCCAAGGGTGGCGCAGTAGAGAGGTCCCCGGTTGCTACAGCCCCGACTCAATTTGAAGCTTTCCCAACGTCAGGTATTGACGCCGGGCCTGGTACAGATGGTCAGTGTTCTTGCGCTCAATAAACTTGAGCTGAAGAGCATGATCGATGGGGAGCTTGTTGAGAATCCAGTCTTAGAAGAGGTGGACGAGTCGGCTGAGACGCTGGACGAGCGGGCGGCTCGCGAGGGCGACCGTGAGCGCAGCGCGGAGGAGATGGTGGCCGAGCGGACGGAGAAGGACCCGTTCGACGAGGTGGACTTCGGGAGCTATTTCCAGGACTACCTGGATCCGGGCTACAAGACGGGCGGGAGCCTGGATGAGGGCGACCCGGACCGGCCGTCGTTTGAGAACTTCCTGTCACAGCCGAGCACGCTGACGGACCACCTGTTGTGGCAGGTGGGGTCGATGGCGTTGTCGCCGAAGGTGCGGGCGTGCGTGGAGCTGATGATTGGGAACCTGAATGAGGATGGGTACCTGACGGCGACGGACGAAGAGTTGATCCAGGGGCTGGCGGGGCACCCCACGAAGAATGACGACGTGCTGGCCGTAGTGGAACAGGGCCGCGACGTCATGCGGCAGCTGGATCCGCCGGGTGTGGGCGCCCGCGATTTGCGCGAGTGTCTGCTGTGGCAGATTGCAGCGCAGCGGCGCGAACTGGAGCTGGCGCACGGCCGGCTGGGAAATGGGCATGAGCCGAACGGGAACGGCGAGGTGCTGAAGGTGCTGGAGGTTGCCGAACTGATTGTGGAGAATCATCTGCCGCTGCTGCAGCGGAAGGATCTTCGCGAGATTGCGCGGCTGACGCATCGGCAGCCGGAGATTGTGCAGGATGCTGTGGACTATATCCGCAGGCTGGACCCGCGGCCGGGGCAGAGATACAACCAGGCGGCGACGCGGCTGATTGAGCCAGATGTGGCGTTTGTGAAGCGCGGCGATGAGTACGTGGTGGTGATGAACGACGAGAATATGCCGTCGCTGCGGCTGAATAACGGATACCGGAGGATGCTGCGCGAGAAGGGAACGGAGCGCGAGGTTCGCGAGTATGTGAAGGAGCGCTACCGGTCAGCGATTCAGCTGCTGCGGAATATCGAGCAGCGCAAGAACACGATTGTGCGGACGTGCGATGCGATTGTGCGCAGGCAGCAGGAGTTTTTGGAAAAGGGAATGGAGGCGCTGCGGCCGATGATGATCAAGGAGGTTGCCGAGGAGATCGGCGTGCATCCTTCGACAGTGAGCCGCGCGGTGGCGAATAAATATGTGCACACGCCTCAGGGTGTGTACGAGCTGCGATTTTTCTTCTCCGAGGGAGTGAATGGACCGGAGGGCGGCGAGTTGCCGCTGGTGCTGTTGAAGCGCCGTGTTAAGAAGCTGATAGAAGAAGAAGATCCGCGGAAGCCACTGACGGATGAACAACTGGCAGCGGAGTTGCAGAAGCAGGGTATTCAGGTGACACGACGCACCGTGGCGAAATATCGCGAGGACATGCAAATTCCCTCGACGCACCAACGTCGAGTACGATAAGCGACATCCAACTCCGGAAGGAGAGGAGATGTCGATGATTGTTGAGTACACGGGCCGCAAGACCGTCGTTACGCCGAAACTGAAGCAGCTAACAGAAGAGAGTCTCGCAAGAATAGAACGCGTGACAAATCGCTGTACAAGCGCCCACATCGTCCTCAAGGAAGACAAATACCGACAACGAGCAGAGATCACGGTGCAGTGCCGCAACGAAAGCCTGGTGGCGAGTAGTGAGGCGACAGAGATGGAGCAGGCACTGCGTGAGGCTCTGACGACGATCGAGCAACAGGCGATCAAGTCGAAGGAGAAATTCACAACAGTACGGAGCCATCCGAAGCCGGTGGTACAGCAGGAGCTTTCGGCCTAAGCGGGCCGGAGGTTCTGACGGCAAGGATGTAATAGACGAGCAAATCGTTCCGCGGGGTTACGCCCGCGGAGCGATTGTTGTCCCGTGAGCCGGTGCCCCTTCGAGGCAACTGGGTGTCGTGTGCTCGGTGCTAGGATGGCGCGTATGGCGAAGCGCGCAGGCAAGAAGCACGCGAAGGCAACGAAGAAAGAGAGCAGTGTTCCGGTGGGCGGAGCGGGCCGTGAGCTGGTGGTGCTCACGGGGATGTCCGGGTCGGGGAAATTGTCGGCACTGAAGGCGTTTGAGGATCTCGGGTATTACTCGGTGGACAATCTGCCGCTGGAGTTGCTGCCGCGATTTGCGGACTTGGTGCAGAGGTCAGGGGAGATTACGCACGCGGCGCTGGTGATCGATGTGCGCGAGGGCAGCCGGCTGGACAGGTTTCCGGAGATTTTGAAGCAGGTTCGCAAGGTGCTGCCGACGCGGGTGGTGTTTCTCGAGGCCAGTGAAGATGCAATTGTGCGGCGATTTTCAGAGACGCGCAGGCCGCATCCGCTGGGGCGGGGACAGACGGTGATTTCGCAGATACGCGCGGAGCGCAAGCGGCTTGATCCGGTGCGGAACGTTGCAGACATTTTGATCGATACAACGAAGTTCACGGTGCACGATCTGCGCGCGCACATTAACACGCAGTTTGAGCGCGGGGGCAGCGATGAGAAAAACCTGACGATTTCAGTGACGAGCTTCGGGTTCAAGAATGGTGTGCCGACGGATGCGGATGTGGTGTTCGATGTAAGATTCCTGCCGAATCCGCACTTTGTGCCGGAATTCAGGAAGCTGACGGGGAAGCATCCGAAGGTGGCGAAGTATGTGCGCAGCTTTCCGCAGACGCAGGAGTTCCTGGATAAGGCGGAAGATATGCTGACGTTTTTGCTGCCGCATTACATCAAGGAAGGGAAGAGCTATTTGACGGTGGCCATTGGGTGCACGGGGGGACAGCACCGGTCGGTGATGATTGCGGAGGAGCTGAAGAAGCGGCTGAGCGAGGCGGGGTACCGGGTGAAGGCGGCGCATCGCGATATGCCGCGTTGATTGGACTCGAGCGAGTAAACTAGAGGTTTGATGAGAGGAAAGCAAAGCCAACAGCAGCGGGGCGTGCGATGAGGCGCATCGGGCGGCTGCTGCATTACATGCGGCCCTACTCCGTGCATGTGGTGGTGTCGGTGCTGCTGATGGCGGTTGTGGGCGCGATGGCGGCGTTCCGGGTGATGCTGATCAAGCCGATCCTGGATAATGTGCTGAGCGCGAAGGCGTCGCCGGCGCAGGTGCTGGTGTTTCCGATCGCGGGAACGAAGCATGTGATCAATCTGCAGGGATGGCTGCCGGCTTATTTTCACAATGCGTGGACGGTGGTGGCCGTGGCGCTGGTGGGCTCAGCGATCGTGAAATCGGTTTGCGACTACCTGGGCACGCTACTGACGAACAAGGCGGGGTTCGGGATGATTACGGACCTGCGCAATGATTTGTATGACACGCTCCTGAAGCGGTCGACGGCATTTTTTCAGCGGCATAGCACGGGGATGCTGGTGTCGACGCTGATCAACGATATTGAGCGTGTGCAGTCGGCGATGTCGACGGTGCTGAGCGATTTTCTGCAACAGGTTTTCACGCTGCTGTTCATGATCGGCGCGGTAATCCTGGTGGGCGGGAAGATGGCGTGGGTGCTGCTGCTGTTTGTTCCTGTGATCATCAGCTCGGCGCGGCGGATTGGGCGCAGCGTGCGACGGACGACGCGCAGGGGCCAGGACAAACTGGCGGAGATCCAGACGATCGTTCACGAGACGGTGACGGGCAACACCATCGTGAAGGCGTTCGGGATGGAGTTGTGGGAGATGGGGCGGTTCCGCCGCGCGGCGGACAGGCTGCTGCACGCGAATATGAAGTCGGTGGCAGTGCAGTCGATCTCGTCGCCACTGATGGATGCGCTGGGTGCGGTGGCGATTGCGCTGCTGCTATTCGTAGGGCGCAACCAAATCGTGCATGGGCCGTGGACGAGCGGGTTGTTCATCGCATTCCTGGCGGCGGTGATTATGCTGTATGACCCGGTGCGCAAGATGCCGGTGTACTACAACGCGTTTCAGCAGGCGGTGGGGGCGAGCGAGGAGATCTTCAAGTTTCTTGATGCGCAGGACGAGGTGGTGGAGCGCAAAGGCGCAGTGAAGCTGAAATCGTTTACGGATGCGATTGAGTTCAGGGATGTGCACTTCAGCTATGAGAAGGAGAGCGAGACGCTGGGCGCGGAGAAGAAGGAGGCGCTGCGCGGGGTTTCGCTGCAGGTGAAGCGCGGCGAGGTGGTAGCTCTGGTGGGGCCGAGCGGAGCGGGGAAGTCGACGCTGATGAATCTGCTGCCGCGGTTTTATGACGTCACCTCGGGCGCGATTCTGGTGGACGGGCATGACGTGCGCGATCTGACGATTTCGTCGCTGAGGAAGCAGATTGGCAAGGTGACGCAGGAGACGGTGCTGTTCAACGACACGGTGCGGAACAACATCGCGTATGGGCAACCGGATGTGGCGATGGAGAGGATTGAGACTGTGGCGAAGGCGGCGCGCGCGCACGACTTCATCATGCGGCTGCCGGAGGGTTACAACACGCAGATTGGCGAGCGAGGCGCGAGGCTTTCGGGCGGCGAGCGGCAACGGCTGGCGATTGCACGCGCGTTGCTGAAGGATGCGCCGATCCTGGTGCTGGATGAGGCGACGTCGGCGCTGGATACAGAGAGTGAGGCGCAGGTGCAGGCGGCGCTGGCAACGCTGATGCGCGACAGGACGGTGCTTGTGATCGCGCATCGGCTGTCGACGGTGCGGAGCGCGGACCGCATTGCGGTGGTGGAGCATGGACGCATTACGGAGCTGGGCAGTCATGAGGAATTGCTGGCGCGCGGCGGGACGTACAGCAGGCTGTATCAGCTTCAGTTTGGAGAGGATGAGGTGCTGGTGACGGCGGGTGACCTGGGG
>Ga0335072_10014070_pt1 | contig 11369 bp, 8 predicted proteins | sample Lox_Sample_21_FD_206725 | JGI IMG/M metagenome (GOLD analysis project Ga0335072, IMG submission 206725) | Soil microbial communities from Loxahatchee National Wildlife Refuge, Florida, United States - Lox_Sample_2.1 | ecosystem: Environmental > Terrestrial > Soil > Wetlands | place: USA: Florida...
TGCACCAGCTCCATGTTCCCCTGCAGAGTGGCTGCGAAATATGGCCTAAATACAATGCTGTTCACTTAGCGGATTTACCCGTAGTTGAAATGAAGCGGGTACCTCATCCATTCCGCGTCTTTTGCGGAATGGGTGGGATTGGCGGATGCCATCTCGGTGCATAAGTTTTCTTGAGTGAACAGCATTGGGCCTAAATAACAAAGGCCGAACGGTAGCCATTTGAAACCGCGGCAGCATGTCCGGTTTGACATGAAGAGCGCCTCCATCACGAATCCATCGAAGTGTGTCACTCATTCCAAGGACGTACGCATCGGCGCATGACTCGTGGTGGCTGCCCGGGAGGAACAGGTGCGGTCTCGCATTACGCGAGAGAAGCACCGGATCCTCAACAATCACAGGATGACGCGCGTCATATTTGCCAATCCACAACTGGTCCTGGTCTTCCTGTCTCCAGCCCATGAACAGCACTGAAACACTGACCTCTAATTCCGCATCATTTTTGTGACCAGGAATCGTTTGATCACGATAGAAATGGCCATGCGCGTCGCACTCGAAATGCAGCAGTACACTCGCCATATCTTCACTGTCTATGCGCATAAAAGTACTGTCGGCCAATTTATCGTGCGAAAATGCCTCGCTGGATTTCCCCTTTGAAAAGCGGATAAGAATGGCGGTTGTGAGATCCGCCAAGACGGATTCACTCTTGCGTCCGGTGAGGTGCTCGACCCAATTAGACCGATGCAACCCAATGTAGTTAGGCGCACATCTGGGTCCACCTTTGTTGAGGTCTGATCGCCAAAAGTAAAAATTAGTGCCTGTCATCCAGTCCCTCAGATTGGATCCATAGACAAAGCGACGATCGCTAGTTTTTGCGGAAAGCGTCTTGGCGTGCATTTGCTGAACCGTTGGATTATCGCGGCTGTCGAATGCGACTGCACGAGATGCCTTGGCGGCGATTGCTGTCTCGCGCAGTTGGCGTCCCTCCTCCGAGCTTGTCATAAGCTGCTTGTCGGAAATAACATGTGTTGCGCCTCAAGGGCTGTCACAATAATCGAGAAGCGTATGTGGTTCGATGTTGTGTTGTGAAGAGATCCATATCGCGATGAAAAAAGGAAGTCATAATAACTTCCGTACCCTTTCGAAACCCCAAGCTGCTTTGCTTTCAGGCTAGCGGATCCAGACGTCGAATCTACGATGGCGATGAACGCCACACCCTGGAGTTGCCGCACTGCCTGTGGATGTTGCGCAGCAACAATCCCCGGACCGACAAGCCTCATTCCAATTCCCTTCAGGAGCTGCGCTTTGCTGCACCATTTTAAAGAGTCGGGCAATCTTGCGCTAGGGCAATGCGAAGGCAACATACAATCCATCTGGCGCTCCATGAGTCAATTTGCTGCCACCGGCAGCAAACACAATGTATTGCTTCCCGTCGACCATGTAGGTCGTAGGAGTCGCCACAGCTGCGTAGGGGAGCTTGTACTGCCAGATAAGCTTACCGGTCGAACTATCAAAAGCGCGCACCATGTTGTCAAAGACCGTTGCGCCGATGATGACCAGCCCTCCGGCCGTGACAATGGGGCCTCCATAGTTTTCTGTACCGGTGTTAGCCACCCCTTTGGCAGCGAGTTCCGGGTACTCGCCAAGCGGCACTGTCCAAAGGTACTTACCAGTGTTCAGGTCGATGGCATTCAGGGTTCCCCAGGGCGGTGAAACAGCAGGATACCCATCCTGATCGTGGAATTTCCGATAGCCAGTGAAGCGATAGCGGTCCATCGCAGCCATAGCTGCCGCGTCGGCGCTCGTAGCCAGATCTGTTGTATGGAGAAAACGCAGCAAGTGCTGCATCTCGGCGTCCGAGATCATGGTTTGAGGTAAGGGTGGCATGAGGCCCTTCCCATTGCGGATGAGGGTGACAATCTGCGTGGAGCTCATACGAACATTGATGCCGATCAGTGCTGGAATGCCGGGAGTCATGCCTTGCATTGCGCTGCCGTGACAGAGGCCGCAATATTGCGTGTACACGGCTGCACCGGCGCTATCACGCGGTTCTATCGCAGACCCATCAGGCTGGATCCCTAGCTCATCGGGCTTCAGTTCGGCGTCTGTCGTGCCAACAGAGTGAGAGGTATAACCAGCAGGGAGCTCATCCTTTCCAGTCTGCAGATACTTAAGAAGCGCCTGCAATTGACCGTCTTGTAGATTGGGAAACGAAGGCATTCGGCCTTTGCCGTTGTGGATGCGCTCGATGATCTGCGCATCGGTCATGCGGTGATCGACGCCGATCAGTGAAGGATATTCCGGAGGAGAGCCCCTGCGATTGTCACCATGGCAAAGGGCGCACTGGTGCTGGTAAGTGGAAAGTCCGAGGCCTGCGTTAAGATTGCTCCTGGCCAAACCGCCGGTATCGACGACATTGTTTGAATTAATGTAAATGACACCCTTGGTGGAATCGACACCCGGCCCTCCCCACTCAGCTCCTCCGTCAAAGCCGGGTGCGACAATCGTCTGTTTCCCCAAAGTAAGCGGATAGAATTGCTCCTTCCCGCTGATAAAAGTGAGAAAGAGTTTTTCGGCATACGCATGCGCTTGTGGTGTACGACGAGTCAGGTCGTTAAGAGTGACGGTCTGACGTGCGTAAGGCACGGGCAGTAGAGGAAAAGGTTGCGTGGGCGAACTGACTTCACCGGAAACGTTGCTGAGAACGACGGGGCGTTCTTTGACTGGGAATAGCGGCTTACCGGTGTCGCGGTTTAACAGGAAGAGGAAACCCTGCTTCGTTGTCTGCGCGATCGCATCGACGGCCTTGCCGTGATTACGAACTGTGACGAGCACGGGAGCGGCAGGGAAATCGCGGTCCCAGAGGTCGTGATGCACACCCTGAAAGCTCCACAGCAACTTACCTGTGGCAGCGTCGAGGGCGAGCAGGCAGTCCGCGAACTCGTCATCTCCAACGCGCGCACCACCATAGAAATCCGGTACAGCCGAGCCGGTAGGAACGTAGACTACACCGCGCTTGTTGTCGACCACCATGCCCGCCCAGTTATTTGCGGCGCCGGCAGTTTTCCATGCGCCTGACGGCCAGGTGGAGTATCCCGGCTCCCCGGGATGCGGGATCGTGTGAAAAGCCCAGGCCAATTGGCCGGTATGCACGTTGAAGGCGCGAATATCTCCTGGCGGTGCGGGCGGTGTCTCGGGATTGCGACCACCTACGATAATCAAATCTCGGAAGATAACGCCAGGGCTGGTGAGCACGATAGACTGCCGGCGATAGTCACCCCGTAATCCTTTACGCAGATCGATTCGGCCATCTTCTCCGAACGAGTCGACGGGCTTGCCCGTTGCTGCATCGAGCTCATAGAGGTAATTCATGATGCCGGCGAGAACGAAGGACTGTTTACCGTCTGTCCAGTACGAGACGCCGCGCACGGGTTGCTCGGCAGAAACGCCAGAGTCAAACTTCCAGAGAAGTTTTCCTGTCACCGCGTCGAGAGCAATTACCTGTTGGGTTGCTGTATAGGCGTAAATAACGTTGTTGACGACGATAGGATTGGTTTCGATGCCGGGGCCGGGTTGATGGGTGTCATAGATCCAGGCGATGCGAAGCCGATTCGCATTGTCGCGATTGATTTGACTCAATCGAGAGTAATGGTCCTGCGACCATTGACCGCCAGCAATAACAAGATCTGCAGAAAAAGATTGCCGAGCTGCAAATATGTGAGCGTCTGGCGCGAATAAGAAAAGAACTGCAGCCACAGCGAAAAGCGCAAAGGCGTTGTGTTGAATTGTCTTGCTCGCATTGAGATTCATTCTTCAATCACCGCCATTTATTTCCGTGCCCGGTCGTAACCTCTGGCGAAGCGCTAAAATCGCACACGATGGCCGGCTGGAGCGGTTCCATTTTAACAACTACAGCAAAACCAGAGTGGGCGTATCCCGGAGCTACTTCACTTAAGTCGACGCGACCCCAAGGAGCGGCGATTTTGACGGATCTTGAAGAAAACACAGTAATCCTGGTTTTGCTCTCGTCACCCCTCGGCATTAAGTGCGTCAATCTTGCCTGGAAGAAGCCAACCGGTTCCAGCAGCGAAAAAGTTGGGGTCGACTCATACTGATAAGCCCTCGATGTGCAGATTTCGAAAATTCCAACAATCCCGGACTCATGGGTCAAAATCGCATGGTGCCACTGTCTGCAGAAGAAAAGCTCTCGAATCACCAGCCGGAATGAATTTATGGGCGACGTGGCCCCGGAAGGGTGTTGCCAGAATCCCGCGCTTAGTCCCACCTCACTGCACCTCCCGGCTGTCATTCAGCTCATGGCGAACAGGTATCTTCCGGTATGGAAGTGTGCGATCCATTGAATGTTTGATTAAATGGTCGAAACGAAATCGTTTCCATCGACTGCGTACGATTGATGTCGCAGAGCAGTTTAACACGAGGTGAGTTCACCTCATGCCTAAGTGTCACTCCCGACGTCGAGGGTCAACCAGATAATCTGGATGCGCCATCTTGCTGTTTAGTAATTTCGCAGAGATAGTTACTGCGTAATCCTCCGCGATCTGTTCCACACGATTCAGGCCGATAAGCGAATTGTTTATCCCCAGCGGCTCCATCAGCCATTTGCCATAGCTGCATGCTATCAGTCAGTCGTCTGGAGATTGACTCAGCTGCCATCATACGTTTCCAAGGCGCATTTGCTCAGCCAGATACTCCGAGGATCGCATCGCTAGCGCCACAATTGTCAGCGTCGGATTCTGCCAACCAGCGCTGACAAAGCTGCTTGCGTCGACGATAAACAGGGTTTTGATATCGTGGCTCTGGTTCCATGGGTTTAGCACGCTTTGTCTCGGATCGTTGCCCATTCGGCAGGTACCAAGTTCATGAATGCTGTAGCCTGGAGGATTGGGAACTACATTGCTTGCTAGCACCTCGAAGCCGGCATCCCCCGCCAATTCCTGCGCGACTTCAACTGCGTCCCGCGCCATATTGAATTCGTTGTCTGTATACCGTGTGTCGATTCGCAGAACTGGAATCCCCCACGAATCAACCACATCCTTGTCGATTGTTACATGGTTCTCATAGCGGCCTAGCACCTCCCCCATGATCATCATTGAAAGTCCGCTTCCGTAATAAAGGTCTAGCTTCTTCTGGAGAGATACACCATAATCAGCAAAATTCCGTGCTTCAATCGGTCCTGTAGCACTAGAAACATTCAGCGCATAGCCGCGCACGAACTTATCCGATCGTGCCGTTAGATTGCGAAACCGGGGAATAATGGCTGCGCCTCCCATCAATCCTGGCGGGGCATTTCCACCTTGTGCGGCAGGCACGGAGCATGTGATCCCAGCACCGTAGATCTGATCCATCAGGTAGCGGCCGACCAGACCACTCGAGTTGGCAAGTTTTGAATTAAGCAACAAGCGTGTGCTTTCGAGTGTTCCAGCAGCGAGAACGACTGCACGGGCAGACACAAACAGATCACGGCCGGTGAGGCGTTCAATAAAGTAAGCTCCATTGACCAATCCTGTGTTCCGATCCACGCTAAGCTCGCGCACAACCGCATTGGGTACGATTTGCAGATTTCCCGTTGCGAGTGCGTCTGGAATAAAAAGATTGACAGAGCTTGCCAGACCGTCGATACCGAATGCTCGACGCTGTTTGGAGAACGGAATGCCGCGCCTTCCAGCCGCCGCTTGGATCTGTTGAAGCGAGCCCGAGAATTCCGATTGGTCCGTCAGGAAGTTTCCATCCGGAAACTGCGGTAAATGTTCGAGTCGACCACGCACACGAAGGATTTGTTCTGCGCGCGAGTAATAAGGAGCAAGATCCGCGAGACTGATCGGCCAGTCCTCGCCAAATCCGTCATGGGACTTGCCCTTCAGCTCATAGTCGCTCAAGCGAAATGACTGCCGCGACCAAAAAAGCGATCTCCCGCCGAACAGCCGGACGCGCACCCAATTGTAGGGGTCCTCAGCATCGTAGGTATACGGGACTTCTTTTTCGTCCACCCACACGTTCGCATTGAAGCCGTCCGCCTGGAAGACATGCGGAATACGCCCTGGTGGTCGAAAGCCACGGAATGGGAGTTCGGACGAAGTTCGGGGCTCCGCATCTTCCTTCAGACTAACGATCGGGCCCGCGTTGAGCATCACGCAGGAGATGCCCTTGGCCGTCAAAGTTCGAGCCGCGATGCCTCCAGAGTGACCTGAACCAATGATGAGGACATCTGCCATGTCGACGTTTACGCTCCTCTTGTTTTGCGGAAATCGACGTAATCGTGAAAAAGAGCCATTCATTTTGGCCCATCATCTGTGCTACCGCGCCCGCTGCTTCACATCGAAGTGGAATACATCGGGCTCGATCGGTAACCAGTAGAGCTTCTCCGCCGGTGGATGTCCATCACTGGTCAAGATCCGGTCCCACGCAGGAGAGTTAAGGGTCGCCAGACGGATGTCTGCATGTACGGCATTCACGAAGTGCGCCCTTGGTTCGGTGGGAAGATGGTCAGCCATCCATGTGCGCAGCCAAGGCCTAAGAACCCCGTCCGCTTGCCCGTCGCTTGTCTTGCCGAACACGACACCAAATGCCTTCATCGATTCGGCACTTAGCCAATCCAGTCCAGTCTGGTAAAGCTGCCTTATATCTTCGTCCGACTCCCCTATAAAGACATCCAAAAACTCTGGGGTTCCGCACTCCAGAGCTCCTGGTCTTCCCGCGATCGGCGGTAACATAACGGAACACAACCGCCGCAGCGTCGCCATCTGCTCGGCCCGAAAGAAGACAGCATCGAATTGTCCCACCGCTTGCGGTTCGGTGGTAGGTATGGCTACCGATTCTAGCTGACCGATGCCCAGCGTCCATGGCACTGGTGCTGGAGCAGGTGCTTCGGCCGCTGACACGCGGCTCCTCTCCTGCGCAAATGCGAGCCGCGTCGCAGCCGCAGATAGCAATAGCCGGACAAACTCTCTACGTCTCAAAGTTTCCCCCGATCAACAATCTAGATTTATGCGTCCTCCGGTGTCAAAACGTAAAATTTGCTGCGGCACGAAGCATACACACATTTTCCGCTGCGGAACCGATTTCGTCGCGTATGGGTATATAAGCGACTAAGTTACGGTTGACAACTTTCCCTTGAACCAACTCCGCGAAGACGCCAAATAAGCACAAAGAGACGAACTCTTCTCGGCATGGCCGTTTCGCTGGAAACAGATCACCCGGATTCCTGTGAAGCCCTGGGGCAACTCTCTGACTGTTAATCGTTCAAGTCAATTGACTTTTATCAGACGGCTAACGGTATTGTCCTGTGGCAGGGTTCGTTAATCGGCATTGCCGACTCCGCTACCCAGGGAACGGTGGGCGTAAAGGAACTTGAGGATCGTCCGATTCTGCGTTCGGGAGAAATTCTGGAGGCAGTTCCCGGCATCATCATCACCCAACACGCCGGCGGCGGCAACCCTCGCCGCCCGCACTTGGGCCTGATTCCGTTTCCAATCCCTGAAAACCCTGGACTGTCAACTTCAAAACTGTCTGACTCCTGGGGGTCACCTCAAAACTGAAAACAGAGGTTTTTGTTGCTTGATACCCCTGGGGGTTGCCGATTTTTTGCTCAATACTCCTTTGCTATCTAAATCTTGGAGCAATGCGGACATTTTAACCTGTTGAAAATAAGCAATCTCCCTACAAAAAAGAGGAGCGCGTACCACGAAAAGATGCCGATGCATGGTCGCAGTTGAGGGCAGAATGCCTGCGGCTTCGCCGCAACAGTCAGCAGGCCTCACCCTGCGCCTGTGCGCTGCAGATTCGAGTGCATGAAATCAGGTGAGCCTCAGGCGGGCACAAAATGCTCTTCTTTGAGGATGCGTTGATACGCGGGCAGCGTCAGGAACTCGATGAACTGCGGCGCGCGAACCAGCTCCCGCATCAGGTCGGCGGCCTTCTCATAAGCGGCGTAGCGCGCGCCATCCACCGCGGTCTTTTGCTTTTCCAGTTCGGCTGCGATCAGGGATTCGATCAGGGCAACATCCACGACTCTTCCGTCGGTGAGTTTCGCCTGCTGATGGACCCACTGCCAGAGCTGGGCGCGGCTGATCTCTGCGGTGGCGGCGTCTTCCATCAGGTTGAAAAGCGGCACGCAGCCGATGCCGCGCAGCCACGCCTCCACATAGCCAAGGCCGACGGCCACGTTCTGCTTCAGTCCGGCCTCCGTGATCTGGCCGTCGGGAACCTGAAGCAGATCGGCTGCCGTGGCGTGGTAATCGGGCAACTGCTTCGCGATCTGGTTGGGCTGCGGCATCAGACGGTCGAAGACCTCCATGGCCACTGGAACGAGCCCGGGATGCGCAACCCAGGTGCCGTCGTGGCCGTCGCCAGCCTCGCGTTCCTTGTCGGCCCGCACTTGCGCAAGCGCCGTCTCGTTGGCCACGGGGTCGGCCTTGACCGGAATGTAAGCCGACATACCGCCCATGGCATGCACGTCGCGCCGGTGGCATGTCTTGATGGCCAGCTTCGAGTAGCTGCGCATGAAGTGGGTGGTCATGGTCACCTGGCCGCGGTCGGGAAGCACGGCGTGCGCGTCGTTGGCGAATTTCTTGATGAAGCTGAAGATGTAGTCCCAGCGTCCGCAGTTCAGCCCGGCCGAATGCTCGCGCAGCTCCCAGAGAATCTCGTCCATCTCAAAGCTCGCAAGGATGGTTTCGATCAGCACCGTGGCCTTGATGGTGCCGCGCGGCAGGCCGATGAGTTCCTGCGCGCGAATGAAGATGTCGTTCCAGAGGCGAGCTTCCTGGTGGCTCTCCATCTTGGGCAGATAGAAGTACGGGCCGCTGCCGCGGGCAAGCAGCTCGCGCGCGTTGTGAAAGAAGTAGAGTCCGAAGTCAAACATGGAGCCGGACATGGGCTCGCCATCCACCAGCACGTGGCGCTCGTCAAGGTGCCAGCCGCGGGCGCGAACAAAAAGCACCGCGGTCTGCTCGCTCAGCTTGTATTGCTTGCCCGTAGCGGCGTCGGAATAAGTGATTGTGCGCCGGATGGCGTCGCGCAGGTTGATCTGGCCGTCGAGCAGGTTATTCCAAAGCGGCGTGCTGGAGTCCTCGAAGTCGGCCATGAAGACCTTGGCGCCCGAGTTGAGCGCGTTGATGATCATCTTGCGGTCGACTGGACCGGTGATCTCGACGCGCCGGTCGAGAATGTCACCGGGTAGTGGGGCTACAGTCCACTCCGACTCGCGGATGGCGCGGGTTGCTTCAAGGAAGTCCGGCTTTTCGCCCGCGTCGAGGCGCTTCTGGCGCTCGTGGCGCATGGCAAGCAGCGACTTCCGCCGTTCGTTGAAGGTACGCTGCAGGTCGACGATGAATTCGGCGGCCTCGGGCGTCAAAATTTCAGCATAGCTTTCGGTAACCGGGGCGAGAAACTCAACACCGGGAATCGTGAGGGCGGTCGACATCAAAGAACTCCCTGAGCCTGAGAATTGCTACAAAAAGTCGCCGCCAACAGAATAATTGCGAAGACGACCGTCCGTCGCGGAATACGGTATTCCGTTCGCGCACCTATGCAAAACGCAGTGACACACGTCCCGCGGCCGAAAAGCAGACGTCCACCGACGACCCACCCGACGCAAAGGTGTTGCCGGTCCAGCTTCCGGTTGTGATCCAGCTTCCGCGCTGCAAGCCGCCGGTGCGTACAGCGCCTTCATTGGCAAGATAGAGAACCAGGCGCAGCAGATCTGTGCCGGCCGTGTTCGAGGCCGTGCGCTCCACCTGCACGCTGCCATCCACGGCGAGCGAAACCGACTCTTTGGCGAGGTCGATATCCTGCCAATTGGGTACAGCGGGACCGTGCACAAAGCCGCCATGCATCTGAAGATCGGCGATCATGGTGAGCCGCGCCACCTGTGAAGGCACGGTAAGGCCGGCCTCCAGTTCCTCGATGGCCGGATGGCAGCTTGCAATGGCGGCTACCACCTCTTCGCGTGTGTAGGGCGTCTCACGCGGCGGCAGATCCTGACCTAACAGGAACGAAATCTCCGCCTCAAGGCCGCGTAGGCGGTGACGTGGTTCGCCCAGCAGGCTTGCGTCGTCCACAATCCAGGAGGAGATCATGGGCCCGAAGAGCGGCGTGGCGTCGGGTGCGGGCGCACCCACCTTCCACGAACGCGCAAGGGCGTCTTTAGGCTCCAGAACTCGAGCCATCGCGTCCTGCACAAAGTAGGCTTCTTCAAGTGACGTGGGTTGCAGCACGTCGGGAAGATCGGAAATGGGGGCAGCGGTACAGCGGGCTTCAAGCAGAAGACCGGCCGCGGAATGGAGATTGGCTTCACGGTCAGCAGAGATCATGCCATTCAGTTTGCCTTATGCAGCCGACTCCTGTCTTGCCTCAACAACTCAGCAACGGAGAGGCCGCGCAAAGAGGCGTCGAGGACTTCGACCATGTGGAAGGCCGGCATGGCATTCAAACCGCGGCGGCGCATACCGTTCATCAGTTGCAGCAGGCAGCCGGGATTGGCGCTGAGCACCGCCTGCGCGCGCGTAGTGAGCAGGTTCTCGACTTTGCGGGCGCCGAGCTCATTGGCCGTTTCCGGCTGCAGGAGGTTGTAAACGCCGGCCGAGCCGCAGCAGAGCGAGCCTTCGGGAATCTCGGCGACGTCAAGGTCCGGAATGCCTGCGAGCAGACGGCGCGGCTGCTCGCGAACGGCCTGGGCGTGCTGCAGGTGGCAGGCATCGTGATAGGCGACGCGCATTTTGAGCGCATGGCGTGGCGCAAGCGGCTCCATGTCGCAGAGGATCTCGGAGACATCTTTGCATTTTGCGGAAAAGGCTGCGGCGCGAGCAGCCCAGGCCGGATCGTCGCGCAACAGATGGCCGTATTCCTTCATCGTGGAGCCGCAGCCCGCCGAGTTGATAACGATTGAATCGACATCTGCGGATTCAAAGGTGGCGATCATCTTCTTCGCCAGCGCGACGGCAGCGTCTTCCATTCCGGAGTGAAGCATAAGCGCGCCACAGCAGGGCTGGCCGGGCGGGATCAACACTTCGCAACCCTCCGCAGCCAGGACGCGAGCGGTGGCCGCGTTCACGTGAGGAAAGAAGACGCGCTGCACACAGCCGCTCAACATGCCCACTCGGCGACGCGACCGCGACTGTGGCTTCAAGGTCGCGGGCAGCCGCACGAACAACCCAAGCGGCACTTCAGGCAGTAAAGCCTCCATCGCAGCGATGCGCTTGGGCAACAGCTTGAGTGCTCCCGTTGCGCGCGCGAGGGCCCGCAGGCCGCACTTTTGATAGACAAGCAACGGCAGCGCCAGCATGCGGAGGCGCGCGGGATGCGGAAACGTCGCGAAGAGCATTTTGCGGAAGAGCAGCTCGCCCGCGTCCCGC
>Ga0335072_10014071_pt1 | contig 11368 bp, 10 predicted proteins | sample Lox_Sample_21_FD_206725 | JGI IMG/M metagenome (GOLD analysis project Ga0335072, IMG submission 206725) | Soil microbial communities from Loxahatchee National Wildlife Refuge, Florida, United States - Lox_Sample_2.1 | ecosystem: Environmental > Terrestrial > Soil > Wetlands | place: USA...
TGGCGATACCGCGCTGGCTGAAGCGTTATGGTGCGATCCGGAGGTGACTCGCTTCTTCGGCGGCGCTATGAGCCGGGAACAGGCGCGTGATCGGCTTCGCGCCGAATGTGAGCGTGGCAGCCGTCTCGGCATGCAGTATTGGCCAATATTCTTCCGTGAGACGGGCGAATTTGCAGGGTGTGCCGGTCTGCGGCCGTGGTCGATGGATCCTGAGACGATCGAGGCCGGCGTTAACCTCATGCGGTCCGCTTGGGGACTGCGCCTGGGCGAGGAGGCTTTGCTGGCTGTACTCGCCCATGGCTTCGATACGCTGGGCCTGCCGGTGATCGTCGCCGGCCATGGGATCGCGCACGACAACTCGCGAAAGCTGCTGGAGCGGGTGGGTTTCAAGTACACACACAACACTTTGTGGGGCCCGCAAGAGATCGAGGTGTGCATGTGGGCGATGACTGCGCAGATCTGGCGGGTCAAGAATCGGCAACCATAAACGCACTTGTGCTGATCCCGATGCGTCGCTGGCCGGGCGAGCGGCGGCTGGGGCGGGGCGGTTCTGGCCTACCATTTACACTGAAAGAGCATGATTCCTACCCTGACGTGGACATCTGACGGCGTTCGTTTTATTGACCAGACCAAGCTGCCGCTCGAGGAGAGCTATGTGCTGGCCACCAACTATGAGCAGGTGGCGGAGATTATCGTCACCATGGTGGTGCGCGGGGCGCCGGCCATCGGGGTGTCGGCCGCGTACGGGGTTGCGCTGGGCGCGCAGGGCACACGGGCCAGGACGGCTGAGGAGTTTGGGCCGGAGTTTGAGGCGATCTGCAAACGGCTGGCGGGGACGCGGCCTACGGCGGTGAACCTGTTCTGGGCAATCGACAGGATGAAGGCGCTGTTTGCCAGGCTGCGGGGCTCGGGCGCTTCGCTGGCGCAGATTCAGGAAAAGATTCTGGAAGAAGCGCACGCGATGTATGAGGAAGACATTGCGGCGTGCAAGACGATGGGCGCGTTTGGCGGCGAGCTGCTGCCGGACGAAGGCGGCGTGTTAACGCACTGCAACGCCGGGGCGCTGGCAACGTGCGGCTACGGCACGGCGCTGGGCGTGATTCGCGCGGCGGTGGAGCAGGGCAAGCGGATTCACGTGTATGCCGACGAGACGCGGCCATTTCTGCAGGGCGCGCGGCTTACGGCGTGGGAGCTGATGGCCGACGGGATTCCGACGACGGTGATCTGCGACAACATGGCGGCAAGCCTGATGCGCGCGGGCAAGATCAAAGCGGTGGTGGTGGGCGCCGACCGCATCGCGGCCAACGGCGACACGGCCAACAAGATCGGCACCTACAACGTGGGGATTCTGGCCAAGGAACACGGTATTCCGTTTTACGTGGCGGCGCCGTGGTCGACGATTGACCTGGCTACGGCGACGGGCGACGCGATTCCGATCGAGGAGCGGCCGCAGGTGGAGGTGACGCACCACGGCGGGAAGCAGCTTACGCCGAATGGCGTGGGCATCTGCAATCCGGCCTTTGACGTGACGCCGGCCAGGTACGTGACCGCGATCATTACCGAGCGCGGCGTGCTGCGGGCGCCCTACGCCGAATCACTCCGCGAGATGGAACCGGTGGCGGGCTAGAGCTGGTTGCATGAAGAGCTCGTCCGGTTATGAGACATCCCTCAGGGGATAAAGCCCCGGGTTTTGTGCGGCCTTAGCGGCACGAGTGAACAGCTTGGTGAAAAAGTGCAATTTGGCTCGCTGGAGAAAGGCCCGCGGCTGAAGCCGCGCCGATTCTATGGCATTTTTCGTGAGGTTGAAACCTCACGCTCCCTCCGAAAGACCGAAGACAAATGTCTTCCATCAAGCGTAAGACCGAAGACAGGTGGTTTTCACCAACCGAAAGACCGAAAACAGGTGTCTTTCGCCAGGCTGTGAAGTCGTGCCCGGTTACAAAACGAATCATGCAACCGGTTCTAGTGTGGTGTCCCCGAAGTTCGTAGCATAAATCAACATCCCAAACCGCAGGTCCTTCGACTCCGTTTGGCGCAGAATGCGCGCCCAACTACGCTCAGGATGACAGAGCATTTTTGATACCAACTTTAGAGACAGGACACTAGAGTCTGTTCTTCACTTTCCCATGGGCGCAGGCTCTACAGTTGTAAGTGTTGTGCTTCCCCGTTCCCACATCTTTGAGCCGCGGCACAAGTCGCTGGCGCGCGGCATCGTGCTCTCGATGGGCGCGTTCACGGCCAGTCTGCTGCTGGCCGGCTTTCCGGATGTCAACCATCTGCACAGCTCTTCGTGGCAGTTTGCGGCGCTGTTTGGCGCTCTCTGGGGCACGGCGGAGACGGCGCGGTGCCTGCGCCGGAAGTGGAGCCTGTATCACGCGGGCGTGCTGATTCTTCTTTACACCAACCTGATCATTCTGGCGGCGATTATGGCGCTGCTGTTGCTGGCCTGAGCGCGGCGAAGACTGCTTTGCCATTTTCCGGGTGGCAGGGCCGGCGCTGACCATGTAGCATGGGCAGACAATGCGCACGTCTCCCTCTGGAAGCTGACGTGCGCCGGAGGAAGCAGATGCTCAAGGGATTTCGAGATTTTATTCTGCGCGGCAACGTGGTCGACCTGGCCGTGGCCGTGATCATCGGCGCAGCATTTGGAGCCATCACGGCATCCGTCACCGCCGATGTGATTACCCCCATGATCTCCGCCCTGGTGGGCGCGCCGGACTTCTCTTCGCTTGTGATCCACATGCCGGTTTTGCACGCGGTTCCGCCTCCGCCGCATCCGCTGCCGGCCAACTATGTGGCGCCGGGCGAAATTCACATCGGCAAGCTGCTCAACGCACTGATCAATTTCCTGCTGGTGTCAGCGGCTATCTACTTCGCCATCGTGCTGCCGATGCAATATATGCTCAAGAGATTTTCACCGCCAGCGCCGCCGGCCGCGCCGGCTACGAAGACCTGCCCGGAGTGCCTGAGCGAGATTCCTCTGGCCGCAAAGCGGTGCGCTCACTGCGCGCAGCCGGTACCGGCGGCCTGAGAAGACGCATGGCGAATCGAAGGGCCGGGACAACGATCCCGGTCCCGGCTGGCTCTCTGGCGGATTAATCGAGTTCGCGGAGAGCGGGCGACCCGGCGTAGATGGCGATGAAGATGGCGATGGCGACCGAGGCCATGAGGGCCAGCGCGTGCCCGGTGGCGATGTGGCGCGAGAGCTCGCCGGTGAGAAGACAGCCGAGTGGCGGCAGGCCGAGAAAACTCATGGTGTAGATGCTCATGATGCGGCCGCGCATCTCGTCTGACGAGAGGTGCTGGATGCTGACGTTGAAGCAGGAGATCATGAGGATGCCGCTGAAGCCCTCGCAGAAGGCCAGCAGGGCTGACATCCAGAAGAGATGGGAGTAGCTGAAGCCGACGATGGCCAGAAAGAATCCCACGCCGCAGATGGTGAGCGTGGCTCCGCGCCGGCGGATGACGCCACGGGCGGCGACGGTAATGGCTCCCAGCAGCGCACCAAAGCCCGAACAGGCCATGAGCCATCCCAGTCCGCTTGCGCCCACGTGGAGCTGATCGCGCGCGAAATAGGGGACAAAGGTGATGTAGGGGATGCCGAGGAAGCTGACCACGGCGGTCATCCAGACCAGCACCAGCATCTGGCGTTCGCTGCGCAGATAGACGAAGCCGGCACGCAGACTGCACCAGATGGTCTCGTGGCGCGTGGGCTTCTCCTCAGGGTACTCGATGCGCACCAGCGACCAGAGGACGGCCAGAAAGCTGAGCCCGTTGAGGAAGAAGTTGCCGGCCACGCCGACCAGCGCCATGGCGTAACCGCCCAGGGAGGGGCCGACGATGCGCGACATGTTGAACTGGGCCGAGTTGAGGGCGAGCGCGTTGGTGAGGTCTTCACGCCTGACCAGCCGCGGCACCATGGCCTGGTAGCTGGGCGCGTTCATTGACATGGCGACGCCGTTGAGGAAGGCGATGCCCGCCAGCTGCCAGATGGTGATGACCTTGAACCAGGCCAGCGCGGCCAGCAGAAAGGCGAGGATCATCATGGCCGTCTGGGTGATGAGAAGCAGACGGCGCTTGTTGACGCGATCGGCAATTACCCCGCCGAAGAGCGAGAAAAAAAGGAAAGGGATGGACCCGGCGAAGCCGATGACGCCCAGCCAGAAGGAGGAGTTGGTGAGGATGAGGACCAGCCAGCCCTGGGCCACGTTCTGCATCCAGGTGCCGATGTTGGACAGAAAGTTGCCGCTCCAGAAAAGCCGGAAATTGCGGTTCTCGAGGGCGCGAATGACCTGGGGGAGCCGGTCGGCCTGCTCGTTGGCGAGGGCCTGCTCGACGCGCACCACGTCGATAGGAACCTCTTGGCGGGGAACGTCTTGATCGGGAACCTTTTGGCCGGGAACCTCTTGGCGCGGGTCCTGCTGTTGCTCCTCCACGTTCAAAAAGGCTCTCCTTCAAGCTTTAGTGTACGCGCAGGCATTCTCTGTTCGCGCCGGCGCGCACCGGTTCTGATACGATCAATTTCCAAAGCACGAGCGGCATTTTTTGCGCATTGGCAAAGACCGGGGCGCTCACTCCCGAACGAACCTGTTCATCGAAGACACGGCACGCAGGACGGCACGCAGGCGCCTTTGAGGCTTTCTATACCTTGCTCCAGGAGTATCGCCGATGAAATGGTGCAGGACTCTGGCTTTTCTGCTGGTACTCGGACTGATTTCAGCCTATGCCGACTGGGGCAGGCTGCCGGCTCAATCGGCCGCGGCGCAGACGGCGTTTGGCTACTCCAGCTTCAGCGCGCAGGCGCAGATCGAAGCGAAGTTTCTGGCGGTGCCGAGCGCGAAAGTGGCCGGCCAGGACCTGAAGACGCTGACGGCCGAGCCGCATCTGGCCGCGACGCCGGAAGACAAGCGGACGGCGGAGTTTGTGGCGGAGAAGTTTCGCGCCGCCGGGCTGGCGACCGAGATTGTGCCCTACCGCGTGCTGATGAATCGGCCGGTCGAGGTGAAGGTGGAGGCGTTCGACCCGGCCGGCAAGCTGCTGATGAGCGGGCCGACCCGCGAGCATGTGGAGGGCGACCCGGGCCAGGACGATCCGCGGGTGGTGATGCCGTTCAATGGCTCCTCTGCCTCAGGCGACGTGACCGGCGAGGTGGTTTACGCGAACTATGGGCGGCTCGAAGACTTTAACGAGCTGGCGGCGCGGCACATCGACCTGCACGGCAAGATCGTGATCTGCCGGTATGGGAACAACTTTCGCGGGGTGAAGGTTTATATCGCAGAGCAGCGCGGTGCGGCCGGCGTGCTGATCTACTCCGATCCGCAGGATGACGGGTACTACAAGGGCGATCCGTGGCCGATGGGACCCTGGCGTCCGGCCACCGGCGTGCAGCGCGGGTCAGTGCAATATCTTTTCAAGTATCCGGGCGATCCGGAGACTCCGGGAGTGGCCTCGACGCTGGATCTGCCGGATTCGGCGCGGGTTTCACCGGATGGGAACCAGCCGCACATTGTCTCCATTCCGATCAGCTACCACGATGCGGCGCCGATTCTGGAGGCGCTGGGTGGTCCGAGTGTGCCGCAGGGATGGCAGGGAGCGCTGCCTTTTCGCTACCACGTGGGGCCGGGCGGCGTGACGGTACACCTGGTTTCGAAGCAGGACTACCAGCGCCGGATCATCTGGGACGTGATCGGGACGGTCAAGGGGACGGAGTATCCGGACGACTGGGTGGTGGCCGGCAACCATCGGGATGCGTGGGTGTATGGCGCGGTGGACCCTTCGAGCGGCACGGCGGCGATGCTGGAGGCGGTGCGCGGGGTGGGCGTGCTGCTGCACGAGGGATGGCGGCCGAAGCGGACCATGGTCTTCTGCAGCTGGGATGCGGAAGAGGAGGGGTTGATCGGGTCGACCGAGTGGGCGGAGCAGAACGCGGCGGCGCTTGAGAAAGCCGTGCTCTATTCCAACGTGGATGTGGCGGTTTCAGGGCCGGATTTTTCCGCCTCGGCGGTGCCTTCGCTGAAGCAGTTCGTTCGGGAGGTTACGCAGTCAGTGCCCAGCCCGGTGACCGGGTCAGTTTTTGATCAATGGCGGATGCACGAGGCGACCGGGACGGAACACCACGAGAGCGATGCGCCGGTGACGGACGCGGAGGCGGTGCGGGTGGGCGACCTGGGATCGGGCTCTGACTATACGCCGTTTTTGCAGCACCTGGGCGTGCCGTCAACGGACATTGGCTCCGACGGGCCGTACGGGGTTTACCACTCCACGTTTGACGATTACGCGTGGTATACGCAGAATGCCGATCCGCACTTTCTGTATCTGCAGGAGATGGCGCGGGTGTTTGGGCTGGAGGCGCTGCGCATGGCCGACGCCGATGTGCTGCCCTATGACTATCTGACGTATGCGCGGGAGATTGCCGAGTACATCAGCGCCGCACAGACCAAGGCGCACAACGATGGACTGGACGGGCTGGACTTTTCTGCTGCCGAGGCCGCGGCGCGGCGCTTTCTGGAGGCTGCCGAGAAGGTGCATGCGCTGCAGGCTGCGGCCTCAGGCGACCTGGCGCAACTGAACACGACGCTGCGGCAGACGGAGGCGGACCTGCTTTCGCCGGCGGGGCTGCCGAACCGGCCGTGGTACCGGCACACGATCTATGCGCCGGGCGAGTACACAGGCTATGCGGCGGTGGTGATTCCGGGAGTGAATGAGGCGATTGACGCACGGAACCCGACCGTGGCGGCGCAGCAGCTTGGGGTGCTGGCGCAGGCACTGGACCGCGCGACGCAAACCCTAGATTCTGCACGTTAAAGGAGCCTTTCTTATTACCAAGGGCGTACGACCATTGGGTAAGAGAGCGGTTACCGGGAGGGCAAAGCTACCCTACGCTGAAGAGCTATTTTTATTTTTCTTGAAGCACGGTACTTTTACTTCATCCACACGCTCTCAAGCCAGACAGCAGATGGTTCGATACCCGATCCAGGGGGGAAGGTGGGGAAGTCATGATCGATTTCCTGCTCGGTTTTTCGTTCGTTGCCTTGATTCTCTCGCCCCTCGTCGTGGCTTATACGCGCCACCCCAATCCTGTCCGTGTCTCGCATCACAAGCCGGTAAAACACTAATACGGACGGCGGCCATCGAGGGCTTTCCGCTGATTCAGGACGTGGCTCTTGTGAGCCGGGCGGTTGACCCCCGCACATAACCCTCGTATCGTTGAATCAGACTATGAATCACTCCGGGAACAAAATCCGGATCGGCATTGCGGCGGCCGTGATTGTGGGCACCATCGGCTGGCTTGCCTATTCCGGCTACGGATCGAGCAAGAGCTATTACGTGACCATTGCCGAACTGGGCGGAATGGGCCAGAAGGCCTATAGCGACCAGCTCCGCGTAGAGGGATTCGTGAAGCCGGGCTCGATTCAGCAGGACGGGACGCACGTCACCTTTGTGCTGAACGAGTTTGAGAGCCACTCGCCGAAGGCCGCGACCGGCCGGCTGCTGACGGTTACTTATAAAGGCTCTGAGCCGCCGCCGGACACGTTCAAAGACGATGCGCAGGCGCTTGCCGAGGGCACCTATGGCCGCGACGGCGTGTTTCATGCGACCGTGCTGCAGGCCAAGTGTGCCAGCAAATATGCGCCGGCAAAGCCTGGATCTTCGCCCGGCGCCACACCGGCTCCGGCCAGTGCGCGGCCGGCGACGGCGGCCAATACCGCATCCGTTACAAAGCCCGCGGCATACTGACCTGCCCGCACGTTCCATGAACGCACACCCCGCCGAGGCCGCCTCCACCCCCCTCAGCGCGCTTCCCTATCACGCCCGGCTGGATCAGGTGTCAAAGCTGTTTGGCTCGTTTGCCGCGCTGCGCCAGGTTTCAGCCGAGCTTGAACGCGGGCGCTGCTACGTGCTGCTGGGCGAAAACGGAGCCGGCAAGTCGACGCTGTTGCGGGTGCTGGCCGGGCTGTTGCGGCCAAGCTTTGGCACGGTGCGATTGTTTGGCGATCTGGAGCCGCAGGAGGCGCGGGAGCGCATCGGCTACATGAGCCATGCGCCCATGCTCTACGACGAGCTGACGGCGCAGGAGAACCTGCTCTACTTTGCGGATTTGTATCCGGGGCGCAAGTGCCTGGCGCCGGAAGAAGCGCTGCGGCAGGTGGGACTGGATCCGGGGCTGAAGCGCACGGTCGGGCAGTATTCGCAGGGGATGCGGCAGCGCACTTCGCTTGCCCGCGTGCTGCTGCCGGTGCCGGAGCTGCTGCTGCTGGACGAGCCGTTCTCGAACATGGATGTGGAGAGCGCGCGGCAGATGGTGGAGCTGCTGGCGCGGTTCCGGCAGAGCGACCGCACGATTGTGCTCACGACGCATCAACGGGAGCTGGCCGCGCCGATTGCGGACTGGGTGCTTACGCTGCGCGCGGGACGCGTGGCGTCTCTCGAACCGGGAGCGCCCACGCTATGAAGACCAACGGCGCGCGGTTTCTGGAGTCGCTCTCGATTGCCTTCGAGCTGCGCGAATACGAAGTGGACCCGGAGGATCTTTCAGCGATCACGGTGGCCAAGAAGATCGGCATGCCGCCGGAACAGGTTTTCAAAACGCTGCTGACGACCGGTGGGCCGGGCGTTTACGTCTTCGCGGTGATTCCCGGCGATGCGGAGCTGGACTTTAAAAAGCTGGCGCGGGCCGCGGGACTGCGCAAGGCGGAGATGGTTCCACTCAAAGACGTGCAGCCGCTCACCGGCTACATTCGCGGCGGCGTGACGGTGTTTGGCGCGAAGAAGGCTTATCCGGCGTTTGTGGATGAGACGGCGATTCTGTTTGACCGGATCAGCGTGTCAGCCGGAACGCGCGGGACGCAACTGATTCTGACGCCGGACGATTACATCCGCGCGGCTGAAGCCCAGACGGCCGACCTGACGAAGGATGCAGTCAGGCTGGCCGGCGAGGGACAGCCCGCATGAGCCGCGCGCTATGGACGCATCTGGTGAAGGACCTGCGCATTGAATGGCGCTCGCTCGACGCCATTCTCTCGATGCTGTTCTTCTCAGGGCTGGTGGTGGTGCTGTTCTCGATCGCGTTCGATCCGCACGGCGAGTTTGCGCGGCAGATTGCGGGCGGGGTGCTGTGCGTGGCCACCATGTTTGCCTCAGTGAGCGCGCTCAACCAGGCGTGGTCGCGCGAGATTCGCCACCAGGTGATGGATGCGCAGCGGATGGTTCCCTCACCCGCGGCCGAGCTTTACCTGGCCAAAGTGATTGTGAATTTTCTCTTCGTCACCCTGGTGCAGATCGCGCTGGCGCCGTTCTTTTTCATCTTTTATGACCTGCACATCGAGGGGCAGGCGTGGCTGCTGGCGCTGGTGTTGCCGCTGGGGACATGGGCGCTGGTGGCGAACGGAATATTTTTTGCCGCGCTGGCGATGAGCAGCCGCAACCGGGAGCTGGTGCTCTCGATCATTCTTTTTCCCATCTTCATTCCGGCGCTGCTGGCCATGGTGCTGGCCACGACGGCGATCCTGACCGGCGAGAGCGAGCCCACGCTGTGGATCAAGCTGCTGGTGGGCTACGACATCATCTTCACCACGGCGAGCCTGCTGCTGTTTGACATTGCGCTGCACGCCGAGTAAGCAGGCGTCAGGAAAAGCGGGTGCGCTTCCAGAGCATCGATCCGCAGACAAACAGCGGGATCAGCGTGCCCACGATCAGCACGGTCATCCAGGGCAGGTTGACGGCAATGCGCTGCGCGCGGGTGCCGATGGCCAGCCAGACGAAGATGCCGACGGCAACGGTGACGATGAGAACCTCCCACCAGCGGCGGTTGCGGGGCTGGTCGGCGAGCGGGTCTTCGCCGCTGACGACGGCAGCCACGACGCCCGAATCGAGGCTGTAACGGTCGCACTCGCGGCGCATGGCCTTGTTCCAGTTTTCCATCTCCGACGGCGGCGGCTCAGCCATGCTGATGGAGACCGCGCCCACGATCATGATGAGCGAGCCGGTGATGACCAGCACGCGGCCTGAGCCGCTAAGGGTGACGAACTCACCGAAGACCAGCGCGCCCCAGGCGAGTCCCCAGAGCTGGTTGGTGTTCGAGAGCGGAATGCCGCGGCCGATGCCGATGTACTTGGCGGCATATTGCTGGAAGAGGTCGCCGATGACCCAGCAGAATCCGCCGAGGAATGGCCAGAAGAGCATGGTGCGCGCGCGGTGCAGCTCAGAGGCGACGGTGCCGGCACTGCCGTAAAAGATCCAGGCCAGGGTGAGCACTGTACCCAGCTCGCCAAAGGTGAAGATGGTGACGAAGGAAAGCGGGTTCATGCCGCTGATGTAGGCCTTGCGGTAGGGGATGTACATGGTGCCGAACATGAGGCCTGCGCCGAGCGCGGCGATGATGCCGATCTGGGCGCGGCCGGGTGCGCCGGAAGACTGGTGCGCGGTGGCGACAGCCAGCACGGTTGCGCCGAAGACGATGGCCGCGGCGCCGCCGATCACTTTGGCCCAGTCTTTGGGCCTTGAGCCGTGCAACTCGCGGAAGAGCAGACATCCCCAGGCGAGGCCGACGAGGCTGTTAGTGTTCCAGAGCGGAAAAGCAATGGCGAGGCCGACGTTGCGCACGGCGAAGATGGTGAGCGTGTTGCCCACGGCCCACAGCATGCCGGCGAGCACGGCCCACACGATGAGGTGCGGCTTGTCGCGCAGGTCGCTCAACAGAAAGCCTGTGCCCTTGAGCAGCGTGGGAACGGTCCAGCGGGCGACGAAGGCTCCCATGACCATGCCCATGGAGATGAGGAAAGGCGAGAAGCCTTCATTGACGAGCTTGGTGGGAGCTTCCGCGCTGCCCAGCCACACGGCCGCGGCGAGTCCGCAGAAGACGCCGAGCTGGTGAAGCGAAAGAGTGGAGCGCGCTTGGGCGGCGGTTGCGTTCGAGCTCACGGGTTTCACCTCAGGGTCATCAACAGCGTGGTTCCTGCGACGAGGACCGCGACAGGGACCCACAGATGCAGGTCTGTCAGGATGCACCGGAGCGTCGAGGGCTGCTTGAATTCGTCCATTTACGATACCTCGCTCAGCTTTACGGGCCGACGCTCGTCCTGCGACTTGCGCGCGGCCAGGGCCATCACCACCGGCACACGGCTGTCTGCGCCGGTGACCGCGGTGGGCTTGTCTTCAAGCACCGACTTCACAAAGAGCTCGAGTTCCAGAGCAAAGCTCTCGGTGTAGCGCTGCATGAAGAAGTTCAAAGGCAGATCAGTGTAAACACATTTTTCACCGCTGACTACTACCTGGTTTGGATAGCGGTTTTCGCTGGCGATTTTTCCCTTGCTGCCGAGAATTTCGACGCGCTGATCGTAGCCGAAGGTGGCTTTGCGGCTGTTGTCGT
>Ga0335072_10014072_pt1 | contig 11367 bp, 5 predicted proteins | sample Lox_Sample_21_FD_206725 | JGI IMG/M metagenome (GOLD analysis project Ga0335072, IMG submission 206725) | Soil microbial communities from Loxahatchee National Wildlife Refuge, Florida, United States - Lox_Sample_2.1 | ecosystem: Environmental > Terrestrial > Soil > Wetlands | place: USA: Florida...
CAACGGACGCCATCAGCAGGGCTGGGCCCGCGGGGAATCCGTAGATTTTGTCAGCAAGATAGCGATCCGTGATACCTGGCGTCGTGACTGGAGCCACACGGGCCATGCCATAGGGATATTGCACCCATGGGATAGTTGCCGTCAGAAGCTGGCCTATACCGCCGATATTAGGGTCTACATAATCGACTGGCTGTTTCGCTGTCTGTGCCACAGCTGCTGCTGTGCTAATTCCCAGAACGCCCGCAAGAGCCAAGCCGCCCGCAGAATTCATCCTCGTCTCACCCTGAAGCATCGTTGCTGAAGCTGTTGATCGTTTGCGCTGCGACCGCCTCAACGGACGCGTCACGGCTGCAGATTGAACTCGGTGCTCAGACTGGCTCGGGATGACCCGCCGGCCCAAACGGTATAACGACCTGCTTCCACCGCCCACTTGTTCTCTGCATTCCACACTGCGAGTTGCCTTTGTGGAACAACGAAGGTCACAGTGCGAGTCTCACCCGGCTGTAGGCGGATCCGCGAAAAGCCCTTTAGAGCTGTGTCCGGTGTCTCCACGCTGCTCACGTTCTCCCGCACGTATAGCTGCGCCACCTCGTCCCCTGCCCGGTCGCCGGTATTCGTCACATCGACGGTGACACGAATGTCTCCGCGGCTGCGAAGTGGAGGTACCTGGACCGCCAGTCGATCGTAGCGGAAAGTGGTGTAGCTCAGGCCGAATCCAAAGGGAAAGAGCGGCTCGCCGCCGCTGTCCATATATTTCCAGACCCGGGACGGGTCGGCGTCGTAGAAATCCGGGAGTTGCCCTACACTGCGCGGGAAAGTGATGGTCAGTTTCCCGCCAGGGTTGTTATCGCCAAACAGAGTTTCGGCAATAGCCTTACCGCCGAATTCACCCGGGTACCACGCCTCGAGAAGCGCTGGAATGTGCTGTTCCGCCCAGTCAATCGTCAGCGGCCGTCCATTTTCCAGGACCAGCACTACAGGTTTCCCCGTACCCGCCACGGCCTCCAGGAGCTGTTCCTGATTGCCAGGCAGATCAAGACATGAACGATCGAAGCCCTCGCCCGAGATTCCCTGCCGCTCGCCCAGCGCGGCGATCACGACATCTGCCCGGGCAGCCGTCTCCACCGCCGCCGGAATATTGCTGCCGGAATCGAAGGTGACGGTCGATCCTGGCAGAAGGTCACGGATGCCCTGCAGGATACTGATTCGCTCTCCGTTTTTCTCATCCTCATAGTCGCCGTAGCGCGCTACGGCCGCATTTGGACCAATCACCGCAATCCGTTTCGTAGATTTCGAAAGCGGCAGCAACTGTCCGTCATTCTTCAGAAGCGTCATGGACTCGCGGGCAGACTTCAGAGAAAGCTCAAGATGCCGGGGAGAACGGTACACCTCCGCCTTAAGCGCCGGATCAACAAAGGGGTGATCAAAGAGCCCCAGTTCGAACTTCACCCGCAGCACCGACCGCACGGCGCGATCCAGGTCGGCGAGAGGGAGGGTATGGCTATCCACGCAGTCGATCAGCGCTTTCTGAAAAACCGCGTGATCGAAGTCATAAAACTGCATATCCACCCCGGCGCGGACCGCCATGCAGGCAGCATCCTGAGGACTGGCCGCCACACGATGCACCGTGTAGAGCCTCTTGATCGCTCCCAGGTCGGAGAGCACGAATCCCGAAAAGCCCCACTCCTGCCGCAGAATTGTTTTAAGGAGGAATGGATCGTCGGTGATTGGGATCCCGTCGATCTCATGGTAGGCTGCCATCACCGACATGGCGTGCCCGTCGCGAATCGCTTCGGCAAAAGGCGGCAGCATCATGGTCCGCAGTTCCCGTTCGCCCATGTGGACAGGCGAAGTGTTAGTGCCGCCCTCCGGCGAACCGTGACCAGCGAAGTGCTTGGGCTCGGCCACCACCGTGTGGTCGCTCGCCAAACTCTCCCCTTGCGCACCTCGGACATACGCGAGACCCATCTGCCCGGTCAGGTAAGGATCCTCACCAAAATCCTCTTCTACCCTTCCCCATCGCGGATCACGGGCCAAATCCAGCACCGGAGCCAGGATCATATCCACGCCAGTGGAACGTGCCTCTGCCGCAATCGCCGCGGCAGTCTCCCCCGCAGTCTCAGGATCCCAGGTACCAGCAAGGCCAATAGGAGCCGGAAATACCGTGCCGGTGTTGAAGCCGTGCAGCCCCTCTTCGATGAATAGCGCAGGAATTCCGAGTCGATTATGATCAATCACCCATTTCTGGATCGCGTTGTACTGCTCGGGAGAGGGATTGAGGTCGTGGATGGAACCGGCGCCCAGAGAACCCCAAAGCTGCTGCGCTTTTTCGGGGACAAAAACGGCGTCAGGAGCGGCGTGGGTGGAGTCATTATGGCCACTCATGACATCGGTCGCTCCCGAATACATGTCGAGTTGCCGGACCTTCTCCTCCAGCGTCATGCGACGCAGAAGGTCATCGAGGCGCTGTTCGGTCGACACGGTGGCTTGGCGGTAAAGGACCGGGCCCCGCGCGAAGGCGGGAGCAGGGCACAAGGAGACGAAAAAGACCCAAAGAAGAAGGCAGGCTGTTACCCACCCAGCCCGCCCGGAGGCACTGCCTTTACAACTACCGAGGCGTTGCCAGGATTCGGCTGACGCCACGATGCTCCCATGTTTCGGCAACGATGAATTTTCGCCGGACCGACCTGCCCAACCCCAATCGGATGATGCGTTCACGCGGAGTAAACCTTCCATCCCCGGGATCAGTTTCAGCGGAATCTCGAGTCGCCTTTATCCGGCCGATGAAGGAACCACAGTAAAGCCTCAAGTCAGGAATGGCAACGTTAGACATAGGTTCTAACGGTCTCACAATTCATTGAAAAAAGGCTGGTTACTACAGCCCCGAGAAGGCTAACGGTAGTTACTCCCGTGAAAAGAGTCCAGAGAACAGGCAGAGAGAAAGGCAAAGCCGCCACCCTGGGGACGAAGACCGCGGCAGGCGAAGGGTGCTAACATTTGGCATTCCACCTGTGGTAACGCGCTCCTCATTTTCCGCCGAAGAACGGCCAACTCAGGCCAGAACTGCAGAGAAAGAGTCCGATACCGCCGCCGTCCGGAAGCACCTCGCGGAAGTTGCAGAAGGGGCTGCTTTCAAGGGAAGTCATCGCAGTGCCCAGTTTCTCCGCTATGTCGTAGAACAGGCAATCGAAGGCCATTTGGACAGTCTCAAGGAGCGGGTGATTGGGGTGGAGCTGTTCGGCAGATCACCAGCTTACGATACAAGCGAAGATGCGATCGTCCGGGTCACAGCTAGTGACGTGCGCAAGCGGCTGCTGCAGCACTATGGGCAATATGGCGCGCCTTCGGGATTGCGGATTACGCTTCCCCTGGGGTCCTATGTTCCTGTCATCACACATGAGAATCCGCAGTCAGTGAACAGAGCACCTGCAGCAGGAGGGGAGGATTCGCCACACCTGCCGTCGACAGCGAACAGAGCCGAAGTGGAACAGAACGAGGTCGTAGCTTCTGTTTCCAGTGAGAAAGAGGAGCACCGGAGTCCTCGGCGGAGATTCTGGATTGCTGCGGTTGCGATTCTATGCGCTGTTGGGCTCTTTGCCGGGGGGCAATGGCTGGGGAGCTACAATGCACTAACCTCCAATCCCCTGCTGGACAGCTCACCGTGGCGGGTTTTCGTGAATTCGCCGCATCTCACTCATATTGTTTTCAGTGATCCGGCGATGGTCGAGGTTCAGGAACTCACTGGACATCGGATTTCGGCTTCGGATTATGCAAACCGGCAGTATCTGCCCGATCCGAATACACTGTCACCGGAAGTAATCCACGCCTGCAATGTGATCCTTCACGATGGAATCTCGGCAGCAGTGGATCCTCAGATCATTGTGGGGATTGCCGCACTGGGACAGAATCTGGCGAAAAAGCTGCGAGTAGACTCGGCGCGCGATCTGCGGATGCCAGATCTGCAGACAGAGGATAATTTTGTCTTTCTCGGCAGCCCTCGCTCCGATCCCTGGACAGCGCTCTTCAGCGATCAGCTGGACTTTCGGTTTGTCTTTAACAAGGATGCCAGGCAGGAGATCATCCATAATTATCGTCCCCGCGCTCATGAGATGACGGAGTATCTGCCCACGGCGCTGGGTGGTGGGACGGGTGAGTCGTACGCGATCGTTGCGCTGGTGCAGAATTTGGATCAGAACAGCCAGGTATTGCTTCTTGCGGGAGTGGATGCGGAAGGCACAGAGGCAGCGGGACGCTTTGTGACCGACCTGCCACACTTCACTAAGGCTCTCAATCAGTGCGGAGCAACGCGTCCTGGGGCTTCGAGCCATTTCGAATTTCTGCTGCGCCTGAATACGATGGCGGGTTCCCCACACAACACGGATGTGGTGGCTTGCCATCTTCTGGCCGAAGCTGCCGCGCATTAACCGTGCTCGGGAACAGCGGCGTGGTCCTGTAGACGCTTTTACACCATCGTTCATAAAACATCCTGATCACTCGTGTGCTGTTTTTGTGGCAGCCAGGAATTTCTCCAAATGTTCCTTTGCCAAATCAGGTTTATGCAACTTCCGGTATACGCTTATCAGGAGATAATGAATCTCGGCATCGCTGGCTTTAGCCTCCGGTAGAGTCAGGGCCAGCTCTCCTTCAATTGCGGCATTCTTAAAATCTCCTTCATGGTCTAATCCCATTGCCAATTCATAGTGCGCATCGCGGGACTTTGGATCGATTTCGATAGCTCGCCGCTCTTTTTCAATACCGTCCTGGGTCCGACCCAGTGAAAGCAGGAATCTTCCGTAGGCGACGGCAATCTCCGCACTTTGCAGCGATTTCTGCGGAGAGAGGTTCTCTGCCTGCTGGTAGAGCTCCAGCGCTTTGGTCTTGTCTCCCAATGCTTCGCGGGTCATTGCGAGATAGAACACGGGCAATGAGTTATTGGGAGAGAGTTTTTGGGCCGCCTGAAGCGGTGAGATCGCAGAAACAAAATCGTTTTGCATATAGAAAAGCACCCCGAGATAAAACTGGGCCTCTTCGGAAGTGGGATCGACCGTAATGGCCGTGATGAGACAGCTTTTTGCAACGTCCAGACGCTGCGCAAAGGTGGCTAACCGAGCCTTGAGAACAAGAGCCGGGACCATGTACGGATTCTCATGCAGGGCAGCATTGACTTCACTCGCAGCCTCGGAAAATTTCCGTTGAGCAAAATCCTGTTTTGCATTCTCGTAGTGTTGCGTTGGGCCGATTGCGAGCTGGATTGCGAGAAGCCAGATCATTAGAAGTTTGCCTTGGGTGTCAACATACGGCGGGTGATCATCGGAAAGCTCCGGCCCCCTCGCTTGAATATGCCCTGCTCGATCCCGATGGTCGACCAACTCCTCGTTTCGCCAACCGAGAATCCGGGCCAATATTCAGACCAGCACGACGAGCCTGTGCGCGGGCCATAGACCTAATGGATGGTCTGGATTGTACGCTTCCTAGAATTTCAATTGAGACGATCGGCCTTTTTGAACCTCGCCACTTTGTACGATGGTCAGGATCTGATCGGCCATCACATTATTTAGCACTTGCTTCACGCCCGTGGGCCAGGCGAGTTCAATTCGGTCGACGACCGTCGCATTCTGCAATCCGAAGTAAACCCGCTTGTCACTGGACGAATTGTAGCCGACCGCCGTCGTGGCCTCATTGTACTGAACGCCATTCGCGGTCGTTATCTTCACCCGTGTTCCTAATCCATCCCGATTATCGGCCACGCCAACGAGCTTCAGAATAATCCAATGATTGTGATTCTGAGACCGATTCATGAGTAATTGGGGCTTTCCGTTAAGGACTGTGACTACAATATCGATCTTCCCATCGTTGTTCAGATCACCGAACGCGGCGCCGCGGTGCGCGGCCGGAACAGAAAAGCTTGCTCCCGCCTGTTCACTCAAATCCTTAAACCTCATCTTGCCGAGATTGCGGTAGAGAAAATTGGGAAGCGGGTAAGGCTTATGATTCACCTCCATTGAATTGTCGAGAATCGCAGAGCCAGCAGCAAAAATATCTTTGTTCCCGTCGTTATCGAAATCGAAAATTCCTGTTCCCCACGCCGTGAAACGAGTTGTCATTGCAAAGATACCAGTCGCATCTGTGACGTCTTCAAATTGACCTTTCCCCAGATTGCGGTACAGAGGAAAGCTGTCACCGAACATCGCAGTGAGAAAGATATCCGGCCTGCCATCATTATCGATATCGCGGAAATCAGTCCCCATACCTGCAACAGTCTTGCCGCTTTCGCTGTAGGCCACGCCGGCCAGGAGTGCGACATCTGTAAATGTCCCATCGCCATTGTTGTGCAACAGAAAGTTCGGGAAGGAGTCGTTGGGAACAAAGATGTCGGTGTAACCATCGCCGTCGTAGTCAGCAAACGCCACGCCCATGCCTTTGCCTAAATATTGAGAAATATTCGACTGCTGTGAAACATCAGTGAATGTGCCATCACCGTTGTTTCGATACAAGATATTAGGTGTTCCGCGATACACATTGGGAGAGCAATAGTCAACAATGTCGCCCGTCTTGCAGACGTGGGCTGTGGAAAGCGAATAGTCTAGATAATTTACAATAAACAGGTCCAGCAGTCCGTCATTGTTGTAGTCAACCCATCCTGCTGCGACGGACCATGGCTTGCCTTGTTTCAGGACGCCGCTGACGCCCGCTTTCTCTGTCACATCAGTGAAGGTTCCGTCGCCATTGTTATGAAAGAGTTGATTACAGTTAAATCCGGCCACATATAGATCCACAAATCCATCATTGTCGTAATCGCCTGCCGCCACCCCCATCGAGTAACCAACACCAGCTAAACCAGCCTTCTCAGTTACATCGGTGAAGGTTCCGTCCCCATTATTGCGAAACAGCTTGTTATAGAAGCTGGGGTTGCTCTTTTCCAAGGAGGGAATTTCTGCTCCATTCGTAAAGAAGATGTCCAGGAGTCCATCATTGTTGTAGTCGAAGACCGCGACACCACCAGTCATTGTTTCTATGGAGTAGCGCTGGGGACTAACACTATTCTTTAAAAGAAAATCTATTCTGGACTCCTTAATTGTGTTCTCGAAAACAATCGGCGAATCAGCGGATTGACCGCTGCCGGATATGCTTTGCCCATCGCTGTGAAGTTGATTCGCGGGCAGGGCACCGTCGCAGGATGCGCGCAATACCGACAGTGCTCGCGAATGCACAGCTGCGCTGCTAAAAGCAGCCAGGCCTCTTACAAATTCACGTCGCGTAATTACCAACTTAGTTTGCCCAACTAATACTACCGGCTGGCCGGGAAGTCGTCTGCGCTCTAACTTCCCCTGTCTCCTTCTTCCAACGAAGAGGCCAGATTGATTCACCTGGCCTGCTCGCTGGAATTTCAGCTGAGTTGGCGCATTAAAACTGGATTCTCGCGACAAACTCGCCACTTCTCGGAGCATAGTTTCCGCCTGCATTGGAGATGCCGTCTCCGAAGAAGCCGAAACCGTTGGAGATGCTTCCGTCGCTCGCATACTGAGGGCTCTGGAAAGGATTTGACGTGTTGTTCAGGTTGGGATATTCCCAGTGATTAAAGACATTGAAGAAATCCACGCGGAGCGAGAACACCAGGCTCTCCTTGATCGGGACGATCTTGCCGAAGCCCAACTGCTCGCTGGGATACCTCGGGCCACGATAATCGCCGTAGAACGGTTTGGAAGTGGAGTAAGTCCCTAGCGCCGGGTTTGTCCACGCAGCGGGGTTGAGAAAGAACGTAGTACGGGGATTGACGTTGTGGCTGTTGAGGCTATGCAAGAAGAGCTTCTGTCCCGGAACGCGATTCGCAAAAACGGAGATGTTACCGCTGGCCCCATTAGCAAAAGTGACCGAATCCAGGGTGCTCGTTGAATTCGGCGTTTGTATCGGAAAACCACTCTGGTAATGGAAGATGCCGTCGGTTGTCCAGCCTGAAAGCAGGAGGCGCTTCCATCCGCTCTGCGAGAAACTGAATGTAGGCAATTCATAATTGAAGTAGAAGTTGAGCGCCTGCGGTTGGTCGATGGTCTCGTAGGATTTCTGGCTCTTGGGTGGGAGGGAGGGATCCTGAATCGGAATCGTCGTCAGAAAGGTCGGTTGGTTCGTGGCGGCCACTGTCCCCAGATTCTTCGACCATGAGTAGCCGACACCACCCGACAATCCGTTGCTGAGCCGCTTGGTGACCTGGATTTGAAGCGCGTCGTACCACCAATCGCCATTGTGCTCGTAGTAGTCGCCAATGCCGCCGAATTGCGGGTACGGCCGCAATGCCTGAGCCAGGGTGGCTCCGGACGGGAAAGTGGAGTACGGAGCCGTGAAACCTCTTGCCGCCACGGAGGGAGAAGAGATCGGCTGCGTTAGCAGGTTGAAGTCGTTTGGATTGGTAACGCTTAAACCATATTTTCGGGAGAGGACCGATGGAGTAAGTTCGTTTGTAGTGTTCGTCAGCCCGTCGGAATTGAGCCAGACACCACGATTGTCGATGTAGGATATCTTGACCGTCAGATTGTTTGTAATCGCGCGCTCAATAGCAATTGTGGATTGCAGGAAACGTGGCGGGCGGCCGTTGTTGGGAACAATGAACGATGGCGGCGAGTTGAGCTGACCGATATTCGGATAGGCGCCAGGATCGAAATGGGTGGCAGTAATCTCAGCAGGCGTGTACGGTATGCCATTCGAAAGCTGGCCAGCGGAAATGCCATACGAAGGACTGGTCAGAAACACCTGGTTGAACCCAAATCCCTGGTTGCTATAGATCTCTTCATTCATGAAGAGCTGCGGGCCAGAGTAGAATCCGGTCCCCGCATGGAGCACCGTCTTCGGATCCAGTTGATAACTGATACCGAGACGGGGCTGAATCATCCAGGGATAGAACTTCTCGTAGATGCAGTTGCAGCGCCCTTGGCCATACCCCTCGTATTCGGTTCCACCCAACAGACCGCCAGCTGACGGATTCACAACAGTGGGACTAAATTGCGTTTCCCGATCATACTGTTCGCGTTGCATCTGTTCGAGATCCCAGCGCAGTCCGTAGTTCACGGTGAGTTTGCGCGTGAGCTTAAAAGTGTCCAATGCGTAAAACCCCGCCTCTATGCGGTGAAACCATTGAATGTTGTCGTTCCCGATAGATGCGCTATCCAGCTGGCCAAGAACGAAGCTGGCGAACCCATCGCCGAGGCTGGCTCCATAAAGGTTTTGGCCTTCCGAGGACGGCAGAGAAGTCTCATTGGTACTGAAGCCGTATGTTCCGGCCGACAGGTCGTTGTGCGTCCCGAACAGTTGATGACGGAAATCGCCGCCAAATTCGAAGGTGTGGCGGCCGTGGACCCAGATGGCAGATTCAGTGTTGTACCAGTTGTTGTCAATGAATGGAGCGTTGTTTATTCCCATTTGAGGAACGTTCTGACGGTTGACGGTTAGTCCGTTAAAGATCGGGAAGGTGTTCGCTGCGCCGCCCGGCATATTTGCCGCCGTGTTCAACCCCAGAGTCGACGCCATGAAATTCTGTACCGCCGAATCCTGCATTGCGGCGTGGCGCGTGAAGTCGAACCCGGCGTGCAATACAAGGTTCGGCGTGGCCGTATAGTCCGCATTGAGATAGATCTGTGGGGCGGGAGTTGTGTTCCAGCGTGTCTGGGCTGCCACTCCATTAATGCCATCCGCCGCGTTGTCTTTGTTGGAATACTCAGCAATGTAATAACCCGAGAAGTGCCACTTCTGACCGATCGAGTGATCGATCTTGATACTCGTCAGGTACTGGTACTTGTTGTTCGGCTGCAAATTGGGGTAGTTGTTGGTCAGCGCATTGGCAGTAGCCCCGGATGGAGTCGGCAGGTAAGCAAGAACCTTCTGGGCCACCGGATCCCATGTGCTGGGTGCGCCGATAAAGTTATTTGGGAACGGATCCCGGACCGTTTTGGTAGAGCCATCCGTGCAGGTTGCTACTCTGGTAGTCGCCGGGTTGTACACCGCGCCATTGATCATCGGCCGGCCCAGACAATCCAGGACCGGCGCACCATTGGAATCGACGATGGGACCAAGCAGGAGAGAGCTCAGATCACCATTTCGATAGGCGTTCGTGGGAACCGTGATGGTCCCCTGGTTGAGGGTTTGCGTGTTGTGGTACTCCTCGAACGCGAAGAAAAAGAAGGTTTTGTTGCGACCGTTGTAAACGTGAGGAATCACGATCGGTCCACCGAAAGAACCGCCAAAGTCCAGCTGCCGTTGTACGGGGTTATATTTCTGGCCGCTCGCGGTATAGTTGAAGGGCTGTCCGGCGTTGAGATCCTCATTCTCAAGATAGATGAAGGCCGTCCCATGCAGCCTGTTGGTGCCGGATTTTGAGGTGTAGTTGAAGATTCCGCCCCCGGACTCACCATATTTAGCGGAATAGTTGTTGATCATCACGGATTCCGAGCCGAGCGATTCGACCGAGGGCTGTTGCTCATCGGAGATGGCGCCCTTGACCGCCGAAGTGTCGTCCAGGCCGTCCATAAAGACACGGTAGGTCGTTGCCGGCGAGCCGCTTATATGGATATCGTTCCAACCGCCTGAAATGGTTCCCGGTATCAAGGCGGCAAAACCCATGGGATCACGCACAGCTCCGATTCCGGTAATGTTGATCGGAAGCTCATTCAGGTCTCTCGTGGTGACCTGAACATTATTCTGTGGGCTATCGGTTTGGAGCAGAGGAGCATCGGCGGTTACCGTAATTGACGCCGTGGCTTGCCCCACCGCCAGTTGCAGGTCGATAGTTGCCGTCTGTCCGACCGAAACCGTGACTCCATTGCGAATCAGCCTGTCAAAGCCCGGCGCAACTACCGTAATGCTATAGTCGCCCGCGGCCAGCTGCGGGACCGTATAGACTCCCGCGCCTGTGGTAACGGTAGAGTTCTGCGTGCCCATCGTGGTGTTGGTGACGGTTATCCTGGCGCCCGCTATGACAGAGCCTGATGAATCGGTGACAACGCCTGATATGCTCCCGCGATCAAGTTGTGCGAAGGACAATACACTCGCGCAACAAAACGCAATGAGCACCAAACATAAATGAAAGTGCTTAAGCCAGCTTCTCCGTTGTGTCATCTTGACCTCCGTGATCCATGCAAAGTGCAGCAATAGTGGTAGGGAGCGGACTTGTGGCCAGAAACAAATGGCTACCCTGTCGTCGAGCCGATCCAAAGTGCTGATTCGGCCTCGTCCGGCCATTTCGCGCTTTTTGCTGACATCTCCCAATCGACTTCGGCCACGCGGTAATCCTTCTCGGAAACCCGCCATGCCGTGCCGACGTATGTTTTGCTGACGGCTTGTGACCGCTGTTTTCATTCCGCCGACCACTGTACGGCCGCG
>Ga0335072_10014073_pt1 | contig 11367 bp, 7 predicted proteins | sample Lox_Sample_21_FD_206725 | JGI IMG/M metagenome (GOLD analysis project Ga0335072, IMG submission 206725) | Soil microbial communities from Loxahatchee National Wildlife Refuge, Florida, United States - Lox_Sample_2.1 | ecosystem: Environmental > Terrestrial > Soil > Wetlands | place: USA: Florida...
GCCGATCATCGAGCTGAGAGAGGTCGTCAAGCGCTACGGCGCCCTGGCCGCCGTGGATGGCGTGTCGCTCGCCATCGAAGCTGGAACCTTCGTGGCGCTTCTCGGCGGCTCCGGCTCGGGCAAGACGACGACCTTGAAGACCATCAACGGCCTGGTGACCCCGGACGCCGGCGAGATCCGCGTCGAGGGGCGAACCGTGGCCTCCGAGGTCGGATGGGCGCTGCGCAGGCGCATCGGGTACGTTTTCCAGGAGATCGGGCTCTTTCCCCACCTGACCGTGGCCGAGAACATCGGCATGGGGCCGAAGCTCGCCGGATGGACCGCCTCGGACATCGCCGCGCGCGTCGCCGAACTGCTCGACCTCACCGCCTTGCCCCGCGACGTATCGGGCCGCATGCCCTCCGAGCTCTCCGGCGGCCAACGCCAGCGCGTCGGCGTCGCGCGAGCCTTGGCGGCCAGGCCGTCGATCATGCTGATGGACGAACCCTTCGGCGCGCTCGATCCGGTTACGCGCGATGTGCTCGGCCGCGAGTACCGTGCGCTGCACGAGCGCCTCGGGCTGACCACGGTGATGGTGACCCATGATGTCTGGGAGGCCCTGCTGCTGGCGGACCGAATCATCGTGCTGGGCCAGGGCAAGGTGCTGGCCGACGCCGCGCCGGCCGAGTTGCTGGGCGGCCACGCCGACGAGCGCGTGCGGGCGCTGATGGAGACACCACGGCGTCAGGCCGAACGCGTGCGCGAACTCGAGGCGGGACATCGCTGATGGACCAGCGCTTCGCCGCAGCCTGGGCCCTGCTGCCTGATTACCTCGGACAGCACGTGCTGGTGAGCGCCAGCGCGCTGGCGTTGGGCCTCGTGATCAGCCTTCCACTCGCCGTCGCGGCCAGTCGCAGTCCCGCCGTGCGCTGGCCGGCGCTGCTGGCTGCCAGCCTGGTGCAGACCATCCCGGGACTGGCCCTGCTGGCCCTCTTCTATCCGCTGCTGCTGGCGCTCTCGGCCCTGAGCGTGGCGGTGTTCGGACGCGGATTCTCCGCGCTCGGCTTCCTGCCCTCCCTGCTGGCTCTGACCCTCTATTCGATGCTTCCGATCCTCCGGAACGGCGTCGCCGGTCTGACGGGCGTCGATGCGGCGGTGATCGAAGCCGCCAAGGGCGTCGGCATGACCGATCGCCAACGCCTTTTCGCGGTCGAGCTGCCACTGGCCGCGCCGGTGATCATGGCCGGCGTTCGCACCGCGGCGGTGTGGACGATCGGGGCGGCCACGCTCGCCACCCCGGTCGGACAGACTTCGCTCGGCAACTACATCTTCTCCGGCCTGCAGACCGAGAACTGGGTCTACGTCCTGTTCGGCTGCGTCGCCTCCGCGGCGCTCGCCCTGGCTGTCGACCAACTGCTGGGGCTGATCGAGAGCGGACTGGCTAAGCGGCGCCCCCGGCGCGTCGTCGTCGGCGCCGTTGCTCTTGCCACAGGAACCCTCGTCGCGTTGGCGCCGATTGCGGGCCTCGGCGGCAGCGGGCCGCGCTATGTCATTGGCGCCAAGAACTTCACCGAACAGTACATCCTCGCCGAGCTGATCGCGAACCGACTGGAGGCCGAGGGCGCCAGGGTCTCGCGCAAGGAAGACCTCGGCTCCGTGATCGCCTACGACGCGCTAAAGGCGGGGGAGATCGACGCCTATGTCGACTACTCGGGCACCCTTTGGGCCAATGTGCTGAAGCGCAACGACAATCCAGGACGCGAGGCCGTGCTGGCGGAGTTGACCCGCGCGCTGAAGGCCAGGGACGGCGTCACCGTGTTGGGTTCCCTCGGCTTCGAGGACGCTTACGCGCTCGCCATGCGCCGCCAGCAAGCCGAGGCGTTGCACATCCGCAGCCTGGCTGACCTTGCGGACCACGCAGGCCAGCTGACCCTCGGGGCGGACCTGGAGTTCCTGTCGCGCCCCGAGTGGCGATCGGTTCGCGACGCCTATGGCCTCAGCTTCAAGCGCCAAGTGCAATACCAGCCGACCTTCATGTACCGGGCCCTGATGTCAGGGCAGGCCGACGTGATCTCCGCCTTCTCGAGCGACGGGCGGATCGCCGCCGACGACCTCGTGGTGCTGGCCGATCCGCGACAGGCGCTCCCGCCCTACGACGCCGTGCTGCTCGTCTCTCCCAAGCGGGCGGACGATCCGCGGCTGATGGCCGCCCTGAAGCCGCTCGTGGGGGCGATTCCCGTGCAGGCGATGCGCGAGGCCAACCTCAGCGTCGACCGCGACAACGACAAGGCCTCCCCGGCCCAGGCCGCCAGGGCCCTGGCGACCAAGCTCCACCTCTGAGAGCCCGACCGAAACCATCCATTAACCACGTTTGGCCGATCCTTCCGGGCATCGATTTCCCCCCATCGGAGGCTTAGCGCATGAATGGCGCCGAGGTACTCGACATCGGCCGCGACGCCATTTGGCTCACCATCCAGCTCTGCGCGCCGGCGCTGGTGGTCAGCCTGATCGTCGGGGTGGTCATCGGCCTGATGCAGGCGCTGACCCAGATCCAGGAAGCCACGCTGGTCTACGCGCCGAAGATCGTGGCGATCTTCCTGTCTCTGCTGCTCTTCCTGCCCCTGATGGGGGCGCTGCTCACCGGCTTCATGCAGCACATCGCCGCGCGCATCGCCACGCTCTGAGCACCCGTCGGTGGAGCACTACTTCTCCGCCCAACAGCTCTTCGCAGGAGGGCTGGTCTTCGCGCGGATTGGCGCGATCATCATGATCCTGCCGGGTCTTGGCACCCAAGTGGCGCCCCAGGCGAGGCTGGCTTTCGCCGTGTTGACCTGCCTGGTGGTGACTCCGGCGGTCTATCCGCTCCTACCGATCATGCCTGGCGACCTCGGCGACCTGGCGGGCGACGTCGTGCGCGAGGTTCTGATCGGGCTCGCGATCGGCGCCATCCTGAGCACATTCCTGGCCGCCATGGCGCTCGCCGGCGAGGTCGTCTCGCTGCAGACCACCCTGTCATTCGCTCAGACAGCGAACCCCACCAGCTCCCAGCAAAACACCACGATCGCGACCTTCCTGGCGCTGTTGGCGACCGTGCTGATCTTTACGACCGACCTGCACCAGCTCTTCATCGGCGCCCTGGTGCGGTCCTACACCCTGTTTCCGTTCGGCCACCCCCCGCCGGTGCAGGACTTCGCGCAACTCGCGATCCGCACGACGGCCGGAGCTTTCGCCCTCGGCGTCGAGCTGACGGCGCCGGTGCTGGTGTTCTCGCTGGTGTTCCACATCGCCATCGGCCTGGTCGGCCGGGCGATGCCGCATTTCCAGATCTTCTTCGCCGCCACGCCGCTCACTGTGTTGCTGGGGTTGTCGCTGCTGGCGCTCAGCCTCGGCCTGATGGGCGGCTTCTGGATCGACCGTTACCGCCAAGTCCTTTCGGCGTTCGGCTAGAGGCGCGGCATGGCGGGCGAGGACAAGGACTCACGTACAGAGGAAGCGACCCCACGGCGCCTGGAGGAGGCGCGCAAGGAAGGCGACGTTCCGAAGTCGGCGGAGCTCTCGCAGGTCTTCTCCCTCGCCGGGACCTTCGCCGCGGTGGCGATCGGCGGCGGAATGCTCGCCCGCAACCTCGCCGAGACGCTCACGCCATTCATTGCCCATCCCGACACCATGGAGCTGCGCGGCGCCGCCGGATCGCAGGTGGCGTGGCAGGTGATGTCCGCGGTTGCGCCCGCGCTGTTGGTCGTGCTGGGCGCCACGATGTTGGCCGGCATCAGCGGCAACGTCATCCAGCACGGGCTGCTGTTCGCCCCCGGCAAGCTCAAACCCGACTTCAACCGTATCTCGCCGGCGAGCGGCTTCGAGCGCATTTTCGGCATCGACGGCTTCATGAATTTCGTTCGCTCGGGGCTGAAGGTGCTGCTCACAGCCGGCGTGGCCTGGTGGGTGCTCGCGCCTCATGCTCGCGAACTGCCGCAACTGATCGGCATCGGCCCGGTGGGCTTGCTCAGCTACAGCGCTGGCCTCGCCCGGAGCCTGATGTTCGCGATCCTCTCGCTGCTGGCGCTCGGCGCCGTCCTCGACTTCATCTGGCAGCGGCAGCGGTTCATGGCCCGCATGCGAATGACCAAGGAAGAGCAGAAGGAAGACTTTCGTCAGACCGAGGGCGATCCGCGCGTCAAGGCGCGGCAACGGCAGCTGCGCATGGAGCGGGCGCGCCGCCGCATGATCCAGCGGGTGCCGAAAGCCACGGTGGTCGTCGTCAACCCGACCCACTTCGCGGTGGCGTTGCGCTATGAGCGCGGCGAGACCGCCGCGCCGGAGTGCGTGGCCAAGGGTATCGACGAGGTGGCGCTGCGCATCCGCGAAGTCGCCGAGGAGCACAGCGTGCCGATCATCGAAGACCCGCCCTTGGCGCGGGCGCTTTACGCGGCCGTCGAGGTGGACCAAGTCATCCCGCGGCAGCACTATGAGGCGGTGGCAAAGATCATCGGGTTCATCCTGGCCGCCAAGCGTCCACGCCGACGTGCGCGCGCCCTTTAGGCGCTCCGCCACATCGCGGCCATTCAGCGGCCACGATCTCAGGTAAAGTTGTTTTCGCTGTTGATTCGGGCATTTAGCCTGACTGCGGAGTTAACCATGGCCAATCCAGCCAGTCCGATCGGGGGGTCGAAGGGCGAACGGGAGACGACGTTGCCGGCGGCGCTGGCGGTCGGACTGCTCCTCCTCGCCGCGATGCTCGCCGCCGGACCGGCGCTGTCCGGCGGCCCGGACCGCGGCCTCGCGTTGGGACTCTTGGGCGCACTGGCCGTCGCGGCGGCGATCGCGCTCCCGGCCCTGCGACGCCAGACCACGGCCGCCGACCCCACGACATCGCCCGAGGCGCTGGTCAGGGCGTTGGCCGAATCGTCTGCGATTGTGGCCGAGGATGGGTCGATCGAGGCGGCCAACGACGGCTGGCGCGAGGAAATCGGGGCTCATCGGCGACTGCAGCGCACGCCCATCGCCGTCGCCCAGGGCCTGCTCCGCGTCGCGGTCCGTGAGCGCCTTGCCGCTCAGACATTGACACTGGCCGGCGTCTCCCGCCGCGTCGAGGCGGCCAGGCTGGATGGGGGCCGGTTCCTGCTGCGGCTGATGGCGGCGACAGGCCCGACGGTGGTCGAAGCCCCACCGGCGCAGACCGCGCCTAGCGCCGGCCCCGCGCGCCTGGACGCCTTCGCCGCCGCTTCGCCATTCGGCGCGGCGCTGATCGAGGGCGACGACCTCTTCGGCGGAGAGATTCTGGAGGTGAACAGCGCCTGGGCCAGCATCGCTGGCGAAGGCGCAGCGCTCGGGGCGACGCTGGGACCGGCCATCTCCGAAGAGAGCCGCGCATCCGCGGCGGCGAAGCTCGCGGCGGGAGGCGTGGGCCCATTCGAGGTGACGCCCGCCGCCAACCCCGACCGCTTCGCACACCTCTACGTCACTCACCTGGCCGACCGAAGCGTCGCCTACCTGGTCGACGTCACCGAGCAGAAGCAGCTGCAGGCGCAGCTGGTGCAGGCCAACAAGATGCAGGCGATCGGACAGTTGGCCGGCGGCGTCGCCCACGACTTCAACAACTTGCTGACCGCGATCCTGCTGAACATCTCCGAGCTGGAGATGCGCCATCCGCTGGGCGACCCCACCCATGACGGCCTCAACCGCATTCGCGGCATCGCCCTTCGCGCCGCGAACCTGGTCGGCCAGCTGCTCACCTTCTCGCGCAAGGTCACTGTGCAGCGCGAGGCGCTGGACCTGGGCGAGATGGTCAACAGCGTGGCCTACATGCTGAGCCGGCTCCTGCCCGAGACCGTGCGGCTGGACATCGACTACGGGCGGAACCTTCCGCACGTCCACGTCGACCGGCAGCAGCTCGAGAACGCGGTAATGAACCTGGTGGTCAACGCCCGCGACGCGCTGCGTGAGCAAGGTGGCGGCTCCATCAAGGTTCGCACGGCGCGGGTCAGCGCCGCGGAAGCGGCCGCGCTCGGGCACGAAGGCGCCCCGACCGGGGAATTCGCCCTGATCGAAGTGGCCGACGATGGTCCCGGCATCTCACCGGACGCGCTCAGCAAGATCTTCGACCCGTTCTTCACCACCAAGGCCGTGGGCGAAGGCACTGGCCTTGGCCTCGCGACCGTCTATGGCGTCGTCAAGCAGTCGGACGGCTATATCGCTGTCAGCTCCAGACCCGGCGAGGGCGCCACCTTCCGCATCTTCCTGCCCGTCTACGATCCGCCCACCCTGGTCGAACCGCCGGCGCCGGCGCAGCCGAAAGGGCGCACCGCGGCGCGCGACCTCTCCGGCGTCGGTCGCATCCTCTTCGTCGAGGACGAGGACGAGGTGCGGCGCATCGCGGCGCAGCTGCTGCGCCGCCGCGGCTACGAGGTGATCGAAGCCGCCGACGGCGAAGAGGCGCTCCTGCTGGCGGAGGAAAACGCCGGCCAGCTGCACCTGATGATCTCCGACGTGATCATGCCAGGACTCGACGGGCCCAAGCTGCTCAAGGCGGCCAGGCCCTTTATCGGTGACATCCCGGTGATGTTCATCTCGGGCTATGCTGAGGCCGAGTTCTCCAAGGTGCTGGAGGGCGAATCCGGAGTCTCGTTCCTGCCCAAGCCCCTCGACATTCCCGCGCTGGCCGAACGGGTGAAGCAGTTGCTGCAGGCCGCCTGAAGGATCAGCCGAGGTTTCGGCGCGCGCGCTCCAACGCTACGTCCGCGACGACAGCGCTCGGCTGGCGCAGCGGCATGCGGTTCCAGGCGTCGAGCGCGGCGATCTTGTACGCCTCGGCGAGGGTCGGGTAGTTGAAGGTGTTCTCGACGAAGTAGTCGAGGCCGCCGGCGAGATTGAGCACCGCCTGGCCGATGTGAATGAGCTCGGTGGCGCCTTCGCCCACGATATGCACGCCGAGCAGCCGGCGCGTCTCGATGGCGAAGATCATCTTCATGAAGCCGTTGGAGAGCCCCATGATGTGGCCGCGCGACGTTTCGCGGAAGCGGGCGACGCCGCACTCGTACGGAATCGCCTTCTCGCGCACCTCCTCTTCGGTCATCCCGACCGTCGACATCTCCGGCACCGAGTAGATGCCATAGGGGAAGAATTCCGGCGGCGCCTGGGCCGGCTCACCGAAGGCGTGGCAGGCCGCAATGCGGCCCTGCTCCATCGAGGTGGACGCGAGGCTGGGAAAGCCGATCACGTCGCCCGCGGCGAAGATGTGCGGCTGCTCAGTCCGGAACGTGGTCGGGTCGACCGCGAGACGTCCGCGAGAGTCGGCCGCCAGCCCGCAGGCCTCGAGGCCCAGGCCATCGACGGCCCCGACCCGGCCGGCGGCGAAGAGAACCATGTCGGCGCGCACCTCCCGGCCGTCCTCGGTCTGCACCACGCAATGCCCTGGCGACTCGGCGAACGCGGCGGTCACCCGGCATCCGAACCGGATCGCGACGCCGCGATCGCGCAGCTCGTGCTTGAACTCGTCGGCCAACTCGCGATCGACGAAGGGCAGCATGCGGTCGGTCGGCTCCAGCAGCGTCACCTTGATGTCCAGGGCGCTGAAGATGGAGGCGTACTCCACGCCGATGACGCTCGCCCCAATCACCACCAGCTGACGCGGGATGCACGGCAGGTCGAGGACCTCGTCGGAGTCGAGCACCTGCTGACCGTCGAAGACGATGTGGGAGGGCCGGTAGGGACGCGTGCCGACGGTGATCACGAAACGCTCAGCGGCGCAGCGCAGCACTTCGCCGTCTTCGCGCGTCACTTCGACGTGGTGCGGATCGACAAACCTGGCGCCGCCCCGCACCGTCTCCACGCCGTTGCGGGCGAACTGGTGCTCGAGGATCTCGACCTCGTGGTCGAGCGTGATGTGTAGCCGCTTCAGCAGGTCCGCGGCGCAGATGTCTTGCTTCACCCGGTAGGCGAGGCCGTAGAACCCTCGCTCGCGCCAGCCTGACAGGTTGAGCACCGTCTCGCGGAGGGTCTTGGAGGGTATGGTCCCAGTGTGGACCGAGACGCCGCCGACGCGGCGGCCCCGCTCGATGACCAGAACGTGCTTGCCGAGCTTGGCCGCCTGAATCGCGGCGCGCCGGCCGGCCGGACCGCTGCCAATGACGATGAGGTCATGAGCGGAGCGTGGATGGTTGTCTGGCACGGGTTTCCCGCTCGATGAGCTGCGGCTTTACCATAAGGCCGCCCGGTTAAGGCATACTTTGCCCGGGAGTTGTGACGCTTGCGTCAAGCCCTGGACTTGGCCGGCTTGGCCGGCGTCGGCGCCGGGGCGACGTCGGCGGTGGCTTGTCGCGCGGAGATCGGCGCGCGAGGCGCCGGCAACGGCGTTTCGCGGAAGCGGGCCTTCATCTTGTCCACCCAGCCCTCGAACACCTGGTTGTCGGCGGCGATGCGGCTGATGTCGGCGGGGGACACCCGCCCGTCGTTGATGCCGGAGAGCGCCACGCGCAGCGCGTCTGGGTTTCGGGAGCCCGCGACGAAGCCGTTCCAGCGGTCGCGCAGCCGGGCTAGCGACACGTCGTCCGCCGCCAGCGAATAGGCGACGGCCGCGCGCAGCAGCTGCCCCTCCTCCACCGAACTCAGCGGGCCCGCGATCCGATAGCGGTCGCCGAGCATCTTCTCGAAGATGGCGCCGGCCGCCGGCCAGTTCTTCTGCCGCCAGACGATCTCCGAACGCGCGTCCGTGGCGTCGGCGGAGTTGTCGGCGCCGAGCATCTCCAGGGCGGTATCGAACTGGCCGAGGCCCGTCAGGGCGCGGGCCGTGACGATGCGCCGCTGCAGGTTCAACTGGTTCGGCAGGGCGGTCGTCCGCGAGGCGTTGATCGCGTCCAGCGCGTCTTCGGGCTTCTTGTCCATCAGGTAGATGACCGCCAGGTCCGTGGCGACCTCGGCCTTGGGCACCCCATCCAGCCGGTTGTCCACCTGGTACTTCAGCAGCGCCTCCGCCTGCGGCAGCAGATCAACGTCGACCAGCCGCCGCGTGAGCCTGCGCACCATGGCGTCGCCATCCGCACCGACGGGAGTCAATTCCTTGAAGTCATAGAACAGCGCCAGCGCCTGGACCGGCTGCAGGCCGTCGGCCTGGCCGTCGAGGAACAGGCTGCGGAAAGCCTGGTTGAGGTCGGCCTGCAGTTGCACCGCCTCCGGAAGGTCCGGCAGGTTCTTGCCTTCCGAGCGGAACGCCTCCAGCGCCTCGCGATAGCGGCCCTGGCTCAGGTAGAGCTGGCCAAGGGCACGGATGTTCTCGAGTTCGAAGGCGCCGCCGCGCCAACGGAAGCGCAGCGAGTCGTAGGCGTCCTCGGCTTGCACCGGGGTTATGGCGCCGCGCAGCAACTGGATCTGCGTCGCATGCATCAGCGCCGGGCCGGAAACGTCGTCGCGCGGCGAAGTCTCCAGCGCCTGGTACCTGGCGAGGGCGCCCAGGCCGTCGCCTTGCTGCTCCTGCACCTGGGCGTCGACGAGCTTGGTCAATGCGTCTTCGTCGGGATCCCCGAGATTGGCGAGCGCATAGTTGATCCAGCTGCGTGCGCCGGCCGTATCGCCGAGCGCCAGCGCGGTTTTCGCCGCCGATCGCGCGAACCTCTGCCGCCAGACGGCGGGGAACTGGGCCAGCGCCTTCGAACCGACCGTGAAGGCCTTCTTTGCGTCGGCCCATTGGCTGGTCTTGGCCAGAACGTAGCCGCGCCAGAGATTGGCCGGCGCGTTGTCGTCGAGCGGTTGCGCGGAAAGATCGGTCTCGGCCTCCTTGTAGCGCCGCGCCATCGCCCGAGCCATGCCGCGCAAAGCGCGGAACTCGGCGTCGCCGCCCAGCCCCGGGTGGACCTTCAGCGCGCCGTCGAGGACACCGATCGCCTCGAAGTCGAGACCCATGCCGACGAGGAAGCGCGCGAAGCCCATGTGGGCGCCGCTGGGGCCGCTCTGGCCCTTGCCGTCTTCGTCCGCCACCTCGGCCTGCAACGCATCATAGCGCGCCACGAAGCCGGACGGTCCAGGATCGGACCAATCGGCGCCGATGAGGCCCGGCAGGGCCGCCGCCTGGGGGACGCCCATCGCCTCGGCCCGCGCCATCCGTTCGTCCGACGGCGAGAGCGCGAGTCCTTTCGGCGTCGAGACGGTGACGATGTCGCCATTGAAGGCGAGGTTGAGGTCGTCGGTATGACTCTCGATCGCCATACCCTGAGCCGACTGCAGCACATTGAGCTGCACGAGGTCATGCTGCTCCGTCACGCCTTTGGGCGGCCCAAGCGCGGTCACCACGCCGATCTTGTCTCCGACCGCCGGGTCGTCGACCCAGTAAACGCCGCTCGCGCCGGCGAGAGCCGCGGTCAGGGCCGCGGGGCCGGCCGAGTCGTCGCGCCGGAGCTTCATCGCCGTGAACGGCGACGGACTCATCGGCTCGAGCGTGACGCCCCAATCGGACCCGTCACTTTGGACGCTGAAGGCGACCGGGGCGCGGGTGGTGATGCGCACCGCCGAGTAATCGCCGCCGCTCAGGCTCTGAATGCCGGCGTACTGGACGACGTTCTTCGGAGCGTTCGAGACATCGATCTTGGCGTTGACGTCGAAGACGATCCAGATGGCGTCGCCCCGCCGAAACACGGCTGCCCCGCAGGGATTGCGCCAGGGGAAGTCGAAGCGCAGCTGCTGGCCCAGCGCCGAGGTCCGCATCGCCACCACGCCGCCGAGCGGTGTGGGGTCCGGCCGCGACGGCGACGGCGCCTGCGCCGCCGCGCTATCCGGCTTGCGCTGGAAGACGTTGACGAAGTCGGAGCCATCGGCCTCCCCGGTCAGGGCGTCGGCGTCGTCGGTGAGGGTGAGGACGAAGGTGATCGCCCCGCGATCATGCCGAACCTGCACCGACTTGACCCATTTCAGCGGCACGGTGTGGAGGTCGGCAAGGTCGGGCTTGGCGTCGCGGCCGAAGCTGAGCGTCAGCACCTGGCCCTGCCGTTTCACCGTCATGCCGGCGTGGCTGGCCCACTGGAACTCGATGCGTGAGAAGGTCTCGGCCTGGCCGACGCGGATGGTCAGGTCCGATCCCGCCGGCATCGGCGTTTCGGCGGCGACCGGCGCCGCCAAGATGGCGAACGCGCTCACCGCCGCGGTCAGCGCGTGCAGCGTCCGGCCCGCCCGGCGGAAAGCCGGCTGGGTTCGCAGGGTCCGAGCACTGACCAAGCGCGGCGGCAACGCGCTAGCCAGACTTGGCGGGGGTGGACGCGGCCGGCGGCGCAGACGCGGGAGCCGAGCCGGATGCGGGCTTGGCGGCCGGCGGCGCGGCGGGGCTCGCCTGCGCGCTCGACAGTGGCGGTTTCGCCGGCGCATTGCCGGCGGCCGGCGCCGCGGCAAGACCGGTCGCGGCGGGCT
>Ga0335072_10014077_pt1 | contig 11365 bp, 9 predicted proteins | sample Lox_Sample_21_FD_206725 | JGI IMG/M metagenome (GOLD analysis project Ga0335072, IMG submission 206725) | Soil microbial communities from Loxahatchee National Wildlife Refuge, Florida, United States - Lox_Sample_2.1 | ecosystem: Environmental > Terrestrial > Soil > Wetlands | place: USA: Florida...
CAAACATTAAGATTCGGTCATGACCAAGGAGACAAATACTCCTGCCTGTTACTAGACAATCGAGGTATAACAAGAGCTACGATCATGACATGTCACACGCTTATGACAGCATTTTAGGTATGGGACGCTCCGACAAGCCCATCATGAGATATTCCACCAGCGAAATGGCCAAAGATGTCCTCGAAGTTCTCGAACATCTTGGCTGGACCTCTGAACGCCAACTCCATATCCTAGGCGTTTCAATGGGCGGGATGATAGCGCTCGAAATAGTCCGCCCCTCTCCGCCCCAGTTCCCTTTTACTACCTTCCACCGGCTAACACCCCCAGGCGAACCTAATTCCCACCCGCATCTGCTCCCTCAATCTAATTAGCACCGCCGCACGGATCGAAAACACAACCACGTTCCTCGAAAACTTACGCACGCGAATAAACATGTTCATCCCCAAATCCCTGGACCGCTCCGTCACAGACGCCTCGCGCTCTCTCTTCCCCGACTCCTGGCTCGACTCGCCTGACGACTGCATTCTGCCAACTACCTCGACCCGGGACGTTATCATGCCTCCGAACGGCGAGTATCTCCGCTTCAGCACTAACTATGAACGCTTTGCTGCGCAGGAACTCTCCAAACGGCTAGACACGGAAGCGTTCACGAAGAAAGGATTTATGCTGCAGGCTATTGCTGCGGGGTGGCATTTTAAATCCCAAGCGCAGCTTGCGGAGATTGGGGACAAGGTTGGGAGGGGTCGGATTTTGGTGATGCATGGCACGATGGATAATTTGATTACGTGCCAGCATGGACGGGTGCTGATTGAGGAATTGAAGCCTGGGAAAAGCTATATTGTAGAGGGGGCGGGGCATGTGCTTATGCTGGAGAGGACGGAGTGGTATAATGGGATTGTGAAAGCGATGGTTACTGAGACGGAGAAGATGGGGAAGGAGTAAATGGTGGGGTTTTGCGTTGCGCGGAGAGGTATTGTGGTGGGCTATTGCGTTGCGGATAGAGTAGATATTTCCAGTTCATGATTTATTACTTAGAGACATAGACTTGAGATAGTTCAGAAGGATATTTTCTGCTTTAGCGGTGCCTAAAGAACAGATGATCTGGCCTCGTGGTAATTATTGGTTGGATGAACTTACGTCATTAAATACACCATCAACGGGGAAATATACTGTGAAGCACACCAACTATAGCGATTCCTGGGCCCGAGAGCCAATCTAGCCTTAGTACATAATGAATACAGATGATTTGAGAACTTTGAGATGGCAGCACTACCCGTCGCACGGTGCCGTCAGCGATATACCGCCCGGCTATCATCCCTGAGCTTGGAACTTCTCCTATTGGCCACGTTTACGGTTGTCAACCCGAATCTTCCTCCACTCCTTCCACAATAACCTTCATATCAATAATACAAACCATCTGACGAGCATGATGGTGGGAATGGCAAGTGCGGTGACACAGCATGACCTCTAGTGGCTCCTGTTTCTTCCTATCATCGTGGTGACCTATTCTAAGAGCAGGTCATCCACAAATCCTATCCAGTACCCCTCTGCCCCCGACCGATGTGCTGTATCTATTAATTTGTGACCCCAAGCCGGACAATGCCTTTTACATGGACCGGCTTCCTCCGCGCCGCAATATGGCTCGTCCCAACCACTGCCCAACCAATTGATAGCTTCCAACAGCGCTGCCTCGCTTTCACGCCGGAGAGCTTCATCAGAAACAGCACCCGGACTGTTCTGGAATACGTAGCTGCTGACACTACGCTTAGCTTTCCGGATAATGATGCTAGCTGTGGGCGGCCGAGCCAGCTCGTTTTGGTGGATTTGTGTCGGGTGGCGCTGTCCATCCCGACGTCAAATAGGTACGATCTATATTGGTATTCGAGAGACACTATGGCAGTGATTGATGAGTCTCAGATCAAGCATCACATTTGAGCTTTGGCTGCCAAGAGAGTGGTCAGGGCGGTTTTTGGGAACGGGTAATGGTGGAGTTGACGGGTGTCTGTTCTTCTCTCCCCAATTCAAGCTCGTTCGCAGAACAGGTGCTGACTGTTTGTGGTAGGTATTAAATATGAGGATCTAGCTTATACGTCATCGAATGGCTTCGCTTCTGCTGGCTCTAATAACGGTCACAATGGCACTTCTGGAGTTGATTTCTACCTGAATCCCGACGTTGTCGTTGACTTTGCTTGGAGAGCGTGAGTCTTTGCTTCCATTCTCTCCTATACAGCTCTTTCATATTTTTGCTTTAATACTGGGAATACTGAGGATTTTCTATGAAAAGGCTTCATAAAAGTGTCCGCACCGGCAAGAAGCTTGTCAAAGCCTTTTACGATAGGCCTCATGATAAGTCATATTACTTGGGCTGTTCCCTCGGAGGCCGTCAGGGCATCAAGGCCGCAGAAAAGTTCCCTGGAGATTTTAACGGCATTGTAGCAGGAGCTCCAGCTCTGGACTTCAACAATCTAGCATCCTGGAGAGCGAGTTTCTATCCCATCACAGGGGCAGTTGGCTCACCAGATTTTATCTCTGCTTCAACCTGGACATCATTGATCCATAATGAAGTCTTGAGTCAATGTGATGGGATCGACGGCGTTGTGGATGGTATCATCGAGGATCCTAATTTGTGCGACTTTCATCCTGAAACGCTGCTCTGTATAGATGAAAATAACAGTGTGGACTGTCTCACTTCTATTCAGGTGGAGAAAGTTCGAAAGATTTTCAGTCCACTTTATAGCGAGGACGGCCATCTGATCTACCCCGCCATGCAGCCTGGTAGCGAAATCATGGCTGTCACCGGGCTCTATGCTGGAGAACCGTTCAGCTACTCCGAAGTACACTCCTCCCCTGTCGCATTTTGGCTTCCCTTATTCATTACCCAATTCTCCCCGTCTCCTTATCCAAATCCACTAACCAGATATCCACAGGACTGGTTCAAATACGTCATCTACTCCAACCCCCTCTGGGATGCATCTACCTTCTCTAGCCTCGATGCTACAACAGCTGACACTCTCAACCCCGCCAACATCCGCACTTGGCCCACGAGTCACGAACTTGTCGCTTTCCGGCACGCAGGCGGCAAAATACTCTCTTATCACGGCGGGCAAGACAATCAAATCACAAGCTTCCAAAGCGAGAGGTTTTATTGGCGCCTGAGAGAACGCTTGCATAGTTATGTTGACGCAGGTTTCGAAGAGGGTACCGAGTTTGAGCCGAGCGGAACATTCCATAGTGACGATGCAAGTTTTCAGGCACTAGATGTCTTCTTCCGCCTCTTTCGTGTTCCGGGGATGTTTCACTGTAACTCTGGCCCTGGAGCATGGGTGCTTGGACAGGGCGGTGGAGCGTCTGCGGCTGGGATCCCGTTTGCTCCTTACCAAAACGTCTTGGCTGCGCTGGTGGCATGGGTAGAGGAAGGTGAAGCGCCGGAGACGATCGGTGGCGTGAAGTTCGTAGAAGACATGGTAGATAGGGGTATTGCGATGGAGCGGCGCCATTGTAGGTGAGTGGGTTGGCTTTTGTATCATGACTATTTTCCCGTCTTTGCTCTCGTCTTTGTGTAATTTGCATTTTAGACCTAATGCTCCCTATATTATAGGTATCCATTCCGCAGCACCTATACAGGTGGAAACTCAACGCTACCTTCGAGCTGGATCTGTTCCTGAATCTAATAACTAATCCAACACTCTTAAACCCGCTCTCAACTGGCTCATTCCGCTACTCTCAAATGACTATGGCATAGGCACCCACTATCCAAGAAAAGTGCCAGCCAACCTACAAATCATACCTAGCTAACTAGCCGCTGTAATCAGAATCTCGTCGCGGCCTTAGCCGCCTCTTATAACTCCAAACAAGGTCTACAGACCTCGTCCACGGCATTTAGGAGTACCTTGGATTCTTTTGTGCATTGCAGCGACAACTCCTTCATTTGGTCGAGGCTTGCCCACGGATACTTCTGTGTTATGAGAATGCTCCGCTCGAGAAAGTGGCTGCAGTGCTCAATACGGGACGGGAGTTTTGCTATGTAGCTGCATTTGTAAAAGGGGACGTATTTGGTGCACATCCTGTTGGTTTTTTTTTTTTGGGTTGTTAGGTTTGCTATTAGGGACCTTCGGCTTCCTGATCTAAGCTTCAACAGCAGTGCCAGATTTTGATTATTGGAATGCAGTGTGTCAAAGAGCGGAAGGTAGAGGGAGAAGTTAAGATTATAGTACGGTACATTATAAGTGAATCGATGGAGGAAAGCTCACTCAGCTGTCATAGGTTTCAATCGAGTCTTGCAGGGCTTTTGATAATACTCAGTCGTTTGTCGTGGCAATGTACGGATGTGTCCTCAGAGCGAGTGGCTACTTGCCCTTAACGAGCTTTGTAGGCCTGCAGCTCCTAGGGGCTAACTACGTCTAGGAGCCAAGGCTGTGCCTCCTGGAAAAAGCGGAGGTGGAATCTCAGATTTGAGGCTGTGGGGTTGTGGCTGTAGAAGGGAGAGAAGGTTACGTGAGTGCACTGTGGCGGGATGGCTGGAGGGGATGATGGTGTGTTTGGAGAGCATGGTTTGGGGGTGGTAGTAGTGGTAGGGTGAGCGCTGTGGAGATGTGGATTCTGAGAGGTGAGCTGTTTCAGTTAGGGTTGGTCGGGCTTGGAGCTAAGGTCGAAGTGGTTTTTGAAGGGTGAAGTTCGGGTGAGGTTTAGAAGGGAGTTCTGCGTACTTCTGTTATTGCCAGTGCTGGAAAGTATGATCTATATCGGCAAAGTAGAAGGCTTATGCAGGCCTATTAAGCAATTCATAGAAAAAGACGTTGGAAACTCCAGTAAGTTACTAGACAAGATAATCTGATCATACTGTTACCCTAAAATACAGCGCCAGCATACATTACGACTGGCAATTGTTCTTCAGCCTTGACTATGAGATCCGGCCATTGTAAATGGTGCCAATACCTTGATTTGTGGTTGGGAAGGGCAATTTATACTTTGAAGGGTTTGCGTTAGCGGGAGTACGTTAGTCTGTATTACCCGTTTCCTGGACGTAATCCGATGTCTCACAGATTGAGGAGATTGGAAATGCGACCGCCATAAAGTTCCATTTGCAATATAGGAGGAGAAAGCTTCAGCTAGGAAACATGGAATTCTATGCATTTCATGCGATGAACACAAGTGGTAGGCTCCCATCGATCCTAAGGTAAGCTTCGCGTTGGATAAGGTTTTCGCTACAATCTGGGCATATTTGGTGTGAAGGGAGGAGCACGGTGGGATAAGCTTTCCGGGCACATACTGCAGCAGCAGCAAGTCGCGAGTATGGGTTGCTGTAGGTCCTCATGACCCCGACTTCTGTGTCTAGAAGATTGTCCCTGCAACACAGCAAGTCGTCCCAGTTTTCGATAGATCTGAGTTTGGCACCGAACTTTCTGGCAAGCGTACACCCTAAGTTGTCGTTGAGAGAATTTCCACAACGGCAGCCAGGTAGAATGCCTAGATCATCGCTTGCCAAGCCACGCAGAATATCAAGGTCCGCCACCCATTGCCGGCCATTATGAAGAGATACGAAGGCTTCCAAGATGACAGCTTCGGCATCAAAACCGCCGCGGGTGACTCCTAATCGGATTTCATAATCAGTGAAATGTAAATGGAGTGAAGTCTGCTTGAAAAAGTCTTCCGAAGAACCATCGTACGATGCTTGTGGAACGAGCTTCCAGGATGTGACGTCCACATGTCGAATGCGGGGAGCTTGGGGAGGGACAAGGAAAACAAGACCAGGACGGTCGAGATTTCCCAGAATTCGTCGGATTCCTTTAAACATTGGTTTACCCCCCCGAGAAACCTCTGAAGGATCCTGAAGCAGAGCATCATCCACATAAATAGAGTTGCCACAGGCCACAGCGAATACCCAGTCAACTTGTTCTGGGTAAACATTCACCGTCCCCGATTCCAGCAGGGCGATGCAGGCAAATTTTGAGGCCCTCCGGAAATTTGCGCGGTTGATAGATCGGTTTGAGGATGCTAGGTAAGGTTCCGATTCGTCATCGAAACCCAACCATACACCGTCCGATTGTATGGTGTGCGCCCAGTGAGTTGCTCCGAGAGTGTTTCTGGTAACTTCAATTGATAGAGTCGCTTCTGGCCACTCACTGTACAACTCCGTCGCAGCAGCCATTGCTTGCAGAGACTTCATAAAGAGATTGTGGCTTCTAGTGCTGCGAAGGCAGTTGACCGTTCCGCTCAAAAAGCCCTTTAAAGCTAAGGAGTCCAGGTAACGAATCAATCTCCATCCGTTGACGGTGCCTGATCGCAGGAATAACGCTATTTCAGGTAGGCTTAGAAGCGGCAAGTCGATGGGGGCCAGAATTGAAAGGAAAAGCGTAGCCGTGCCTGTGCCTGCTATAGGCCGATATCGAATACCCTCGGGTCCATGAACTTCAGCGCCGTCCTTGAATACCGATCCATAACTTTGCCTAAATAAATCCCCATACCTCTCAAAAAAGCATGATGGAGCTGTAAACCACGTGAAATCGTGACTGTCAAGAGTCAGAGCAGATTTACATGCGAATTGGATGGAGCTTGTAGGAAGCCAGCGACATTCTACGCCAAAATCTTGCAACTCTGCCTGTCTCGGCCTCAGGTTTGAGCATAAGATGTCAGCCTGGATCTTATTATATGAACAACATGAACATTGACTATTGCAATAGTCTCCGAGCGCCTTGCACGCGCAATTGTCGTAGCATTGCGTTCCGCAGGTACAAAATTGATATGCACCGTCAGTGTCCTTATCCTTGAACCGTGGTGAAATACACGTCTGATTGTCCCTAAGATTTCCAATTGGGTGAGAAGCAGGATCTATATAGGCCCAAGAGACATGACCTGACTCCACTCGCAGCTCGCCATCGCAATTCCGCTTCCCAGATTTGCGAGGTATCGGAATAGCTGTTGTATACTCGTATGTATGCTCCTCAGCATCGGCAGAATTCGCGGGAACATGTCTAATTATACAATCATACATATTGAATTGACACTTCGCCGCAAGCCGGCGCATTATGGCTAAAGAAGCTTTGGCGTCGCCATTATGCTGAGTTAGCTCGTCAGATAGTTCAAAAAGCTTCAAAGGGTTTGCTAGGCCAAAGAGAGGGACACGGCCATAAACGTCCGGGTTTAGGAATGCTCGGCCACGACGTCTACCATAATCAATCAAACCAAGACGATGTTCTCGATCTGTACCAGCTGAGGCAAGAAGATCACCTGCGGCTTTAATCAAAAGCTCTAACCAGTGTAGATCGGATCGCAAGCCTTCAACTTTCTGACGTCCATTTTCCTGGTGCGAAAGGCATTCTCCGAGGGCAACAAAACAGTCAGCAGCTTCGAGAACGTTAATCTCTGCAGGGTTGCTCCAACTAGACATTAAGGATCCGAGAGCCACCAGGTGGAGCTCAGGGAGTGTTAGACGTCCATTATCTGACCCGATTGACCTTTCTACCGGAACTGGGTCACCGTAGAATCGAAGATGAGAAAGAGCCAGAGACCAATGAACTCCAGACCCTATTGAATCTTCGCGCTGCAGACCCAATGTGACGACTCCACCTTCTCCAACGAAGGGATCGTGAAATTGGATGTTTGCTGTTGGTTCGACGACGTTGAGATCAGGGTATATGTGCCAAGAGAGTAGGCCAAGAAGGATTGACCCTTTCGAAATATTCTGGGGAATGCCGAGTATGAGCTTTTGCAAGCTTGTCATCGCTGTAGTCCATGCCTCGATTACGCTCGAGTACATTACACCGGAATTACTGACAGGAAGTCCAGAGTCTTGTATGATTAAACGGAGTTGCGTTTGCTCAAATCTTTTGACTTCATCGGCACTTCGTAGCCATGCTCTCGCACTGGCATCCCAAGCGGCCAAGTGAGCCCTGCTAATCTCTTGCTGGGCCGTTGCACGAGCAAGCAGGCCATGAAGTTCATTGGGATCACTTTTGGCCTCAATCTCCTTTTTCCTCTCCTCGACAAGCTCCACCCAAATGGCGATTGCTTCTGGAACAGGCCATGATCTTGCTAACATGCATGCAAGAAGATGTAATGCAATGACTTTGGAGCCTGAAGTTGCTGCGGCGTATATAGATGTGGCTTCTAGTCCGACATGTTTCTGAAATGGACCATAGCCCGCCTCATTCTTAAAGTCTGGTCAGCAGTCTGTCATATGCCTCGATTTTTGAACATGTGCCACATAGGAGAATAGTCCATAAATCTGTCAATGATTCTCCAAAAGTATAAGATCTGGCCTCAATCATCCCTGTTGATGGCAATAGCACATAAAATAGTATTTCATGTCATAGATCCTCCATTCATTGGTTCAAGGTCCAAAATTTTACCCATAAACGTACCTTGCCAGTAAAATTTTTCGAGTTTGCAATTTCTGACACACGCTGGCCATAGACTTGCGTGAGATTAGGTATTGGCGGGATAATGGGTTCGAAGAGTGCACCAAGTCTCCTCGCCGTTCTATGGGTGGGCCCATCTTCCGCATTAAAGCGCCCATGCTGGGAAAGAGCCGTGCCGAGTCCTTCATATTCTTTTGGTGGACTGACTTTAATCAGGGAGAAGTCAATATTGAGGTTTGCAAGGGCTAAGGAGTTCTGATTCGTAGCCGAGAGAAGAGAGTTAGAAATTTGGGCGAGTGCAGACATGATAAATACCCTGTATGAGGTTGACTAATAATTGAAATTGCATGTGGCAACGTGTTCTTCCTGTTGGAAATGTGAGTGTGCAGTAGAATTGAATGCATTAGTTTAAAGAATCAGGAGGGCATGTGGGCCCTTATGTATCTGTATTCGTGTTGCTAAGAGCCTTGCCACTGACTGATAAGAAAGAGGGGAGCTGATTATCTTCAGAGTGCGACCGTCTCTCAGCCTTGTACCAAAATCTGCCTGCAGGACTGCCTAGTCCCTATGTGGCAACGTGTATTTGGAGACGCCATGGCCTCGAAGCCACTAGAATTTCAAGCCGCAAAGGCGCTCACTGAGGAAATATCCGACAACATCTCTTGGATGGCAAGATCTGTGAGGTTATTTTATCAACCCCAGGCCAACAGCCTAAGGCTTATCATCGGAGCGATCCCCGCCTGCTTCCTGTTCCTGTTACCTCAGACCCACTGGGCCTCACTATATGACCCCCTGCTTCTTTATGGCTAAAGGTAAGATGTTACCACACAAGGAATTAATGCGGTATATGTGTCCTTTTTTAAACTTCTCCGTTTGGCCTGCCCTAATTTTGTAGGCTTCTCAAGGAGCAACGAATGTCCAAGAAACATAGGTTCGGGGTATGCCGTAAGCACTGAAACTTCACTTAATTTGGGCAAAAGACCCCTAAAAGTTAAAAAGGTCTCATTTATCGCCTTATGGCGATAGGGCTACGTCAATTAAGAAATGATAAGCACCTGGCCAGCTCTTTCTCCAGGTTCATACCACCAGAAGAATTACGAACAAGCGTATCTTCTGTCCTATTTCCATTGTAGTGCAATATGCCAACGTTGCTTGTAGCTGAGTTTCGGACAAGCTGCTGAAGTTGGCTAGCATTACGGAGGAAGTGGGCTCTAACAACATCCTGCAAGTTCTTAGTAATATCCACGGCAGAAAAGGCCATTCTGTCACTATTCCATACATACCTTCCAAATCCCATTCTTCTTGGAATCGTCTTGGAGCCAGTCGACCATGCCCCATCGAATTGTATTTGCTCTAACAAATTCCTTGTGTTGGTTACTTGCTAGCTGGCCCGCAAGGCCCTCTCTTCCAGGTTCATTGATATATGGACACTCAACGAAAATCATGGACTGAATTGATACGAGGACTTGCAGCAGCGTGCTCGATCCGGGTACCCATTTCTCAGTAGCACTCCCTTGCCAAGTGTTGATAAGGCTCAAGCAAACTGATATGATGGTCAGTCTCGATGCGCATATAATGGCGATGTGCGTAGGAGGTAGTTATGACTTTGTTGATTGGGGCCAGGTACCCAAGGATGGACACGTACCTTTGCCATCAGCGTATAAGTTTGGGTTAAACCGTACTCGACCGCCGCCTGTGGTCTTAAGGACCACTTTAGGAGGGCTATTTGGAAAGTCTGCAGGCGCTAAGATATCAAATCTGCTTGAGTGAGTAGTACTCCGTTTAAAGACTTAAATAGGGATATCTCATACTCAAAAAGACCACCTTCATAAGGGGTGTCCTTTGGGCCCACTATTACAGCCTTCAACACATCCGGTCTGGCCTCCATCACACGGACAAAGATCCCCTCTGGCAGGTTGGTAAGCTCGGTAATCTGTCGAACTAGCTTTGGCTGCCTTCCAGAAAGAGGATTCACAATTTGTTGGGCCTCCAAGTTAAAATGGTACGTGTCTAGAATGGCAGATGACCAGTCCAAAGTTTTGGGAACTTTCGACAAGGATCCATTCAATGGAGCAACCACTGCTGTGGAAGACCTTAACATACCTCCTTTTCCTTTTCCTAAACTGTTTATCGGAGAATAGACGGATCCCATGGTGTTTAGCATAGAGTCATGCACCTCAACAAGATGCTCGCACAAGCTCGCTGAGACGGCACCTTCCCCGGATCGAAATGCTTCGTCATTGGAGCTCCTGGCCCCCTTTAGATATACCTCTGCTTGTACTTTCAACCTACCGAGAAGATCAAACAGCGGCTGTGACTTGGGCTCTTTTTCGTCTTCTAGGACTATTACCGACGTTACTGCCGTTCCCAATGGAGATTGCGCAATTCCCTGAAGGCCCTTGGTGTGTTTCTTCAATCGTCGCGGTCGTGTCAGAATACTTCGATACTCATCCCGGAGGCTCATGGCCTTCAAAAGTCCTAGCAAAGATTTAACTAGCCCTAGACGTTCAGCTAGATCTTTGATCGAGTCACTCCTGAGGAACATCTCCGTAGTCTCCGAAAAGAGAGAAAGATCGAGCATTGCGAACATAATACGTCGGACGGGAACATGTCGGCCTTGACCAATCCAAATATCTCCAGTGAAGCCATCGAGATTCGCAGAGATGAAGTCGAAAGCCGCAGATGTCTTGCGGTCAACTTCATGGTCATGGGTCTTGGGTGATTGGAATGGACCGGGATTTGTAGATGTTGAGATAGAGCCGTTTCCAAACCCTGTTCCTGAAAGTCTCGGAAAGATGGTGTTTGTCCGACGATTGATCCGGTTGGGAGCTGCTTTGGCCTCTGTAGTAAGACGGAGGCCCGACCGTTCACGCAGCATTACATCGTCCAAAAAATTCAAGTGCTGGAAGAGGTCCACGAGTTTCGAAGCTTGACCTTGCGACCCCGCGTACCACTCCATTAATATCGCTACATTAGCAGAGGTATCCGCACTGATCACCGATGATTCG
>Ga0335072_10014079_pt1 | contig 11364 bp, 17 predicted proteins | sample Lox_Sample_21_FD_206725 | JGI IMG/M metagenome (GOLD analysis project Ga0335072, IMG submission 206725) | Soil microbial communities from Loxahatchee National Wildlife Refuge, Florida, United States - Lox_Sample_2.1 | ecosystem: Environmental > Terrestrial > Soil > Wetlands | place: USA...
ATAGGAGTTGCCCCAGGTGCATATCCAAAACTAGGTTGACCTGGAGGAGGAGAGATTGAGGGAGGTGCAGCTACGGGAGGAGGACTAGCTTGTGTCGGTGCAGGTGTTGGAGTACCATGAATGTGAGCTTCGAATTGTTGACGGACTGTTTCGATTAAGTCGAGAGCAAGTTGTCTTGCTCGTAATACTTCGCTTTCATCTGGTCCACTTGACGTTAGCCACCACCACAACGGGAAGGTACGTTATATGAAGATAAGTAGGATCGTCGGACTCACGACCTAAACTAGGTTCCACAAATGCAGAACCCTTTCCTTTGATCTGCACTCTTGTTCTCGTCTCATTGGAAATATGTTTCACATAAGATCCCTACATCAGTCAACGATCGAAAGGACGGTGGGGAGTATACCCCAGGCCCAACAATTTGAGCACGGACATTGAATCCTCTTACAGACTCCATTCCAATAGGAACTCTTTCCTCAGGCCACTTTCGTCTTCCAAATTCATCGCGCTCATCAGTTCTTCTGAATCTCCGTTCGTCCACTAGAGAACCCATATCTCGATCAATCAATTCTTGAACCATTCTCGAAGCCTTTTCTAAAGCAGGGTATGTAGTCGCAGTAATATGTAGATACAGTGGAGGATCCCGTTCGGTAGCAAGTGCGGTATCAGGATAATATTTTCCCCTGGTCGTAACATCTACACACCAACATTTAGCCAACAATTCCATGGTAATAGAAGGCAAGGGGCAATACCAGCTCCAGTGTCCCGCTTAATCTATAGAGTCAGCAAATAAAGTCATGCATTTGGTGTCAGTGAGACAAAGGGTGGAGAGATGTGATGTAATACCTGTTGTTGAGTGGAAGATCTTGTTAACAGATAACGATTTCTCAAGTTATTGATTTCAATATCTTTCATCCAATCTCCGTCTTGCTGGTATACATCACCAAGGGGACCACGTTCATCTTTCTTCACCACAACACCTATTGATGGAGGTGGTGGAGCGGGTGCACCGGATGGAGGAGGTGGTGCTGGTGCTGATGGTGGGGGAGGAGGAGGAGGTGGAGGTGCTGTGATTGCTAAAGGTCCGCTAGGCGGAGGTGGAGGAAGTGCAGAATTGCCGAAATTCTGGGGAATTGTAGGAGGAATAGCTGTACGATTGTTTAAACTAGCATTGATTCTTGCGGCAGCAGCGGCTAATCGTTAGCACGTAATCAGAGAAAGAGAAAGAAGGAGTACCAGCTGCAGCGGCAGGATCAAGTGGTTCGCTTCGAGACGAAGATTTCTTGGAATCTCGAGGAGAAGGTGAAGCAGAACGTCTATCTGAACTATGTCGATGGTCTCGGTCTCGATGCGACGAGCTACCTCCATGTCTCTCGTCGTATCGCGATGTTTCATGGCGGTCTCTGTCATAATCTCGATCACGGTCATCTCGTCGAGGCCTTGAAGGAGAAGAGTCGTTATTGTCCCATTTACGTTTACGCCGGTCATCTGAATATAACGACATTCTGTTGCCTCAGACAGGGAAATTGCCCTCAGGAATTGAGTTTGATGAAAAGCCGTTGACGGCGGAGACTGAAAACGAACTTTGCTACGAAAATTTGCTGGCGAAAATAAAGCCGGGATCTTTTTCCATCCAACTCTAGATTGGTGGGAATTAACTTTTTTGGCGGATCTTCATCTGAGGGAAGTGGTTGCACATACAAGGACTGGCTATTGAACGAAGGGGGAAGCCAAAGGGCCCAGACAGACGTCAAACTCCACATGTCAAGAGTGAACCAACACCAAGGATGTTCTTTCTCTGGTTCTCTGCTAGCTACAAGAAAGATGCTTCAGATTCCGGATTGCGTCGGGTTCTGAGGCCATTGCGCTAATTTATAACGCAGGTTAGTGTTGCCAAAAACAGCCAACAAAGAAAGAGCCAAAATTAAGGGAGTCGGAAGGCGACCACACGGATATTTCCTACAAAATATGTGAGATGGTTGCATCATCCGGCGCTCGGTTCTATTTCCTGGGTCATGAATCTGACCAGGAAACAATTAGATTTGTGTGACAGTCACTGGTCCTGGTATTGTTCGTCTGACATTGGCCCACGTTTGTGGCGTGCAAACCTTATTCCCACAGTGGGTCAGGGGGAACAAAGCGCGGCGCGAACAATCACTCAAAATTCAGGAACAATCAGATTTCGCCTCAACGGAGACCAGACTACCTAGCTATTTGGAGGATTTGAAACCAAAGGGCTATGAATGCGGCGATGGCTATAAAAGTCCCTTGTTCTCCTCTCCCCGCCCGCCAGTGCAGTCTCAAAAGTGATCTTCAGCATCAAAGAATCTTCGTCAAGGTACCGTCTTAAGTAGGTAGTGCGGTACTAACTGCAGCAGCATGTCTTCTCCTATGCCTGATCCAAACAGTCCAGAATTTCCCGACTGGGTTGCCAATCAATCATTCAACCTCACAGATATCACGGGGACATCCGACATATTCAACCTCCCTGTTATCGACCAATTTATTCAATGGACCGGCCGCTCCTTGATCATTTTCGGGCTCAATATCGGTCTCACCGCAATGATGACTGTTGTCCTTCTTCTCCTCACTAAACCCGAAAAGCGTCGTACTCCCGTTTTCGCTCTCAATCTCTCTGGCTTAATCCTCGAATTCCTTCGAAACGTTCTATCTGCAATCCTTTATGACGGACCTACGAGGCACATCGGCGTCTATTTCCTCGGAGCTACAACCACTATTACCACTGCCGAGATATCTCCTGTCTACATTTACACCGTCATCACCATGTTCTGGTACATTCTCATCATCAGCTCCCTCATCGTCCAAGTACGCGTTGTCTTTGGCGCTGAAGCCAAAGCAAGGCTATATCTTACTCTCGGCTTCGCTCTTCTTGGTCTCACTACAGTGGCATTCGTCCTCACTCAAGAGGCCGATATTTTCAAGTTTACCCTGGAGGCCAATGGGGGCGCAGATTCATGGTACGACTGGGTTTCAATCACCGGACGAATCCTCTGGGCTGTGGTGATTGGACTTTGCTCCGCTGTCTTCGTAGGAAAGCTGATCTATCTCATTCACCGTCGTCAGAAGATGGGCTTCAAAGGATTTGGTCCTCTCCAAGTAATCTTGATCATGGGATCTCAATGTCTTATTGTTCCACGTATCCATCTCACTCTTCTTTCTCTAATCTATAGTTGTCTTCGTGATTGCCGATTTCTTCTGCGACATTGATGGCTTCGTTACCATCGGTGAAACATTCTTAACTTGTTCTCTTCCTCTCTCAGCAGTCTGGGCGTCCGCCGAAGCCGAAAAGGCCTCCGTCATCCAAGTCAAACCTTCATTCGGAAACTTGAGCGGCACAAATTCTTCTACCGCAACTGAACAACGTCCAGCCTCATCCAAGAAGGGCTTGTTTTCAATGTGGTCGTCTACAAAGGGTAGTGAACATGCTGGAACTGATGTTGAGAAGGGGAGTTTTACCGATGATAGTGATCATGTTATGATCCAGAGAACTTTGGAAGTCCGTTCTCAAGAATCGCCGGCGCCTAGACCAGGGCCGACTTATAGATTCTGAAGTCGCTGGATCGACGGGAACGGGTAAGTCTTCTCAGCATTTTCAGTATTTGATCGTCGTTGGCTAGAGTAGTTGGACTTTATTGGTTCTATGTAGGAGATAAATGTGTTCCATGGTGCAAATAACCTGGCGCTGTTGTTGTTTAATCAAGATTGGGGTCATTTTACATGATATTTTATTCAATTGCTCTCCGACGAATTATTTTATATCTGAGAACAAACGACTGATATCCTCATTAAATGAATTCGCTTCAAATGCACCCTCCTGATTTATCCATGCCTCCAGCCCATATTTGCCGACAAGCAAATTTTTCAGGTATTCCTTCCCACACATTTTCTTAAGCAACTCATATACTTTCTGTGGAAGCTTTGATTTCCCTGTCTTTGCTCTTCCTGTTCTTGCCCTGTACAAGCCAAGGCAGAACTCAACAACATGTCTTCGCTTTATCAGATTTACAATCTATCGTCAGCGAACTACATATACCGAAAATACCGTTGGATCGTCAACTCCGGCTGAAAGTATCTCCAATAGCCAACTCACTTCCTGTTCGAAATAATCTCCAGAATTGGAAAGTGTGTAAAACATTGGAATATCATCCAACTCCAAATAGGGACGCTGTAGAAAGAATACACACACTTTCTCGTACAAAATGTGTTTCGGATCCATCAGTACCTGCAAAGCTTCACTTAAAAACACTGTGATAAGCTTTGGAATTCGGGTCACTGTGGTGTCCAGTGCGTCGACATTACGAATGGCATTCATTAAGATTTTAATCTGGTTTCTTTCGCGAAGTCGATATTCCTATGTTCAGCAATTTCCCGAAAAATGAATACCTCACTCATGTTTTCACATCTCACGAGTATTGACCAAGCCATTTTCCTCACTTCTTCCCGCTCCGACGAGAGGCATACAAGAACATATCCAATCGAATAATTTTCGATCATAACAGTTAGTTGAGAGGGATGCGTGACAGTCTGAAGACAATATGCAATAATCGGTAGCCAAAACAATGGGTCATATGTGCGGTAGGCAATACGAAGATCTTCCAACTCGTCAAGTTTTCCAGTCAGCGAACTTTCAAGTTGAAACTCCCAGACATTACGTTTCGTATCTTCCGTGTCAACCAAGGCGAAAGGAGAATCTAATGAGCTCGCAATGGCTTCAGTGTGATAAATTGACCAGACACTCCTAAAAGCATTCCATGTCTCTGCTGACGAAACGATATTCAACTGGTCTGCGTCGAGACGGACTAAGATTTTCATCAAGAGTTGGTCGGCTGGTCCGATTGAGCCGTTGAACATGCGAAGAATACCAACTAAGGTCGACTCACTAGAATTTCGGGAAGGATCGATGAGGAATAAGTGTTCTATAATCGAGGCGATATTGGATCTTAAGGTCAAGGAATCCAAGGTCGATTCCAAGGAAGTTTCAATCTTGATTCGCTGGCTCATGACTGACTGCAACAGATGCGCCTCATTCAACGAACCCTGTCGGTCAGAATGAATTGTCAGATGAGAGATACCGTCCGGAACTTCAGAACAGACAAGATCGTCACAATGAGTTGCGAGACTTCGACACACTGTAAATGGTGCTTAACTGCGGCTTCTGTCATTGTTTCCAAATATGACGCCTTGGAAAGTATCAAAGACTTGACCCCTTCGTTCTTCTTAATAGAAGAAATTAATGAATCTTCAACGTCAGATCAACAAGATAGGAAGACACACCAAACTCTTTAACAGAAGCTAGCGTTCTTTCAGACAGCACTTCATCCTCCGCAAACCGACGAGTGAATCTTGAGAAGGTGCGAACGAACCATCCAGGCAACCTGCGATGAAAAGCCTGCGGATTTCTAGTGAAAATGCTCTGGACCGCGGCACAAGCTAAGGGATTCAAATGCTCCTCGTCATCCTTGCAAACTTGTCCCAACCAACTTTCCAGATCGATAGTTTTCTTATGCAAAATGAACCCGGGCACAAGCTCCCAAACCTCCTCTACAGAAGAGTGTGAAAGTGGATCCGCCGCAATATCTAAGTGGCCCCGGACGACCCGTTCGTTGTACTCGAAGTAGCGTTGCAGTGAGTCTTGCATTGAGAAAGTGTCCAACGTCGAGGAGTCTGAACTGAGAAAATCAGCTATTTGCAAGGCGGATCGAAGAGTAATTATCGAAGGATCACAATTCAACAGCTTTTTCTGAAACAGTTCCCGAAGTCGTTTTGATTCGTAATAGAGGTTTCCGAATATCTCGACTTCGAATGGAGTTATATGCGCCAACCAAGGTCCATTCCACAGGAATGGCGACGACACGATATATTCCTTCAACGTGAGCAGCTCACTTGTCCTGTGTTGGAACCAAAATTCAACGATTTTAGTCAAAATTGAGGGTTGGCGCGCACATGCCAGGTTAAACATAACTTTGACCTGATGGGGAGTGAAGCCGGTCCAAGACGCTTCTGACGATTGCAACAGGTTTTCTAGACACTCGATGCAGTAAGAGACGTATGGTCCAAGTCTCTTGAATGTCCGGTTCATATGTCTAGGCTGAACAACATCCAATAATGAGGATGCAATCTTTTTCTTCTCCGATTGATCCAAAAGATGGGATGTCCGTTGCAAACAGACGCTCAGCTAGACGTGTCAGTTCCCCCAAAATAATGACGTACGTGAGCCCAGGAGAGCGGCACCAAATGCGGCCAAGAGTCTTTGAGTCCGTTTAACACGTCCCCAAGCATTCCGATATCCTCATGAGTATAATATTCGGCCAAAAGGAACGTGAAGGCTACAGTTAGAACAATCTTCCAGGATCTGAACGGTCTAACAGATCGAGTATCCGCAGATTGTGGACTTTGTATCCATTCGTGAGAAAGATAAATGTTTGCACTATAGCCCTTTTTGATGTTTGAAAAGCATTCTTCTGTCGGCTGCGTTGGAAAGATAACAATTGAAAAAGGTAATAAAAGGCTCTCTGGCCTCCGTTTTCCTCAATTGTGTCCCTATCCTCTTGCAGGTATAACACTATCAGAACTCGGGTGAGAAATGAGATGGCCTCACAAATAGCCATCTCCGGTTGATCTTTGAGACGATGAATAACGTCGAAAGCATAGAGTCCAAAATGTTTCGTCTTGTATTGTTGAACCATGTCCACAATTGAAACTTGACGAGTATGTGCCCCAACCCTACTCTCGTTAAATAGCTATAATGAAAGCAGGTACCTTCTTTCTGCAAATAACCCTTGCAAGTCTTCAGGGAATTCGAGATGTGATACCTCAAACATTTCCCGAGGCTTCCGTTCTTTGGCAATTGGACATCCCTCCCACAGATCCTGCGTTTCCAAGTTGATCTCCAAAAGCAATTTCTTCATAGGCCCTCGACTCTCCCCAATCAATAGCAATCTCTGTATGAACTCACAAAACCATCGTGTAATGGTCTCCCACTTGCGACGGTATTTGTTCTTGTCTCCCAAGCGTTGCCACAGTCGCCCAAATGTAACAACAATAGGACTGAACCTCTCAATCCCCTTAGCAGCCTCGTCGAACTCGTAAAATTTATCAGGTCCATGATTGTCGTTGTAGAGATGAGGCCCATGAGATTCAGTTTCAGCATTCCCTTCACTTTCTTGATCATCAGCATCTTCATCATCTTCAGCATCTGTAGCCTTTTCAGCAAGCGAAGCAACCATATCAAAATATGAATAAGGATGTGGCATGAATCTGGAAATAGCCTCTTCAACAAAATCCAAAATTGCATCTTTCGCATCGCCTGTCGTATCTTTAGCCACAACAGTCTCAATAGCCTGCGACATTTCGAAAACGGGAGATATGACAGTAACAGTTTGAAACGCATGACTTCGTCTGAACAGCGATTCAAGAACTTCATCCAATCGACTTTTCGCAATGACATTTTCGGTTGCCAAACGCTTCTCTAACAACGTACGAAGTAATGATCGTCCTGAGCCTATCATTAGACGATCTGTATGAACTTACGTACCTTGTTTCGACCACCAATTAATGTCACCTTGCTCGTGGATAACACGTAGGAAATAAAGTTGATTGAAGAACCCAGTAGGAGAAGTAAAATTCCACTGGGTCTGCAAGGCTGAAGTGATCAATTTAGCATCAATTCTCGGCATAACTGATATGGCTGAAAGCAGATCCGTGTAGAGAACAAGCACTTTAACAGCGGCACTGGCATTCAATTGGTGTTCTGAGCTGGTAGTATATACTTTCAAAACTGTCTGCGGATCAGGCAACCGTCTTGAAATGGTTTCCAGGATACTATCGAATTGATCATGCCATTTTTGATTCCCTGATTGCGCTGCAGTTTTGAGAAGCTGGACTTTGTTTAGGACTGTATAGACAAGTTGAAGCATATATAGTCGAATAAGGGGTTTGCCGCTTAGAATACCACTTGAAAGGTATGCTTTTGTGAATATTGCTGGCATGATGGATCCAATTGCTGTAGCGATGGGAGGAGGATCCTCCGGCAGTCCCGTCGTATCTCCAAATGGATTGGGGAGCGGCAAATCAATGATCTCAGTCCACAAACTGAGAGACGAAATCAAAGAAAAAGTGAGATTAACGTTATTCGAGATCTGTAATCTTGCGAAAAAGGGAGCGACGAGCTCTTGTGATTGTTTGAGAATTGCAAGTGCCAAAGTGCGATGGAATATATTCTCCACAGGCCGAAGTTGAATTAGAAAACGATACAGGATGACATTATGAAGTTTACTTTCAACTTCGTCCGTAGCTGTTGCGTCTGCTCGAGGATACCATCCTCGATCCTCAAAGCAAATTCCATTACCAGGAATCGTGCAGGCGTCGACCAGGAATTGCTCAGCAGTATTGGTGAGCTGTTCGGAATGTATATTGTCGTGTTCAGCGAGTGTGATTAATTTCGAAAGCAAATTCTCGCTAGCAAAGAATCCCGTTTTCACGGCTCTCGTTAACTTTTTGTCGTTCAGAACGTGAGTCTTTAGAGTTTCGATGACACTTAATATAATCTCATCCGAATCTAAAGCCAGAAACTTTATCAGCGGACTTGTGAGAGCTCGATTATTCAATAGATTCTCTTTCGTCGTCATACTTCCCCTCTCGATGAGAGACAGCAATAATTGTACGGAAGATGCTCGAATTTCTGTTCTTCGATCGGTTTTCCTTGTCTGCGCAGCTTTCCTTATTTCCTTTTCCCGCATTGACCCCTTTTTAGATAGGAGGGTTGGCCAAGCATTGAAGCCTGCGGCAACGAGACGGTAAAGGCTGTCTGCACATGAAGATTTAGGAATAGAGGTAATCTCGATGAGTAAGTTGATTGTTGTAGCTATTTGTTGGGTTTTATCGGATGACAGAATGCGGTAGATAGTTTTAACATGAGTATCTAAAATCTCGTTGGCTATTCTCGAAGCGATGCTGAGGAGTGTGATGGATTGATTGAGGTTATGCAGGAATTGACGGAGGGTGTCTGCAACTTGGTGAAGAAGTTTCTGAAAGTTTTCCTAAACAGGGTTAGTATTAATCACTCACATTAGTTGTCTTGTACGTACATCCCATGCAAAGGACCACAGGTTTGTCAGGGTTGGCAGGAAGTCAGGATTGGTGTCAAGGTACGAAATGATGGTATCGCGATTTGGATTCGACGACGTCCAGTCAGTTGCGGCGATGCATCGATCGAACTGCTGGAAAGCTACTTATTAGAATCGCAATACCCCAGAACTAAATCGGAATTCTACCTTGAATCAATGGTTCCTGGAGCAATGTGGATGCAGTGAACGCTGCATAGATACCTTGCAGAGTTGCAGCGGCGACGGTTTCATCTTGACGACTGGGACCAACAACATCTGCTGAGGCTTCTCCATTGTGAGTATTGCCATTTGGAAGACTGTGCTGTTCTTCTTGACGCTTTCTTTTCCGCGACATTCTTCATCCGCTCTGTAGGTCCCTGGGCAAAAATTTTGTGCCAGCTCCCTGATGCACGACGAAGCTTTGCCGATCGGTGCTTGCAAGATTTGATTTAGCGGCCATCAGCTGCAGAACACCATCTCAACTAGCCAGAACTGTTCCATGAGCGACCAGGCGTTTCCAAGGCTACTTCAGGGCATTGCGTATTTGCGCTCACATCGTTCTATCTAACGTGCTAGCAAATGGGCAACCCGACCTTTCGTTAGTGCGAGATCGATCTACCGGCTATTTTTCCGTATCTCATCTCAGCATTTCTCCTTGAATTTTTCCGCTGCAAACCTGCCTGGCGGGATTATCCGCCTTCAATTACCCCGCTATTAACCCGAAAAAACGAATCAGCAACTTTTCCGTCGCAAACTTCAATTACTAAACCCTCAACGCATCTCAATCCGTCCTTCTTCTGCCTCTGAGATCCTCGAAGAGTCATGGTTAACAAAGTTACTATTCCATTTGGAGAGAATGCTTCAATTGTTGGTATCTCAGTCGATGAGTATGTGAACAGATTCACTGGAATTCCTTTCGCTCTTCCCCCCGTCGGCGAGTATCGCTGGAAACATCCCCAAAGGTTACCTGCAGACTACTTTTCCAAATTGTCTGGTCCATACGATGCAACTGAGTTCAAAGATCTATGTTTACAACCTCCCACTCCAATTCCCCATACTTCGACACAAGAACCTACTGTAACGTCCTTATTGAAATGACTTATCGATAGTACTCTGAAGACTGTCTGTATGCGAATGTCTGGGCGCCGTCGGGAAAACCGCCTGCAGCAGGATGGCCAGTGATTATTTGGATTCATGGAGGCTGGTTACAACTTGGTGATCCAATGTTTGACGAGCGCATGCATCCATGGGAACTTATTTCCAAAAACGGGTTTGGCTTGGAGTGCGTTGTGGTGGCTGTTGGATATCGTCTGAATATCTTTGGATTCCTTGGTGCTGAGGCAGATGGCGAGTTAGCTGGGAATTGGGGATTCTGGGATCAACGTTGTGCTATTGAATGGGTCTCTGAATATATCCAGTACTTTGGAGGAAATCCGTCAAATGTTACTCTTGGTGGTGTATCTGCTGGTTTGTGTCCTTTTGAGTTGTTTTCTGATGGTAGGCGCTTATTCAACGCAAGTTAATCTTTTCTATGAACTTTTTCAGGCTGCGGATGCTGGTAAGAAGCCACTATTCCAAAGAGTTTGGATGAGTTCAAATGCAATGCCAACTGCTCCAAAGACATTAGAAGAAGGTATCTCTCCAACAATCATCTCAACTGACAATACCTAGCAACCGGCCAATTTGACGAACTTTGCGAGAAATTCAATATCCCCCTCGACACACCCACATCTCAAAAACTCTCTCGTCTCCGTGAAATCCCCGGCTCCGAAATCCTCTCCACAGTCCAAAAACTCAAAAATCCTACCTTCCGCGCAACGTTAGACGACATCTTCATCTCCAAAGATATTTTCAAGTACATCTACGCCGGCGAATTCGCAGCCCGTTTCAAAAAGCGCAACATGAAGCTCATTATCGGAGAAGTAGAACACGAGGAAATCATGTATAGTCTCGGTGCACCAACTACAGAAGCTGCGTTACTCCCAGGCTTACAAAATTATTATCGGTCATCGGTGGCTACCGCGTTAATTCAGCATTACAAGAAATTTGGATGGGATGTTGCGAATACGTATACGGGGATTGTGACAGATGTGCAAGTTCGTGCTACGACGAGGGCATTTAGTAAAGCTCTTGTGGAAGGAGGAGTTCCCGCAAAAGATGTGATGAGATATAGAATTAGTTTACCTATTGAGGGAGTTGCGCAGACGATGCCGGAACCACAACGGTCGACGTTTGGAGG